>Ga0208372_10077_pt1 | contig 38564 bp, 36 predicted proteins | sample Subbio2Dec_QV11A_FD_184832 | JGI IMG/M metagenome (GOLD analysis project Ga0208372, IMG submission 184832) | Serpentinite rock and fluid subsurface biosphere microbial communities from McLaughlin Reserve, California, USA - CR12Dec_QV11A (SPAdes) | ecosystem: Environmental > Terrestrial > Deep...
TATCTGATTACGCATCCAGCGCTCTCCGCTTAACGTTTTGCAATACTGCCTGACGGCCATTTCCAGGCGGTCTGCTTTCTTGTGTCCTTTTTGGGGATAGCATCTAAATCACAGTGGTTTCAAACTTAGTCATCCCTCTGCAGAGATTTGCCATATCCTTTGCTCGCAAACAATCTCGTCTGCATCATCCAATAGATGCGATGGGAAAGGAGGGCTCCCGAGAGGGAGCCCTCCTGCTTGGCTCAACTTACAGGCCTAAAGCTTTTTTTCGCTTGTCGCTAGGCACGCCTTCCGCATCCCAGCCGCGAATCTCGTAATACTTGGGCAACAGTTCTTTCAACCGATGCAAATGCCCCTTGCTCGGACCTGCCGGCATAGGGTCTTCCAGAAAACGCTTAGGCAGAGTGTCGTCTGCGGCGGTATATCCTTCCGCAAAGTTGAACAGCCGTTCCACGTTGAAACAGCGCTCTCCACTGGCCAGCACATCATCGGCGCTGTAATTTACACCGGTGGCAGTAGTGAGTAGGTCGGCGTACTCCTGGGCACCAAGCGCAAAGGAAGTAAAGAGACATAAACCGGAACTGTCAATCGCGGCGGTGAGATCCTGAAAAATTTTGACCCATTCAGCCTTACCCTCGATGGAAAAACGATCGAGTGCCTCAGGCACACCCAAAATTTCGGGAGAAATCATATAGCCGCGCACATGGCAACCGCCACGGTTAGCCGTGGCGTACTGCAGCCCATGACCCATCAGGCCACGAGGGTCATATGCTGGCAATTCCAGCTTCTTAACAGTCATGGACAACTCGGGAGCACCGTAGGCGGCAGCCAAGCGCGCAGAACCCATGGCCAGTTTAGCGCCAAAGCCTTCTTTGTCAGCCATGCGCAGAACCCACTCCACAATTGCTTCACCGTTACCCCATTGCAGCGCAGGTCCGCCGTTTAAATCAGCATCTTTGACAAAACCGCGCTGATACAGTTCCATAGCAGCAGCAATAGTCGCCCCGGCCGAAATAGTGTCTACACCCACTTCGTTACAGGCGTTGTTAGCCTTAATAACTGCCTTTAAGTCGGAAATGCCGCAGTCACTGCCAAAAGCCCACACCGTCTCATATTCTGGTCCGCCGCCGCCTACCCCGTCTATTTCACAGTAGCGGCCGCAGGCAATGGGACAACGAAAACAGGGGTCCTTCTTCTTCATATATTTTTCGGCAACGGCTTCTCCAGAAATTTCTTCAGCATTTGGGAATACGCCGTATTGAAAGTTGTTTGTGGGGAAAATTCCTGCTTCGTTAATAATGTTTACCAGCACGGCAGTGCCGTAAGCCGGCAAACCTTGCCCGGTAACACCATTTTCTTTAATTTTAGCCATGGCATCTTTTACATGTTCTTTAAATTTTTCCGGGTCAGCCACTTCCACTTTATTACTGCCTCGCACGACAATAGCCTTCAGATTCTTGGCGCCCATCACTGCGCCTACTCCAGAGCGACCGGCTGCTCGCCAGCGGTCGTTCATAATACAAGCAATCCGGGAAAGCTGTTCACCGGCAGTACCAATATTAGCTACCCGGGCTTTGGTGTCGCCAAATTCTTTCAGAAGCATATCAGTCGTCTCATTAGTGTTTTTGCCCCAAAGATGACCGGCAGGCTTGATTTCCACCAGCTCATCTTTAATGCTGATGTAAACAGGTTCAGCCGCCTTGCCTTCCACTGCCAACAGGTCATAGCCGGCGAATTTTAATTCGGCACCCCAGAAACCACCGGAGTTAGATGAAGCAATAACGTCGTTTAGCGGGGACTTAGTCACAACCATGTAACGACCGCCTGTAGGGGCAGTCGTGCCGGTCAGTGGGCCGGTGACAAAAAAAAGCTTATTCTCCGCCGAGAGAGAATCGATGCCCACCGGGATTTCATCCGCTAGCATCTTGCCCCCTAAACCTCTGCCGCCAATAAATTCTTTGGAAAGTTTTGCAGAAAGCTCCTCTGTGTAAATGGCTCCGGTGGTTAAGTTAACGCGCAGAACTTTACCTAATACAGAACCCATTAAACAATACCTCCTGTTATTTAATTGACAATGGAACGCACAGATGAACACGCATTGGTTATTTACAGGGTCGAAACCGTACCGTATCCGATGTATGCAATTGGCTCTCATGTAGGTGCCGGTGAAGCCAGAATGCTAATTGTTCCTCAGAAACGCTACCGTCCGCAACGGCAACCATTAGGTCAACAACCTCGTGCTCTGTTGCCTCGAGGTCATACCCGTTCAGTCCAAGGAAAGTATACATCGCCATAAATGCAATTCTCTTGTTGCCGTCAATAAAGCAGTGATTCTTTGCCAAACCATATCCGTAAGCAGCTGCCAAAGCTGTAATATTTGCTTGATCATAATGCCAACGGTTTACCGGACGCGCCATTGCAGATTGCAAAGCGTTCTTGTCTCTGAATCCGAGCCGGCCACCATGTTCCCGTATTTGACTTAGATGAATAGCTTCAACTATGGATGTTGAAAGCCAAGTCGGCTCTTTCAAAATGTCACCTACTTAGCAAGCTCACGCAATGCGTTGCGGTATTTTTTTGCGCCCTTTTCATAGACAGCCATTACTTTCTCGAAGTTTGGGTCGTACGGAGTTATAAGAATGCCCCTCGCAGATTCCGAGACAAACACTTCATCTCCCTTCTGCAAATGAAAGCGCTCAGCAATTTCTTTTGGAATAGTAGCGCCAATTGAACCACCCATTTGACGCAAAATGATTTTTTTCGCCATCTTATCACCCCTTCAAATTTAAATGTAGCACAACAATGCTACATAGTCAATTTTATTTTGTTCCGAATCAGTTTTTTGAGCAGACAAAAATGGTCGCAACAACTTGCTCTGACCGTTTATGCCAACACACATAAATCTGGCAAACCACGATACTGCTCGCTAAAATCCAGGCCATACCCCACCACAAATTCATCGGGAATCTTAAAGCCGCAATAATCAGGCTGAATGGCTACTTTGCGGCGCTCCGGTTTATCTAGCAGCGCCACTATCTTGATGGAGGCGGGATGCCGAGAGAGCAGATTTTCTTCCAGATATTTTAAGGTCAAACCGCTATCAATAATATCTTCCACAATTAAGCAGTGTTTGTTTTCAATGCTACAGTCTAAATCTTTTAAAATTCGCACTACTCCTGATGACTCGGTGGACGCGCCGTAAGATGAAACAGCCATGAAATCAATCTCGGCCGGCACGGTTAAGTGGCGCATTAGATCTGCCAAAAAGATGACTGCTCCTTTAAGGACACAGATTAACAGCAGCTCTTTTCCCTCATAGTCTTTACTGATTTGACTGCCAAGCTCCACGATTTTTTGCTCGATTTCAGTTCTGCCCAACAATATTTTTTCAAGTCTTTTCTCTGGCAAATTACCCACCCCTTTATTCTTTCTATGTTTTCTCGGAAACTCTCAAGCAAGCTTCAACTCGTCCTGGATTCTCTCGATCAAATTGCCACTGCAACGGGTTGTTTGCGATGTATTCCCGGATAAGTTCAAACGATTCGTTATCCCGGATGATGTGTTCATAATAATTGCGTTGCCACAATTTCTCAGAAAACGGCGGCCAGCCCAACGTTTTCACACCACGAATATATGCGTTGGTCGTCATGGTTTTGAACCATTTCACGACCTGCGGTAGGGGCGAACCAGGGCCATTTGGACAGACACGTAGGGGCGAACCTGTGTGTTCGCCCAGTTCGTCCGGTTGGTCACATCTTCGTCCCGGTTGGTCACATCCGTTATTTGGGCAGACGTAGGGGCGAACCTGCGTGTTCGCCCGGTTTACGGGTTCGCCCGATTTTCCAGAGGGTTCGCCCGTCATTGTGTCTGAAATGACTAGGATGCCGTGCACATGATTCGGCATTATGACGTATGCGTCCGTATGCACCGCAGGGAATTTCCGCACCAATTCCAACCACCAGCGTTCTACCATCAAGCCGCCCTCATTCGACCGCATTACGCCATCCACCACATCGCCCAACTGGCATTTCTTTTGATGCATGCAGATCGTTACGAAATACGCTCCCGCCAGGCTATAATCATAACCCTTCAGGCGGATTGATCGGCGGTGGTGTTTGTTAGGATCACAACTCATAACCCACACACCCCTTTATTCTTTCTGTAGGGGCGAACCTGTGTGTTCGCCCGGTTCGTCCGGTTGGCCCCGTTGGCCTGGTTTGCCACATCCATCATTTGGGCAGACGTTATTTGGGCAGACACGTAGGTCTGCCCCTACGGGTTCGCCCGGCCCCTACGGGTTCGTCACATCCATCATTCGGGCAGACACGTAGGGGCGAACCTGTGTGTTCGCCCGGCCCCTACGGGTTCGCCCGGTTCGTCCGGTTGGCCCCGTTGGCCTGGTTTGCCACATCCATCATTTGGGCAGACGTTATTTGGGCAGACACGTAGGTCTGCCCCTACGGGTTCGCCCGGCCTCTACGGGTTCGTCACATCCATCATTCGGGCAGACGTAGGGGCGAACCTGTGTGTTCGCCCGGCCCCTACGGGTTCGCCCGGTTCGTCCGGTTGGCCCCGTTGGCCTGGTTTGCCACATCCATCATTTGGGCAGACGTTATTTGGGCAGACGTAGGGGCGAACCTGCGTGTTCGCCCGGCCCCTACGGGTTCGTCACATCCATCATTCGGGCAGACGTAGGGGCGAACCTGTGTGTTCGCCCGGCCCCTACGGGTTCGCCCGGTTCGTCCGGTTGGCCCCGTTGGCCTGGTTTGCCACATCCATCATTTGGGCAGACGTTATTTGGGCAGACACGCAGGTCTGCCCCTACGGGTTCGCCCAGTTTTCCTGCGTGTTCACCCGGCCCCTACGGGTTCGCCCGGTTCGTCCGGTTGGCCCCGTTGGCCTGGTTTGCCACATCCATCATTTGGGCAGACGTTATTTGGGCAGACGTAGGGGCGAACCTGTGTGTTCGCCCGGCCCCTACGGGTTCGTCACATCCATCATTCGGGCAGACGTAGGGGCGAACCTGTGTGTTCGCCCGGCCCCTACGGGTTTCGTCACATCCGTTATTTGGGCAGACGTTATTTGGGCAGACACGCAGGTCTGCCCCTACGGTTTCGTCACATCCATCATTCGGGCAGACACGTAGGGGCGAACCTGTGTGTTCGCCCGGCCCCTACGGGTTTCGTCACATCCGTTATTTGGGCAGACGTTATTTGGGCAGACACGCAGGTCTGCCCCTACGGGTTCGCCCAGTTTTCCTGCGTGTTCACCGGCCCCTACGGGCATTATGACATATGTGTCCATAACCCGCACACCCTTTATTCTTTCTCTATTTTAAGGTACAACACTTTTTCTGTTTGCGCAGTCACTTTACAAAAGTCGGCAATCTCCACTCCAGCCAACCAAACAAGCTGGTGGGCGCTGATAATGAGAGGGATTTGCTCCCTTTGCCTTAAAGGAATTTTTCTGTCTGCCAGAATCTTTTTTACTTTACGGCTGCCTGGCGCTCCCAACGGCTGCATTCTGTCCCCATCTTCTCGGCCTCTGACCAAAAGCGGCCAAGAAAGTTTTTCCAGATCAAGACATGCTTCATTTCTGCTTAGCTGAGACAAATCTACAGTTCCAGCCGATTTTACTGCCACTTGCAGCCATAATCCAAAGCGGGGAAGATATGTCAACCCTGGGCCATGGATTTCGGTTACTTCAGCCGCAGCGTCTCGTCGCGAAATGGAATTACCAAGCCACATCCGATTATAAGCTCTTGCAGCCAGCACCCCGTTTGGCAAAACAGCCTGTGCCGAGGGAGAAAGATGAGTGGCTAACGCCAGAACTTGCGCCACGTGCTGTCTCCCCGGCCTGATTGCACCGGCATGCCATAGTGCCTCACGGATCACGCGGGCTTGTAGTGCCGGAGGCAATTTATTGAGCTTAATAGTATCCAACCAAATTCCGTCTGTCCCGCTGCTTTCTGTCACAGCGCAAAACGCTTCCCTGCCAAGAGTAGCCAAAAAGGCGGCATCGTCTGTCAGATTTTCTGCGGTATTTGCCAACGCACTGCGAATATGTGTGCCAAATTTCGCCTCCAAATACGGCAGCAGCTCTAACCTAACGCGATTACGGTAATACAGAGGCAGCATATTAGACTGATCCCAAAGCGGTGACAGCTTAAACGTTCGACAATAATTTTCTATTTCCTGCCGTGAAAGATCATACAATGGGCGGACTACTTCAATGCCGTGCTCCAGCGTACGCTTGAGGGGAATACCCTTTAACCCGTCTAGCCCACTACCGGACAGGAGGCGCATGAGCAAGGTTTCCACTCGGTCATCCCGGTGATGGGCAGTGGCGACTCGTGCGGCACCGTTAAGGCGTGCCACGTCTGCCAACACGCTGTAACGTGCTTTTCTAGCCGCTTCCTGCAAAGAACAACCTAATTGCGACTGCAGTTTTTTCACTTCAACACGGCGAACGGTGACTGGCAGCCCTAAGCGAATTGCTTCTTTTTTAACGCTGGCAGCTTCTGCCGACGCCTCGGGCCGTAGCCCATGATGAATATGAACCACATGCAAGGATATGTTCAAAGAATCTGCCAAACTATGCAAAAGATGCAGCAGACAGAGAGAATCTGGTCCGCCGGAAACGGCCACCAGCACCTTTTGGCCGGCTAAGAATAAACTGTTTTCTTTAATTGTTTTCTCTACCCGCTCCCGCAACAAAATCCCTCCTGCTCATGCCTATTCTTCTTCTTGTTTTGAGCAAAAATTCCTGCCGGCACAAGACAAGAAAAAAAAGCACTCCGGTTAGGGAGGCTGTTGACGCTAGTTCGAGACGAAATCGCGGATTTTATGTTTTAAGCGTTTAGCACGACATACCAGCACGGTAATATCATCCCGTAGCTCAACTTGGCCGGAGAGAGACCTCGCTTGATGCATAATTTCGTCAGCCAACACCTGAGGATGAGTTGAGACCTGGCCAGCCAAATAATCTTTCAACCAGTCCGGCTGTGCAGGCAAAACTTCATGGATTCCGTCTGTCAACATCACAATCAGCGCATCATTTTCCAACTGGACAAACACTGGCTTCAGCTCCACATCATCAAGAATGCCCATTGGCACAGAAGGGCTTTTAATTTCGCGTACCCGGTTCTGCTGACGCAAATAGCTGGGAGCAGCGCCTATTTTCAAAAATTCAGCCTCGCCATTTTCTGCGTCAACCACCAAAAGGTCGAGAGTGGCAAAACTTTCTACTTGGGAACGAAGTTGCAAAATAGTATTGACTGTGCGCACCACCGCATCTTTACGGAAGCCGGCTAGCAGCAGTTGTTCCACCAACTGGACGGCGGAACGGCTCTCCTGCTGAGCCTGGCTGCCATTCCCCATGCCATCGCTCAAAATATACGCCTGTTTCCCGTCACGCAGCTCCAGGTAGCTATAATAGTCGCCGCAAACATCGGCATTTGCCTTGGCAGCCTGAGCCACGCCTATTTCCAGATGAAAATACTGGTTCCTAAGGCATTTTTGTGCGTCGGGAACTCCCTCCCTCACTTCTTTGGACAGATTAAACATGATTTGCGACAAACCTGCCAGTTGCATAGTTACCAGAGTCCGCCCTCCTTCCAACCGTTTATTGCAGCTATGCTGGTATGCTTCCAGCTTATAAAACATGCTGACAGTTTGCAGGAATTCTGCTTTTTTCTTACAAATTTTTTGAAAGAACTCCGGGCTTTTCGCTTCTTTGCCGTTGTCTTTGCTTTCTAATTCAGCCAGTACGCAGAGCAGGGCATTATATGTGCGCTGCAAATCTTTTTCCCAACAACGCCTGCGGGAAGGGCAGTATTTACACACCTTTTCAACCACAGCATCCACTAGCGCCGCAAGCGGCAAGGGGCTTTCCTTTTCTACTGTTGCTGTCTGCTGAAATGCTGTGGACAGCTCCCTAAAAACAAGGGCATAATCTTTAATGCGATTTGCCGTCAGTTCCCGGATTTTTTTCGCTTCAGCTTCGGCACTATGCGGAAAAAATGAAGCCAGCATCCGAGTCCTCATGGGGAGAAGGGGCGCAAGAAGAAAAAGCGCAATGGCGGCAGCAGAGACGCCGGCTTCAAAGGCGACCGCTTCTCGCCCGCCAACATAGAGAGAGAGCGCAACAGCTGCTAGGAGGAAGCCGCCCGCACTCGCAAACCTGCCGTAAGAGCGGAAAAGACCCGCAAAAAATCCGGAAAAGGTCAGCATGCCTAGCCAAGCAAAGCCCGCCCCTTGAATGCCAAGCAGAAATCCTAAGAGAGCGCCTGCAGCGGCGGCCATACCGGGACCAAGAGTAAAGGCTGCCCACAGCACAATAATCCGCGAAATTACGGCGGCCAGCGGCACCAGCACCGAACCTTCCTGCACAAGGGACAACAACAGCAAGCCGGCAAAGACTGCCCAGGAAGTGATTCCCTCCACATCCCTGTCTCCGGCTAGCCGGAGACGAGGGTAAGCGTGCACCTGAAAAAATACGGCGCCAGCTAACATAGCCATAGTTGCTTCCAGGCCCAGCAAGAAAATATCATATGGATAAAAGTTATTTAACCATAATTGTGGCAATGAGCCCAGTAAAAGAGCTGTCCCTATTGCCACCGTCAGCGGTAGGCGGGGCTTGTCCAAACGATAGCGTAACAAACAAAAGATACCTGCAGACAGCAGCAGCCCTACTCCGGCAATCAGTTCCCCTGCCTGCACCACCGCTGCCGTCATAAAAATGCCATAAAGTACCATCCGCCGGTATTCCCCCCGAGAGGCCACTGCCCAATAGGCCAAGCCAAACGGTGCCAATTCTCCCATTAGGTTTAAGCGCGAGAGCAGCACTAACGCCAGTAAAGCACCCACCGTCTCCCAGGTTGCCAGCTCTGCGGGAAACTCAAATCTGCGTTTGCGCACTGTTGGTTTTACTGCACTGCGGTCAACTCTGCTCACTCTCAGATACGGCTCAATGGCTGAACTGCGCTCCGGCACTGGAAATCCCCCTTTATTTTCCACCTTCTCCATATTATAAGGCGGATAGCTACAGGAATTTGTCAGAGCAGGGGAGCTCAATAGAAAAATATTTCGACAAATTAACCGTCTCTTTCCAGCATAATCTGTGACGCCAGGCATTGGTCCAGAGCTACCTTGCTATGGCCGGCCTGCACGAGGAAGCCGGGACGACAACGAATAATCCGGATTTGTACTCCCGGAACTAGGCCCATGCTCTGCAATTTTCGTATGACTGTATAGTCTCCGGCAGCTAACGCCACAATCTTACCTGCCTCTCCAGCAGAGCAGTCGTCAAGCGATACTATTTTTTGCAACGCCAAGCCTCCTTACCACACCGGCAAAGCCAGCGCCAGCCGGAGCAAGAGGGCCGCGGCAAACGCCGTCATACTCACCAGAAATACAATGGCGGCTGCCACCGGCACGCCCCGCTCCCGCGCTATCATCGTCAACTGCGCTAGGCATGGCAAAAATAGTGTCAGAGCAACGGCCGCCACCAGCATTTGCGCGCCGCTTAACGTCTCGCTGCGGTAAAGGTCAAACAGACCGGCAGCACCGTAATCCCGGCGAAAAAAACCGTAGAGGAAAACAAGCGCCATTTCCGGCGGCAAACCCAGCATCCCAACAAGCGGTACTAGGCCGGCCACCAGACTGGCAAGCAGTCCAGTCTCAGCTAAAAGCCAGAGCAGGATACTAATAAAAACAAAAACAGGGACAACCTCCATAAAATACCAACGCATTCGAGCTAGAGTTTTTTGCAAAAGAGCCCCAAGCTTTGGCGTCCGCAGGGGCGGCAATTCCATGAAGAATGCTGCCCGCTTGCCGGGAAGGAGGATGTTTAGCAGGGAGCCGGCGACGATAAAAACAATGAGTACCACCAAACACCAAACTAAGAGAAGGAAAGGAGCACCGCTTAACATTGCCAGCAGCAATCCCAACTGTGCCGAGCAGGGGATCGCCAGTGCCAGCAAGAAAGTAGCGGCAATCCGTTCACGCCTACTCTCCAGCGTCCGAGTTGCGACTACAGCCATGGTGCCACAACCAAAACCTAGGACGAGTGGAATAATCGCGCGCCCGTTAAGACCGATTTTTTTCAGCAGCCCATCGGCCCAATACGCCAGACGCGGCAGATAACCGCTATCTTCCAAGAAGGCAAAAGCGAAGAAGAATGTGCCTACCATGGGCATAATGATGCCAAAGGCGTAGCGAAACCCCATAGTTAAAATGCCAAAATCGCCTGCTAGCAACTCACGGACCGCTTGCCAAGGGAGAAAGCCAATCCAAGCTGTAAGCCGGGGAATAATAATTTCAGCAAAGAGAACTCCATCAAATAAATCTACCAAGAGCCCAGCGCCCAAGCGTCCCACTAACAAATAAACCCCGACATAGATGGCAACAATGCTAAAAAGCAAGCCCAGCACAGGATGCAATGTGAGCCTATCTAACCAAGCCTCCCGCCTCAAATCACCGCAACTATAAACCCCCTCCAGAATTTTTTCTGCCGCCTGTCGGCGTTGCAGAGCAGAAGCCATGAAATCCCGTTGCTCTTGCTCCGGCATTATAGCCGCCTGGCAGAGAGGACGGGTTGTTAACCTGCTGTTTAATTGCTCGGCGATTTGGCGCCTGAGAGCATTGACACCCCACCCATGCACAAATGCTGCTTCAACGACTGCTATGCCAAGCCTTGAGGCCAATTCCCCGCGCTTAATTTGCACGCCCAGCCTTTTTGCTTCATCCAACATGTTCAGCACCAGGATGACGGAAAAACCGCAAGCTTGCAGTTCCAATGTCAGCGGCAGCATGCGCGGCAGATTTTTGGCATCTACCACATGGACTACTACAGCCGGCCTTTTCTCAAGCAACAGTCTTTTTGTAATAGCCTCCTCTTCAGTTAATGGCCATAAACTGTAAATCCCCGGGCTATCATACACTCTAACCTGCCTACCCTCTATGCTAGCTAACCCGTGGGATACTTCCACGGTAGTTCCGGGATAATTGGAAACTGTCACATAGTTTCCTGTCAACTGATAGAACAATACACTTTTACCCACATTGGGATTCCCCACCAGCACAACAGCTTTCAATGAAATCCCGCCTCTCTACCAGAGCAAGCGTCCGGCTTGCCTCCTCAGATAGATATGCAAAAAAGGAGGCTGTCTATGCGGAAAAATCTTTTCCGCATAGACAGCCTCTCTTGGCACAGAATATAGATGAATCATTTAAGAAAGGATGCGGTGCATTGTCTCTGTTTGCTCTTTTACTGGCATTTATTGCCGGTGTTTTCATGGCCGTACAAGGCTCCATAAATACGGGACTAGGCAAAATTATCGGCTTGTTAGAGTCTACCTTTATCGTCCAGCTGGTAGGACTAGCCACTGTACTCATTCCGCTCTTCCTTCTACGTCTGGGAAAGGGAGATTTGAGCAGATATCAAGATGTCCCTTGGTATCTTTATCTAGGAGGTTCCATCGGCGTAATTATCCTCTATACAGTGGTAGCCAGCATTTCCCAATTAGGCGTGGCCACAGCCACCACAGCCATCATTGTAGGGCAGGTGGGGACAGCAGTATTGATTGACCACTTTGGCTTTTTCGGCTTAGAGAAAATTCCTTTTACCTGGCCTAAGGTGGCAGGACTGGCATTACTGGCACTAGGCGCCAAACTTATGCTTCTTCGCTAAGATGATAAAGGCTGCCAAGCAAAATATCTCCCTCGGAAACAAGCAACGATGATTCTCCGCTAATTGCCAATAACATCTCCACCACAAGGGTACCGGCAGGCAGGATGGCCGCCCGCTCCTTTTGAATGCCGGGCAACCGCCCCCGTTCCGAGCATGGCAAGCTGAGCATGGCAGCCAAGAGGCGATGCACTGTGAGCCGAGACAAGCTATAGCCATGCACTCGCTCGGCAACATATTCTCTCATTTCCATAGCCATCGCGGCTAAACTTGTCACAGTCCCGCCCACACCCACAAGCGGCCTAGACGGTAAACAACATCCGGCAAGCTGCTGCCTGATAAATAACTTGGCTGCCTCAACTTCCACAGCTTGGGGAGGATCATGGTCAAAGAAACGCTCACTGAGATAAACGGCGCCTATTTTCCGACTGCACAGCACCAGCTGACCAGCTTGGCTCCAGATGACTTCACAGGAACCGCCGCCCAAATCAAAAACAACAGCGCCTGTCATTGATGACAGACTTAGTGTCGCACCTGTATAACTGTAGATTGCCTCAGTCTCACAAGGCAAAATATTCACAATAACCCCAAATTGGTTTTGAATCTGCTCAGCAAAAATGGCACCATCCTGCGCTTCCCGCATGGCGCTGGTGCCAACGATGATTATTTTTTCTGTGGACAAACTGTCTGCCGTTGCCATAAACCGCCTGATAGCATCTAACGTCCGCTCTTTTCCCTCTGAAGACAAAAGCTTAGTTGAGATCAGGCCTGCCCCCAGGCGAGTGGTCACCAGTTGGCGGGCCAAAGGGAAAAATGTATCACCTTCCCTGCGCGCCACAAGCAACCGCACAGAATTGGTACCAATATCAATGACTGCCCCAATCATAAGACAAAAGGGACAGGCTTTTTATTTTTCATCATCCCGCCTTGACCAGCCGACAGCAACGCAAAAAGCGCTGCTGCACCAGAAAAACGGAGAAAAATGAAGGCACTTAAGCAGTCCCCTTTACATATTGGCACGGAATGGCGACCCTTTTCCGCCCCTTTTTGATTCGGTGTTGCGTTTCAGATCCAGCAACCGCTCATCACTGTCTTTTAAAAATTTATTAAGCTTATCCTCAAAAGACATTCGGGACGCTTTACTGTGGGAGCCACGCCCCCCACTGCTGCTTGCCTGCTTAATGGACAGGCCAATCTTGCCGTTGCCATCTACAGAAAGGATTTTTACCTTGACTTTATCCTTTTTCTGCAAATGCTCATTGATATCTTTCACATAAGAATCGGCCACCTCGGAAATGTGTACCAGGCCGGTCTCTCCATTCGCCAGCTGAATAAAAGCTCCGAAATGAGTAATGCCTGTCACCACCCCTTCCACAATGGCACCCACCACTAAAGACATACGAACACAATTCCCCCTTGTTGAACTATCTATCATAATTATATTCTGTTTCGGCAGTTTGTCAAGAAAGATAGCGATTAGCTGATTCCTGGTTGTCCTACTCGCGGAAAAGAAACAACAACTCCCCGGAGCGAACCATGCCAAGCTCCTCGCGAGCCATTTTCTCCAGATAAGCCGGTGAGTGGAGCTGCTCAATTTCTCTGAGCATTTCCTCGTTTTGCAAGCGCACCGCCTGAATTTCCGCTTCAATTGAAGACAGTGTACGGCGCATTTGGAGAAGTCGGATGGATTGCATGGCAAATAAGAAGACGAAATAGAGGATTAAGACGATAATTAATCCTTTCACCAGCTTATTCCCAGCGGGTGAACGCCGCCTCGCCTCCGGCAAATAAGCAAGTTTCCTGTTTTGTTGAACTGGTTTGGCCTTCATCCAGATGCCCCTTTTATCACTAGCTCTTTAAACTTCATTCGCGCCCGGCACAGGCTATTCCTTCTTTTCCCTGGCAAAATGCCCTGCCTTTTTTTTAATTTCACCCATTAACAGGCTAATTTTTCTGATGATTAGCAGGAAGGGACGAATAATACCCCAGACGAAGCTAATTAGCAGAGAAAAAGTTTTTGCCAGCAGCCTTGAAACAGACCTGCTAAAGAGGAACATGTAGATGAGGATTCCGCCACCAAGCCCGATAAAAACATAGGCTCTGACTTCTCCCCAATTATTAGCTAAAAGGGCAATAAATACTAAAAGTGTCATCATCAGGCAAAACAGGAGATCGATCAGGAAATGAACGCCTCGGGAAAGCCTGATAAATTTTTTGCCTGCCATCATAAAATCGTAAATTAAACCAATTAGAAGACCCAAGCCAATAGTCAACGCAAACGTTTGCAACTGGTCGCCAATAAAGCTATCCTGCACCTAGCTTCCCTCCGTTTACTTAAAAAGCCGCTCAAAGAGGCCTTTGCCGCGATCACGGAAGCGCTTATCATCCGAGTAGGCTAACTCTAAAATTAGGCCTTCAATCGCCAGTTCTCCTTTTTCTAAGTTTAACTGCTTGATATGCAGCTCCTCACCCCGGATAGCTAAAATCCCTTGTTCTGTCTCTAAAATCACTTCCTCATCATCAAAACTGTCCACATGCAATACTCCTGTCACATCCATGCTCTCCCGGTTCTGGATGATTAACCTATGCTGATTCTGATTTGAGCTTTTCTGATAATTGTGCTCCATCTTCCTTTCCTCCTTCTTTGCGCGCTCGGCAGTCTCTATTCCATAACTATGAATTAGGCGAAATTTTAGACCAAAATAACGTGGCAGCGCCATACTGCGCTGCCACGTTATTCATTGTCTTTTCGCTTAGTTCCACATTTTGACTATTTCAACATTTCTGTAGAAATATTTGGCGATTTCTGCTGCGCTGCTACCCTTCTCAGCAAGTCCCTTGGCACCCCACTGGCACATACCCACACCATGCCCATAGCCTGTGCCTGACATCACCAACTTGTTGCCCTCAATCTTCAAGCTGTTAATAAAGGTAGCGCGCATCACAGTACTCCCTAGCGCCAAGCGTAACTGCGGACCGGGGACTTCTATGTCATTGACTCGAAAAAGGGTGACCCGACCAGACGGTCCTTTTTGGGCAATTTCCACGCTTGTAACCTTACCTGGGTCCCTTCCAACGATCTGCCTTGTCGCAGTACGAATACGATAGAGAGGAAAACTGGCGGTAAAATTTTTTTCTTCTGCGGGAATTACAGCTCCTGCCTTGCTATCGACAATCTGGATATATGGCGGATTCGGCCCCTTAAACCCCAACCCTTCCCTGGCTAAGGCGGTTCTGGGGCCGGCGTAGGCGTGAAACCAGGCGCGGATAAACTGGTTATTGTGAACAAGCACCTGTCCCCGGGTTTTTTCCACTGCTGCCCGTACATTGTCATTTATCCGGGCGGCATCATAAGCCTGAAATTCTTTAATATCTGTCGAGGCGTGGGCGTTGCGTTCCGGGACACCTCCAAACTCCTCTATTTTATGCAATGTAAAGGTACGGGCAATAATCGCCTGAGCTGCGAGCGCCTCAATCGGCCAGTCAGTATCCATTTCAGCCGCCACCACACCCTGCAGATACTCCTCCATATTCATGGTACGGATTTGATTGCGCTCTGCAATGAATACCCGCAATTTTGGCTCCTGATTGACTCCTCGGTTAATCTCTGCGGGGATAGCAGGCGGCGATGACTGCCGCTCTCTGGCTGCCTTAGGCTGCCCAAAGGGCGCAGGCGTCAATTCGGGTTGACGGCGAAATGGGCAACCGCTCAAAAAAATTAGCAACGCACCGAGCAATAGCCCAACTAACAACTGTTTTCTAAACATCAATTCTTCTTTGCCTCCTTAGAAAAAATCGCTCACTGTTAGTATTCTAAGGAAAGCAGAAAATATAAGCGACAACACATTAAACTAAAAAAGACGCTTCGCGTTTTCTATCAACTGACGCGTCTTTTTTATCCGCTAGGGGCTGCCGCCCCTTCGGCGAGCCTGCAGGCTCTGAGCACCCCGCAAGAGTAAGGGGCACGCCCCTTACAAACCCCAACGCATAGGATCGTAGCTTCCCTGAACGATATAATTTCCTATGCTATAAAAAAATCAGGCGAAGAGATCATCTCCGCCTGATTTTTAGCTTAGACTTTGCATGGCAACGAAATTACTTCACATTATCTTTCAGCGCTTTGCCCGCCTTAAATACTGGCACTTTAACCGCCGGGATTGTGATCGCATCTCCGGTAGCCGGGTTACGGCCTTCACGAGCTTTGCGCTCCCGCACATCAAACGTGCCAAAGCCGATGATCTGTACCTTGTCCCCTTGGGCCAAGGCAGCGCTGATTCCCTCAAAAACTTCGTTTACCACTTTTTCTGTGTCTTTTTTTGTCAATCCTGCCTTTTCCGCAACGACACTGATAAGTTCAGACTTGTTCATAAAAATTACCTCCTATAGCCTTGTTTATGTACGAAGCACACTCATAAGCCTATTCGCTAAAGTTTTTGTAAATCCTTCCTAAAATAAAGGATTTTTTAGGCATTTGAACGTTTTTTTGCCTCATCCCACCATTCGTCAAGTTTCGACAAGGAATATGTTGAAATCTCTCCTCCTTCGGCCCGTGCTTTCTCTTCCACATAACGCAGACGGGTATAAAACTTTTGAATACTGCCTGATAAAGCTTGTTCAGCATCTACGTTAAGAAAGCGGGAGAGATTTACAGCCGCGAAGAGCAAATCGCCGAGTTCTTCTCCTATTTTTACCACTTGCTGTTCATTATATGCATCTTTTAATTCTTTTAACTCCTCTGCCAATTTAGCCCACGCGCCGGAAGCATCTGGCCAGTCGAAGCCCACGCTGGAAGCTTGGCGTTGCAATTTTTGTGCCCTGAGCAATGCCGGTAAATAAGTTTCCACCGTAAAAAGGGAATTTCGCTCTTCTTTTTCCGCTTTTTTAAGCTGCTGCCAACTGCTTACTACCTCAGAGATGGTTTTAGCGCTGCCGCCTGCGAAGATATGAGGATGGCGCCTCAGCAGCTTTGCCGTAATTCCGGCCACAACATCATAATATGAAAAGTTTTGGTTTTCAGTGGCAACCTGAGCATGGAAGACCACCTGCAACAACAAATCGCCCAGTTCCTCACACAAATCCGTAGTATTTCCGCTATCAATGGCACCAAGCACTTCATAGGCTTCTTCCAGCAGATACGGCTTCAGGCTCTGGTGACTCTGCTCCCTATCCCATGGACACCCGTCTTCGCCACGCAACTGACGCATTAAACGCAACAGGTCTTGTGTCCCGTATGCAGCAATTGGCGGCAGATAAAAGGAGGTGAGGTGGTCGGTAAATGGAAGTCTGTCCATTTCATAGAGCGGAACAGTCACAATTTTTTTCCCGGCAGAAAGCCCGGCGGCACGCACTGCGGTAACCCTGTGTTCCTCTGGGTAGAGCGTCATTAACTGCAACTTAACCATAGAGGCAATTTGGCGGTTATAAGCCTGAATAATCAGGACATGCTTGTCCGGGTTATCCAGAAGCTTGTCCGGCTCCAGCGCATCTAGCACTACCAGCCCAGCTTCCCGCGGCAAATTTAATTCACTACTGACTGCTTCCACAAAAGAGACGGCAGGGATAGCTCGACAGGCAACCCCGACAAAAGGCGCCTTTTTTAGAATGATCTCTACCGTTCTTTCTGCAAAGAAAGGACTGCCGGGAACGACATAGGCTACCTCATGATGTTTCAGCGCCGCATTAAGGATATAAAAAGCAATCTTTCTATATGTCTCGTCAAATGTGCGTGACTTTTCGTAGAAGAAATCCAGTGTTTTATAGGGAATGCCATACCGGTCAAGAATGGCAACGGCAGGATGTCTAGCCGTCCTGACATAAACATGCCTGACTTTTTTTAGTAACCGCAGGGAGCGCATTGTCAGAGCCTGGGGGGCACCGGGGCCAAGTCCCACAAAATATACTTTATTCATGCTCTAACCTCGCAGTAAATGTAGTTTTTCCAACAGGCTCACAAGCGGCTTGCCGATTCGCGGCAAGAGCAGCAGCTCACTGCGCCGGACTCCGCCCAGCAACAAGAAAAGCATTCCAAAAACTAATACGCCGGCGAACACCGACCCCAACGTGGCTGCCTTGCCAGCCAACGACTGGCCAAGCAAAGGGTGAAGTGCGGCTAGCTGCGGATAAATCATCTGCACTGCGGCAGCCATGCCTAAAGAAGCAAGAAGTGGCTTTGCAAGCAATTCCAGCGGCCTAAAAGGCATGCCTGTAAGCGCGTGAACACGGTAAAGGTTTAACAGCGCCGCCACGCCGAAGCCTGCCACAGTGCCCAGCGCGGCGCCGCTAATATGTAATGCCGGCAGGGCAGTAAGCTGCCAAGTCAGAATTGTTTTCACGGCTGCACCCCAAAGCATGCTGGTAACCGGCGTCATGGTACGTCCCAATCCTTGAAGAATGGCTGAGGTGACCTGAAACAGCGTAAGAAACACTACACCAAGCGATAGTACCGCCAGTACCCTGCCTGCTTCCGCATTCTGAAATAAGAGAATGGTGATTGGTTCAGCCAGCAGAAACAAACCGAATGTCGAGGGCAAAGCCAAAAGAAGCGTCAAACGCACTGCAAGATACGACCGCTCCTGAATTAGTTTTTCTTTCTTAAGCGCCAACGCCTCAGAAATAGCCGGAACAAGGGAAATGGCAAGAGCCACCGTGACAATAGTGGGAATATTGACTAACGGGCTGGCCATACCGGTGAGCTGCCCGTAAAGAGCTGTGGCGCGGCTTGTATCAAATCCGGCATCGTGCAGGCGCTGTGGAACAAGAAATAAGTCTACAATGGCGATTAGTGGCATTACTAGGCTGCCTAGGGTTATAGGCACAGCTAGATTCACAATTCTGGGGATAATCTTGTCCGCTTTTTCTCGATCTGGGATTCGCTGGGAGTGTAGTTTGCCGATGAATTCTTTGCGCTGGCGCAGTGAAATAAGCAGTAGCAGCGCCAAACCGCAAAAAGCTCCGGCGGCAGCACCGAAACTGGCGCCGGCGGCAGCAAATTCGAGGCCGCTAGGCAAAAATAGAGCGGCTAAAAGCAGGGCGCTGGCCGCACGCCCAACTTGTTCAATAATTTGCGAGAGGGCGGTAGGAATCATTTGCTGCTGTCCCTGAAAAAAACCGCGATATGCCGACATCACAGTAACTAGGAAAATGGCCGGGGAAATACTAATCAAAGGATAGTAAGCACGTGAATCCTGTGTAATCACTTTGGCAATAAAGTCGGCGCCAAAATATAGGCCAAGAGAAACGACCAGTCCCGATATGCCCAGCAAAGCTAAGGCCACACGAAAAATTTTATAGGCCCCCCGGTAATTTCCGCAAGCCAGATTCTCGGCCACCAATTTGGAAATGGCGATAGGAACGCCGGCAGTGGAAACGGCCAATAATGAAACGTAAACCGGGTAAGCCATCTGAAAAAGGCCCATACCCTCATCCCCAATCAGTACCGCCAGAAAAATTCTAAAAAAGGCTCCCACAAAACGCACTGAAGCTCCGGCAAGCGTCAGGATAGCCGCACCTTTAACAAAAGACTGTTTCGTCAAACTCTCACCCCAAAGTTAACAAACTTGCACTCGCAATTTCACTACATTATAGCATATATTTTATTTACATGAACAGAACGGCTGACTCATGAAAATATTTTCTAAAAAACAGAGAAGCAGCAACCATAGTCACTGCTTCCTCGCAAAGGATTTCAATTACCTGCGCCGGGAATAATCACGGATCCATCTGCTTAGCCAAAAACCCTGCAGCCGTCTCCACAAGCTTTAGCTCAAGGTCGCCCATTTTCGCATCCTTTTCCTTTGTGCCAAAAAGCACAACGCCGATGGGGTCTCCTCCGGAAACAATCGGAGCAATTACTTCCGCTGTAAATTTCGGAGCATTTTCTTCATCCACATCTTTATAAAACTTGTGTTCCGCAGTGGAGCTGATGAGAATACTTTTACGGTTTTCCATCACTTTTTCCACCGCCGGAGAAAGTGGTTTGCCCATAAACTCCTTCTTAGGTGCACCTGCCACAGCAATAATCGTATCCCTGTCGGCGATGAGCGCGATATGACCCATAGCCTCATAAAGAGAGTCGGCATATTCCTGGGCAAAATCACCCAATTCACCAATTGGCGAATATTTCTTTAAAATCACTTCGCCGTCTCGGTCGACAAAAATTTCTAAAGGGTCGCCCTCGCGAATCCTTAGCGTCCTGCGAATCTCCTTGGGAATAACAACACGCCCCAAGTCATCGATCCTGCGCACAATCCCAGTTGCCTTCAAGCAGACTTCCCCTCCTTTTTCTTCACATAATTACATTCTTAACCTCTAGTGATAGTATATATCGAGGGGAAATATTTTATTCACTTGAGGCAAAAAGGAAGGTTTTTTGCTCTAGAGTCTTCTTTCTATCAGAGCCTCTGTTTGAAATGTTTGCATAAATTCACCGGCCCGTTGCATGCCAAGTGCTCGTGCCGCATTCTGCCGGCTCTCTTCTGGGGTGAGCTCCGTACTGGGCAGACGCTTATGCAACTTAATCAAATGCCAACCAAACTCACTTTCCACGGGCGGGGAAATTTCTCCGTCATTTTCAAGTTCGTTAGCGCCCGCCATAAACTCTTCCACGAACATCTGGTTAACCTCCGGAATTTCCGCACCTAAATAACCGCGGTAGCCCCGCTCTCCTTCGTTTTTAGCTGAGGGATCGGTTGACAGTTCCACTGCCAGGTCACCAAAATCTGCACCTGCCGTAAGCCGCTCACGGGCTGCCAGCGCTTCTTCTTCTGTCGCAAGGAGGATATGGCTTAACTCGAGCATCGCAGGATTTTCGCCATAAGCAGGATTTTCGGTCAAAAACTGCTGAATCTCCTCGTCTGTGGCGGCGCTAATGAAGTGCGCTTCCAATTTTTCAGTATAAATTCCATTGCCAAGAAAAGCAATTAACGCTTCCTCGTTGATTTGCAATTCTTGCATTTTTGCCGTCAGTTCTTCTTCAGACGCAAAGGCTTGGCCGATCATCTGTGCCCGCGACATTTCATAGAATCCTTGCAGCTCAGCCTCGGAGACAGTAACGTTTAACTGAGCCGCCGCCTGCTTAAGCAACAAGTTCTCCACCATAGCTTCAAGGATCTGGCCCTCCAACATCGGGCGTCGAGCCTCATCTCCCAGCATGGGCTCTAAGTTCGGCATAAACAAACGTAAAACATTAATATAGTCATCCAGTTCGCCCCGCGTAATTTCATCTCCGTTCACCTCTGCAACTACAGCCTTCGCGCCTTGGCCGCCGTAGCCAACTACAGCAAAAACAACTGCTCCCAGCACTAAAGCCGCAATCAGAGCTATTACACTTTTTTGCTTAAAAAACATGAGTGCACTTCCCTTCTAATTTTGAGCATGTCTCTATTATACGTGAGGATTCTCATTTCTTGCAAGTTTTTTTAAGTCGTTTAAAAATGCTAAAATAAGGAGCAGACGTTCTGCTCCCGACTTGGCATTGTGACGAAAGGACAGCAGAAACTGCTTGCCTGTGCTCACGACCAGCCGACCGGCATGTTTTTGAGAAATGTGCCGCAACTCATTTGCTGCAAAAGAAGCCTGCGCTGTAAAGCGGATCTGCAATTCGCCCTTTTCTTCGCTGATCACAGAAACGTGCAGTTGCTCAGCCAACAGTCTGATGTGCGCCACGTTTAGCAGATTTTGCGCTGCTGGAGGCAAAGGACCGTAGCGGTCAGAAAGCTCTTCTTTAGCTTCATTAATTTCTTGGACTTGCTCCACCGCAGCCACCTTTTGATAAAAAGCGATTTTCTGCCTCGCGTCTGCGATATAGCTGGCCGGAAGGTAGGCGTCCACCTGCACTTCAATTCTGGCAGGCACTTTCTTTACTCGCGCTTCGCCCTGGTAGGTGCGGATAGCGTCTGCCAACAATTTCACGTATAAATCAAAACCGACCGTCATCACAAAACCATGCTGCTCCGGCCCCAGGATATTGCCGGCGCCGCGGATTTCCAAATCACGCAGCGCAATTTTGAATCCCGAACCAAGTTCAGTAAACTCTTTGATCGCCTGCAACCTTTTTTCTGCCACTTCCGTCAACACTTTATCTTTTTGATACGTAAGATAGCAATAGGCAATCCGGTTGGAGCGTCCTACACGGCCTCGCAACTGATAGAGCTGCGCCAACCCGAATTTATCGGCGTCATGAATGATAATGGTGTTAACATTTGGGATGTCTAGACCTGCCTCAATGATGGTGGTGGAGAGCAACACATCGTATTCTCCGTGCAAAAAACCGAGCATCACCTCTTCCAATCGCTCCTCGTCCATCTGCCCGTGTGCCACCGCCATGCGTACCCCGGGCAACAATTCCCTAAGCCGGGCTGCCCAACGGTCAATCGATTGCACTCGATTATGCACAAAATAAACCTGGCCTCCCCTGCTCAACTCTCGACCTACTGCTTCCCTAATTAATGAATCGGCATATTCCAAGACATAAGTTTGAATCGGATAACGGTCCTCAGGTGGCGTTTCAATCACAGATATATCACGGACACCCACCATGGACATATGGAGCGTCCTGGGAATTGGCGTAGCCGTCATCGTCAGCACATCTAAATTTTGTTTTAGCATTTTTATCCGCTCTTTATGACGGACACCAAAGCGCTGTTCCTCATCGACGACGAGGATTCCCAGGTTCTTAAAGCGCACATCCCGGGAGAGCAGGCGATGAGTGCCCACCACCAAGTCAATCCGCCCTTCCCGCAATCCGCAAAGGGTGGCTTTTTGCTCCGCGGCGCTCTGAAAGCGGCTTAATACGCCTACTGTTACAGGGAAACCTGCCATCCTGTCTATAAAATTGCGGTAGTGCTGCTGCGCCAAAACGGTGGTGGGAACTAAAAACGCCGCCTGCATCCCGTCCATTACCGCTTTAAAAGCTGCTCGCAGAGCGACTTCCGTCTTTCCGTAGCCCACATCCCCGCAGAGCAGGCGATCCATAGGCTGTATTTTTTCCATAGCCTCCTTTACTTCCTTAATGGTCTGCAGTTGATCCGGAGTTTCTTCATATGGAAAGGCTGCCTCGAAATCTTTTTGCCAGGGATGATCCGGTGAAAACTGGTGACCCGGCTCGCTTTCTCTGGCAGCATAAAGCGACAGCAGTTCTTTAGCCAATTCCTGAACCGAAGCCAGGACCCGGGCTTTCGCTCGACTCCACTCGCCACCGCCCAAAGCATGCAGTTTTGGTTTTTTTCCTTCGACCCCGATATATTTACGAACTAAGTCAATTTGCTCTATAGGAATGAAGAGCTTGTCATTACCGACGTACTGAATATACAGGTAGTCCCGCTGCGTGCCCCCCACAGCCAGAGTGCGCAACCCCAGGTATTGCCCGATACCGTGCTGTTCATGTACCACATGGTCGCCAAGCTGCAATTCCTGATAATCGCCGACCAACATGCCCTCCTTCCCTTTAATCCGTCGACGTTTCTTCTTTTGCGGCAAAATGTCCTGCTCTGCCAACACAGCTAATTTCACCGCCGGAATCACAAACCCAACCTCTAGCGTACCGTGTAGAAGTGTAACCGTACGGGGAAGAAACTCCGGTTCAGCAAGAGTGTAATGAGCAGGGATGTTTTTATCTGCCAAAACATCGGCAATACCTGTGCTGCGTTCGCGGGACGAGGTAAGAATCACCGTCCGATAACCCTGCTTGCGCCAATGCCCAACTTCCTCAGCAAAAAGATCCCATTGTCCAAGAAAGCGCGGGACAGGCTTTGCACTAAGCGAGATGGTCCGTCGGTAGGAGTGATGAGGACTACTGTGGGTAAATAGTGAAAAAGCTACCAACTGTCGAGCCGGATTTGCCAGAACTTCGCCATACGTCCAGGCCGGTTCTGCCTGCCTAAGAAGAATATCTCCCTGGGCAAGTAGAGTGCTTTGCATTTCGCCTAGCTGGCTAAGAAGCTCTTCAGCCGCCTGCTGGCAGCGTGGCGGGTCATCTACAAAAAGCAACGTCTCCTTAGGGAAATAGTCTGGTAGTGCCCTAGCGTCAGAGTAAAAATAAGGCAGATACTGTTCCATGCCGGGGAAATAGGCTCCCTCCCTAATCAGCTCAAGATGCTCCGCCACTATTTCACGCAGACGCCCTCCCGCTTCGGAACGATCCCGCTTGCCTGCCTGCTCAGCAAGCTGCCGCATTTCTGCTGCCAGCGCAGCCGACGCCTCCGCCCGCTGAACATCTCCCACGACCATCTCTCTGGCAGGAGTAATCTCCAACACAGAGACAGTTTCACGTGAGCGCTGCGACAATAGCTCAAAGCTACGGATGGAGTCTACCATGTCCCCAAAAAATTCCAGCCTATAGGGATAGGGCTCCCCTACCGGGAAAATATCTAAAATACCTCCCCTGAGCGAAATTTGGCCTTGAACGTCCACAATCTCCACCCGCTCGTAGCCAGCAGCCGTCAACGCCAAGAGCAGAGAATCTAAAGGAAGCTGCTGACCGCCGGAGATTGAAAAGCAGGCATTCTGCCATGGCGCAAACGGAGCCATTTTCGTCAATACTGCTGAAATAGTTGCCACCACAAAAATGTTTTTCCCGGCGGCCAGCGCCTTCAGCACGGCGATTCTCTGCGCCGCTGCATCTCCACTGGCGGAGAGCAGAGTATAACCGTATAGCAAGTCCCGGGAAGGGAAATAGAAAACTTCTTCTTCTTTAAAGGTAGCAAGCAAGTCTTCATAAATTTTTATAGCCTGGAGCGAATCATGCGCCACTAGGAGTACCGGCCTGCCTGTCCGAATGCGAACGGCTGCCATCATGAGATTTCTGGCACTATCATCCAGGCCATAGACCAACTGGGACCGGGTCGAGCCTGCCAAGCCCTCAAAAAGCGGGGCAAGTTGCGGGATTGACAATAGTTCCGAGGCAAGTTTTTTAAGCATTTAGTGCCCTCCCGTAGTTTTGGCCCCGAGATTAAGTTTGCGGGAAAACAAGAAAAACGCTTCGCGCTTTATCCAAAGATGCGTTTTTCTTGTCCGCTAGGGGCTGCCGCCCCTTCGGCGAGCCTGCGGGCTCTGAGCACCCCGCGAGCGTAAGGGTGAATCCCCCCTACGACCCCCCCATTGTATAGGAAATCATATAATTTTCCTACACAACATAAAATAGACCCTGTTTTTCACAAGGTCTTTGTAATCTATAACCGGTTGACTAATGAATTTCCGGTCCGCGCAAAAAGATAATGTCACTTTCTTCCTCCGGGCCAATGGTTTCCAGACAGTCCTCACACAAAAGATGGATAGTCATCTTCCCTGAACTGTCAATTTCTATTATATCGTCTTCCGCCTGCGCCGTCAACGCAGACACCCGGGGGTTATCTTGGCAGGCCTCCACACTTGCCATCCTGCGCCCGCAATTTCGGCAGATCCAGACAATCAGCATTTCTCACCTCTTTACTGAACGAAGGAGCATGATTGCGTTACTTCCACCTATTATTAACCAGACCGCCGGAATTTATGCTAGCGCTAAACAAGAACCGGATAAGAGCCTAATAACTTCAGCATCACCGCATTAGTAGCAACTTGCCTAAGCGCAGCTTTTACATGAGCATCGTCAGGCGAACCGTCCAGATCGACGAAAAAAATGTAATCTCCCAACTGTCGTTTTGCCGGCCGCGATTCAATTCGTGTCAAATTTACCCCGTTTGTGGCAAAGGCCTGAAGCACGGCAAACAAGCTGCCGGCTACATTCTTCACAGAAAACAGCAGAGATGTTTTCAGCAATTGGCCTGGCATTGCCGCCCCTTTTCCCAAAACTACAAAACGAGTCTGGTTTTCACTGTCCTGAATTTCCTTTCCCAGTACCCGCAGGCCATACTGTTTCGCGGCACTGATGCTGCCAATGGCGGCAATGCCCGTCCCTTCACGAGCAACAAACGCCGCGGCATCCGCAGTGCTTAGCAGCGGTAGCAACTGTGCACCAGGCAAGTGACGACGTAAATAATTTCTGCACTGCGCCAACGCCTGGGGGTGAGAATAAACTTTACTAATGGAGCCGGTATGCTCTGGGACAACTAGTAACGCATGGTCAATGACCAAGACCAGTTCAGCCACAATCATTAATTGCAGCCCTGTAGTCAAGATATCTAATGTTTCATGGACAGAACCTTCCAAGGAATTTTCCAGCGGCACAACTGCATATTGGACCACCCCGTCTTCCGCTGCATCGGCGCAGGCTGTAATAGTGGTGTACGGTGTAAGGCGGCATTCCTCACCTAAAATGTCGGCAAAGCGCTCAGCCGCCTCTTCAGAGAATGTGCCGACCGGTCCAAGATAGGCTATATTGGCAAACATGACAAAACACCTCCCATTTTTACTTCCTCGCCCGCCACCCACATTTTTGTCTTCCTGCACAACTTATTCTCTTACTACCCTGAAAATAGCATCTACCCTCTGCTTGGGCGGGTTTGAAACCCGCCCCTACATGGTACGAGCGTGGGCATAGCGCTCACTTCTCCAATCAAATTCCCCTCTCCCCGCGGGAGAGCAACCGGGCGAACACGCAGGTTCGCCCCTACAGGACCCTTCCCGGCTATTACCCTCTCCCTGCGGGAGAGGGCTAGGGTGAGGGCCAGCTGAGGCGCATTTTCATCCTTCTGATGGTGCCGCAAGCGGCATGGGGGTCTACACAACAAAAAACCCGACCCAGAAAAGGGACGGGGTATCTTCCGCGGTACCACCCAATTTAGCGCAAAGTTGCGCTCACTCAATTGCAGATGCAGGAAAACATCACGTTTTCCGAGACCTGTCCCAGGATAACGGGAGGGATTCCCGGCTCGGCCTACTCTGCAGTTCAGCCTGCGACTCCGGAGGGAACTTGGGGCAAAACGTATCCGGGACGCTCTCAATCTATGGCGTTCCCTCCCTGTGAGACCGTAAATGCCTTACTTTTCTCCATCACTGTCTTAACAATTTGATGTTGAAACTTACTTTAGCATGTCTTCAACCGCTTGTAAAGGCTTTTTTTTGGCATGAACATTAAAGCGGTTCATGGCCGCCATGATTCCTTCCTCAATGAACAAGGCGGCTGCGCTAACAGCGTGAGCTAACGTTCCAGCCAAAACTTCCTCTTCGTCTTGAGAAAAGCTTTCCAGCACATAATCTGCCACGTCGGCTAACGGCGAGCGGCCGATACCTATCCGCATACGCGGGAACGATTCTGTCTGCAAATGGTAAATTATAGATTTAAGCCCATTGTGTCCACCGCTTCCCCCCTGGGGTCGCAGACGCAATGCGCCGAGCGGCAAATCCATGTCGTCATAAACGACCAACATCTTTTCCGGCGGTACGCCAAAATTACGGCAAAGCGCGGCAGCTGCCAGACCGCTGTTATTCATATAAGTCATGGGCTTAGCTAGCAGCACGTCACTGCCGGCAAATTGCCCCTTGCCCCAGTATGCTTGGTGGCTCATTTTATACAGCGGAATCTTTGCGGCAATACTGATGCAGTCCACCGTGCGAAATCCCGCGTTATGACGTGCAAGCAAATATTTTGGGCCGGGATTGCCCAAACCGAGAATAATAACCATCTCCGCTTTACTTTTTGTGCTCATATCCTTTTAGTTATCCCCCAACTACCTAGGACGGTTTAATTTGATCAGTCAAACAGCTTGGAAACCGAGAGTTCTTCATGAATCCTAATAATGGCGTCCCCAATAAGCGATGCCACAGAAAGGACGCGAATCTTGTCCAACTTTTTCCCCCCGAGAGGAATGGTGTTGGTAACAATAATCTCTTTAACCGGCGCGGTTGCCAAGCGCTCCAGCGCCGGGCCGGATAAGATCGGGTGCGTACAGCAGACATATACTTCTTTTGCCCCCTGCTCCAAAAGCGCGTGAGCGCCAAGCGAGATGGTTCCGGCAGTATCAATAATATCATCGATCATGATCACAGTCTTTCCCTTTACTTTGCCGATAATATTCATCACTTCAGCAACGTTTGGCTCCGGTCGCCGTTTATCGATAATAGCAATCGGCAGCTGTAGCCGCTCCGCCAGCTCCCGGGCTCGCGTCACTCCGCCTACGTCGGGCGATACGACCACGGCGTCGGCAAATACCTTTTGCTGGAAATATTTTGCTAAAATTGGCAGGCTCTTTAAATGGTCTACCGGGATGTTAAAGAAACCCTGAATCTGGCCGGCGTGTAGATCCATGGCAATAACACGGTCTGCGCCGGCCGTAGTAAGCAAATCTGCCACTAACTTTGCAGTGATCGGATCACGTGCCCTTGTTTTTCGATCCTGGCGCGCATAACCATAATAAGGCAACACGGTATTAATGCTTTTCGCCGAAGCCCTTTTCATCCCATCCATCATAATTAGCAACTCCATTAAATTTTCGTTAGCCGGACAGCTAATGGGTTGGACAATAAAAACATCGGAGCCACGCACGCTTTCCCCGATATAAATGCTAATTTCACCATCACTAAAGCGCTTCACTTCTACCTGCCCTAGGGGCACACCCACATGTTCAGCAATTTCTTCCGTCAGCTGCATGTTCGCCGTACCGCCAAATATTTGCAGTTTTCGCCCTCGATACACGCCATACCCTCCCGACTCTTTAACTTACAAAGATTGAATGTTCGCTTTTCATGCGGGATCTCCTGCCTTGTTCGTCAAAAATCGTCACTCTTGCCGTTTTCAATAAAGCGGGCTGCCATTCCAGCTTTATTGACCTGCTTAGCTCTTGCCAGCGAAAGCGCTCCAGGCGGCACATCTTTAGTGATGGTGGAGCCGGCAGCCACAAATGCGCCTTTGCCAATCGTAACCGGCGCAACCAAGTTGCTATTGCAGCCAACGAATGCCTGGTCGCCAATCACTGTGCAGTGTTTTTTCTGACCGTCATAATTAACTACGATCGTTCCCGCTCCAAGATTGGCAAGGCTGCCAACTTGAGCGTCCCCAACATAGGACAGATGAGGTATTTTGCTGTTGTTGCCAATATCTGACTTTTTAATCTCTACAAAATTGCCTACCTTTACTCCTTGGCGTAACACCGTCTCCGGACGCAGTTGGGCAAATGGACCTACCGTTACATTGTCAGCCAGCAGACAGCCGCTAAGCACCGAATGCCGCACAGTAACATAGTCGCCAATAGTGCTATCTGCAATCTCTGTGTTGGGGCCAATGATACACCCTGTACCGACTTCCACCAAGCCACGTAATATCGTATTAGGATAAAGCGTTGTATCAGGCCCGACACGGACATCAATATCTACATAGGTAGTTGCCGGGTCTACCATGGTTACGCCGGAAACCAGCAAGCGTTGATTAATCTGCTGCCGAAGCAGGGAAGCTGCTTCGGCAAGCTGGCTGCGATCATTGATACCAAGAGCATGGCGATAATCCTCCAGACAGAAGGAAGAAACCCTCAGCCCCTCGTCGATCAAGAGGGCGATGCAGTCGGTCAGGTAATATTCGCCTTGGGCATTCTTGTTGTTCAAACGCTTAAGCACATTAAGCAGCGCCTCTGCCGCAAAGATGTATGTCCCGGTGTTAATTTCCGCAACTGTCTTTTCCTGATCACTGGCATCTTTTTCTTCCACGATCTTCTCCAGCGCACCGGAGACAGAACGGATAATTTTACCGTACCCAAATGGATTTGGCACACAGGCTGTAAGGACAGTGGCAGCCGCGGCAGTCTGCCGATGTTCTTTAAGCAGTCCGGCTAGTGTTTCTGAGGAAAGCAGTGGCGTGTCGCCACAGAGTACAATTACTTCCCCCCTGCCGGAAAGCTGTGGAACTGCCTGCATCACCGCATGTCCTGTGCCCAGTTGTTCCTCTTGGAGCGCGTAGCGAACAGACCGACCAAATGCAGCTTTTACTTCTGCTGCGCCATGGCCTATCACCACAATTTTATCTGTGCAGAGATTTTCCAGCGCAGCAAGCACATGGCCTAGCAACGGACGGCCACAGATTTCATGAAGCACTTTTGGGCGGTTAGACTTCATCCTTTTTCCTTCGCCTGCCGCAAGGATCACGGCTGTCACATCAGTCATTTATTTATCCTCCTTGCCAGTATAGTAATTATACCTCGCAAAAAATATCTAAACTACCCGTTATTATTTGTCAGAAGACAAAAAAAAGGAGCTCTCTGCTCCGGGATTACGCTCCGACTAATTCCCTCTCTAATTCTGAGCCGTACGCCACAAGAACGGCTGACTGAATAATTTCACGCGTCTCTGATGTAATCGGATGAGCAATATCCTTAAATTCTCCGTCAGGCGTTCGTTTACTGGGCATAGCCACAAACAACCCGTTATTGCCTTCGATTACCCGCACGTCATGAACAACAAATTGATGCTCCAAAGTAATTGAAACAATAGCTTTCATCTTTCCGTCACTATTCATTTTCCTAATTCTAACATCGGTAACCCTCATGATCTCACCGCCTTTCCCAGCCTCAGTCTGTTTCCCTGTGCTATTTCCACAAGAAGAGAAAAATTCCTGCTTCGGCTAGGAAATATTTAACAAAAGCACCGACTACAACAACTCCCTCTTTGCCAACTCTAGGTCGGAAGGCTTGTCTACATCGGTACCAATTTCAGGAAAACGGGTAATCACTGCTTTCCCGCTCAAAGCAAACAGAACAGAAAAGCGTGCTTCCAATTCAGAGAGAGTAAGCTGCCTGAGCATAAAGCGCAAAATAAACTTGCTCCCCAACAGTCCGGCCAATTTTATCGGACTTTTCCGAAGAGAAAAAACCTGCTCAAGGCGAGGAAGAGCATTATTTAAACTGGCTGGGTTTAACAAGAATAAATTGCCTCCGGTAAAAGTACCATCACGAAGTTTCACATATGTTCGCTTCACCCCGGGGAAGCGCTGCTCGCAATCTTCTTTGCTCACAATCGGATAATAAAAATCCCATTCGTAAGGCTTGCATTGTTTGAGAAAACTACTGACAGCCTCCGCTTTTAAAAACGGCAAATCCGCAGCAGCAATCAGAAAGTGGGTTCTGGGTTGAAGGATGTCCACGCCCTTCCGCAAGTTTTCAGGGACATTGTGGGCTTCAGGCACGGCGATAATCCCATAGCGCTCAATCAGGGGAGCCAGCTCGTTTATCGGCCCTACCACCACAATTCTGCCCACTTCACCCGTCTTTTTCAGTGCCTCCAGGACGTATGCCAACATCGGTTTACCATGAATCGGGATAAAAGCTTTGTTTGCCAAACCCGTATATTCGATCAATTCTTTTTCTTTTCCGCCTCCAGCCAGAATTACCACATCAAACATCCTGGTCCCCTCCTGTCAGTTCTAAATCGTTTCTGTCAGCCAAGCTGTTGTTCCGGCAGCCAACAACGCTTGCTGCAGCCTCCTAGCTGCCGCAGCCGCCGTGAATAGGGCAAAGACTGTGGCTCCGCTCCCGCACATTAGCGCTGCTCCCATTTGTCCCATTTTAACTTTTAATTCTTGCACAAGCGGGTAGAGAGAAAAGGTTGATGATTCCAAAGCATTGGCAAGCCGCACTAAAATACCGCTCTGCTCAGCTCTGCAAATCGCTGCAATCATCCCGTCAATATCTGGTCTTGCTTTGTTACCCTCGAAGCGAAAGTTTTGATAGACGCTAGCTGTAGAGACAGGAAAACCAGGGTTTGCCAAAACAACATAAAAATGAGGACACGTTGGCAGCGCAGTTACTATCTCGCCACGGCCAGTCCCCAGCGCAGTGCCGCCGGAAAGGCAAAACGGCACATCCGAACCCAACTTTGCCGCTAGCGCCGAAAGTTCTCCCTCTTTTGGAGACAGTCCCCATAAACGCACCAGTCCTCGCAACACGGCGGCGGCATTTGAGCTGCCGCCACCCAATCCTGCTGCCACAGGAATCCGCTTTTTAAGAGTAATGTGAACCCCGCTAGCCACTCCGTATTCAGCCTGAATCAAACTAGCCGCCTGCCAGGCCAAGTTTCCAGCGTCAACTGGAAGCCCCGCCAGATTACAATCCAGTGAAATCCCGTGACTTTTCTCGGATAAGGTTATGGCATCATAAAGAGAAAGGCTTTGCATGACCGTCCTAATCTCATGATAGCCATCTGGCCGCTTTCCCGCTACATCTAGAATTAAGTTAATTTTGGCATATGCCTTTTCGATCACGATCATTTTATACCTGCACATCTTTAATCTGGTTAACATTAAATAGATTCGCTGGACATCTGCCAATTCCTGCTACGGCAAAGAGCTGGGCAGGCCTACTTCCTGAGAAGAACCATGGCCCTGCGGTAAAAGCAGTGCTGCATCGGCAAAGGGCGGCACCACTTCTGCCAACACCTGTTCTAGTTTTTCATAAAAAACTACCACCAAATCACCGGGGCTGGCCATGGAGAGAGCCTCTCTGACGGCTAGTCGCTCTTCCCGTTGCACAAAGATGCTCTCCCTAGCCATTCCTGCTGCTAAGGCACCGCGCAGCAAGAGCTTTTCTGCCTCACCCGGCTGGCGGCCGCGCAAATCCTGGTCCTCTTTAATGATCAGATAGTCAAAGCGATGGCCTGCTGCTTCCCCCGCCAGCACGATTAGCGCGTCACAGCGATCCCCCGGCACGCCCACCACCCCAATGACCCGATTAGCTTTCAATTTTCTCGCCAACTGCCCCAGTTTCAAAATTCCGTCCGCATTATGACCATAATCAACCAGCACCCGGATACCACCCACATCATAGATGTTTGCTCTTCCCGGGTTGTCGCCAAGTGCGGTGGCAAACTCCCGCAAATACTGTCCTGCCTGCCTGGGCGCTAGGCCATAAGCCCATAACGCGGCTAACGCGGCCAACAGATTTTCCACTTGGTGGGTAGCCCTGCCCCCCAAAGTTACGGCAAAGTCACGAACTCGACCCATCAACGACACGCGCCCTCCTTCTGCGGCCAGGATAACACCCTGCCGCACTAAAACGGCTCTGCCTCCGTTGCTCAAATGGCGGTGCATTACCATGTTGCCTGCCTGCATGCTAAAGTAAATAATCTCTGCCCAGCAGACTGCGGCAAAATCGTTTACATACCCATCATCAGCATTAAGGATTACTGTGCCGGAAGCATAGACTGCTTCTGCCACCAAACTCTTCACATGAACCAACTCGTCCATCGTTTCAATCCCGTCCTGCCCCAGGTGGTCTTCCCGAAGATTACAGATCACAGCCACGTCTGCTCGGTCATAACCAAGGCCGCGGCGAATAATTCCGCCGCGGGCAGTTTCCAACACCGCCACGTCAATGGCAGGGTTTGCCAAAACAGTGCCGGCACTGGCAGGACCGGTAAGATCGCCTTTTTGCACTAACTCACCATTAAAATATATTCCGTCAGTACAACAGAGCCCTGGGGAAAGCCCGTGGCGGCGCAGAGCAAAGTCCAGCATCCGTGCCGTGGTAGTTTTGCCGTTCGTCCCGGTAACGCTAAACACAGGCACCCGGCAGGACGTGCCTGGGGGGAAAAGCAGTTCCACAATCTTCTGACCCACATCACGTTTCTCCCCTTGGCTTGGAGAAAGGTGCATCCGCAAACCAGGCGCTGCATTAACTTCAATAATTGCCCCGTGTTGATCTGCAGGGGTTGCGCTGATATCCTGCATAATCAGGTCAACCCCGGCAATCTCAAGACCAACTGCCAAAGCAGCGCGCACCGCAAGCTGCGCTTGGAGTGGATGAACTTTCTCGGTAACGTCACTAGCCGTCCCACCGGTGGAAAGATTGTCATTTTTTCGCAGCCAGACCTGTTGTCCCGGCTTTGGCACACAAGTAAGCGATAATCCCTGTTTTGCGAGCAGCGCATAGGCGGTTGAATCCAGCTTAAGCTTGGTGAGCGGCTTTTCGTGCCCACAGCCACGCAGCGGATTGCCGTTCTCCTGCCGCACTAATTGGAAAACATTGTGTAACCCATCCCCTAGCACATGGGCTGGGATGCGTTCTGCGGCGGCTGCCAACTCTCCGCCCACCACCAATAATCTATAGTGCCTGCCATAAATATGCTTCTCAACTAGGACGGTGGCGCTAATAGCGGCTGCGGCAGCGAAAGCCTGCTCAACTTCATGGTATGAGCAAATTTCCAGCGAAACCCCTTTGCCCTGATTCCCGTTATCCGGCTTTACCACCACAGGGAAGCCCAACAGTCTTGCTGCTCGGCAGGCTTCTTTCTTGCTGCGAACCACCATGCCGCGCGGTACAGGTAAGCCATGTTGTTCCAAAATATGCTTCGTTAATGGCTTATTGCCGGCAACCTCTACGGCAATACAGCCTGTTCCCTCACTGATGCTGGCAAAAATTCTTTTTTGATATTTTCCGGTTCCAAGACGATAAAGACTGCTACCCTCTGCCAGTTGCTGAACGGGAATACCGCGCTTACGCGCCGCCTGCAAAATGGCTTCCGTACTCGGTCCCGGCAAAAAACGGAGAGCCGTCTTTCTAGCTTTGGCTACCATTTTAGCTAAATTGACTGTGTCACCGTCCAGCGCAGCGGCAACTACACGTATAGCAGCCAGAGCCAGCCCCCCTACAGCTTGACGGCAGCGGTATTCACAGATAATTTCCGTTAAATCGTCATCCCTATTCATCGTCTTGCCATACTCCGCATCCATCCCAGCCATACTCTGCAGTTCCAGAAAAACATGCTCAATTACATGACCCAGATATGTGCCTTCCTCAAGGCGTTCCACGAAGCCTCCGGGGTAGCGGCGAGAGCAGAAATGTTCCGCCAAGCGCGGCAGCATGGCAAGCAAGCGCTCTGTAAAAAGACTTTCCGTTCGATATAATCTTCTCGCTCCCAAATCAAGAAGCATCTTCATAACAGGACGGTGACTGTAAATATTTCGTCCTGTAAAAAATTGGATCTCCCTGATGTTCATCTGCTATTTTCCTCCTTAACTTCGGGCAAAGAAACATTGCGTTTGTCCAAGTGAAAGCAGTACTGTTCCGCAAGGATGTGCAAACAAATATTTGTTAATGCCAGCGGTTGGCCGGGTTTTGACTCCGAAATATTTGAATGAGTTACCTTTCGACCGTCAATTATGGTCACAGTACCGGAGCCCACCACCTCGCACACCCCGTCTTCATCAATTACAAGCGCCGTATCCTCATCAATGCCGGCACCGAGCATTTCAGGATTATAAGCTACTGCGGCAAGCAACCGTCCAATACGCCCCCGTTGGGCAAAGTGCTGGTCTATTACCACCTGTCGCAATAACCCTAGGCCTGGGGCCATCCGGATAATCTCCTTTTTTGGCGTAGCATCATCTACTCCTCCTACCAGCATTGTTTCGCTCATAACTGACGCGCCGGCGCTCGTTCCGGCCACTACTGCCCCTCGGTCGCGGGCGTGGCGAAGGACATCACCCAACCTGCTGCCACCAAGAATTCCTGTAATCCGCAGTTGATCACCGCCGGTAAAAAAAATCCCGCTGCAATCAGCAAAAACTTGTTTGAATTCACCATGATTAGCTTCCTTTCTGCTTGGAACAGCCAGGATCCGCACCTCATGAGCACCAAAATCAGTAAAAATAGCAGCGTATTCTTCTCCGGCGCTCGGGTCTGTGCTGGCCGTTGACAAGATTAAAATCCTGGCCTCCCGTCCACCGCACAGCCTAAGAAAGCGGTGCAAAATTTTGCAGTCCCCTTCCTTATCTTCTGCGCCACCGATTACTACTAAACTTCCTTGTTTTTGCCGGGTCACGCTTAAGCACCTCCGGAGAAAATCCCACACTTGATAGAATTGCCACTGCCCAGGCATCCTATGCTAAAGCATAGTCTTTTCCGTCTTTCAAAAAAAAGCGCTTAACGCTTTAGGTGTCTTTCTTTTTGCAGATAATCTGAACCATATGTTCGGTTGCAACCTATCAGTATGAAGGAGCCGTGTGAAAACTGAGAGTAATAAGGCCTTGACAATAATATATACTAAAATATATACTACAAATGAGGTGAACAGAAATGGAAACTGCAAAATTATTTGTTAACGGTCAGAGCCAGGCTGTCCGGTTACCGAAAGAATACCGTTTTTCGGGTAACGAAGTATATATTAAAAAAGTGGGTTATGCTGTTATGTTGTTTCCAAAAGAGCATTTATGGGAAACCTTTCTTAACGGTCTTAACAGCTTTACCGATGATTTCTTTGCAGACGAACGTAATCAGGGTGTTCAAACGCCGAGAGAAACGTTATGAAGTACATGCTGGATACAAATATTTGTGTGTATCTCATAAAGGAAAAACCAGAAAATGTGCTCATAAACCTCCATTCGAACATGGGCGACGGCGTTTCCATTTCTGCAATTACTTTTGCAGAACTCATACATGGCGTAGAAGCAAGCGCATACCCGGAGAAAAACACACTTGCACTAAATCAATTTTTATCTATTGTGGACATATTGCCATTTGATGATGAAGCGGCTACAGAATACGGGAAAATTTGCGCAACGTTACGGCGACAAGGAACTCCGATTGGAGTTATGGATATGCTGATTGCAGCACATGCGAAAGCAAAAGGACTTATTATTGTCACAAATAATGTCCGTGAATTCGAGCGGATTGAGGGTCTTGTGCTCGAAAATTGGGTTAGTGCATGAAAGCCCGTCGTTTTAGCTTAGACTCAAACGAGGTACCTCATTTTGAAGTACCTCGTTTTTCTTTTCCGTATCGGTTTAGAGTGTGCGGTCGGACGGCATCAAGTTTCCGTATTAAACCATGCCTTTGTTAAAAGCTACTTGACTCTATTCCTCGTTACATAATACAGGCAGTTCCACCGTAAAAATAGAGCCTTTCCCAGGAGTGCTTTCCGCAGAGAGTTTACCATTATGAGCTTCAATAAGCCGATAAGAAATTGTTAAACCTAGACCCGTCCCCTGCTCTTTTGTGGAAAAAAACGGATCAAAAATTTTCTTAATTTGACTTTCTTCCATGCCGCAGCCTGTGTCACTAAACCTAACTACCGCTTTTCCCTTCTCCTCCGAGGTAGAGATAGTCAGGTAGCCACCATTAGTCATCGCCTGAATAGCGTTCGTTGCCAAATTCAAAAAAACCTGTTTCATCTGCGCCTGGTCAACCTTGACAAGGGGCAGCTTTTTCGCATAGCACTTGCGAATCTCCACATTTTCCAGCAAAGACTTACTCTCGATCAGTAAAAATATTTCTTCCAACACTACATGCAAATCTGCTTCCCGAACTTTTGGTGCAGTCGGCTTTGTCAGCAGTAAAAATTCTTTAAGAATGGTATTAGCACGGTCAATCTCCTCAATCATCATGGCACAATATTCGGCCCCTTTGGTCTCATGCCTGAATTCCTTACTTAAAATCTGCAGAAATCCGCGCAGAGTTGTGATGGGGTTACGAATTTCATGCGCAATACCGGCAGCCAGCTCTGCCACCAGAGAAAACTTTTCCATCTGCAAAAGCTCGTTCTCCAGTTCCCTTTTTTTTGTTTCATCCTGAAAAACACAGACTGCGCCACTAAGCCCTCCTTCTTCATCAAAAAGAGGAGCAGTGTTTACCGAATAAATCCGTGCCCCACAAGGAAAGGGGATTTGAACCTGATGCTGTTTAAAATGCGTATACTTAATCAACGTTTCCTGCAAAAGAGGCTGGAAGACTTTCGTACTGCCGGCATCCCAGTGTTCTCCCACCGGCAGCAATTCCTGAGCCTCTTTATTCATATATGTAATTTTACCTGCCTCATTCACGGTCAGCACACCCAACCCTAAATCCGAAAATATTTCATTGCGAAGTTGATTATATTCGGTTTCCAAATACTGATGTTTACTTTTCAGGCTTTCAAAGCTAGCAACATATTTATGATAAATATTGTTACCGGCAAGAACTTCATTGTTCATCAATTCGATTTCTGCAGGTGTAAGCACATAGTTGACAGCTTTGTCTGCGAAAACATTCCCCGCCGCAGCCAATGCCACCTCCGTCTCTTGAAGATAAATCACTAACTGACAATTGGCAGCTTTTTTGGCTATGGAATGCTCCCTGCTCACCTTGCTATAGGGAAAATTGCGGGAGGCAATCCCACCCAACATTGCTGTCACCGCAGCGCACAAAACAGGCGTCTTTAAGACCACATGGCCAAAGGGACACCTGTAACAGTAAATAACAACTTTTTCTTCGTCAGCTGCCTGCAGCACATATTCTCCGCCGATGCTCTGCGCAAACTGCAAAATCAAATTGCTAAACTGCTCAACAGTTAAATTTTCGGAATAATCAGAAGCAGAACGGTAGCGGTCTTCCAGCCGCAGCCCGTATTTAATGCCAATTTTATGTAAGAACTGCTCAGCATTGTTTCCTGCCAAAATTTCGTTTAAAAGCACGTAATCAGCCAACAACTGCAGAAAAAAATCTTCCCGTGAATCCTGTATCATCGCCTCGACCCCCGGAACCAGAATCTTAAAAAATCTTTTTTAAACGGGGTGACTCAGTAATTCCCGGTATACGACCACGTTTAGCCATGGGTTTGCCTGCCACCTCTTTAATATCCATGGTCATGTCAATGGCTGGAGCACGAGAAATAAAACTGCCTACTCCAAACGCATCTACACCCGCTTCACTTAAACGAGGTATTCTTTCTTCGTTTAGGCCTCCTGAAGCAAATATTTTTACCTGGTTAAAGCCTGCCTGATCCAGACGGGCGCGAATTTCCCTCACCAATCCCGGGGTAACGCCACCCCGTTCTCTCGGTGTGTCTAACCTTACGCCCGCCAGCTTTTTACCTAAGGCCTCGGCAACACGCAAAGCTTCCTCTGCCTCATCTTTAAAAGTATCTACCCTGAAAACACTTTGCCTTTGAAAGGCAACACAAAACAAGGCTACGAGAGAGCTAATTTCGCAGCCCCTGAACATTCAGCAGCTGCTTATGATGCGATTTTTTCTTCTACGATGACCTTATAC
>Ga0208372_10079_pt1 | contig 37900 bp, 37 predicted proteins | sample Subbio2Dec_QV11A_FD_184832 | JGI IMG/M metagenome (GOLD analysis project Ga0208372, IMG submission 184832) | Serpentinite rock and fluid subsurface biosphere microbial communities from McLaughlin Reserve, California, USA - CR12Dec_QV11A (SPAdes) | ecosystem: Environmental > Terrestrial > Deep...
CTCCACGTGCTCTGTAGTGTGCCTGCTTCCTCAAGCTATTTTAACAAAATTCTACAGGCTGCGGGTAGGATAATTGGTTTCATATCTTTTTTGTGCCTTGAAGCGCAGCGGAAAGGAATGGTCATATAGATGATAACCGCCATAGGAGATATCTTAAATCAGATTTTGTTGACTTTTGATCGTGTTACCGGAAATTATGCGTATGCAATTGTGTTGCTTACACTGCTTGTTAGGCTGGTTACGTGGCCGTTAACGAACAAGCAGCTTGCTTCTGCCAAAGCAGTGCAAGATTTGCAGCCAGAAATCAAAAAACTGCAGGAAAAATATAAAAATGATAAAGAAAAACTGAATGCGGAAACTATGGAGTTGTGGAAGAAGCATAAAGTTAATCCTGCGGCCGGCTGTCTGCCTCTTTTGATTCAGATGCCTATTCTTTGGGCGATGTTTAATGTTTTAAGGGAGCCTCCGCCGGAAGTGCAGCATTTTATATTGCTTGGTGTTAATATGCGGCTTTCCGTTAACGACTTGCATGCCGCAGGTTATGCTTTCTCATTGGCAGCGGTTGGTTATTATTTTCTTGTTGCGCTCTCGGGGGCAACTACATATATTCAGCAGAAGATGATGATGACCGATAAGTCACAACAGGCTTTGCTGATTTTTATGCCGATAATGCTTTTATATTTCAGCCTTCAGTTTCCCGCCGGCCTGGTTCTTTACTGGGTAGTTAATAACGTGCTATCCATTGTGCATCATTTGCTAATTAACAGAAAGCCAGCGAAGGGAGCGGTAACTGAAAAATGAGAGTGGCGGAAGCAACGGGAAAGACGGTTGAAGAAGCAATCCAAAAGGCACTGACTGCATTAAGTCTTCCGCTGGAAGGTGTGAAGGTAGAAGTTATGGCGGAGGCTAGCAGCGGCCTTTTTGGGTTGTTTGGCTCTAAGTCTGCCAAGGTGCGCGTTACAGAAATAGTAACTCGGGATCAATATATGAGTGATTTTTTGGCTGGAATTATACAACATATGGATGTTAGCGGCGACGTCGAGATAAAAAAAGAAGAAGATATTTTGAAAATGAATGTTAGCGGCAACAAAATGGGGATACTGATTGGTAAGCGCGGACAGACGCTTAATGCGTTGCAATATTTGCTAAATGTGGCTTATTACCGCCGTTTCCCAGGGGACGATTGCCGTATAGTGCTTGATGTGGAAGATTATCGGCTAAAGCGTGAGGAAACGCTGCGCACGCTCGCACTGAATCTGGCCAAAAAGGCAACGCGTTACTGCCAGGAAGTGGTGCTCGAGCCTATGACGGCACAGGAAAGGCGCATTATCCATACCGCTTTGCAAGATAACGCGGCCGTTTCCACCTTTAGCCAGGGCGAAGAACCTTTCCGCAAAGTAGTAATCGCGCCTAAAAAATAAAAGAACATAAAAACCGCTGCCTCAGGCTGCGGTTTTTTTAAGAGGTGGGCTTATGTCAGAAGAGACTATTGTTGCTATCGCCACTCCTCCCGGAGAAGGTGGTATTGGCATCGTCCGGATCAGCGGTTCTGCAGCTTGCGCCATCGGGCTGTCTCTCTTCCGCTTCAGCCGACAAGTGGCTAAACCAAAAACACACCGTCTTTATTATGGCCATGTAGTCAATCCCGCAGACGGGCGCGCAGTTGATGAGGCACTTATTGCTTTTATGCAGGCACCACACACCTATACACGGGAGGATGTGGTGGAAATTAACTGCCACGGTGGAATTATGCCGCTGGCTAAGACTTTGGAATTGGTATTAGCAGCAGGAGCACGGCTGGCACAGCCGGGCGAGTTTACCCAGCGGGCTTTTTTAAATGGTCGGATTGATCTGGCGCAAGCAGAAGCCGTGATACAGCTTATCCGAGCTAAAACAGAGCAGGCGATGGAGTTGAGCTTAGCCCAACTGGAGGGCCGCCTCTCAAGACAAGTTAGAGCAATCCGCCAGTCGCTGTTAAGGCAGTTGTCTCATCTGGAGGCGGCGATTGACTTTCCGGAACATCATGATGTGGAGGATTTGACTTTGACTGAATTGCGCTGCGGGACAGCAAGCGCTTTGGCAGAAACGCAAAGATTATTACAGACGGCCGATCAAGGGCGGATTATGCGGGAAGGTGTGCACACAGCCATCATCGGCAGGCCCAATGTGGGCAAAAGCTCACTTTTAAATGCATTGCTGAGGGAACAACGCGCTATCGTAACTGCCGTTCCCGGCACCACTCGTGACATTTTGGAAGAAAGCATCAATTTAGGCGGCGTGGCATTGACGATGGTGGATACAGCAGGGATCAGAGAAACAGCGGATGAGGCCGAAAAAATCGGCGTGGAGCGGGCAAAGAGAGCCTTAAAGAATGCCGATTTGATTTTATATGTACTTGATTTATCTGCACAAGTCAACGCGGAAGACAGGGAAATTTTAGCATCAATAAAAGAGAAGCCGTGTATTCTTATTGGTAATAAAACGGACTTAGTAGCCAGTAGCCTAGCTTCTGTGAATAAACTTACTGTCGAACTGCCTTCGTTTCCCTTGGTGCCGATGTCACTTTTGGAGGGTCAGGGTTTGGAGCTGCTGGAGCAAACCATTATTTCTTTGATTTTTCAGGGGTCTGTGAAAGTTCCACAGTCTACCATGGTTACGACGGCGCGGCATAAAGACGCGCTGAAACGGACAAGCCTAGCGCTGGAGGAACTATTGGCAGCCTTGGCGGCTGGATATGCGCCGGATTTACTGGCGATCGACTTGCATGCCGCGGTGGAAGCGCTAGGGGAAATTACCGGAGAGACGGTGGCTGCCGATTTAGCGGAAGAAATATTTCGTAATTTTTGTATCGGGAAGTAATTTAGGCTGGAGTGAATGAGGATGATTTACTTGGGTGGAGAGTATGACGTTATAGTCATCGGAGCAGGCCATGCAGGCTGTGAAGCTGCTCTGGCTGCAGCCCGAATGGGTTGCAACACATTGCTGTTAACCATCAATTTGGATGCTGTCGCCCTGATGCCCTGCAATCCGGCTATTGGCGGCCCTGCTAAGGGACACTTAGTCCGGGAAGTAGACGCTTTGGGCGGGCAAATGGGTAGGACAATAGATCAAACTAAACTTCAGATTCGGATGCTAAATACTGCTAAAGGACCTGCGGTCTATGCGCTGCGGGCACAAGCCGATAAGTGGCTCTATCAGCAGACGATGCGCTTAGTGCTGGAGGAAACAGCCAATTTACACTTGCAGCAAGCAATGGTAGAGAGCTTACAAGTCAGAGGGGGCCGCGTTTGCGGCGTGATTACACAAAATGGCGCTTCTTACCTAGCTGGGGCGGTAGTGTTGACGGCGGGTACCTATTTGCGCGGCAGTATAATTCTAGGAAATGTGCAGTATTGCGGAGGGCCAAACGGTCAGCAGGCAAGCTGCCAACTGGCTCTTAATCTGCAGCAGTTGGGGTTTGAATTATTGCGCTTTAAAACGGGGACGCCACCGCGTGTTCACAGAGATACCATTGATTTTTCTAGGACCATCATTCAGCCCGGCGATGAGGACGAGCTCTTTTTCTCTTTTACGGAAACGGCGGCAAAGACTGAACAACTCCCTTGTTGGCTGACTCACACTACGGCAGAAACACACGCGATAATCGAGGAAAATCTCCACCGTTCTCCGCTTTATGGCGGGGAGATCAAAGGCGTGGGACCTCGCTATTGTCCATCGATTGAAGACAAGGTGGTTCGCTTTAGCGAGCGCTCGTCCCATCAGGTTTTTTTGGAGCCTGAAGGACGGAATACCGCCGAATATTATGTCCAAGGCATGTCCACCAGCCTTCCCGAAGATGTGCAACTAAAGATGCTGCGGACAATCCCAGGGTTAGAACGAGTGAAGCTGATGCGACCCGGCTATGCGATTGAATATGATTGTCTTAATCCGTTGCAGCTTGCCCCTACCCTTGAAGCAAAAGAACTGGGCGGACTCTTTAGCGCCGGACAGATTAACGGTTCGTCCGGCTATGAAGAGGCGGCGGCACAGGGAATTGTGGCCGGCATCAATGCCGCCTTGCTTGTTCAGGGCAAGGAGCCACTGGTGGTTGACCGCTCGGAGGGATATATCGGCGTATTGATCGATGACCTGGTGACAAAAGGAACACTGGAACCATATCGGATTATGACTTCAAGAGCTGAATACCGCTTATTTTTGCGACAGGATAATGCCGATTTGCGACTTACCCCAAAAGGCTACAAAGTTGGCCTGATTTCGCCGGAGCGCCACCTTCGCTTTGAGCAAAAATATCAAGCGGTAGAACAGGAAAAAGAACGTCTAGCTAAAGTTAATGTTTCCGGTAATCACTGTGTAAACGCCATTTTAGCTTCCTTGGGCAGCAGTCCATTGACCGGGTCCGCATGGGCTAGCCAGCTCCTCAGGCGTCCGGAAATAACTTATGAAAAGTTGCTGATGATTTTGCAAGAAAATTGCCGACTGTCTCGGGAAGTAGCGGAGCAGGTGGAAATTCAGCTAAAATATGAAGGGTATATCGTCAAGCAGCAACAACAGATTGATAAATACAGGAAAATGGAAAACATATTGTTACCTGAAGACGGATCCTATTGCAAGCTGGAGGCCCTCTCACGCGAAGCCGCAGAAAAGCTGACTAAAATAAGACCGCGCTCCTTGGGTCAAGCCAGCCGCATCTCTGGCGTGTCACCGGCAGATATTGCCGTTTTGCTAGTCTGGCTTGAGCAGCGGCGCCGCAAAGGAGAGCTGCGCCATGGGGAATGAGTTGGCTGAGGAGCTATTTGCCAGGGGCATTGCCTTACCTGTTGCGGTAGTCCCTGTCTTTGAGCACTATTATGAGCTTTTGATTAGTGCCAATGAAAAGTTCAATTTGACGAGCATAACAGAGCGAAGCGAAGTTTTTATGAAGCACTTTCTTGATTCTTTGCAGCTGTTGACTTGGCGAAGGAGGTTGACTGGTCCGCTCCTCGATGTGGGCAGTGGCGCTGGGTTGCCTGGCTTTCCGCTGAAAATCGTCTGCCCAGAACTCTCTTTGACGCTCCTCGATTCATCGCGCAAGCGAGTGACTTTTTTGCTGGAAACCGCCCAAGAGCTGGGTCTCGAACAGGTAGTAGCTTTACACGGGCGTGCCGAAGATTTTGGCCGCAACCAGGCTTATCGTGAGCGATTTCCGTTGGTCGTCTCTCGGGCTGTCGCCAGATTAAGCGTATTGTGCGAGCTTTGCTTACCCTTTGTGGAGCCGGGCGGATATTTTGTCGCTTACAAAGGCCCGGACGGAACCGCGGAGTTGGCTGCGGCTCAAACGGCGCTCAAGGAACTGGGAGGTCGGCATGAGCTTACTTTGCCCTATCTTCTCCCTCAAAACATGGGTCAGCGTCTGCTGATCGTGATCAAAAAAGATGAAGCGACACCAATAAAATACCCGCGCAAGGCTGGGATTCCCGAGAAAAGACCTCTTTAGGAACCACCGGCGCTTCGTAATGAATTAACAAGAATCCCAAGATAATTTCCCAAGCAAATCCTCTCTTTAACTTCCCCAGCTTGTTTCCTCTCTCGGTGGGCTAGTCCTTACCCACACATGGCATGGCAGTGGGGACGATACATCGAAGTATTTTGGGCAGTGTAGCCTTCCCCAGATGCCACGCTCGCACGTTTTCGCAGCTACGAACTGTCATTCTCGCTAACATGCCAAAACCTCTGGGCTTACAGCATGTGAACCGTTGGCATGTCTTAACGCTGCGAATTCCCGTTCGCTAAACGCTGCTGTCACTTAACGCTCGCTTCCGCATTCTGTGAAAGTCAACAATCTTTGGGAGTGTTTAAAGAAGGCAACAAGGTGTTGCTGTCTTTACCTGCTGCTTTTTTGTTGAGAGCTTGAGCAAGATGTGGGCGAGTGGCTAGAAGTACAGGCGAACCAAGGACTGGAGTCGACTTGCCTGCATAATTGTTCTGTGAATCGGCTATCTCGCCGGGTCGCAGAACAATTATGGGAGCGGGGAACACTTATACCTACGCTCTCATACCATGTAGGGGCGGTTTTATACCCGCCCAAGCAGATGGTAGATGCTAGGGTGAGGGTGACGAAGAATTAATCCTTTTGCAGTGGGCAGTCCTAACCAATAGGCATTCAGGAGCGAATTCCCGCCGTTGTGCGGCAGTCTGCTTAGGGCGGATTTGAAACCCGCCCAAGCAGCGTTTTTTTGTTGCCAGAAAAATAATGGCAGGATATTCCATTTGAATGTCGAAAAATTCAAAGGATACCTACAATATATATGGAGGGAAAAGGATGAGAGATGACTTAAGAACCGTGATTGATATTGAAAGCAAAGAAAATGAACAGGGAGAAATTCGTTATGTTCCCATAAAAAATATTCGACCAAATCCTTATCAGCCTAGAAAGCAGATTGACTTGGAAAAAGTTCAGGAATTGGCACAATCAGTAAGGACGTATGGTCTTTTGCAACCTGTGATTGTGAGAGAAAACCAGCAGGATTATGAATTGGTGGCAGGCCATCGGCGACTGATGGCCTGCGAGATTTTGGGCTGGAGTGAAATACCGGCCATTGTTAAGCGCTTATCAAACAGTGGCATGGCTACTGTTGCTCTGATTGAAAATTTGCAGCGGGAAAACCTTACTTTTTTGGAGGAGGCGTTGGCCTATGAAAAGTTTTTGCAGGAGTTCAAGCCAAAAGTTACGCAGGAAGTGTTGGCGCAACGGTTAGGTAAGTCTCAGTCTACCATCGCCAATAAGTTGCGGCTGCTAAAACTGCCGGAACAGGTTAAGGAGAAGCTGGCAGCCGAGGAAGTGACAGAACGTCATGCCAGGGCACTGCTTAAGTTGCCGGACGAGCGTGCTCAATTACGGGTGCTGCAAGAGACAATTAATTTGCAGTATACAGTTCAACAGACGGAAAAGCGGGTAGCTGAATATCTGCTTAAGCTAAACTCCCCGCCCGGCAAAGAACGACGCAAAGTGATTATCCAGGACGTCCGCATCTTCCTCAATACTGTGCGGCAGGCGGCCTCCATCTTAGAGGCGGGAGGGGTAGATATAAAAATCAAGGAGCAGGATTTTGGCGAGAACCTTGAAATAACTATTAGCATGTCCAAGCAAAAAAAGAAAAACAAAAAAATGATTAGCGCTCCAGCCAAGGCAGTAGTTAGTTGAGCAATTATTTCCCAGGCAATAACAGCGCTTTTTTTCGACAACGTTTGCCGTCTGCTAACAAAAAAATCTCTTTGCGGCAGGAGACGGCAGCAAATGGGCGAATACCTTAGTGTGTTGCACAGAAACGGGGTGGAAAGATGGCTCGTGTTATTGCGGTGGCAAATCAAAAAGGAGGCGTTGGCAAGACTACCACCTCCGTCAACCTAAGCGCCTGTCTGGCTGCGGTCGGCAAATCGGTTCTCCTTTTGGACATCGACCCGCAAGGAAATGCGACTAGCGGAATCGGGCTGGAGAAAAAAAATATCAAGATGTGCATTTATGATGCGCTGATTAATGATATTTCTCTCAAAAAGGTTATTCAGAAACCGCCGACAGATAGGGTGGAGGTAGTGCCCGCTACCATTCAGCTGGCGGGCGCTGAAATTGAACTGGTTCCTACTATGTCCCGGGAGGTGCGGCTGCGCCGAATTTTAGAAGAGATTAGGGGCAACTATGATTATGTAATCATTGACTGTCCGCCTTCGCTGGGGCTGTTAACTATTAACGCGCTCACTGCGGCAGACAGCGTTTTAGTGCCTATTCAGTGTGAATACTATGCTTTAGAGGGCCTTGGCCAATTGACAAACACTGTTAAGTTGGTGCAAAGACACTTAAACAGCCGGTTAGACTACGAAGGCGTTTTGCTTACCATGTTTGATGCGCGCACTAATTTGGCAGCGCAGGTGGCGGAGGAGGTACATAAGTATTTTGGCAGCAAAGTATTTAAAGCAGTTATTCCGCGCAATGTACGACTTAGTGAGGCTCCAAGCCATGGGCAGCCTATAATTGTCTACGACGAGCGCTCTAAAGGAGCGGAAATGTATATCCAGTTGGCAAAGGAAGTGATCGCAAATGGTCAGGAAACGGCTGGGTAAAGGGCTGCAGGCGCTTATTCCTGAAATTGAGGACGCACCTATTGCGGAAGCGCTGGAACTGCCGATAACACAAATCCAACTAAATCCGTACCAGCCACGCAAAACGTTTAACGAAGAAAAATTGGCTGAACTGGCCAGGTCGGTAGAGCAGCACGGAATTTTGCAGCCGCTAATCGTCCGTCCTGCTGGGCAGAACTTCGAGTTGGTCGCCGGGGAAAGACGATTGCGGGCTGCCGGAATTGCCGGGTTGGAACAGGTGCCGGTGGTGGTTAAGTTGCTCTCAGACCGCGAAATGATGGAGATAGCCTTGATCGAAAACCTGCAGCGGGAAGACTTAAATCCACTGGAGGAAGCTGAAGCATACAGGAGGCTGCTGGATGAGTATGGCTACACTCAAGAGCAGCTAGCAGAACGGGTAGGGAAAAGCCGTCCGGCTGTAGCAAATACTTTGCGCCTGCTTGCTCTGCACCCCGATGTTCGGCGTGAAGTGGCGGATGGTCGCCTTAGCGAGGGACATGCCCGGGCGATCCTCGCTCTCTCCCTCGAAAAACAGTCTGATGCTGCCAGAAAGGCAATGGAGCTGGGGCTGTCCGTCCGGGAAACAGAGCGACTGGCGAGCCATCTGCCGAAAGTTAGAAGTGAGCGAGAAAAAAAGCCGGACAAAGATGGTTATCTTGCCGACTTGGAAGACAGGTTGCGCCAAGCATGCGGCACAGCCGTGCATGTGAGAATGATGGGCAAGAGTGGCGGTAAGTTGGAAATCCAGTTTCACGATTTGGATGAGCTTGAAAGACTGTGTGAACTGTTGTTTTAAAATTGTTTCACGTGAAACAGCAAGTAGATATTGTTTCACGTGAAACAATATCTTGCTAAAGAGGTGCAGCAATGGATATATCATGGAGCTACGCGCTCCTGGGCACGGCGGTGAATGGAGCCGCCATTGTGACAGGGGGCGTGCTGGGTGCCTTATTAGGCAATCGCATTCCTGAGCGAATAAAGCAGCGTGTGCTCCAGGGGATTGCCTTGTCAGTGCTTTTAATTGGGATCAAAATGGCACTGGAGACGCAAAACATGTTGGTGGTAGTGTTTAGCCTGGTAATTGGTGGAATTGTAGGTGAGCTGCTGGGAATTGATGCTTGGCTGAGAAGAGTAGGGGACTGGTTGGAGTTGCGGGCATCCCAGAGCGGGTCAGGCGTGGCTCAGTCCTTCGTTTTTGCCACGCTTCTTTATGGCGTCGGCTCTATGGCGGTGATGGGGGCTTTGGAGAGCGGTTTGCTGGGTCAGCACCAGATTCTATATGTCAAAGCTATTCTGGACGGCACCACCAGTGTGGCATTGGCCGCATCCATGGGGATAGGAGTCAGTCTTTCGGCTGTGCCGGTAGTTCTTTACCAAGGTTCAATCGCACTTGCTGCCGGCTCACTGCAACCATTTCTGGGGGCTAATGTAGTAGGCGAGCTGTCCGGAGTCGGTGGCTTGTTGATTCTGGCCGTCGGGTTAAATATGCTGGAATTACAGGAAATTAAGGTGGCTAATTTTTTGCCTGCTTTTGTGGTTGTGCTTGTCTGGGTAGGAATCCTGCCTACGCTCTTATAAATAATGCAGTTATGGGGGGACGGCGATGGAAGAGGTTTATCAGTTGAAAATTTTTATTACGATTGTGGCCTTATTAGTCTTTTGTTTAGTTTTATATTGCAAGCTGGTTTATCTGACAAAGCGATATAAGGCTTTTATGTCGGGAGGTAACGGGCTTAGCTTGGAGGCTAGCCTTGAGAGATTGCATGCCGAAATCAAGGTCATGGACGGAGAAATAGTGGCAAGCCGGGAACGAATCCGAGAATTGGCCAAGGTGTTGGACAGTGCTACAAGAGGCGTAGGTGTAGTGCGTTTTAACGCCTTTCAGGAAACCGGCAGCGATTTAAGTTTTGCCGTTGCTTTTTTGGATGCGGAGAAAAACGGCGTGGTGATTAGCAGTATTTATGGCCGCGAGGAATCACGGACATACGCAAAACCCTTAGAAGCAGGACAGTCTTCTTATCACTTAGGGAGCGAAGAGCAGGAAGCTATTCGCAAGGCAAGCGCAGCGCTTCGGCCCTTGTTTTCTGACACAGGGAGAAAAGAAAAGAGATGAACAGCGCCGGCTTTACAGAGTATGGCAGCAACATGGCGCCGGAGGCAGAAACCCTTTTCTTCATTGTAAATCCTGCGGCTAACAACGGCAGAGCACGGGAAACGTGGGCCAGCTTGGAGCTGTGGCTTAATTCTGAAAAAATTCCGTACAGGGTTGCGTTCAGTCAGGATGGTGATGACGTGGAACGGCTTTCCCGCCGGGCGGCGGCAGAGCCAGGTGCCGTCGTGGTGGGAGTAGGTGGAGACGGAACACTTTCCCGGATTGCAGATGCGTTGGTAGGTACCGACGCCGTTCTGGGCATTATTCCTGCCGGCACAGGAAATGATTTTGCGCGCAGTTTCAGGATTCCTGTAAGCCCGGTGGAAGCTTGCGCCGTTTTGCTGCGAGGGCTGACTGTGCCGTTAGACGTGGGGCGCATGAACGGACGGATGTTTTTAAATGTAGTGGGCGCAGGGTTGGACGCAGCAGTAGTGGTAGATGCAAACCGTTTATTCAAAAGATTTGCCGGCTCTCTGGGCTATTTCCTTGCTTTGCTCAAGCAGCTTATTTTTTTTCGGCCGATGGAGATGGAAATTCGGCTGGACGACAATATTTACAGGACAAAAGCCTGGTTTGTGACGGTGGCCAATGCTTGTTATTACGGCAGTGGCATGAAGGTGGCGCCCATGGCAGACCCTCAGGATGGGCTGGCTGATATTGTCGTCGTGGAAAATATTCACCGGTTGCAATTTTTGCGCTTGTTTCCCTTGGTTTACAGTGGGAGGCATGTTGCTCACTCCGCAGTAAAGCTGTTTCGGGGTGCGCAGGTAACTGTAGTCAGTAAAAAACCGCTTTTTGTACATGCAGACGGCGATTTATATGGAACAACGCCATTAGCGATTGTAATGGAAAGGCATGCCGTTAGACTGAAAGTGCCAAAATAGAGTTCCCCTCGCCAAGTCGAACTTGGAGTATCTCAAGACCATTCCCCTCCCTTGGAGGGGTGCCCGACAGGGCGGGTTCGTGCTGTTTGGCTTAGCTAAATAAAATTAAGCCGTCTTTTTTACGTCAAGCCGGCTTGTTTTTGTGGTAAAATATTTTCCATGTCTTCGAAGCTGAAGTAAAGGGCTTGGGTGATGGTTTCAGCTAAGTGCATTACTAGGCTTAAACGGGTGTTTTGCAGGACGAAATATTCCAAAAAACCGCTTACGTTAACGATGCCACTGATATAAATATTTCCAACGCAGGGCAAGTCTTTATTGACCCCAGCGCCGGGACGCAATGAGCCTGCACCGACATCTATTGCTCCCACGCTTTCCAAGCGACCAAGGCAGGCGTCTATGGCAATAATATAGGGACTGTTAAAGTTTTTTTCGATTATAGTCATAGTTTCCAGCAAGTTTACAGCATGGACCGGTTCATCAAGTGTGCCATAAATAAATGCTTTTTTCGGCTGCAGACGGCTGAGCTTTGTGCCAATCAGCGGCCCCAAAGCGTCGCCGGTGGAACGATCTGTGCCGACACAAAGCACCACCAGCTGATCTTTATCTTGATAGCTTTCTTGCACCAGGCGTTGCAGAGTTCCTTTGATTTTTTGGACGGCAAACGGATCTGAGCTTTGCACCCGAGATGATTTGTTCTCCACGCCTGAGAAGATTTTTCTGAAGCTAGACATAGAAAACCTCCGCTAAGAATAATTATGACATAGTATATTAAGTTTCTGTGCGCATTATGTGCCGCAAAGGAAAGTTAGCGGGGGATTGTGGTATTCCCCGGGAAATGGCATCAAAGTCAGCGGGAGGAGTTAATATGTCCTGGGTTGATCTGGCCGCGCTGACAATTATGCTCTGGGGCTCCGCAAAAGGCTATCTGCTCGGGTTCAGACAGATGGTTATCCAGTTTTGTGGCCTAGCGGCCGCTCTGTTGGCAGCAGTCTTCTTGCAAAAACCATTTTCCCTGTATTTGAACCTAGAATGGCAGGCTGAAACATTTTTTGTCAGAGTGGCATCCCGTTTTGTTGATAAAACCTTAAATGTAGGCGCAACAAGCACTGTCGGCTATCAGTTGCCACCTTTGGCAGGCGCTGTAATGCAGCGTCTGGCAGAAGAACCCAAAACAGTAGCCGTTTTCAGCCAGGCAGCAGGTTCTCAGGTCGCAGGGGAAATGATGGTGCGATTTTTAGCTGTAAGCTTCTTGTTTTGTTTTCTAGCAATTTCAGTCTCTTTGTTTTTGAATAAACAGCTTAAAAGCAAAGACATTCCGGAAGCGCAGTGCATTCTCGGGATGATAACCGGTTTAATCTGCGGGTTGCTCCTTTCCCTGCTGCTTTGTGTTCTCTTAGAGGCGCTCTCAGTCTTTACGGCTAGCGACTTCCTAGGGCAGGATCTGAGCGGCTCTTATTTATATCTGGCTACAACTTATTTTTTGGCGCTTGTCCTTGGGGAACAATAAGCAGTGCTGCGAGGAGCAGAAGGGAGTTTCAGGATATGTTAAGGAGTGGCGCGCCAAAGGTCGGCAGCTTTTTTTATAGCATAGGAAATTATATCGCTCAGGGAAGCTACGATCGCCTTTTTTATTCTATAGGATGCAGGAGTTTCCCGGTCTTTGGCAGAATAGGATAGAGTCTAAATATTCAGAATGTAAGAAGGAGGAACAGTTGGATGCGGATCATTCTGCTGGGACCGCCCGGCGCTGGAAAAGGGACACAGGGAGAACGGCTAGTCAAAAAGTATCACATTCCCCATATCTCTACCGGGGATATTTTTCGGGCTGCCATTAAAGAGGGCACTGAGATGGGCTTGAAAGCTAAAGAGTACATGGATAAAGGAGCATTAGTTCCCGACGAGGTTGTGGTGGGAATCGTTCGGGAGCGACTTACTCATCAGGACTGTAGCGGTGGATATTTGCTGGACGGCTTCCCCCGCACACTGGCACAGGCTGAAGCATTAGCTGTGGCTCTGCAGGAAATGGGCACGCCTTTGACAGGTGTCGTTAATGTCGATGTAAATCAGGATGAATTGGTTGAGCGCCTCACAGGCCGACGCGTCTGCAAAGGATGCGGCTCATCCTATCATGTAAAATTTAATGCGCCAAAGGTAAGAAATGTTTGCGATAAATGCGGGGTTGAATTGTACCAGCGCACAGACGATACAGTGGAGACTGTTAAGCAGCGCCTAGACGTGTATAGAAAACAGACGTCCCCGTTGATTGATTTTTATCAGCAAAAGGGCATACTTTATACTGTAGACGGTTCCCGCGACATTGATGAAGTATTCGGCGAAATCGTGAGTATTCTGGAGGCTAGACAGTAAAGACAATTTGTAAAAATAGGGAGATGGCATGGCCCAAGAAATGCAGCAACTAAATTTTTCTCGTGCAGCGGCGGAACAATTTTTGCTTCCTCTTCTTCTCACCTGGGGAGCAAGAATTTTTGCTGTGCTGTTAATTGTTGTTTTTGCCCGTTTCGCGCTCCGCTTTGGCTATGTCCTTATCGAAAAACTGCTTACCCCATCACTGATGATTCAGGAAAGCAAGGCAAAAACACTTGTGCCCTTGCTTAAATCTGTTTGGCGTTATACCGTTTATACGCTGACTGCGGTCACTGTTGTAAGTCGGCTGCAGATTATGGATATCGGCCCTATTTTGGCAGGAGCGGGGATTGTGGGTTTGGCTGTAGGTTTTGGCGCGCAAAATCTGGTCAGGGACGTTATTTCCGGGTTTTTCCTGATGCTGGAGGACCAGTTTTCCGTGGGTGATTTTATTGCCGTCGGCGCTTTTAGCGGAGAGGTAGAAGAGTTGGGGTTGCGGATTACTAAAATCCGTGACTTCAGTGGCGAGCTTCACATTATACCTAATGGCAAAATTGAGGCGGTGACTAATAGGACGCGCGGCAATATGCGCGCCATGGTTGACGTGAGAGTTTCCCATGACGAGGATGTGGACAAAGTCCTTGCTCTTCTGGAAGAATTGATGCGGGAGTATGCGCAAGGGGAGCCTAACGTGGTGGAGGGACCTACCGTGTTGGGTGTCACAGAGCTAGCCGATGCTTTTGTGCAAATTAGTATCATCGCTCATACTGTGGCTATGAAGCAATGGCAAGTTGAACGGGATATGCGCCGAGCCATTAAAAAGAAATTCGACGAGAAAGGCATTGAAACTCCCTGCCCTCAGGGGGGAGGTTGCGCTGCCGCAACGATAAGGGAGGGGCGTATAATTGGCTGATTTTGCCGTTGGGCAGAAAGTTCGCATGAAAAAACCGCATCCTTGCGGCAGCGAGATTTGGGAGGTTGTCCGGATCGGGATGGATTTTCGAATTAAATGCGTCCAGTGCGGACGGAGCTTAATGCTCCCCCGCGCCCAGTTTGAAAAAGGTGTCCGGGAAGTCATTAAGACGATGGGAACGGCATAGTTTTTGTTTGTATGACAAAGCCTTGTTTTCAGACCAGTTAAGCGTTATTTTTAGGCTTGTAAAGGCTGGCTGATTATGGTACTATAAAGGATGTACTTCCCTGCTTCCGGATTTGCCGGAGGCCATAGACCATAGGGAGGAGGTGAGTAGGCCATGCTAAAATACGAAACCATGTTTATTTTGAGGCCCGAGCTGGAAAATGAAGCTTATGATACGTTGGTAGAAAAATTTAAAGGTATCATTGAAGCACAAAAAGGCGAAGTGACAAACGTTAATCGCATGGGACGTCGTAAACTGGCCTATGAGGTAATGAAGAAGTTTCGTGAAGGGTATTATGTACTCTTTAACTATTCTGCTGAAGCGGGTGTAACTGCTGAGCTGGAACGGAACTTTAAAATTTCTGACGATGTGATTCGTTACCTCATTGTTAAAGAAGGAGAATGAGTTTGTGGGTGGTGAAATGAAGTGCTTAACCGCATCGTGCTTATTGGACGATTGACAAAGGATCCGGAGCTTAAATATACACCTGCAAAAGGTGTTGCGGTTGCTACCTTTACGCTGGCTGTCAATCGGCGGTTCTCTCAGCAGGGGCAGCAAAAGGAAACAGATTTTATTCCTATTGTTGTCTGGCAGGCTCAGGCGGAAAACTGCGCCAAGTTTTTAGGCAAGGGAAGTCTGGTAGCAGTAGATGGCCGGCTGCAGATCCGTTCGTATGAAGATCGGGAGGGACAGCGCCGGACGGCCACTGAAGTTGTGGCTGACAGTGTGCAGTTCCTAGATAGCAAGGAAAAGCGCTCGTTTGATCAGACTCCCGCATTTGAAGGCTCCATGGTCAGCGAAGAAGAAGTCCCCTTTTAACATAACGCCGCCGCTTGATGGCGTTGAATTCCACTTCCAGCAGAGGAGGTTTTTGTATGCGTAAAGATCGTGGTCGCAGAGGCAAGCGTAAAGTCTGTAACTTCTGCGTTGACAAAGCCGAACATATTGATTACAAAGTGATTAGCAAGATGGCTCGCTTTATTACTGAACGGGGGAAGATTTTGCCTCGGCGGATCTCCGGCAATTGTGCTAAGCATCAGCGTCAGTTGACCATTGCCATTAAAAGAGCCCGCAATATCGCGCTCTTACCTTACACCGCAGAGTAGCAAGCACAATAATAAAGCGCCCGAATAACGGGCGCTTTATTATTGTGCGTAGACATTCATGCCGCCTGCGGCACCATCAGAAGGATGAAAATGCGCCTCAGCTAGCCCTCACCCTAACCCTCTCCCGGAGGGAGAGGGGAATAGCCGGGAAGGGTGCTGTAGGGGCGAACCTGCGTGTTCGCCCGGTTGCTCTCCCGCAGGGAGAGGGGAATTTGATGGGAGAAGTGAGCGCTATGCCCACGCGCGTACCATGTAGGGGCGGGTTTCAAACCCGCCCAAGCAGAGGGTAGATGCTATTTTCAGGGTAGATGCTATTTTCAGGGTAGAAAATTATAACTCGACCGCTTAAAATTTAACAAAAGAAAGCCGGCCTGCGCAGGCAGGAAATTGTTGACGGCTTGCAGAACAAGGTAATGGGTAGACCCGCATGCTGCCTGCGGCACCATTGCTAGAGGTCGGAGGTCAGATGTCGGACTCGTTTGAATCGGCGAAATAGCCGATTCATAGACACCAGTGGGAGAAGGGAACACTTATGCCCGCGCTCGTACCATGTAGTGGTGGGTTTCAAACCCGCCCAAGCAGAGGGTAGATGCTATTTTCAGGGCAGGGCAAAATGAGGAGGTTTTCCAAGTGAAAGTAATCTTATTGCAGGATGTTAAGGCATTGGGTAAGTCGGGTGAGATCAAAGAAGTGGCAGAAGGCTACGCTCGCAATTTCCTGCTGCCTCGCGGCTTGGCTGTGGAAGCAAGCGTGGGACATTTAAAACAGCACCAGCAACAGGCAGATGTCGTTGCCGGAAAAAAAGCAAAGGTTTTGGTTGCTGCCCAAATAGTTGCCGCAAAAATGGATGGAATCAAAGTAGAAATTACAGCCCGTGCGGGAGAAGGTGGCCGACTTTTTGGCTCCGTAACGAGTGCTGATATAGCCGCTGCGCTAAAAAAACGGGGTTTTTCTGTGGATAAGCGCAAAATTGAATTGCCGGAACAGCTTAAAGCGTTGGGCGTGTTCCCTGCGCGTGTAAAGCTGCATCCGAACGTAGAAGTAGCTTTAGAAATTATTGTTAAGTCAGAATAAGGAGTTTTCTTAACTATGAATAAACTTATGACATCTAGAATCTCTCAGAAGACAGCTGGCCGAGATAGCACAGCGCAGCTGAAGCGAGAAATTAATGCGGTCTATACTCTGCTTGCCAATATGCTAGGGGCAGACAAGCTGATTTTAAAGGCAGGAAAGTTGGAAGCGCTGACATTGATTCGCTCACGTACTATGGAAGAGCGAGTTTTGGGGTTACAGCGGATTATTTATGAAAACCCGGCGCTTGACCAGCCGCCCAGTTTGGCGGAGCTTCCATCGGCGCTACAGGAGCTCTATGACGAACTGGCAGACCAAATTGCCCGCCGAGCAGTGGAAGAGTCACTTGAGCGTAAAGTGGCTGAGAAAATGCAGGAGAAGCATGAAGAATATATTTTAGAAGTAAAGCGTCAACTAATTAAAGAACAAGGTGGGCCGGAAAATCCTCAAACGCTGAAAAAATACGCACGACTTGAGAAGATCAGGAGTGTGAAATTAAACAGCTCAGCCATGGAAATGTTGCGCCCCGGCGTCCTTTCTGAAATTGTGGGGCAGGAGACGGCCATCCATGCTTTAATGGCTAAACTGGCTTCTCCCTATCCCCAACATATGATTATTTACGGCCCGCCTGGGGTGGGGAAAACTACAGCGGCCCGCTTGGCGCTTGAAGCAGCTAAAACCATGAGGCAAAGTGTATTTTCCGCGCAGGCACCGTTTGTTGAAGTGGGCGGCACCACACTGCGTTGGGATCCCCGGGAGACGACGAACCCGCTTTTGGGTTCAGTGCACGACCCAATTTATCAGGGCGCAAAAAGAGACCTAGTGGACGGCGGAGTTCCTGAGCCTAAGCCTGGTCTAGTAACAGAGGCTCATGGCGGCATTCTCTTTATTGATGAGATTGGCGAATTGGATCTTCATCTGCAGAGCAAGCTGTTAAAAGTGCTGGAAGACAAAAAAGTTCAGTTCGATTCTGCTTATTATGATCCCTCTGATAGTCACGTTCCCCAATATATCCGCACACTTTTTGATGAGGGGGCTCCGGCAGACTTTGTGCTGATTGGCGCTACCACTCGTTTGCCGGAGGAAATAAATCCCGCGCTGCGTTCACGATGTACAGCCGTCTTCTTTGAACCGTTGACGCCGGCAGACGTGGAAAAAATCGTTATCGACGCTGCCCAAAAACTAAAAGTGCAGTTGGCAGACGGCGTGGCCCGCATCATCAGTGATTACACCACAGAAGGACGCCAAGCAGTCAATCTGGTTGCTGACGCCTTTGGTTTAGCACTGCTTCGCAACTCTCAGCTTGCTGAAAACGCGCCGGTGTTAATTGATAGAGGGCTTGTGCTGGATTCTTTGCGGGCTGGTCGCTACATTTCTAATGCGCCACAAAAAAATGCCAGCGGAGAACTTCCCGGCAAAGTATTTGGGCTGGGAGTAAGTGGTTACCTTGGTGGTGTGCTGGAAATCGAAGCGGTGGCCTTTCCTGCTCGCGAACTGGGCAAGGGAATTCTGCGCTTTAATGAGACGGCCGGAAGTATGGCGCGTGACTCGGTTTTTAATGCGGCAGCAGTTATCCGCCGTTTGACAGGCGAAGATTTGCAGAATTTTGATCTGCATGTTAATGTGATTGGCGGGGGTCGGATTGACGGCCCATCCGCCGGACTTGCGGTTGTTGTGGCGCTGATGAGCGCAATTAAAGGCTGGCCTGTGGCGCAACAGGTGGCAGTCACCGGTGAAATTTCCCTGCAGGGGCATGTGCGCCCGGTGGGAGGAGTTTCAGAAAAGATTTACGGTGCCCGCCTAGCCGGCATTCCAACCGTTCTCGTCCCGCTGGAAAACAAAGACCACATTCCGGCTTTGCCGGAAGGGGTTACTGTCGTTCCGGTTGCCACTGTGGATGAAGCGCTTCCATATTTATTTGGCGGCAGGGAGAAGGAAATTGCCGGGAAAGATAGCCTAAGTTGCCAAGAAGAGAAGAGGTAAACGAATGAGTCAGAGTTTGGAGCGTATTCCGCCGCAAAACATGGAGGCAGAACAGTCTGTGCTGGGAGCCATGTTGCTTGATAAGGATGCCATTATAACAGCCTTAGAACTGCTTAGATTCGGAGATTTTTACCGCGAGGGTCATCGAAAAATATTTCAGGCCATTATGGCTCTTAGCGACCGGGGAGAACCGGTGGATCTAGTCACTTTGCCGGAAGAGTTGCGCGGCCAGAACCAATTAGAATCAATTGGCGGTATAGGCTATCTTACAACCTTGGCTAATACCGTGCCTACCTCTGCTAATGTAGGCTATTATGCCCAGATTGTCCGGGAGAAAGCAGTGCTCCGGTCGCTGATTAGTACCGCAACCCGCATTGTGACCCGTTGTTTTGAGGCGAAAGAGGAAGTTGATGAAATCCTAGATGAGGCAGAGCGCTCCATTTTTGAGGTTTCACAGCGCTCAAGTCCGCAGGGTTTTGCCAGCATGAAAGAAGTTTTGAAAAGTGCCTTTGACCGGATTGACAAACTATGGGGTAATAAAGGTGGCGTTACCGGGGTACCAACCGGCTTCCCCGACCTAGACAACATTACTTGTGGTCTGCAAAATGCAGACTTGATCATTTTGGCAGCCCGTCCTAGTATGGGCAAAACCACTTTAGCGCTGAATATTGCCCAGCATATCGCCGTAAACGAAAAGTTGCCGGTGGCAGTATTCTCGTTGGAAATGTCAAAGGAGCAGCTGGTGCAGCGAATTTTATGCGCTCAGGCTAATATTGATGCCCAGCGCCTGCGTCGCGGTTTTCTCTCGGATGAAGATTATCCCAGGTTGACTAAGGCTGCCGGTCCTCTGGCGGAAGCGCCGCTCTATATTGACGATACGCCTGCCATCTCTGTGATGGAGGTGCGGGCTAAAGCGCGCAGGTTGAAGGCAGAACATGGTCTTTCTGCCCTTTTTATTGACTATCTGCAGCTAATGCGTGGCAGTGAGCGTGCCGAAAACCGGCAGCAGGAAGTTTCAGCAATTTCCCGTTCACTGAAAGCGTTGGCCAAGGAACTAGATGTGCCGGTAGTCGCCCTTTCTCAGTTGTCCCGCTCGGTGGAACAGCGAGAGAAAAAACGTCCAGTCCTCAGCGATTTGTTGGAATCAGGCGGTATTGAGGCAAACGCTGACATAGTGGCGTTTATTTACCGGGAAAGTTATTATCAACAGAATTCGGAAAATAGAAACGATACGGAAATTATTATTGCCAAACAACGTAACGGCCCGGTGGGCAATATCCACCTCTTTTTTAAGGAAAACCATAATAAATTCCTTAGCGTTTCCCGAGATCATGCCCATGAAAATCAGTCTAGCGCCTGATGACGTCCGACCGCATGTTTTTATTAAAATCAATCAGGCGTGTGCAAAGGAGTGAGGCAACATGTCAACAGTTGTTTTAATCGGAGCGCAATGGGGAGATGAAGGCAAAGGGAAAGTTACAGATTTTCTCGCCGAAAAAGCCGATGTTGTCGTCCGCTACCAGGGAGGTACTAATGCCGGTCATACACTTAATGTGGCAGACAAGGTATTTAAACTGCACCTGATTCCTTCCGGAATTCTTTATCCGGGGAAAACATGTGTGATCGGTAACGGGGTAGTGCTTGATCCTGCCGCGCTAGTCAAAGAAATGGTTGGACTGCAGGAGCGAAATATTGATCTTGCCCAGTTGCGGATTAGCGATCGGGCTCATCTGGTAATGCCCTATCATAAATTGCTGGACGAATTGGATGAAAAGCAGCGCAAAGAAGGCAAAATCGGCACCACTCTGCGCGGAATCGGCCCGGCCTACATGGACAAAGTGAATCGTGTTGGCATGCGTGTGGCAGACTTGCTAGATGAGTTGGAGCTACGGGAAAAGCTTTCTGCCATCCTGGAAGCTAAAAATATGTTCCTGACCAAAGTTTATGGTGAGCAGCCTTTTAGTTTAGAGCGGATTGTGGGGGAGTTAAGACAGTATGCCGAGATCCTGCGGCCATATATCACCGATACCAGTGTGCTGCTGGAAGTGTTAATCCTCCAAAATAAAAAGGTATTGTTTGAAGGGGCTCAAGGGACAATGTTGGATCTTGATCACGGAACATATCCTTACGTCACTTCTTCATCGCCTACTGCCGGCGGAGCTTGCTGCGGAACAGGAATTGGCCCATTACGCATCAAACATGTGGTGGGGGTAGCCAAGGCTTATACCACCCGTGTTGGCGACGGACCCTTTCCCTCAGAAATTACCGGGGCTATGGCGGAGAGAATTCGGGAAATTGGCAGAGAATACGGCACTACGACCGGTCGGCCGCGCAGAATCGGCTGGCTGGACATAGTGGTGTTGCGCCATGCCTGTCGCGTTAACGGCCTGAGTTTCCTGGCGTTGACTCTGCTTGATGTTTTAGCCGGACTTGAGACGGTAAAAATTTGTACCGGTTACCGCCTTCGCGGAGAGCTTATTGCTCATGTCCCGGCCAGTTTGCATGCTTTGGACTCCTGTGAGCCTGTCTTTGAAGAGCTGCCAGGCTGGCAGGAAGACTTGTCTGGCGTAGAGCAGTTTGAGGACTTCCCGGAAACAGCCAAAGCTTACGTTCGGCGAATTGCTCGCTTGCTTGGCGTGCCGGTAGCTCTGGTGTCGGTTGGTCCGGAACGCTTGCAGACAAAAGTTTTGCATGAAATATTTTAGATTGCACCCAGATTGCGACTGCACACCAGATTGCGACTGCTCATTGACAGTCAGCCGTTAATATAGTAACATAAACTCCCGTAGGAGTTGTGAGCCATTAGCTCAGTTGGCAGAGCACCTGACTTTTAATCAGGGTGTCGATGGTTCGAGTCCATCATGGCTCACCAATTAATAAGGCCCCTTGGTCAAGCGGTCAAGACACTGGCCTTTCACGCCGGTAACGGGGGTTCGAATCCCCCAGGGGTCACCAAATTATGAGAGACCAGATTAAGGTCTCTTTATTTTTTTAAGAAAAATTAATAAAAATATTAATTTTTTGCAGGAATATTAAAATACACGCAGAATTATTGAAAAATCAACATATTAATTTAAGAAATGAACATCAAAAAAATCCGGAAGGAAATTTTCTTTTCGGGAGTCGTAGCGAGGTGCAAGATGCGAAAACAACTACTGGTGGCCATGGTGCAAGCAACAAAACAGAAGCTGCAAGACAGGCTTACTATATTTCGAGCACTTATGAATAAATTGCCAGAGTCGGCGGTCTTGTTAACTGCTAAGGGAAAGCAACTGAGCAGATCTATAATGGAAAATAAGTTGCTGAAAAAGTTTAAATTCCCCTTTCTGGTTAAACGCATTGCGGTTTTGTTAATGATCTTGATGTTGACTGTGGGCTCGGTTGGGGTTTATGCCCACCTGGAATCTTTTGCATATGTGGTGTATCTTGATGGGGAAGAAAAGGGCTATGTATCCAGCGACACAGAGTTTTTGGCTTTTGTGGCAGAGCTTACGGCGCAGGCAGAGGAGCGCTATGGTCTGCAGGTTAGAGCTGTACAAGAAGTTCGGGTTGAACGGGAGCAGCGCAGAGCAGCCGAGCCTAATGACTGGGCGGTAATGGATCAGGTAAGGCAGGCCTTGATTTATGATGTGTATGCCTACGTGATTACTGTGAACGGCAAAGATACTCTGGCTGTGCGGCGGTATGAAGATTATGAAAAAGTTATTGAGAAGCTAAAAGCAGCCTATGGTAGCGGCAAGGAAAATGCGGTTATCCGGGCCGTTGTGCTTGATGATAATGTGGGGGCACGGAAGACGCTGGTAGATCCTGCCGCCCTCTATGCTGTGGACAGAGCAGCCGAGATTTTACGCCGTGGAACCGACAGGCGGGAGGTATACCTAGTGTCCCGCGGTGATTCCCTCTGGACAATTGCCCGCGAAAACAATATGACAGTCAACGAGATTCAAGAAGCTAATCCTCAGCTGGCAAGTGCCGAGCGGATTAAACCGGGCGAAGAAATTAATCTGGTGGTGGCGGAGCCGTTGGTTGATGTTTCTGTTACCCAGGAAGTGGCGCTGCAGAAACAGATTCCCTTTGAGACAAGATATCAGAATGACAGCAAACTGTTCAGAGGAAATTCAAGAGTTGTTCAACCCGGCCAGGTTGGCATAAAAGAAGTGACCGTAAAAATTACGCAGACAAACGGCAATGAAGTGCTGCGGGAAGTGATTGACGAAGTAGTTATTAAAGAGCCTCAGGAGCAGATTGTAGCTCGCGGTACGGCGGCAGTTCCTCCCCAAGTAGGAACTGGGCGTTTCCTCTGGCCGGTTTCAGGGGGGAGAATTTCCTCTCCGTTTGGTCAGCGCGGCAGGAGCTTCCACGCCGGTGTAGACATTGCCGCAGCTCATGGCACTGCCATCCTGGCGGCCGACAGCGGAGTAGTTACGGCCGCTGGCTGGAATGGCGGCTTTGGCATCATGATTGCTATTGACCACGGCAACGGCACTGCCACGCTTTATGCCCACAATTCATCCAATCTAGTGTCTGTCGGTCAGCGGGTGCAGCGGGGGCAGCAAATCGCCCGTATTGGCAGCACGGGCAACTCTACCGGTCCTCACGTCCACTTTGAGGTGCATCGTAACGGCTCGCAGGTCGATCCGCTACAATTCTTCTAAAATGCTAAACACAGAACCGGCCGGCATTCCAGGGCGGTTCTTTTTAATTGTGTAGGAAATTATATGATTTCCTACACAATGGGGGGTTCGTAGGGGGGATTCACCCTTACGCTCGCGGGGTGCTCAGAGCCCGCAGGCTCGCCGAAGGGGCGGCAGCCGTAGGGGCGGGTTTGAAACCCGCCCTCACCATAGGATAAAGCGCGAGGCGTTTTTCTTGTCGCTACCTTGCCGGTGTCATCTAAAAATAACCTGCCTGTAATCTGGCTGTAATATTGGCACGTTATAATGAAAGCAAGTTTGACCCCCTCTTAATCTATTTTTTTCTTGAACGTGGGCTGCCACGTTCTTTTTTTTTCTGTGTTTGCTGTCTGTCATTTCCAGTGAAAGAGCAGGGCGAATCTGTTATGATGCAGGTGGGGAGAGGAGAGTGGAAGCTATGGCGGTAAGTAGGGTCAGGTTAAAAAAGAGGGCAATTATGGCTGCAGCGCTATTTTTGCTGGTATCGCAAAGCCCGCATGTCTCCTCTGCTCTTCAGGCAGTGTGGCAGACTACCACGCTTATTTCTGTACGCCGTCACTACCTGACGTGGCCATCTCTGGAAACGAAATACTTTCAGCTGCGCTATCTGCCGGGTGACCAGGTCTTGGCTGAAAAACTTGGCAAAGAGGCAGACAAGGCTGTGCGGCAGGTTGCCGAATTGATTCCGCATTCAGTCGGTGAAAAACGGCCATGGCTCATTGTGATCCCCAGCCAAGAGAGATTGCAAGCAGCTTTTGGCTGGGGCAGTGAAACAGGTGCGCTAGGTGTTTATCTGGCAGAGACAATAAAAATTCTCTCGCCTATGGCTTGGCATTGGTATCCTGAGTCAAAACGCTGGCAGAGCTTTATCAGCCAGGGCCCGCTTGTTCATGAATATACCCACTTTGTTTTAGAGCTGCAGGCAAAAGGAAATTATCCTCGCTGGTTTAGCGAGGGGTTTGCTCAGTTAACGGAATATCATCTTTTAGGCTATGAGTGGCTGGAAGCAGACAGCTCGCTGGCAAACAGCCTTTATTCCCTCGAGGAGTTAGACGATTCGTTTGATGCGCTCCCTCGGCAGGCGCTTGCTTACCGGCAGGCATTGAGTATGGTCAGTTACCTGGAAGCGCTGCAGGGGCTGGCGGGGCTTAATCAACTCCTTGACAAGTTGGGGAGGGGCGAGCCATTTTATCTGGCGCTGCAACAGATTTATGGTTTGAACAGGGAAAACTTTCTGCGGGGTTGGGAGGCTTGGTATAGTCAAGATGAGCGTTGGTTACGGGTGCGCTGACTTTGCTCCGGAGGACTTTATCTTTTGGTGAGGGCGGGTTTGAAACCCGCCCCTACATGGTACGAGCGTGGGCATAAGTGTTCCCTTCTCTCATTGGTGTCTATGAATCGGCCATTTCGCCGATTCATACGAGTCCGACATCTGACCTCCGACCTAGCAATGGGAGAGGGCTAGGGTGAGGGCCAGCTGAGGCGCATTTTCATCCTTCTGATGGTGCCGCAGGCGGCATGATTGTCTACTCAATAAAAAAGCGGCAACCGCCGCTTTGCCCTTAAGCAGGAAATAAGCTTTTTTACGAGAAGCTATAGTTAAAAAGCGTGATGGGGTGCCATGATGACCCGGGGAAAAATATTGGTTGTCGATGATGAAAAGCCGATTGCAGAAATACTGCGTTATAACCTGGAGCAGGAAGGCTTTACCGTAATTGTGGCTTATGACGGAGAGCAGGCCGTCTGGCAAACAAAAACTCAACATCCGGAGCTAATTCTGCTGGATGTGATGCTGCCGAAGCAGGATGGATTTGCTGTCTGCCGGGAAATCCGTCGGTTTAGCAATGTGCCGGTAATCATGCTGACAGCCAAAGACACGGAATTGGATAAAGTTCTTGGGCTGGAGCTGGGAGCCGATGATTATGTCACAAAGCCGTTTTCAGCCCGGGAGGTTGTCGCCCGAGTGAAGGCACAGTTGCGGCGCACCCAGTCAAAGGAGCAGGTGGTTGCCGAGCTTTTGAGTTGTCAGGATTTAAAGGTGGATACTGGACGGATGGAAGTGCTCAAGGCAGGTCAGCTGATTGATCTGACATATCGGGAATACCTGCTGCTAGTATATCTAATGAACAACGTCGGGTACGTAATTTCCCGAGAAAAGTTACTGTCAGAAGTGTGGGGTTATGATTTTTACGGTGATGAAAGAACGGTGGATGTGGCGATCCGTCGCTTGCGGGAAAAGATTGAACAAGATCCCAGTCAGCCGCGCTATATTAGGACAAAGCGGGGAGCCGGCTATTTCATCCGGAGAGAGAATCATGTTTAGCAGTGTGCAATGGAAGATTGCCTCTATTTATGCCCTGCTGATTCTTTTTGCGATGCAGTTTTTCGTTGTCTTTCTCACTCAGTCGTTGGAGCAGTATTATCTTCGTACATATGCCCGCAATTTGGAGGCTCAGGGATTACTTCTGGCCAACTTTCTGGAACGATATCTGACGGGCACAGAGGAGAGCAGCGCGATTGACGGGCTTGTGCTGGAATACTCGCGCCACGCCGGAATTACCGATATTATGGTGCTAGATAGTTTTGGACGGCTTGTTTCCTCCTCCCGGACGGAAGCCGGGCTGGAGGGACAACGGATTATTCAGGAAGAAATTACCCGCGCACTGACAGGCAGCCGCAGCTGGGAGATACGACTCAATCCGGAGACGAGCGAACGTGTAAAGCATCTGGCGCTGCCGGTGCGCTCCGGTGAGAAAATCATCGGCGTCGTCTATTTAAGCGGCTCGCTGGAACCGCTTTATGCCACGCTGCGGGAAATCCAGCTCATTTTTCTAACGGGTGCCGTCTTAGTCATTGGCGTAACAGTTTTGCTCGGTTTTTTCTTAGCCAGAAGTATTACCGGTCCTATTCAGGAAGTTACCGCTAAAGCGGCACAAATTGCGCAGGGCGATTTTCGTCAGCAAATTGATGTGCGATCCCATGATGAGATCGGACGGCTGGGAGAAATGTTTAATTACCTCTCTCGGCAGCTAGACGCCACCTTACTGGAAATGTCTTCGGAAAAAGGCAAGATGGCAGCGATTCTGAGCCATATGACAGAGGGAATTGTCGCATTAAACCGTGACGGCAAGGTTGTGCATCTAAATCCCACGGGTCACAGGTTACTGGAGCTTTCACCAGGGGAAGAGCCGCCGGCAGCTTTGCTGACGCAGCTGCTCGCCCAGGTTGACTTGGCGGCGTTGTTAAACAATGGCAGGCAACAGAGCCGCGAAATTATCTTGCCCCCTCATAAAAGGACTATTCTGGCCAGTTATGTACCGTTCCACACTCAGGAACAGACAGCTTGCGACTTTTCTTCAGGCGTACTGATTATTTTGCACGATATCAGCAAGGAACGAGAACTCGTACGGATTCAGCAGGAGTTTGTGGCTAATGTGTCCCATGAATTGCGGACGCCGCTTACCACACTAAAAAGCTATACTGAAACGCTTTTGGGCGGAGCAATGTACCATGCGGACACGTGCTTTTCCTTTCTTACCACAATGGAAAAAGAAACTGAGCGGATGGTTCGCTTGGTGAAAGATTTGCTGGTGCTCTCGCAGCTTGATTTTCAGCAAGTTGCCTGGAGGCGTCTTCGTCAACGCTTAGACGAACTGGTGCTCGAAGCAGTTAACGAGTTGCAAATTGAGTTTGGAGCTGATCGGCCGAGTATGGTTGTAACGTTGCCCGAGAGAGCGATTTATCACTGTTTTGATAGAGATAAAATGAAGCAAGTGTTGCTTAATGTGATTCAGAATGCCTTTAAATATACCGGCCAAAATGGGAAAGTTGCAGTAGTCTTGACAGACATGGGTTCTGCAATCACAATTCTTGTCCAGGATGACGGTATCGGGATTCCGCTGGAGGATGCAGACCGGGTTTTTCAACGCTTCTACCGGGTGGACAAAGCGCGTTCCCGGGATTTTGGCGGCACAGGCCTTGGCTTGGCGATTGCGCGGGAGATAGTCGAGGCGCATGGTGGCACAATTACGCTGACCAGCCAACCTGAGCAGGGGACAGAAGTGCGGATTAGCTTACCTTATTCGCAGGCGGAAGGGGGCAGGGAGCAGTGCGCGAGCGCGTAAAAACAGGGATATTGCTCTTCTTGGTAGGACTAAGTATCATGCTGACTGGGCGTCTCCTCTTTGGGCAACACGCGCTGGAAACTGCGTCGCCTCCTGCCTACGAGCACCTGGCCTTTGGCGAATTGCGCCTACCTACGGAACTGCTCGTACCACGCTTGCGTTTAGGCGCAGATGACGCCTGGCAGGTTCTTGAACCTTGGGATGAGGGACAGAGCGGCGCGTGGGCGCTACTGTTGGAGCTTATTCGCGCCGGTAAGCCGCCAGAAGACGCACCCCCGCCAGACGAGCTGACAGGAACGGCTGTTTATGCTTTATTTGCCGTGCCTGCGCAAGCTCACCTTTGGCTGTCCGTCAATTTTCCAGCGGAACTGCGGGTGGCGGAAGTGGTTTGGTTTGCTCAAGATCCGCTGCAGATTTGGATTAAAGATCATCAAGGCTTTTGGCTAACATCTCAGCTTTCGTTTCTTCCGGACGGATGGGAAAAGCAGCTTGTGGCTGCGTTTGCCGGCGGGGTTTTGCATCGTTTATCGCCGGCGGTTGACTGGGAGCCCCTAGTGGTAGCTGGAGAGGATAAAATATTGATCCCTGAAGATATGCCTCGTCTCGCCCCGTTTTCAATTCGCCCGGAAGAGCTGGATACGGAAAAACTGTTACGCAGTATTTTTGTAGACCAGGCCATGGTCAGGCGGATTGAAGAGCGGGACGGCGCAGTGATTTATACTGACGGTCAGCGGGGCTTGCGCTTGTTTCCCTCAGGTCAAATAGGTTATACATCGCCAAAAAGTGAGCCCGGTCAGGAAGCGCTGGATCTGGAACAAGCGTTGCGGCGTGTAGCTCAGTATCTGCACTTTATGGGGGGTTGGCCAGTTCATTTGTGGATGGATCCTCTTGCTGACGCACAAAATCTTCCGGGGAGCCGCCATCAGGGGCAGGCGGAGACAATTTCTTTGATCTCGGTGCAAAAAGGAAGGCGTCTGCTGGCAGCTGAACCGGCAGTTAAGCTCCGTTTTTCAGACCGCGGGGTTATAGATTATCAACGGCAGATTTTTTTACTGGACAGTCCCCTTGGCGCTGAGAGAGCATTGATTGACCCGCGGCAGGCGGTTTTGTCTGTAGCCAATTATCTAAATACCGACAGCAGTGTCGGCAGGCTTTCGCAGGTCTACCCGGCTTATTATATCGGCCACGGTACGGCGCAGCCGGCATGGGTTTTTCTGTTTAAACACGGTCAAACGGTATTTGTCCAGGGACACACAGGTCAAATTCTTGCGTCAAATAAGTGAGGTGACAGAGGATTGGATTTGTCCAAAGCAAAAACTATCCTGATCTTAGCCTTTTTGCTCCTTAATTTGTTTTTGAGCTACCGTCTCTTGTTAGGTCCGCAGCCACTACAAGCAGGACACGCGCTAAGCGGCGAGGACTTGGAAAAAGTCCGCGCTCTTTTGACGGCTGCCGGATATGAACCGGCAGTGCCCATACCTAGGCAGGCGCCACGACTCTCGTTGCTGCATGTTTCCCGGAAGTCGCAAGCGGATGCCGCCTGGGCAGAAATGTTTTTGGGTGCCGGCGTACCGGAGGCCGTTATAGCAAACGGGCTCACCGTATTTACTAAGGACGGAAACAGCGTTACTGTAGCTCCAAGCGGACAGGTTGTTTTCCGCAGTGCTGCCACAAGGAAAAAGAGCTTGGCAAACATGGAAGAAGACAGGCATCTGGCAGAGCTTTTTCTCAAAGAGAATGGCCTTTGGTGGGAAGACCTCAAGCTTGATTTTTCTTGGCCACGCCGTGCGGAAGGCGGCAGTTTTTTCCGCTTTGTGCAAACATACCAAGGCTTTCCTCTTTTCTTTAGCACAGTGGAAGTGCTGGTGGCAGCCGGACAGGTGAGGGAGGTGAAGCTTTATCGGGTTGTTTCTGAAGGGTTTAGCCCAACAGAGCTCCAGGTTATTTCTGCGCTGGAGGCGGTGCAGATCTTTGTGGAACAGCCTCCCGTTCTGCCGGCACAAAAGATTGCGGATATCTCTTTAGGATACTTTAGCGAGGATTATGACGCGGAGCGCTGGGAAACTGTCCCGGTTTGGCGGATTGCCGGCACAGATGGAACTGCCGTTTATGTCAATGCCTTTACCGGAGAAGTGGAAACTAGTGTGCTAAAATAAAGAGCCTTACAGGAATTTTGTTTTTCAGCAAGAATATATTCTCATTGCAGACTAAATCATGTATACTGATAAATATTGTTGGCAGAGAGATTCAGGAGGCTTAGATTATGCCCAGATTGCTTGTGCACGGCAAACGCCAACCGCTCAGCGGCACAGTTAAAATTAGCGGCGCTAAAAATGCAGCCGTAGCGATTATTCCGGCGGCACTGCTTGCCGCTGCCCCCGTGCGGATTGAAAACCTGCCGGAGATTAACGATATTCGGATTCTAGTGGAAATCATTGAAGAATTAGGAGTCCGGGTTGCGTGGGAGTCGCCTTCCACCTTACTGATTGACGCATCCAGTATACAAAAAGTGCAGGCACCCTATGAGCTTGTGAAAAAAATGCGCGCTTCCTACTATCTGATTGGTGCCTTAGTCGGCCGCCTTGGCCGTGCTGAGGTGCCAATACCCGGCGGCTGTGATCTTGGTCCGCGCCCTATTGACCAGCACATCAAAGGGCTCGTCGGCATGGGAGCTAAAATTGAGGTGGAGCACGGACTGGTTAAAGTGGAGGGCAAGAGGCTACAGGGTGCAAATATTTATCTGGATATTGTCAGTGTAGGTGCAACCATCAATATTATGCTGGCCGCCGTCCGCTCAAAGGGAAAAACTGTAATTGAGAACGCGGCAAAAGAGCCGGAAATAGTCGATGTGGCTAATTTTCTTAACGCCATGGGGGCTCATGTCCGCGGCGCCGGCACTGATGTGATTAAAGTGACAGGTGTGGACGAGCTTATTTCTGCTACTCACTGCGTGATTCCCGACCGGATTGAAGCCGGGACATATATGATTGCTGCTGCTGCTTCCGGGGGAAACGTACTGCTTAGCGACGTGATCCCTAAGCATCTTGAGCCTGTTACGGCTAAACTGCGAGAAATTGGGATGACGGTGGATGTCTTTGACGACCAAATTCGCGTGATAGGTAATTGCGAGCCCCGAGCCGTAAACATAAAAACTTTTCCCTATCCGGGCTTTCCCACTGATTTGCAATCTCTAGCCATGGTTTTGTTAACCCAGGCAAAAGGCAGCAGCGTTATCTCCGAAAATGTTTTTGAAGGACGCTTTAAGCATGTAGACGAATTAAAACGGATGGGCGCCTGCATCAAAGTTGAGGGTCGTACTGCCGTTGTGTCAGGATGTAGGCTGCTTTCCGGCGCTCCGGTGAACGCTACCGATTTGCGAGCAGGCGCCTCATTTATCATTGCCGGCTTAATTGCTCAAGGCGAGACGGTTATCAGTCAGACTGAACATATCTATCGCGGTTACGAAAAAATTTGTGAAAAGTTTACTGCTCTCGGTGCCGAGATAGAGGAAATTGATTAAGGACGGATGAACTTGCGAATTCTTTTGGCCCGTCATGGGCAGACGGCAGCAAACGCAGAAAAACGGTTTCAGGGGCAACTTGATTGTCCGCTCAATGAAGAAGGACACAGGCAGGCTGTCAGGCTGGCGCACCTACTAGTTCAGTGGCAGCCTGAGCGTCTTTATACGAGTGACTTGAGACGCAGCATTGCAACCGCCAACCCTGCCGCGCGTCTGTTCGGTGTGGAGCCGGTCGCTTCCCCGGTTTTTCGGGAGTACAGCTGGGGCGTGCTGGAGGGGTTAACATGGCTGGAAATAGAGAAAGAATATCCCGCGCTCTTTTTAAAGCTGGGGCATGACCTGCGGGGCGCAGCAATTCCCGGACAGGAACCTCTCCATGAATTTCGACAACGCTTAAAGCAAGGCTTGGCCCTGCTGATGGACGAAGGCGGCTCTTCATCAGTAGCGCTTGTGGGGCACGGCCGTTATCTCAACGCTTTGCTGGTAGAGTTCCTTGGTTTAGATTTTAACGGTCCTTGGCCTTTTTCCTTCGCCTCTGCTGCCGTTACCGTTTTGGAAGTTTCAGGCGGCCGGCGTCGGCTGCTTACTTTTAACGAAGAATGCCATCTGACGGGAGAGAATGATGCTTGAACTATGGATGTTGGCCAGCGGCAGCTCTGGCAATGCTGTCTACATAGCCACAGAAAATGCCAGACTGTTGATTGATGCCGGCCTTAGTGGCAAGCGGCTTGTTGCCGCGCTGGGAGAAATCGGCGCTGATCCCTTTTCGCTCAGTGGGTTGCTCCTCTCTCATGACCATAATGACCATACTTGTGGCGCAGGGATTATGGCGCGGCGCTATAAAATGCCGCTTTATGCCACAGCCCCCACATGGCAGGCAGCAGCCTGCAAATTGGGGCCTTTACCGCAAACAAGCTGCCGGCTGCTCCCCGGTTGCGGCACGCTTACTTTTGCTGATCTTACAGTGGAAACCTTTCCCGTGCCACATGATGCTGCCGGGCCGGTGGGCTTTATTTTTCGAACCGCCAAGGAAGCCATCGCCCTTGTAACAGACTTGGGTGTCGTTACACCAACCATTTTGGAGCGTTTGCAGGGTGTTAATTGTCTGGTGATGGAAGCCAACCATGATGAAAAAATGCTGCTGGACGGACCCTACCCCTGGTCACTGAAGAAGCGGATTTTGGGGAATAGCGGTCATCTCTCGAACGCTCTGGCAGCGGAAGCATTGGCCAGCGTTATTTGTCCGGCAACTACTCATGTGGTGCTTGCTCATCTAAGCGAACATAACAATTTGCCGCACCTTGCTTTTGAGACTGTCTGCGAGAAGCTGACAATTGCCGGCTGTCACCCAGGTCACCGTTTTTCTGTGCAGGTTGCAAAACGCCACGGCCCCAGTTGCAACGTCCGTCTGGCATAATCCAGTTTTGTCAGGGAATACTCCTCGTTTAGGATTTGCATTTTTCTTTTTTACTTCATACTTTTGTCACAACTTCCTGCTATAGTTATTTTAGACGATTGTTTAAAGGGGGAAGGTTTCGTGGACTTTTTCGACGGTTTCTATCAACCGCCTAAGCGGACGGGTTTTGCCGGCTTACTTTTTGCTGCCATCGTCGGCGCCGTTGTTGGCGGTTCGTTGGTAGCTTTTGTCGTCTTGCGCTATCTCGCACCTAACGTGTCACAAGTGCTCCCAGACCCTACGCTACCGCCTGCCACACGACAAGAAGTTCCTTTTGAGGCAGGAGATTTACCTGAACATCAAAACACGGCTATCGTCCGGGCCACGGAGCGAGTTCTGCCCACTGTGGTAGGGATTACTAATAAAGCTTTAGTCCAGGACATCTTCGACGGCCGTTCCATCCTCCGGGAGAGAGCTTCCGGAACAGGCGTTATTATTGATGCGGAGGGTCACATCGTCACAAATAACCATGTTATTGAAGGAGCTACGGAGTTAAGAGTTACCTTAGGTGACGGCGTGGAGTACCCGGCGCGCTTAATCGGCTCTGATGCCGCCACCGATTTGGCGGTGATAAAAATAGAAAAAGACAACTTGCCTGTGGCCCACTTTGGCGACTCCAATGAGCTGGCTGTGGGAGAGGGTGCCATTGCCATCGGCAACCCGTTGGGACTTACCTTTTCCCAGACAGTAACGGTAGGCGTCATTAGCGCCAAGCAACGGACGGTCACAATTAATGAACATAACTTTATTTTCATCCAGACTGATGCTGCCATCAACAACGGTAACAGCGGTGGTCCGCTGGTCAATCTTTTGGGGGAAGTCATCGGCATCAATACCGCTAAAATCAAAATCCCGGGAGTGGAAGGGATGGGTTTTGCCATTCCTGCCAACACAGTGAAAAATATTACCCGGGACCTGATTATCCATGGTCGGATTATTCGTCCCTGGATTGGCGTCTATTGGGGTGGGGATGTTGACGAAGCGCTGTCTGAACAGCTGCAACTGCCGGTAACATACGGCGTTTTGATTCAGGGGGCGGCGGAAGGAAGTCCGGCGGCACAGGCAGGAATTCGTCGCGGTGATGTGATTATCGCCATGGGCGGCAAGAAAATCGCCAATTTCAATGATTTACGCAGGACTATTTTTGAATATGAAGTTGGCGCTGAAGTGGAACTAACCATAATCCGTGATAAACAGGAATTAAAGCTTTCTGTTACCCTAGCCGAACTCCCTGAATAAGAGACCTCGCCTAGGTGTGGTAAGATAATTAAAAGGAGTTGCCATGCGGGTCATTCTCTTTTTCATCGATGGCTTTGGTCTTGGCCCGGCTGGGGCAGACAATCCTCTTTCCACTACGCCCACACCATGCATTGATCGTTTGCTGGGTGGGCGCAGGCTTACAAGTGACTCCATAGGCGTTAGTACGGAAGTGGCCACACTTTATGCTTTAGATGCCACACTAGGAGTTCCCGGCCTGCCACAAAGCGCCACAGGCCAGACCACACTTTTCACCGGCCAAAACGCTGCCAGAGTAGAGGGAAGACATGTTAGCGGCTTCCCGACGGAGAGGCTGCGTAAGCTGCTGCAGCAAGAGGGTATTCTCAAAAAAATCCTCGTGTCGGGAAAGAAGCCCGTTTTTTTCAATGGTTACCGTCCGGAGTTTTACACGGAACTAGCAATGGGCAGCCGCTGTTTTGCTGCCACAACGCTTTTAAATCTGTATGCCGGGTTGCCTTTTCATTCTTTTGCGGACATGGCTGCCGGCCGCTCGCTTTATTCCGATATTACTAACGAAGTGCTGCAGGAGATGGGCTTTGAAGTTCCCTATGTTTCGCCGGAGGCGGCCGGAAAAACACTGGCGCAAAAAGCAGCGGACTGTGATTTCCTGCTTTTTGAATATTTTCTTACTGATCTGGTCGCACATCAACAAAACAGAACTAAGGCGGCACAGTGCATTACACTCATTGACCGCTTTATCGGGAGTATTGTTGCCCAGCTGGATCTGACTGAAACGCTTTTTATGCTTACGAGTGACCATGGAAACCTAGAAGATCTTTCCACTAAAAACCATACCTCAAACTATGTGCCTTGCTTACTGGCAGGGGCGGGACATCGTCGGCCAACGTCGCTTTTAAGTCTCGAGGATGTTTCGCCGCTAATTCTTCGTTACCTAAAAGAGTAGTGAGGAGAAAATTTTCATGTATTTTGCTTGTGCCAAACATATTGAGCAGGCTATTGATGAATTTTTGGATCAATATGAAGTCTCGCCTGATTTGAATCGGATTGAAGGCGACGTTGCCGGAACAGACATTTCGGTTCGCTGTCGCTTTTGCGCAGCTCCGCCCATTTATCGGCTCTCGTAAGGTGGCTCAAGATGCAGATAGAAATTTTGACTGTAGGCAAAATTAAAGAGCGGTATCTTACGGCCGGCATAGCGGAATATTTAAAGCGGCTGAGTTCCTACGCCAATGTAATTATCCGGGAAGTAAAAGCTGAAAAAATACCGGAGGGTATTTCTGTTGCAGAAGGAGCACAACTGCTTGACGAAGAAGCAGCCCGTCTGGGGGTGCTGATTAAGCAGGGCACATACTTAATTGTGCTTGACTTGGCCGGTGGGCAGCTAACTTCTTTGCAGCTTGCCGCCCGGCTGGATAGCCTAGCCACTGCCGGCAAAAGTCACCTGACCTTTATCGTCGGCGGCAGCCTCGGTCTTTCACCTAGGCTGCGCCGGAGAGCAGACCTGTGCCTTTCCTTTTCAGCCATGACCTTTCCTCATCAGCTTTTCCGGCTAATGCTTTTGGAACAAATTTATCGTGCCCTAAAAATCAACCGTGGCGAACCGTATCATAAATAGGAAATAAGTATTGGCTGATTATCAGCCGTAGCTTTCCTAAAAGGCGGCTGTATATTTTTGTGTTCGCAGGGTAAGCTAACAGACAATCGAGGAAGTTTAAACGTCAAAGCCGCTAAGTTCAGGCCAATTTCGTCTTTTGCCAAGTTCTGCTTGCTTTTCTGCTGGGGTTTTGCTATAATAATCAGCAGTGGTTAAAAAGAATGAAACGCTCGAACGGTTTGACTTCCTGAAGTGACTGAGAGTTTTGACGTATTCTTCTTTTTGATGCAAATTATTTTTTAGGAGGACTTTAACACATGCAAGGAAGAGTAAAATGGTTTAATGCAGAAAAAGGGTTTGGTTTCATCGAGAAAAACGATGGCAGCGGAGATGTGTTTGTGCACTTTTCCGCAATCCAGAGCGAAGGATTTAAGTCTCTGGAAGAAGGACAAGAAGTTGAGTTTGATGTAGTAGATGGCAATCGTGGCCCGCAAGCGGCCAACGTTGTTCGTATCTAGTATAAACTAAACAATTGTCAGTAAGTCAGGGTATTTCCGACAAACGGGAATGCCCTGATTTTATGTAAACTTGTTGGTTGAAGGCAAATTGCTTGGCTGACAGGGGAGGGGATAACCATGCAAGAGAAATATGATGTGCTGATTATCGGGGCCGGCCCGGCAGCTATTTACGCAGCGTACGAGCTGGTGAGCAAAAACCCCGGTCTGCACGTAGCCATTTTTGAGGCAGGGAATGATCTTTATCGGCGCAGTTGTCCTATTGCCGAAAAAAAAGTGCGCCGCTGCATTAAGTGTGAGTCGTGTGATGTGATGCGCGGTTTCGGCGGCGCTGGCGCATTTTCCGATGGAAAGTTTAACTTTACTGCTAAGTTTGGCGGCTGGCTTAACGAGTATCTGCCTGATGAAGAAGTGATGAAGCTAATAGAGTATGTGGATCAGGTTAATCTAGCCTACGGTGCTCCTGCCCAGTGTTTCAGCACGGAAAACAGCAGCTTGGGGCGCCAGGCGCTCGCTTTCGATTTGCATTTGCTAAAGGCTAGAGTGCGACACTTAGGCACGGAAAATAATCTGTTGATTCTACAGAAGATGCATGAATTTCTCAAAGAAAAGTGTGAAATGTTTTTTAACACGCATGTTGAAGAAATAACTAAACAGGCTGCCGAGTTTAAGCTGCAAATTAAAGGCTGCCGGCGGGAGGTGGCCGCCGAATACTTGATTGCGGCGCCGGGCCGGGCCGGTTCCGAATGGTTTGTGGGACAATGCAAAAAGTTGGGACTGGAACTGATTAATAACCAAGTTGATGTGGGCGTGCGGCTGGAACTTCCGGCAGATGTCTTCCAGCATATCACCGATGAAGTATATGAAGCAAAATTAATCTATCGCACTAAAACGTATGGAGACCTGGTCCGCACGTTTTGCATGAACCCTAAAGGTTATGTGGTGACTGAAAACACAGACGGGATTGTAACAGTAAATGGACATAGCTACCGGGACGAGAAATTGCAGAGCAAAAACACTAATTTCGCCCTGTTGGTAAGTAACCGTTTTACCGAGCCTTTCAACGAGCCGCTTCAATACGGGAAGCTGATTGCCTCATTTTCTAATATGCTGGGCGGCGGCGTTTTGCTGCAGCGCTTCGGGGATTTGCTCAAAGGGCGCAGAACTAATGAACATAGGTTGGCAAAAAGCTTTACCAGGCCCACGCTGGAAGCTACGCCAGGTGATTTAAGTTTGGTGCTGCCAAAGCGGCATCTCGACAATATCATTGAAATGATTCATGCTTTAGATAAAATTGCGCCGGGTACGGCTAACAGCGATACTCTGCTTTATGGTGTTGAAGTGAAATTCTATAGCTCCCGGTTAAAGCTGACGGGAGAATTAGAGACGGAGATTCCCAAGATGTTCGCCGTGGGCGATGGAGCGGGAATTACCCGGGGTTTATCCCAGGCCAGCGCCAGCGGAGTTCATGTGGCTCGGGTGATTAGCGGACGATTATCCTAATCACAAGAAAAACGCTTCGCGCTTTATCCAAAGATGCGTTTTTCTTGTCCGCTAGGGGCTGCCGCCCCTTCGGCGAGCCTGCGGGCTCTGAGCACCCCGCGGGCCCCCCTATGACCGCCCTATTGGGTAGGAAATCATATAATTTCCTACCCTGAAAATAGCATTTGCCCTCTGCTTGGGCGGGTTTGAAACCCGCCCCTACATGGTACGAGCGTGGGCATAGCGCTCACTTCTCCCATCAAATTCCCCTCTCCCTGCGGGAGAGCAACCGGGCGAACACGCAGGTTCGCCCCTACAGCACCCTTCCCGGCTATTACCCTCTCCCTGCGGGCTTATCATTACCCACAAGTATTGAGCTAATGGAAAAGCTCCCACATGTCAGTAATATCCTGCAGTCTTCGGAACCCTCGCCACAGGACTTTGACGCCTGGCTGCCCATCCGATTTGCGTCCAAGGAACCCTCCG
>Ga0208372_10087_pt1 | contig 35360 bp, 33 predicted proteins | sample Subbio2Dec_QV11A_FD_184832 | JGI IMG/M metagenome (GOLD analysis project Ga0208372, IMG submission 184832) | Serpentinite rock and fluid subsurface biosphere microbial communities from McLaughlin Reserve, California, USA - CR12Dec_QV11A (SPAdes) | ecosystem: Environmental > Terrestrial > Deep...
CTGAGCAAACAGCACGAGCTATTGCCGCTCGCGTAGGATGTTCAGTTGATGCAATGACCTGCCGGATAACTTCCATATCTGATTCTGTGAACAATCTGCCACAATAACGATAAGCCGACGTTTCAATTACTTTACTCATGATTTGAGTCTATACTAATGATGAGCTTGTGTCCAGCACTAATTGCAGTGGTCTACCTAATGATAGTCACGACTTATGGGTAATGATAAGCCCGCAGGGAGAGGGTAATAGCCAGGAAGGGTGCTGTAGGGGCGAACCTGCGTGTTCGCCCGGTTGCTCTCCCGCAGGGAGAGGGTAGTTGTTGAGATGAGAGAAGGGAACACTTATGCCCTCGCCCCTACCTATGGTAAGCGCGCAGCGTTTTTTTTGTATAACCAGCAGGAAAAATGGCAGGATAACAGGAAAATAACGGGTGAAATGCTAAGTTTGAGGGGGGGTGGTGAGTTGAATGCACAGAATAGGCAGTTGGCGCTGGCGTTGCTCTTGATTATGACGCTGCTTGCCGCATACTCCTTCTGGTTCGATAGCTTATTTCCTTTGGCAAGGAAAGCTGCGCAAGAAAAAGTCACGACAGCAGAGCAGCTTGAGCTTGCCCTTCCTGAAACTACTCCTGCCAACCCCACAAGTGAGCGAGAAAAAAAGGGCATGACGCCTGCCGCCGCCGAGAGTTGGGCGCTTGCGCAATTATCAAGCAACGAAATGTTTTTGTTTAGTCTCTACGACTTTGAAACCGGGGAGACCTTTAATCATCATGGAGATGTGCGCGTATTTCCAGCCAGCCTGATTAAGACGCTAATCCTCCTTGTTTTTCTGGATGAGGTTAACCAAGGGCGGCAATCTTTGGACAATCTCCATATTTTAGGGAAATATGACCATTATGCAGCCGGAAACCGGGTTAAGGGAACGGGCTTTTTGCGCTTTAAGCCACCGGGAATCCAGTATGCGCACTGGGAAATTCTTTCGCTGATGATCTCCGAAAGTGACAACGTGGCCACAAACATCATCATTCGCCTGTTGGGGAAGGAGCTGATTAACCGGCGCGCGCAAGCATACGGCTTAACAGAGACTAAGGTCGCCCGGTTGATATTTGAGCGGGGTTCACGCGCGTCAATTCTTTCTACCATGAATGATCTGACAGCTCTGTTGGTATTGTTGGAAAACAGAAAGCTGATTGACGGTGAACTATACAATAAAGCGATTTTATTGCACCGTAACGCCAAGAAGCATAGAATCGGCAAATATGCAGCTTCTGAATTGGTGGTAGCCAATAAAATCGGTGACACATCTAACCGTGTAGCAGACATGGCGTTGATTTACTTTCCTGACCGGAAGCCGCTGGCCTTATCGGTGATGATTAAAACCCGAGATGGATCACGCATTTCTGCCGAGAAAAATGATGAGATTATCGCTCGCTTTGCCAAATACCTGCTTGATTACTATTTGCCTTGAGCTTTGCCGCTTGCGCCGGCAATCACCGCGTAACTGAGATTGTGTCATAATTGCCCCCCCGGCACATATATTGTTTACAAAATGCATAAAGGGGGCGGCTTAGTGCAGGACTATATCGAGCAGCGCGTCCTGGAAATAAGTAATTATATTCTCGAAACCGGGTCGACAGTTAGGCAAGTGGCGAAGATTTTCGGTGTATCCAAATCGACAGTTCACAAAGATATCACAGAGCGGCTGCCATATATCAACCGATTTATCTTTCGAGAGATTAAAATGGTTTTGGAGAAAAACAAAGCGGAACGTCATTTGCGTGGCGGCGAGGCAACTCGCCAGAAATATTTAGGCGATTAATAAAAAATATGGAATTCATAAAAGGAAAAAAAGCTCAACTGCCGAACTAAATCAAGTATGGAAGCATTTTTGGGGAGACAAGCTGAAAAGGGGTGTTGGCCATCAATCTCGGAACCGATATGGGCATAGACCTGGGAACAGCCACCGTTTTAGTTCATCTGCGGGGCAAGGGCATCGTCCTTCATGAGCCTTCTGTGGTGGCAATTGAACAAAACACCCGCCAGGTTCTGGCAGTCGGTGAGGCGGCACAGAAAATGCTGGGTCGTACCCCAGGCAATATTGTCGCCACCCGCCCTTTGCGTGAAGGAGTAATTGCCGATTTTGAAATCACCGAAGTAATGCTCCGTCATTTTATCGGCAAAGTCTGTGATAAACGCCGACTGATTCGCCCTAGGGTCATCGTCTGCATCCCTGCTGCCACGACCGGCGTGGAGCAAAAAGCTGTCGTGGAAGCAGTGCTGCGCGCAGGCGTCCGGGATGCCTTCTTAATCGAAGAACCTCGCGCAGCCGCCTTAGGTGCCGGCCTTGATATTTTTCAGCCCACCGGTCATATGGTCGTCGATATTGGTGGCGGCACCACCGATGTGGCCGTGCTCTCTCTAGGTGAGATTGTGGTCACGGAATCGGTCCGTGTGGGCGGCGATAAGTTTGATGAAGCTATTGCGCGCTTCATCCGTAAGGAATTTAATCTGCTGATTGGCGAGCGGACGGCTGAAGCGCTTAAAGTGGAAGTGGGGACAGCTTTTGCGGGGAGCCGTTCCTTGGAGACGGAAGTCCGTGGTCGCGATTTGCTCTCCGGTCTGCCCCGTTCTTTTTTGGTTCGCACTGAACACGTTTTAGAAGCTATCCATGAGCCTCTTGACGCCGTGGTTGCAGCTGTGCGCAGTGTTCTGGAAAGAACACCGCCGGAGTTGGCTGGCGATATTATTGAACGGGGGATTGTGCTGACTGGCGGCGGCGCTATGTTAGACGGTCTTGGCAAATTGCTTAGCCGGGAAACGCGTCTCAATGTCTATCTGGCTCAAGATCCCATCGGGAGCGTGGCACTAGGTACCGGCCGCGCCCTGGTAGAACTGGAACGGATTAATCACACGCTGATTTCCCCTAATCGCCGGGCAGCAAACAGTTAAAAAAGTGGAGCCGTCCAAGATTGGACGGCTCCACTTTTTAGCTGTGTTTTTCCTGTAAAATGGTGTTCTTGGCAACTGCTAAGAAGGGGGCACCCCGCCCTAACGGGCACCACAGAGAACAGCACCTTTTTGTCTTCGCTAAACCCTTGCAGATATTGTAGACTTTCACATAATGCGGAAGCGAGCGTTAAGTGTCAGCAGCGTTTAGCGAACGGGAATTCACAGCGTTAAGACATGCCAATGGTTCACATGCAGTAAGCCCAGAGGTTTTGGCATGTTAGCGAGAATGACCGTTCGTAGCTGCGAAAACGTGCGAGCATAGCATTTGAGGAAGGTGACATTGCCCGGAATGCTTCAATGTCTCATCATAGTGACATTATCACAAGTTAAACACACCCTGTTTAACGAATAATTTGTCTTAATTTGTTTTTGTGGTATAATTTCGTTAGTTGTCCTGCGCTCATAAAGGAGGACAGTTCAGTAAATTAACTAAGGCAGGGGGCAAGCTATGTATCAGGTTTTGGGCAATATTCATGTTCATAGTAACTATTCTGATGGTAACAGTACCATCCCGGAAATTGCCCGAGCGGCCAAGGCTGCTGGCCTTGCTTATGTAATTATTACAGACCATAATAGTCTGGAAGGGCTTCCCGAAGAAGGCTTCATTGATGATGTGCTGGTTCTGGTGGGGAGCGAGATTAACAATGCTAAACACCATTATTTGGCGTTAGGCATCACAGCGGAGATTCCACCGAACGACAGCGACCCTCAGCAGGTGATTGATGCCGTAAATAGACAAAACGGACTGGGCTTCATCGCCCATCCTTATGAAATAGGCTCTCCTCTCGTTTTTAATAACCAGCATTTTTGCTGGTCAAAATGGGAGATAAGCGGTTTTACCGGCATGGAAGTATGGAATTGGTGTTCACAGTGGCGTGACGGAGTGAGAAACCTCCTACAGGGACTATACTACGCCTATCTTAACCCGTACGGCCCGATTAGCGGACCTTGCCCGCAGTCGCTGGCACGCTTTGACCAAATTTCCGCTCAACGACGGTTGGTGGCGATCGCCGGCAGCGATGCCCACGCTTGGCCAATCCGCCGCGGAATTATTCGTCGCACTATTTTCCCGTATGAATTTCTTTTTCGCACAGTCAATAACTGCCTGCTTTTGGAGAGCCCCCTCTCAGGCAAGCTAACAGAAGCCAAGCAACAAGTTTACGAGGCGCTTCGCTTTGGGCGTTCTTTTATCGTTAACTGCCGGGCAGGCAATCCCGCCGGTGTTATCTTTACCGCCAGCGATGGCCAGCGAGAATACGCCATTGGTCAAGTCGTGCCCTTCACCGACAATGCCAGTTTGCAAATTAATTGTCCCCATGAATTTAGCGGACGCTTGCGCCACAGAATTATTCATAACGGCAAGCTCCTAGACGAAATTCCCGGCTGCAATGTGAGCATCAAGGTAACTCAGCCCGGTACATATCGCCTGGAAGTCTACATCCATAAAAAACCTTGGATTTTTACTAACCCGATTTATTTTCAGACAAGCTCAACGCAAGGCGGAGACTGAAGCCGCAGCTGTGCATGGCAAGAGAGGAATATTTTTGCTATACTTGAAAAAAGAGGCTGACGCCGGAACTTTTACCCTCCCAGAGCGTGTCAAATTGTTAGAGGGTAAAGTTGCTGCGCCGGCAGAGGAGTTTGTTGGCAATGGAAGCTGTCACGCAGTTAATTGCTAGAGCCCAAAAAAAGGATTTAACGGCTTTTGAACAGCTCGTAAATGTTTACCAGGGGCGGGTCTTTGCGCTTGCCCAGAGACTGACAGGCAATCACGCGGATGCCCAGGATTTAGCGCAGGAAGCTTTTATCAGAGCTTACCGTGCTTTGGAAAATTTTCGTGGCGACGCTGACTTTGGTACCTGGTTACACCGGATTACGGTGAATGTCTGGCTAAACGGCCAACGTAAGCAGCGCGTGGGTACTTCTTTTTCATTGGATGAACCGTTCCAGACGGGAGAAGGCAAGATACTGCGAGAAGTGCCTTGCTCAGAGCATGACCCTGAACGGATGACGATGGATTTGCAGCTGAGTGAATTTATGCAAAAGGCGCTGGATGATTTGTCCAGAGAACAAAAAGCAGTCTTGTTGCTACGGGAAGTTGAAGAGCTTTCGTATGAGGAAATTGCTGTAACGCTAAACTGTTCGCTTGGTACGGTTCGTTCACGGCTCAGCCGGGCCAAAGAAGCCTTGCGCAAGCTGGTGTTGACAAAAGCTGCTGATTCCGGTGTAAATCTTAACTACAGGGAAACGGAGCATGAAGGCTCTCATGCTCGCTCGGAAAGGAGAGTAAAAGCTAGTGAAGTGCAGAGAAGTTAAAAGCTTGATATCTGACTGGCTCGACGGGTTGCTGCCGGAGCGGCAGCGGGAGTTTCAAGCTCATTTAGACGATTGTCTTCCTTGTTCTCGCCGTCTCCAAGAAATGAAGCTAGTCATGACTGCTCTTTGCAAACTAAAACAGCCTGTTGCTCCTCCGCCACCCGAATTTGCTGCGCAGGTAATGGCTCTTTTGAGATTGGAGCAGTTAAAACAGGAGCGCCATTTTTTTCGGATACCTACACGTTCCTTGGCATTAGCCGCCTCCATTTTACTTCTTTTTGGCATTAACGGACTTCTCCTTAACAGTTATGGTAACGGGGGGTTAATTGGCAGTGTGCTTGCCCCTTTCACAGCTGGCGTCCCTGCTGCTCGGCAATCGACAATAGAGCTTAACCGGGAAAGCTCGCCGCTGCAAAAGCCGTCGACCGAAACAGACGCTCCCGGCAAGCCTGTCGAAACAGAGGATAATCTGCCGGAAGCTGTGCCTGGTGAGCTCATCCCGGCGCAGCCGGGTGGTCTGACGGCAACTCCTCTGCTTGAGCAGCCTGTTGCGATAGCAACTAATAAGCCTCAAAGGCAAAAGGCAATTCCTGTAAAGCAGGAGCAGTACGCAAATTTGACGACACAAGAACGAATCCCGCAGGACAGCCTAGCAGAAACAACAAAAGGACCGATTCTTTTGGCAGCGCCTCTGCAGCCAAGGCAAACGAGTGTCCAAGAATTGATTTTGCCGGAGCCACAAATTTTCATTAATCGCAGGCGAGTTACGGAGAGCACGGTGGTCAGAATAAATGTGCAACAACTGACCATGGCTTCGCAAGTGCTGGCTTCAAATGCCAGCTTGCAGGGTGCGACGCCTACTTTGGAAGAAACAATCTTTACGCAGGATGGCCGTTTGATCCGGATTCACCAGTTCGAAGTGCCATTTACGCAGGCGAACCAGTTTGTGGCAGGCACAACCTTGCTTGGCAAATTAGTTGCGGAAGAGCAGTTTCGCGCTGATATCACGAGCGACTACGCTGAAAAACTGACTTACTATGAACGATTGGCTAGGCAGCGCCTGCTTGCGAGCGGCGATGAGGCAGAGCGGTTAAATAAAACAATTAATGAATTGCTAAGCCAAATGGCTGGATTGGATAGAAGCACCAGAACTACGCAAAATGTGACTGTCTGGCTGGAGAGTTAAGCATACAAGCCCCTGCGAGTTAAATGCGGGGGCTTAGTTTTTAAGTATTTCTTTTCACATAAGTATTTCTTTTCCATTGTCAGAAGGAGGCGAATCCAGTATAATAATAGCGTTGTATAAGAGAAGGTGGTGCTTTTTTTGAGAAAAGGCGGAAGATACGCATTTGCACTTATTTTGCTGGGAGTGTTGTCAGTAGCAACCTGGGGTTGCTCTGTTTGGTTGCGCATCCATGATAATCCCGTGATTCCCGACAGTTCGGCTCTCCCGCAGACGAGTAATCCCAGTGGGGAGAAAAACATTACTAACATCCTGCTCCTAGGTCTTGACCAGTTTGGGAATGAGCGGGCTCGGGCTGACACTATTATGGTGATGAGTATCAATGAAGATACAGGTAATGTTTCCTTAATTTCAATTCCACGCGATGCCCGAGTAGAAGTACCGGGAAGGGGACAGGACAAGCTAAATCACGTCATGAGCTATAAAGGCGGAATCTCGCAAATGAAAAGCACGGTGGAGGGACTGCTGGGCGTTCCGTTGCAGCACTACGTCTTTACCAACTTTAACGGCTTTGCCAGCTTGGTAGATATTCTCGGCGGGGTTGAAGTGGACGTGCAACGCCGGATGGTTCATTTGTCGGCGAATTATCCCATCAATTTGAGGGCAGGCAGGCAGCGTCTTAGCGGCGACCAGGCGCTGCAGTATGTTCGTTACCGCGGCGATGCGGAAGGTGATTTTGCACGCATGCGCCGGCAACAGGAATTTCTCAAGCTGGTCTCGGCAGAACTGCTCCGCCCCAGAACATTGCTGAAACTGCCCAGATTGCTGGAAGAAGCAGCCACTCATCTCCGTACTGATTTGCCGCTCCAGCAGCTGCTCGCTTTTAGCCGCCGAGCCGCCAAGCTTAATTTATCAGAAGTAGTCACAGTTACTCTCCCCGGAAAGAGCATCAATGTAAACTCTGTGTCTTATGTGCAGCTGGATGAAGCTGTCCTGCAGGAGACGGTGCGGCGCTACCTGCTCTGGGAGGAAGAAAGTATCTCGCAAACATCTTCGCAGTAATAAAAAAAGCGAGGATTGATGTTTCTGTATTGAGAATATTTCAGAATAAATGGGCAGGAGATGGAAGATGAAAAAAATTCTCTTTTTGCTCTTTGCCATTGGTGTCTTGGCCGGTGTTTACACCGCCGTGCAAAACGATGTCGCAGAATGGGATTTGCGCGATGTGGAAATCAGCGTTGCCTTCGAGGAAGTACGGCAGCTTGCCAGGGAAGCCAATCTTGCGCCGGCAGAAGTCTTAACTCAGCTCCGCTCTTTGGGTGTGACGGCTGTAGCTATCGGTGAAGCAGAGGTAAGGCGTTATCAAAATGATGGTGTTCTGACTGCTGCTACAGGCAGTCAGCTAATTCATAGCTGGCGACTGACCGGGGAGAGCAGCTCCGTGCTGCTGCCCTTGCTGGAAAGCAAGCTAATTCAGCCTAACACTACCTATCTTTTGCTCGAGGATAAGCTATTGGCCAAGCGGCTTGCGCATAAAGCGGAGCTTAAATTGCAAAAGCCTGTCCGTACCGACTTTAGCCGGCAGCCCTTCCTGATTGAGATAGATGAAGATTTAGAGCGTGTGCTCGGTCTGCGCATCGGTCTTGACCCGGCGGATGTAGCTCTTTTGCGCCAAGCCGACCTGCGCTTGGTGCCACGACCGGATAATGCTTTTTTAACCAGCGAAGCTGCAGTAAGGGAGACGCTGGGCGAGTTTTTTGCGTTGCCGGCGGAAACCCTTTCTGCGATCATGTTTGACGGGCCGGAAGTAACCGGCTATCCTGATCACTTGGCGGCGGCGGCAGCCGCCATCCGCGAGTCAGGCCAAGCGCTGGGAATTGTCGAATTTGCAAAGCGTCCGGCGGGAATTTCTCAACTCTCTGCCCTTGTGGGCTACCAAACTCTGTTGATCCACCCGAACCAGCCGGGAAGGCCTGTTCAATCAATCGCAAACTCTGTCCAGGAACGCCGTGTGCGCCTTGTTTACATTCGCCTGCCGCTAGCCGAAGCGAACCCGCTAGCCGAATCGCTGGCGCTGGTTGAAAGCGTGACGGAGGTTTTGGCGAGTTATGGCTATCGGGGAGCTACGGCTCGGGCTGTCAGCTTGCCTGGCCACGAGCCGCCGCAGCTCTTGCTGATGCTGCTAGGTCTTGCCGCTGCCGCCGCCTTGCTCGTCTCCGCCATTTTGCGCCGCGAAACATGCCTGCTCTGGTTAGTTTTCGTTGGCACTTTTGCCGGCTTACTGCTCATGTTCCCGCTTTTTTCCGTCAACGTGGCATTGCAGTTTGGCTCTGTGTTGGCAGCGCTGCTCTTTAGTCTTTTGGCTGTGGTAAGCCAGCAGCTAAACAGGCTGCCCTTGCCGGTCAAAGACGATAGAGCTGCGCTTAGCTGGTCTTTAGTTACGATCTGCCGCACATTTTTGCTGGTGGCTGCCGGAGGCGCTCTGGTTGCGGCACTTCCTTCCACGCCATACTTTGCCGGTGGGACAGCCCTTTTCCGCGGCGTTAAACTGGTTCATGTGCTGCCGCTGGTGGTGCTTGTGCCACTCGCAATCAGTCGTATTTTTTACTGTCAGTCTCCAGGCTGGACGCTTGCCCGCCTGATACATGTCATCGGCAGTTTTTTTTCCCGTCCGCTGCTGCTGTCTTATTTAGCAGCCTTTCTAACCTTGGCTACAATCGGTCTTTTTTATGTGGCTCGTACCGGAAATGTTCCCGGAGTCCCTGTTCTTGCCCTGGAATTGCGCCTGCGCGAGCTGCTTGACTCCTTATTAGTCGTCCGCCCTAGATTTAAGGAGTTTCTCTTTGCCTACCCGGCAGCACTGCTGGGCCTGACTTTGCTGGCTAAAGGCTCCCGCTCTGTCATAACTACTGCCTTGGTAGTAATCGGCGCCATTGCTCCCGTCTCCATGGCAAATACCTTTATGCATTTTACTACGCCGACCGCTTTTTACAGCGCTCTTTTTCGCTCTTTTAACGGTCTCTGGACAGGAGTTGCAGTCGGACTGATTCTTTATGGAGCTCTTATTTTGCTCACCCGCTTCTGGGAGAATAAGGTGAAAATCTCATGAAAAAAATTGTTATCTCCGGTTATTATGGTTTTAATAACGCCGGTGACGAAGCAATTCTGGAGAGTATAGTGACAACGTTAGACTCTCTCGCAGCCGAGCAGGGCGAGACATTGCAATTTACCGTCCTCTCTGCGGAACCGGCCACCACAGCCGCCCGCCTAGCCGTTAATGCGGTAAGTCGCACTAATTTCTTGGCTGTCGTGCGCGCCGTCCTAGGCTCTCACGCCTTAATCAGCGGCGGCGGCGGCCTTCTGCAAGACAGTACCGGCCGCGGCCTTTCCATCCCCTATTACCTTGGGCTTGTACTGCTGGCAAGCTTGTTAGGCAAAAAAACCATCTTTTACGCCCAAGGCATCGGGCCCATCCGTAAAAAATATAACCGGCTTCTGACTAGGCTAATCGTTAACCGCGTCTCCCTGATTTCCGTTCGCGACCAAGGCTCCCTCGACGAGTTGCTCAAGCTCGGTGTCACACGCCCTCAGCTTACGCTGACTGTGGATCCCGCCTTTCTGTTGGAGCCGGCAGATCCAAACGGAAGAGCCGCCGCTGTTATTGAGGCGCTACCTGTCGGTAAACCGGTTGTGGGGATTGCCGTTCGTTCCTGGCATGAGGAAGCAAAAACATTGCCGGCCATTGCCGCCGCCGCCGATTGCATCACCCGGGAGCTTGCCGCCGTCACCATGCTTGTGCCGATGCATTATCCTGAAGATTTGGCGGCAGCGGAAAAGCTAGCCGGTTTGATGAAGTCCCGGACTGTTATTTTGCAGGAGCCACTGGCTCCCCGCGAGCTTTTAGCCGTTTTTAATTGCTTTAGCTTGGTCTTGGCCATGCGTCTCCACGCCTTGATTTTCGCTGCGCTTGCCGCCGTACCGCTACTCGGTATCGCCTACGACCGCAAAGTGGGCGCTTTTCTAGAGCGGCTGGGTCTGAGCAGCGCCGAGGAGCCGGGAGCGCTGGAGGCCGTTCAGCTGACGGCCCAAGCGTTGGAACGCTGGCAGGGGAGAGACCAGCTGCGGCGCCTCCTGCGGGAAAGAAACTTTGCCTTTCGTCAAGATGGCCTGCAGTGGGCCGGACGTGTGTTGGCTTTTATCCTCAAGTAAAGGCGGAGCTGCTTATGCAGGAATTTATTCTAGACATTCCCACCGATGCAGTTACTCTTGCTGAGGCCGTGGCTTGGGCGCAGGAGAAGCTTAGCCAGAACCGTCCCCACTTTATTGCTTCCGTCAATCCTGAAATTTGTTTATCTGCCCGCCGGAATAGTACTCTGCAGGCGGCGCTGCTTGCTGCTGACCTGAGGATTCCTGACGGAATCGGCATTGTGCTCGCCTCCCGGCTATGCGGCGGACAGATTCGTGAGCGGGTTACCGGTATAGATCTGATGGAGGAGTTGGTAGCCTTAGCGGCTGCGGAAGGAAAAAAGGTCTTTCTTTTCGGCGCTGCGGAAGGGGTGGCCGCCGCCGCCGCCTCTAAGTTGAAAGAGAGATATCCCTCATTATTAGTGGCAGGAACGGCGCACGGCTACCTGCCGCAGGCGGCAGACGAAGAAGTTGCCTGCGACATAGCTGCCTCCGGCGCCGACATGGTTTTTGTCGCCCTTGGCAGCCCTCGCCAAGAGCTGTTTGTGGCCAAACATGGGGCAGCTTCCGGCGCTAAACTTTTGATGGTTGTGGGCGGCTCCTTCGATGTGCTTTCCGGCCGCCTGAAACGGGCGCCGCTGCTTTATCAGCGCTTGGGGCTGGAATGGTTTTATAGGCTGATTCAGCAGCCTAAACGCATTTTACGCGTGCGGATTATGCCGGCTTTTCTGGCTGCGGTAACGCAGCAGAGGCTTTTTACCAGTGGTAGGAGGCAGTGTTAATCCAAGAAAACCCTTCTGTAAAACAGGGATTGTAAAAAGTGTTCATTTGTGATAAAACCATACTGTAGGCCTAAAACAGGTTTACGTTGTTATTGAGAAAAGAAAAGAGAGAAAGGGCTTTATTTGCCTGAGGGGGACTAATCATGCAGCAGTATCTTTATCTTTTTGGCATCGCTTTTTTAGTTGCGCTGTTTACTACGCCGCTCGTCTCGCGTCTTGCCTTCAGCATTGGAGCTCTGGACAAGCCGGGTAAGCGCAAGATTCATGACCGGATCATTCCTCGTCTGGGTGGGCCGGCCGTTTTTCTCGGTTTTCTTGCTGCTGCCGCTCTTTTGCTGGGTGACGACCAGCGGGTGCTCGGGCTGATTGCCGGCGGCACAGTCATTCTGCTCCTTGGCGTGGCCGACGATATCCGCGGGATTTCGCCAAAAACAAAACTGTTAGGTCAAACGGTGGCCGCCATTATTGTGATCATCTCCGGGATTCAGATTCAACTCGTTAGCAATCCCTTTAACGGTTATTTCTATCTGGGCATCTTGGGTGTGCCGTTCACTATTTTTTGGATAGTTTCTGTCACCAATGCTGTCAACTTAATCGATGGTTTGGATGGCTTAGCCTCCGGCGTTTCCGTTATCGCACTTTTGACTTTTGCTTTAATCGCCCACCAGATGGGTCAAACCACCGTACCGCTTTTGTCTATTGCTCTTGCCGGCGCAGTTTTAGGCTTTCTCCGTTATAATTTTTTTCCGGCAAAAATCTTTCTCGGTGATTCCGGCAGTATGTTTCTCGGCTTTATGATTTCGGTCTTGGCCGTCTACGGCTTGCTAAAAGGAATAACTGTGGTGGCCTTTATCGTGCCGATTATCGTCTTGGGTGTGCCAATTTTCGATACCTGTTTTGCCATTTTTCGCCGCTTCCGTGCGCACAAGCCGATTTTTCAGGCAGATAAAAAGCATATTCACCACCGGCTGCTAAGCAGGGGACTTTCGCATCGTCAGACTGTATTAGTTATCTATGGTATTTCTGTCTTTTTCAGCATGAGCGCCCTCTTAATCATGCGCACCGGGCTGGTTTTCTAAAGGTCAGATGTCAGAGGTCGGACTCGTCGGAATCGGCGAAATAACCGATTCCATTACCGGAGGTCGGAGCTCAGAGGTCGGATTCGTCGTCGGCATTGACAGATCACCAATTTTTTCTGAGGGGATAAGCTAAAGGTCCCCTCAGTTTTTGCGTGTGCTTAGTGATGGGGAGGAAGGATCATGAAAAATAGCTGGCTCCTTGCATTGGTTTTGTTGCTGATGGCGGCAGCACCGGCCGGTTGTGGAAGCAACCCGGCTGTGCCGGGGCTTCCGGAGCAAGATTTGGCGGCAGTGCCGGAACGGGAAGTAATAAAACGGGTGGAACCGGTGATGGTGGTAGTTGATAATTATCGTAAAGCCAGACCACAGTCCGGCTTGCAGGAAGCCAGCATCGTCTACGAATTTATGGTGGAGGGAGGCGTGACCCGCTTCCTGGCAGTTTATGATCGGCTCTTTGCGCAGGATGTGATTGTCGGACCTATTAGGAGCATGCGGCCGCATTTAGCGGCACAGGCTAGGGAGCACGGTAAAATAGTGGCGCATTCCGGTTATTCATTCCGAACGGAGGAATTAATTCGCAGTTTAGGCATTAAGGAAATAACCAGCTCTACCTACTTGTTTCGAGATTCGGCACGGCAGGCGCCCCACAACCTTTACACCAGCCTCGAGAGGCTTGCCGGCGCCCGCGGCAATGCCGCTGTGCGGGCGGAGACTGTGACAGAAAGCAGCCTGCCGGACGGCTATGAATTGGCGAGCAGCATAGAAATAAGCTATAATAGCCAAAACATGATAAGTTACTTATTTGATGCGGAGAGCGGAGTGTATCTGCGCTTTATCAACGGCAGTCCGCATCAAGATCGGGAGACGGAGCAGCAATACAGCGCTTATCGGGTGATTGTGCGCAGCGCCAGGTACGTAAATGTGCCTGGCACTGAGCTTGTGGAAGTTGATTTGACAGGTGCAGGTCAGGCTTTATTGTATCAGGCAGGGCGAAAATATGAAATCCGCTGGGAGAAAAGCGACGGAAAGACACGTTATTTTTATCAAGACGGAACGGAGCTGGATTTGCGCTTTAACAATACTTGGATTCAAATTACTAACTAAGCCGGAAAGCAAGTTGCGATTTGAGGGAATAGCCAATGTCAAACAGCACCATCTTTAAATGGACAGGAATCGTGGCAGGATTACTGGTTTTTTCCAGACTGCTAGGTTTTTTGCGAGAAGCTGCCATTGCTTATCGCTTCGGTGCTTCGGCGGAAACTGATGCCTATATGGCGGCGGTCGTCTTGCCGCAGCTTTTGTTCTTATCTTTTAACGATTCGATTAAAACTGCTTTTATTCCGGTGTATGGGGAGTACCATCGGGAGCGGGCAGGCCAGTCTCTGGCGCTGACTTCATTTGTCATTCTTGCCGCTCTGCTTACGCTCCTGAGCGTCGCGCTGGTAATCTCTGCTCCCTGGGTTGTGCGGCTGGTCGCGCCTGGTTTTAGCGGCGAAAAGTATGAGAGCACCGTAGTGATGGCAAGAATCCTACTGCCAGGACTTTTATTTATGGGCTTGTCCGGTCTTTCCAGCGGTGTATTGCATACCAAGAGAAATTTTTTAATTCCGGCTATTCCGGCCTATGCCAGCAATTTGATTATTATTGGCACAGCTCTTTTTTTAGGGATGAGTTACGGCATTGTTGGCTTAGCCTGGGGGACTACGGTCGGGTTTGCCAGCCAGTTTTTTAGCCAGTTGCCGGCGGTCGCCAGGCATGGTGTTTTTCAGGGAAAGTTAGATTTGCAGCATCCCGGGCTGAGAAAAATGGCGGTGGTACTGCCGCCGATTTTGCTGGGCGGCGCAGCCATTGAGATAAAGACGTTGGTAGATCGGATGTTTGGCTCCCTCTTGCCTGACGGAAGTCTGACGGCACTTAGTTTTGCCAGCCGGATTTATCTGTTGCCAAACGGGATAATTGTTTTAGCGCTATTGACGGTGATTTATCCCACTTTGGTCGAACTAAACGTGGAGCGTAAAATGAAGGAGTTTAAGGTCATTTTCCGTCAGGGAGCAGGCCTGATTATACTGCTGATCCTGCCTATCATGGTGGGGCTGTTGCTTTTGCGGGAGCCTGTGGTGCGTCTAATCTTTGAGCGGGGCGAATTTGGCATGTTGGCTACTGCTAAGACGGCGAATGCTCTGGCCTTTTACAGTATAGGGCTGTTGCCGCTCGGGATGCTGCTGCTGATAAAAAGGGTTTTTTTCGCTTTAAAAGATACGCGCACCCCTATGCTAGCCATGCTCTTTACCGGGCTGCTCAACATTTTCTTTAACTGGCTGTTAATTAAACCGTTGGGACTGGGCGGGATTGCTCTAGGCACTTCCTTAGCCGTTTATGCGGGGGCTGCGGGGCTTTTGGTCTTGCTTCGCTTGAAGATTGGCGCTTTTGCCGGTCGCCAACTGTTGCTCACCTTGCAAAAGAGTAGCTTAGCCGCTCTTCTGATGGCGATTGTGGTACAGCTTGGCAGTAATTTTCTGACCGGCGGCAGTTTTTTTCGGCAGGTTCTGGAGCTGGGTAGCCTGATTGCTCTCGGCGCGGCCGTCTATCTGCTCGCGGCTTACTTGCTGCGGGTGGAGGAGTTGGCACTCTGGTTAAGCATCATCCGACGAAAAATTAAAAGATAGTTTCATCGACTGCCAACTCCGGCAGTCGTTATTTTTTTAGGGCCTATACATAAACTGTCTTTCTTTGGCAAAGATAGCAGATAGTATAACTTGATTTTGGAAGGAGCTGTTTCCATGAACAGGAGGAAATGGGTAATCTTGGTTGCGCTCGCGCTGACAAGTATGCTGGTCGCCAGCGGCTGCCCGCCTAGGAATGATGTCACGCCGCCGCCAAACGGGGTAAGGGAGGAACTGGATATTAGCGCGCTGGTAGGGCAATGGGTGTATTCAGCCCATAGCAACATCTTACTTCTGCCTGCGCAGCGAGACAATTGCGTTGCTTGCCATGACGGCGGAGCGTTTGCCGGAGAGCTTAATGAAGTGGCGGCGATTGAGCGCGATTTCTTTGTTTCTATTGACTGCCGGGCATGTCATAGCGGCCAGGGGATGGAGTTGCTTGCGGCCGGCACTATTGATTTGCCTACGGCGGAAGGAGTGGGCGGTGGCAGCGGGGCTCAATGTATGGCTTGCCATAATTCGCGGCGGACGCCGGATATCAATAATCCGGAGCGGCCTGCACCGCATTACAGCAGTCAGGCAGATGTGTTTACCGCCAGCGGCGGGCTGCGGGCAGAAGGATTTGACTACGGCAGCACGACAGCTCATTCGGAACTGACTAACAGTTGCGTTGACTGCCATATGACAATGGGAGAAGGTGGTTTCCGGCAACATACCTTCCGGATTGACGATGTGCAGGCAGCGTGCGGCCAATGTCATCAGAATATCACAACTTTCAACTTGCCGGCCGGTAAAGATTATGACGGCGACGGTGAGCAAAAAGGCTTCCAGGATGAAGTGACAGGATTATTGCGCGTGCTGGAGGAGGCTATCGGGGCAGCAATAGACGGAGGCAGCTTTGCGGTGGAAGCCGGCAGAATTCGCTTTATGGATGCAGCCGGCGAACCGCTTGCCGAAGTGCCAAATGAAGTGTACCAAGCGGCGTTTAACCATGTGTTAATTACTCAAGACGGCAGCTTGGGCGTCCACAACCCCATTTATACGGTGCAGCTTCTGCAGCAGGCTTACCGGGCGCTGACCGGCAATGATGTGCCAAACGCCACCATGATCTAATTAGCCACCTATGCTGCCTAGTTCTGCTCTCACCACGCCCTCACACTAGCCCTCTCCCGCAGGGAGAGGGGAATTGTTGGGATGGCAGAAGGGAACGCTTATGCCCTAGCTCGTGCCACGTAGGGGCGGGTTTCAAACCCGCCCAAGCAGATAGTAGATGCTAATTTCAGGGCAGTTTTTGAGCCAAGCAAAAGAATCTCCTGCTCAAGTCAGCGGGAGATTCTTTTGCTTGAGTGTCACTCTCCCTCCGTTTTTACATTTTCCCTCTCCCTGCGGGAGAGGGTTAGGGTGAGGGCAGGGTTTAGGTCAAGGCTATGGCAATGGTGGACGATTTTCGTCTGCCTGTCGGTGGTGCAAGTTCCGCCGAAAGGGCGGCGGCAGCAGTTGGCAACGGCATTACGAAAGAAAGTCAGCCTTTCAGCGCGGTTAGCATAGCGCCAACCGTCATGCCGGCGAGAATAGCATAATCTTCTGTATGCAGATAGCTATTGGCGCAGTCATCAAAGAGAATGGTGGCATTTGGCGGGAATTCTTCGTCCCCCTGCCAGAGTATGTATAAAAGGGGAACACGGGGAAGGGCGGGAATAATATACGCGATATCGCCGTGCTTTGCCTGTTCCCCACCCAGTTTTTCTGCGGCTAGCGCAAAATCAGCTGGACGTCCGCCGAATTTCTTCACAAAGGGAATGACGGCACGGTTTTTGAATGGCTCAAGGTAAAGGCTACCACCCGGAAGGTCTTTATAGGAGATCCAGTTGCGCGAGAGCGCAGCTCCGGTAGAGTGGCTCAAGTAGTGCAAAAGCAGGATAGCCGTAATTAGCGGTGCTTCCGCTTGGCCGCAGTTAACCGAAACAAGCCCGTCGGGGTAGCTGACAGCGTATTTCTGCCCCAAAAAAGGCACAGTAAAGCGTTGTTTGTGCAAATCATAAAGGCAACCGCTGTTAGCCGCCATCTCCAGCGCCGGTTTCTGGGCAAAAGCGCTGCGCGCTACACTGATGGTTTCGTCTAAGTTATAGGGGTTCTTATTCATTATTTCGCCTCCCCAGCTTTTATCGTTTTGATTATATCATGGGGGAGGCGAGCGGTCAAAAAAACTCAAAAAGCGAACAAAACCAGTTAAAAGAAAAGTTAAAACTAAATTCTTAATATTCTCATAAATTCAGCAGCAGGAAAATTGCATCGCTTGGTGAATATTGGGATGATGAAGGAGTACATTATGCTGGGAGGGGGAAGGATCTTAGAAGAGTTGTGAGCTAAATTTTTTTTTAAGGAGATGAAATTGCAATGCAACAGGTTCGCTTCCGAATTATGATTCTCGCAGCTTTTGTTTGTTTGTTGACCGCCACCCTCACCTTAGTTGGTAGGCATGTGGCCGGCTGGGCGGGTCTTTTGCTCGGCTTTGCCTTGGGCTTATCGTTATCACTAGTTATCTGCTATATAATGCTTGCTTCTGTGGATGCGGCAATCAGCGCATCCATAAATAACACAGCCAGAGCCATTAAAGGCGACCTTTCTGATGTTACGGAAAAGCAGGACTATGGTTGGGGACAGATTAACGAAATGGCCGAAAATATCCGGCGCATGGTTAAAGGCACGCGCAAGTGGTTTGGACTTGTTAAAGAGATTAACGCCAAACTGACGGCTGCCGTGGGGCAGATTATCGCCGGTACAGAACAGGTCCGCAGCGGCAGCCAAGACCAGGCAATGCAAGTGAAGGAATTGCTTAGAAGCATTGAGCAAATGGCGGTATCATCGGAGAGTTCGGCTCGACAGGCTCACGATGCAGTCCAAGTCGTCGATTCCACCAGTCGTACTGCCCGGCACGGGGGAGAAGCTGTGGAGAACGTCAGCATGAGCATGAACCGGGTCGGCGAACAGATGGCCACCTTGGAACAGAGCTCCGTCAGAATCGGCGAATTTATGCAGGTGATTGAAGATATTGCCTCGCAAACTAACTTGTTGGCACTCAATGCGGCGATCGAGGCGGCTCGAGCCGGTGAGCAAGGACGAGGCTTTGCTGTGGTAGCCGAGGAGGTACGACGCCTTGCGGAAAACTCCGGTCGCGCCACACAGGAAGTGGCGGCAATTATTACTGAAATTCAGCAGGCGATCAAGGGCACTGTGAACGCCATTCAGGCCAGCATAGACCTGACTAAAGACACTGCTCAAGCCTTTAGCTCGATTATCAGCCAGATGGATGTTACCGCCGCAACCATTAACCGTTTGGCAGAAACGGCGAGCCAACAGGCAAACGGCACCGGGGGAATGCTGGGCAACGTCCAGTCGATTGCCGCCGTGGCTCAAGACTCCGCCGCCAGTTCTCATGAAACAAGCGCTGTAGCTCAGGAGTTGCTCAACGTCTCTGTGGAGTTGAAAAAAGTGGCCGACATCTGGAAATTCTAACAGAAAGCCGCAGCCGTCAGCTAGGCAATTTTAGATAAAGTCGATGTGAAGATGAATCAGCTGCAGTAATTTTAAAAATGCTGATTCATCTTTTAGTTGTTGTCGATCAGTACCTTTGGCATCCGCCGATTCTTTTGGGCAGCAAGCAGGAATCCAAGCAATTCTTCGCGAAATTCTTAACTTGAAAAAAATTGCTATTTATCTGCCGAAATGGAGGAGCGCAACCATGTCAAGATTGCCGGAATATATCGGACCAGCCGCCTTTGGCTTAAAAATGGGGGTGGTGCTGCCGGGCACAGATTTAAAGGAAATGGTAGTTTCAGCCCTAAAAAAAGTTTCCCAAGACGAATTATTGGATGATAATGACGTTATTTGCGTGACGGAGTCGGTAGTCGCCCGTTCGCAGAATAATTTTGTTTCTGTAGACGATGTGGCCAAAGAGTTGCGGAGCAAGCTTAAGCTTGCCGAAGACGGAAAAGTAGGCGTAGTTTTTCCGATCACCAGCCGCAACCGGTTTTCTTTAATTCTCGAAGGGATTGCCCGTGCTGTGCCTCGGGGTGAGGTCATTGTCCAGCTCTCCTTCCCAAACGATGAAGTAGGCAATAGAATCATCTCGCCGGAAGCGGCGGAAGAGTTGGATTTAACAAAGGGTTATGTCCATTTTTCAGAGTTGGCGAGCCATGATTGCCGCCATCCGATTACGCAAGTAGATTATCTTGCCATGTATGGTCAGGTAATCGCAGAGCAGGGAGCCAAAGCCACCGTTATTCTTAGCAACGACCCAACGCAAATTAGCGTCTTTGCTCCGGATGGGGTAATTGCCGCCGATATTCATACACGCGATGCCACTCGCAAAAAAATCTGGAAAATTAACAGCAATGTGATTACCCTCCAGGATTTGTGCCGGGAAGGGGAGAGTTGGTGCGAGTGGGGTTTGTTGGGCAGTAATATGTCAGCCAATAAAAGATTAAAACTGGCTCCCAGAGAGGCATCCCTCTTTGCCCGGGAGCTGCAGGAGGCAATCTATATTGCCACAGGCCGCAAAGTGGAAGTGTTGGTGTACGGTGACGGCGCCTACAAGGACCCGAGCACCGGAATCTATGAGCTTGCGGATCCTATGCCGGTTTTTGGCATGACAGAGGGAATCAGCGGCCGTTATCGTGAGGGGATTAAGTATAAGTATCTGGCGGATGTTTGCCATGCCGAAGGGAAAAGCAGCTTGGAAATCGAAGCGCATTTGGCAGATCAGTCTGAGCAGTTTTTTGCGCAGGACCATATTTTGACCGGGGGCACAACTCCGCGGCGGACAGAAGATGTGATTGCCAGCTTGGCCGATTTGGTGAGCGGTTCGGCCGATGCCGGCACGCCCGTAATTGTCGTCAAGAATATCTTCCGCTAATAGAGGCTAGAAATTAGAGGTTAGAGGTTAGAAATTAGAGGTTAGAAATTAGAGGTTAGAAATTAGAGGTTAGAAATTAGAGGTTAGAAATTAGAAATTAGAGGCTAGAAATTAGAGGTTAGAGGCTAGAAATTAGAGGCTAGAAATTAGAGGTTAGAGGCTAGAAATTAGAGGTTAGAAATTAGAAATTAGAGGCTAGAAATTAGAGGTTAGAGGTTAGAAATTAGAGGTTAGAGGTTAGAAATTAGAGGTTAGAGGTTAGAAATTAGAGGTTAGAAATTAGAAATTAGAGGTTAGAGGTTAGAGGTTAGAAATTAGAGGTTAGAAATTAGAAATTAGAAATTAGAAATTAGAGGTTCTCTGCTAATCTCCTCTCCCTGCGGGAGAGGGCTAGGGTGAGGGCAGCATGAAGGCATTCTGCCATATTAGGAAATTATGTAGGGGCGGGTTTCAAACCCGCCCTCACCAACCGGTTTTCAGGAACGAATTTCCGCCGAACGGGCGGCAGGCAGGCGGCATGGTTGTCTACTTTAAAATGAAGGAGGGAAGCGGATGGAGACGGGTCTGAAGGGCGAAGCGACCGTTAAAGTGTTCAGAGGCAATACGGCAGTCGCCGTAGGCTGCGGCAGTGTGCCGGTTTTTGCCACCCCCATGTTAATCGCATTGATGGAAAACGCGGCGATTAACGCGCTGCGGGAAGAGCTGCCGACGGAACAGACTACGGTGGGGACAAATGTAGACGTGGTTCACCTGGCGGCCACGCCTGTTGGCATGACTGTCACTGCTCGTGCCGAGCTGGTGCAGATCGACGGGCGGCGATTGTTCTTTGAGATTACGGCGGAAGATGAGGCGGGGCTGGTGGGCCGCTGCCGTCATGAACGGTTTGTGGTGGAGAGGGAAAGATTTCTGGCCAGAGTCGGTCAAAAGCAGGCTCAGTGGGGAAACCAGTAAGTTTCTAAGTAGACTGGTTCCAATTGCCGTTTTTCCATCGCCAGCGCCACCGTTTCATAAAGCAGGTCGAGTCTGGCAAGGAAGACTTGTTTTCTGCCTTGCTGCTCAGGTCCAAAGGGGACGAGGAAAAAATTTTGCAGGCGAATAATCTGCTGGGCGTTTTGTAATACTTCTTCCGAGTCACCGTTGCTAATCAGCGCCAGTACCACTGGGTAACCGGCTTGCAGATGGCGCACTGTTTTGGAGAGGGGCGCGGCGGTAGCGCTGGTGTTGACAAGTTTTGCCAGAAAATTTCCAGGGCAAGGGGCGATGACCAGCAGGTCGAAAATTATCTCTTCGCCGCATACATCGCCTGCTTCTTCAGCCAGCAGCTTAGTCAGCAGTTCCCGTCCAGTTATCTGCTCCAGCAACCGTTTTGTTTCCAACAATTGTGTTCCTAGCTTATGGTCTTCGCCGGTAGCAAGGAAAAGCGGAAAAACGCTTGCGCCGGCAGCCACCATCTTTTTAATTTCAGTTAGAATGGCGGGCAGTGTAAAGTGGCCTTCCGGTAAGGCAAAGCCGATTTGTTTTCCTTCCAGGCGCATAAAGAACCCCCTTCGCAGTCGCAGTTATATATATGCGTACCCAAGGGGGTTCGTGCCTGTCCTGTTTTGTTTAGCATGTTGTGTCTTGTTTAGAGGGAGAGGATCTTTTCAAGCCCGTAGCAGACGCCTTTCCTGTTCATCACTTCCTTAATGGCTAGAACCACGCCGGGCATGAATGAACTTCTGCTTAAACTGTCGTGGCGGATGGTCAGCGTCTGCCCTACTCCGCCAAAAATCACTTCTTGATGTGCCACGAGTCCAGGCAAGCGCACGCTGTGCAGTCGGACGCCGTCCATGTTGCCACCACGGGCACTTTTCACCTTTTCCAGCTCTACCACAGCCGTTCTGGCGCTATGACCTCTCGCTTGCAAAATCATCTCGGCAGTTTTGATTGCCGTTCCCGAAGGCGCATCTACCTTTTCTGCATGATGCAACTCGATGATTTCGGCCTCCGGCAGATAGCGGGCTGCTTGGGCGGCAAAAAGCATCATCAGCACTGCGCCAAGCGCAAAATTGGGGGCGATAATGGCCGATGTGGCGTATTCCTCTGACCAAGCCGCAATTTTCTCCAGATCTGTTTCCGTAATGCCGGTGGTGCCTACCACCGGGCGCACTCTAGCGGCTAGCGCTGTGTTAATATTTTGCAAAACGGTGTATGGAGACGTAAAATCTACCAGTACATCAGGCTGTATTTGCTTTAAGACGGTAGCAAGCTCAGTAGAGACCTGAATCCCCAGACGTCCCAAGCCGAGAATTTCGCCGATATCGCCGGTAGTTTTGCCGCTTAGGTCAATCGCAGCCACCAGTTCTAACTCCGCTTCAGCATGTACAGTGCGAACTACTTCCCGACCCATGTTGCCCAGCGCACCGTTTACTGCCACAGTTATTTTCATTTGTTATTCCTCCAGTGCTGCACCCTGCCAATCTTATCTGCATTGTCTTACATTGACTGCACAATGTCAAGCAGACATTGAATCGTCCGTTCCGGCTGCGGGCAAGATAAGCACGATAATTGAGGCTTTTTGTGCAAACAGGGAATGATTAAAGACGAGAGGAGCAAAAAGGTGACTGTGAAAATAGGGATTAATGGCTTTGGGCGCATCGGACGCAATCTTTTTAGAGCATTATTGGCGAAAGAAGAATTACAAGTGGTGGCAATTAACGACCTAACAGATAATATTACTTTAGCCCATCTGTTAAAATATGATTCCCTCTACGGCAGGTTTCCCGGCAAAATCAGCTTAAAGGACGCCAATCTTTTAGTCAATGGCCGGGAGATTAGCATTCTGGCGCAAGGTCAGCCGGAAAAATTGCCTTGGCGAGAGCTGGGCGTGGAGCTTGTGCTAGAAGCCACAGGCCGTTTTCGTACTCACCGGGAGGCATCTAGGCATCTGCAGGGCGGAGCTAAAAAGGTGATTGTCGCCACGCCGGTAAATGATGCCGACTTGATTGTGGTGATGGGCATTAATGAGCGGCAGTATGACCCGGCTAAGCATCACATACTCTCCAATGCATCCTGCACGACTAACGGGCTGGCTCCCGTAGTGAAAGTGCTCCACGAGAATTTTGGCTTGCTGAAAGGTTTGATGAATACAACTCATGCCTACACTAATGACCAGCAACTCTTGGACCTGGCACATTCAGATTTGCGCCGGGCGCGAGCGGCTCAGCTTTCTCTGATTCCGACGACGACGGGAGCGGCTAAAGTCATTGGCAAGATTATTCCGGAACTGAAAGGGAGAATTGACGGTTTTGCCGTCAGAGTACCCACACCCACCGTTTCAATGGTCGATTTTGTCGCCCAACTGCAAAAGGAGACGAGCGCTGCTGAGATTAACGAGGCGTTAAAAGCGGCGGCGGAGGGGGAACTGCGCGGAATTTTAGGCTATACAGACGAGCCGCTCGTGTCGGTAGATTATAAGGGTTCTGCTTACTCCTCTGTTGTTGATAGCCTGCTGACGATGGTCATTGGCGGCAATCTGGCGCGGGTAGTTGCTTGGTATGATAATGAATGGGGGTACTCGCAGCGGCTGGCCGATTTGGCAGCCTATCTAGGGCGCCAGGCTGCAAGAATTTAAAAACAGGAGGAGCGTGCTATGGCAGGAATTAACTTTGGTACAGACGGTTGGCGGGCGGTGATTGCAGAGGATTTTACTTTTGCCAATGTCCGTTGCGTTTCCCAGGCGATCGCTCAGCAGCTAATTGACTCTGGCTTGGCTGCGCGGGGGATAGTGGTAGGCTTTGACACCCGCTTTTTGGCCGAAAAGTTTGCCTTGGTCGTAGCGGAAGTGCTGAGCGGAAACGGAATTAAAGTGTTTTTGTGCAAGAAATATACGCCCACTCCCGCCGTTGCCCATGCGGTTACAGTACATAAAACGGGTGGTGCGGTAATGCTGACAGCCAGCCATAATCCGGCGGAGTATCTGGGGATAAAGTTTATTCCCGCGTATGCTGGGCCTGCTTTGCCGGCAGATATTGAGCCGATTGTGGCGTGTCTGGCAGACATTTTGCACAGCGGCAAGGTGAATCGCTTTTCATTGGCAAAGGCGTGGGAAAAAGGTTTGGTGGAAGTGATTGAGCCGTTTAGCGATTATGCGGCGCATCTGGAGACGATGATTGATTTTGCCGCAATTAAGGAGCGGGGAATCAGCGTGGTCGTTGACCCGATGTTTGGCGCCGGGATTGGTTACTTGGAAGAGTTGCTCGGGCGTCACGGCTGCAAAGTGTCAGCTATTCATAACTGGCGTGACCCGCTCTTTGGCGGTTCCTTGCCGGAGCCGAGCGCCAGTCATCTGCATCAGCTCTGTCAGGCGGTACGCGAGCGCAAGGCACAACTCGGCGTAGCGCTCGACGGCGATGGCGACCGCCTTGGCGTAGTAGATCCGGAGGGACGCTATTATAGTCCTAATGAAATTCTCGTGCTTTTTTTGGCTTATTTAGTGGAGAGCCGCGGCTGGCGGGGAGCTGTGGCGAGAACTGTGGCGACCACCCATCTGCTTGATAAAATGGCTGCCGCCTACGGTTTGCACGTCGTGGAAACGCCGGTCGGTTTTAAATATATTGGTCAGGCGATGCGCGAACAGCAAGCTTTTATCGGCGGCGAAGAAAGCGGCGGAGTCAGTATCCGCGGGCATATTCCGGAAAAAGACGGCATCTTGGCCTCGTTGCTCTTTATCGAAATGCTTGCTAAAACCGGCAAAACTGCCGCTCAGCTCTTAGCGCAAATCTCCGCCAGTTTTGGCAAGCCTTGCAGTGAACGGCTGGACCTTTCGACGAGCGAAGCAGCAAAGCAGGAAATTATCGCTAAAATGGAGAAATGGCAACCGACGACACTGGCAGGCGCGGCAGTGAAAAGTATCTCCCGGCTGGACGGGCTGAAAATCAGCTTGGCAAATGGCAACTGGTGTTTGGTGCGTGCGTCCGGCACTGAGCCGGTTTTCAGAATTTATACTGAGGCAGCCTCGCCGGCAGAGAAAGAAGCGTTGCAACAAGCGGTAAAACAAGCCTTATTTGTAGAAATTGAGGAGGGGAAAGCAGGATGGATGAGCTGAAAAAGACGAGCGGCTTGCCGCTCGCGGTAGACGGGGCAGGCAAATTGATTTTTGGGGAAGGGTTAACTCCCGTTACTGCCGCCATTCGCCGCAGGGAAGAAATGTTGGCTGTGCTGTTTGCGGCGGAGGCTGACAGTGTGGACGAGCTGTATTATATGTACCGTGACGTTTGCCGGGCAGAAGACCGGCAAGTCATCGCCAAGCACGGGCTGCGCTATGATGTGACTATCCTGCGGCCCGGACAGATTGGCGGCGAATATATTAAAACCGCGGGCCATTATCATCCGTTAAAACCCGGCACCGATGCAACCTATCCGGAAGTGTATGAGGTGCTCTACGGCAGGGCGCATTACTTGCTGCAGACCGAGCCTGACGAAGATGGGGTGGAGGCAATTTTAGTGGAGGCGCTGCCCGGCGACAAAGTATTGATCCCTCCCGGCTATGGCCATATCACGATCAATCCCGGCAGTACGTTTCTGGTGATGAGCAACTGGGTGGCTGCCGGCTTTGACTCAGTCTATGGCGCGATTAAAGAGCTGGGCGGCGGCGCCTACTTTGAAGTGGCGAGCCAAGAGGAAGACGCGCAATTTGTCGTCAATCCGCGTTATCAGCCAGTGCCGCGTTTTTCTAGCCGCCCGGTGGAAGACCGGCCGGAATTTGCTCTTTTGCGAGGCCAGCCGATGTATCTGGAGTTTTTAAAAGCTCCCGAAAAATTCGCGTTCCTGACCTCGCCTGAAAAATATTTTTAAACTATAAAGTTCCCCCGCATTCTCGCCGATACAGTAAGTAGGATAAACAGGGGTGTGATTTGGATGAAAATTGACAATGGCAAGGGAATCCAGTTGGCTAATCTTTATCAGCGGCAGCAGCTTGAGGAAAAACAAGGCGGCGCGCAGAAAGCGGCGGCAAACAAGACTGCCGCCGATTCGTTGGCTATCTCCGGGGATGCGGCAAAGATGCGGGAATTGCTGCAAACTGCTGCCCAGCCGCCGGAAGTTAACACAGCGCGGATAGAGGAACTGAAGAATGCCATTGCCCGGGGAGAATATTTAGCAGACAGCAAAAAAATCAGCGCTGCGATGTTGGCAGCCCTGGAGTAGATAAGCGAGCTGTTCTACTCTCCCTCTCCAACTATTCCCCTCTCCCTGCGGGAGAGGGTTAGGGTGAGGGCCGCGAGATGGCCGGCCTAGGCAAAGCGCCGCGGGGACGAGAATCGGAGCTCTTTGGCAGTGTTGCCTTTCTCAGCTGCTTAGCTCGCACGTTTTCGCAGCTACGAACGGTCATTCTTGCTAACATGCCGAAACCTCTGGGCTTACCGCATGTGAACCGTTGGCATGTCTTAACGCTGCGAATTCCCGTTCGCTAAACGCTGCTGACACTTAACGCTCGCTCTCGCACTCTGTGAAAGTCTACAATATCTGCAAGTGTTAGCAAAGATGAAATTGAGTGTGGCTAGATTGTCTTGCCCACCACAGCTATTCCCCTTTCCCTGCGGGAGAGGGCTAGGGTGAGGGTCGGTAAGTGGCATGGCAAGGACATCGTGAAGGATTATTTTCATCCTGCCGCGTGTGCTACAGGTGGCAGGAGGGTTTACCCACAGTTTTTGCAAAGGAGGGTTTGCAGGTGAGTATTTTGCGGATTGGCGGGATAGCCTCAGGATTTGATACCGATCAAATTGTCAGGGATATGATGAGGATAGAGCGTACTAAAGTAGATCGGAAAATGCAGCAGCGCCAAGTATTGCAATGGCAAAAAGAGCAATTCCGCGAAGTGATCAATCAGATCCGCTCATTTCGAGACACTTATTTTGATGTCTTGCGCCCTCTGACAAATATGACAAGCGCTTCTACCCTGCGCAGAATGGCGGTTACCTCTACAGATCCGGCGACGGTGACGGCGACTGCCGCTGCCGATGCTCCTGTAGGCAGCAGCGAAATCCGGGTGATTCAGAGTGCCACCGCCGCCCGCGCTCAGACTGCGCCGGTTACCCTTGACAGCGCCTCGGGCGCGCGCCTGAGCCTGACCGATTCCCTAGCCACAGTCAGCGCCAAGCTGCAGAACGGTCCGCTCGTTTTCGACGCGGTGAGCAGTTCTTTTACCGTAAATATTAACGGCACCGCGCTCAGTTTTTCGCAAAATGAGAGTCTGGGCACAGCCCTTTCCCGGATCAACAACAGTGCCGCCGGCGTTCATGCCGGCTACAGCACTTTCAGCGATACGTTTACTTTTACTGCCAAGGCTACCGGCGCGCAAAGCATTACCGTCGATGACGGCGGCAATTTTTTTGCGGTATTAGGCTTAAAAAGCGGCACCGGGCAGGAAAGCATCGGCACGGCGGGACGCGATGCCCAGTTTGAAATTAATGGTTTTGCAGGCAGTAATGCGGCTAACAGTTTTACTGTTGACGGAATCAGTTATGCTATTGCCAGGAGAATTGAAGCGGCAGACAATGCGCCGCCGGTGACTGTCAGCGTTTCCTTGGACACAGAAACCATTTTCAAAAATATTCAAAGCTTTGTCGAGGACTATAACAAATTGATCACTACGATCGGCGGTGAGCTTAACGAGGAGCGTTTCAGCACATTTCTGCCACTCACCGATGAGCAGAAAGACCAGATGAGTGAAAGCGAGATAGAAAAATGGCAGGAAAGAGCGCAGAGCGGTTTGCTGCGCCGGGAGCCGGCACTTGAAAATATGCTGCGGGAGATGCGTACAGCTTTGAATCAGGCGGTGGGAGAAGACCATTTATCTGCAATTGGCATCGAGTTCAGCAGTAATTTTCGGGACCATGGCAGGTTGGTGCTGCGCGATGGCGGTCAGCAGTTACGCGCCGCCATCGCCGCTAGTCCCGAGCGGGTGCAGGAGCTTTTTACCCGCCGTAGTTCCATCGCCTACAGCCCTGACCTTGCTAGCGCGGAGCGCAGCCAGCGCCGGCAGGAATCGGGACTGGCGCATCGATTAAGCGATATTCTGCTGGATAACATCAGAACGACCGGCGGCAGGGGGATTTTGGTGGAGCGCGCCGGTCTTGCCGGAGACAGGACTGAAGCCACCAATTCTTTCAGTACCCGGATTAACAGGCTCGATACGCGGATTGACAGGCTGAATGAATTGATGATCCGGCGGGAGGAGCAACTCTTTCGCCAGTTTACCGCGATGGAATCGGCGCTTGGGCAGCTTTACGCCCAAGGAGACTGGCTGGCGGCGCAAATCCAGAGCCTACCAACAAGGCGTTAAGGGAAAGAAGGTACGAAGATGGGCGGTTGCGTCATCGGTGGGAGGATGAAATTCCCCTCCTTTGGAGGGGTGCCCGCTAGGGCGGGGTGGTTCGCGCCCCGTTAGGGCAGGGAGCGAAGCTGTTCCGTATTCGACCACCCCGGTGCTGCGCACCACCCCTCCAAGGGAGGGGAATTAGGGGGCTATTTTCAGAGCAGGAGATAAAGCGCGCAGCGTTTTTTTATTGGAGGTACAAATGTGGCGGTTGAAGGTGAAAAATCGTTAATCACCGACGATAAGTTAATCACCGACGATAAATTAAATAAACTTGCCGAGCTGATGCGCGACTTGCGGGAGCTTGCCGCAGATTTGCACAGCGTCTGCAGCTTGGCGCAGCCGGATGCTTCTGCTCTGGCTGATTTGCTTTGCCGGCGGCAGCAGTTGATGAATGAAGCAGCAAAAATAGACCTGGCTGGTTACACGCAAATTGCCGTTCCACTGAAAGTGGGCGAGGGAGATTTGGCGATGATCAATCATAAGCTGGGGGAAATACGCTGCTTGCTGGAGGAGACTGCTCTGCTGGATAACAAAGCAAAAACGGCTTTGGCAGCTAAACGAGCACAAATTAAGCTGGAGCTGGCCGGGCTGCGGGCAGGCAGGGCGGCAGGCAAAGCATATCAAGCGCAAGCGCCGCAGGAGGAAGGTTTTTTTCTTGATTCGCGGGAAAATTAACTATTCTGTTTTAAAGATGGCTAAAGTTTTTTTTTTAGCTGCCGATAGGTATTGATGGAGAGGGAGGCTCAAGGCGGCCGACTTGAGCGTACCTGTTTGCTCCGGCTTTCAAAGGAATGAAAGCAAAAAAATTCAAGGAGGAAGAAAAATGAGAATTAATACCAACATTAGCGCGATGAATGCCCACCGTCAGTTGGGTATCGCAAGCACGAGAGGCGCAAGTTCCATGGAAAGGCTCTCATCCGGCTTGCGGATTAACCGTGCCGGCGACGATGCCGCAGGTCTCTCGATCAGTGAAAAAATGCGCGCTCAGGTGCGCGGCTTAAACCAGGGCGCACGTAACGCCCAAGACGGCATTTCCTTAATCCAGACTGCCGAATCGGCGCTCAACGAAAGCCATGACATTCTGCAGCGCATCAGGGAATTGGCTGCCCAGTCAGCTAACGGCACGAACACAGCCGAAGACCGTGCCGCGATGCAAGGCGAAGTCGCCCAGTTAAAGAGCGAGCTTGACCGTATCGGCAATACGACCGAATTTAACACTAAGACACTTTTAAACGGCAGCCTGCAGGCGGCCGGAGCAGCTGTGGGGCAGGATACGACCACCGGCGCTACTGTGGGCAGGCAGGCGGCGGCCGTGCTGACCGGAACGGCTACCATGGCCGGCACTGCGGTCGTAGGCGCTGACTTTACCGCAGAGACGCTGACTGTGGATGGCGTGTCAATCAGAGTCGATTGGCAGAACCTGACTACCGCCGAACGCGATACTATTCAGGTGGGCACGGCAACCGGCTCTTCCGCAGCTCAGCGGAACGCGGCTAAAGATTTGATCGTCAGTACAATTAATCAGGCGATCAATGAATCGGGGCAGAATGTGGCGCCGATTACCGGTCATGTGGCTACCGGCGGCAATCTGGTCTTAACGAGTGGCAGCGAAGGTGTCAACTCAGTCATCAGGACTGCTGCTGCCACCCAGGTATTAGGGAAAGTAATGGGTGCTGCCGGTACGACAGGAGCGACTGGAACGAGCATTTATAACGGTTTGACTGTTGCCGGTGGTACCAGTTTTTTCGCTAATATCGGCGACGTTCAGTTTAATGTAACTACGCCAGCAACACCTGGCGGGGATATTGCCGGCGGGACGACTGCTATGAGCACTGCGGCAACAACATTGCAAAGCAGCATCAACACTGCGATTGGCGCTTATAACACTTCCGCCGGTGCGACCGCAGGCACCCCTGGCTTTATTGAAGCCGTCACAGTTAACGCTCTGGAGGACGGTCGCTTTCAGGTCATCAGCGGCAGTGGGCCGATCAGCTTTTCCGACAGACTCGGCGGCTCTGCCGTGCGGGATTTAGGTCTGACACAGGCACAGTCTGAAGCTGCCGGCAGCGGGGGAATGACGCTGCAAATCGGTGCGAACAGAGGGCAAAGCATGACTTTCGGCATCAAAGATATGCGTACTGCCGCACTTGGCATCGCCAGTGTGGATGTGAGCACACAAGCAGGCGCTTCCAACTCAATCAGCTCTTTAGACGGTGCGATCAGAAGCGTTTCTGAGCAGAGAAGCTCACTTGGCGCCGCGCAAAACAGGTTGGAGCATACGATCAGAAACCTGGATACATCAAAAGAAAACCTGCAAGCCTCGGAAGCAAGGATCAGAGACGTTGATATGGCTGCGGAAATGATGGAATTCACGAAGAATAACATCTTGCAGCAGGCTGCCACCGCTATGCTCGCGCAAGCCAATATGGCGCCGCAAGCTGTACTGCAGCTGCTCGGCTAAAGCAGAAACTGAAAGTAAGACAAAGTAAGACAGAGCAAAATAAAGCAAAGGGGTTCGGGAGCAATCTCCCGAACCCCTTTGCTTTATTTTGGCAACCATGCCGCTTGCGGCACCAGTGGAAGGATGAAGCCTGTTGGGCGGGTTTGAAACCCGCCCCTACATAGGTTTTCAGGAACGAAGTTTCACCGAAGTGCGTACAATCCGTAGGGGCGGGTTTCAAACCCGCCCGAGTCAGTGGCAGCAAACTATTTTTTGAGCACGGGCAAGCGCGGCAGTTCGCTGCCTTTAAACGCCGCCGCCCGGTTTGCCTGCCGGATGGCTTCGTAGACCTCCTGGCGGTTCACAGCCACTTCTTTTGGCGCCTCAATGCCTATTTTCACGGCATCGCCTTTAATTTCGAGAATTTTAACGGTAATATGATCGCCGATGACCAAGTTTTGGCCGGCTTTGCGCGTCAGGATCAGCATGGTGAATCCTCCTAGCCGCAGCTTCTTTGCTGCTCGGGAGGAAAAAGGAAATGCTTAGTCGTATAGCTTGATTGGTGCAGCACAAGCTGTGAGGCCAAGCCTTGCGACGTATTCACAATCAAGGGCGCGAGCAAGTTGGCGGTAGCTTCCGCAGTTTTTTCCGGCACGGTCACAAGCAAGTAGATTTCGGCTGCTTTTTCCTCTAAAGCAATATTCGCCAGTTCATCCCGTTTAACCTGCATAAGATAGTCAGGAAAAAAGAAGGCTGGCTTAGTCAGAATAAAGGCTGGTCCAGCCGGCGCGGACAAGGAGAAAAAGCAGGGGTTGTCGGCGATGGGTTCCAAGAGATATTCGGAAATTTCCTCAAAGCCCAAAAGCCCCGGAATCATTTTCAGTGATAAGGCTTTTTTTGTCATAGATTGCACTCCTTTTCTTGAACTAACCTAAAATATCAGCGTAAAAAGTCCAGCAAACTGGGCTGCATGATTCTTGCACTGGAGGAAAGGGAGGCGCGGTAAATTGTGTCCATCACCGAAAAATTCATCATGGTTTCGGTAAAATCAATATCCTCCAGCTGGGAGCGCAGGCTGGTAAAATTTATTTTCTGGGTGGCAAAGCTTTCCGTGGAAAGGTCCAGGCCATTGCTGATTGCGCCCAGCGCGGCGCGCTTGCTTAGCACACTGTCGGCTGCTTGCTGCAGGCTCTCGATGGAGTTGCCGGCGGCGGTAGTGTCATTGTTAAACATGGCTTGCGCCAATTCTTCCATGCCGGCCAAAAGGCCCGAGGAAAAAAAGAGCTCATCGGCGGTAAGATTGCTGCGTATAGTCACATTTGGCGCGACTTCCCAGTTGATGCTCCCCTGGTCGCCGGCATAGCTAACACCGGCGGCGCCGGCGCCTGCTGCATAATCGCGCTCAAGCGGCCTGGTGGTAGTCAGGTGGCCGGAAAAAATATAGCGTCCCGCGTGACTGGCATTGCCAAACTGGACAAGTACGTTAATCAGTTCGTCTACTTCCATGCCGATCGCCTCGCGCGCTTGCGGTGAGAGTGTTTCATTTGCGCCGCGCACGGCTAATTCCTGTGCCCGCTGCATTACTTCCGTGATGTGGTGCAGGGCGTCTTCCGTTGTATTCAGCCAAGAACGGGAGGCCTCAATATTGCGTTGGTGCTGTTCGACCTGCTGCAACGTGGAATTATAGCCCATGATCCGGGCGACCTTCAGCGGGTCGTCGGAGGGTTTGGAGACGCTTTTACCAGAGGAGAGCATGTCTTGAAAGCGGCTCATGTTTTGGAGATTGTTTTGAATATTGCCGATGACTCTGTTTTTGATCATTTGGTGCGTAATGCGCAAGAGAATTCACCTCCAAAAAAGATAATAGTGTATGGAATAGGGATAAGTTTACCTTAGCATTCTGTTGATCAGCGTATCATAAATTTCATCAAAGGCGGTGATGACTCGCGCGGAGGCTTGGTATGCCAACTGGAACTGGATCATATTAGCCATTTCTTCATCCAGGGAAACGCCGGCAATCGATTGCTGCCGTTGCTCGAGCATGGCAACGAGCGATGTTTGGTTTTCCGCCAGCCGCTCGCTTTCGCGGGTGTCCACGCCCAGCCGGGCAATGTTATCGCGGTGGAAGTTAGTAAAAGTCGTCAGTCCGGCCGGGTCGAGAGTCGCCCGCAGCCGCATGTCCGGCTGCAGGGGGTCGATGCTGATTGCCGCAGTTCTAAGGCGGGCAATCAGCAAGGCATTTCCTCCGTCGCCGGGAGCCGGCTGGCTGTGCCCAGGCAAGGCTGCCAGTGAGGCTGCCACCAGCCCGGAATCATTGCTAATCAGCTCATTTACCCGCAGTGTTTCCAGCTCGGTGCCTGTGAGGAAAGCGTTGCCACTTGTTCCGTAAAGGTCCATCCCTGCGGCGTGCAGGTCATTTACTGAATTTGTCACGCCCCAGACCATACTTGAAAAGTCTTCCATATAGCGCCGGAGCAGCAGATCACGAGTTTCCATCAAGCCGGCTAACTGTCCGTTACTCATCTTTAGCGGCTGATGATCACGTTCCCAGACTGGCTGCGGCGAGAGGTTCCAGTCGCCGTCGAGTGCACCGGCGATCGTGGTGATGCGGAAACTGGTGTTATTATCGACTAAAGCCCGTCCGCCGATAAAGATGTTGATTGAGGAATTGTCATTGAGCACGGTGTCAAACTCAATAATTTCCGTCAATTCTTTTAAGATGTTGTACCGACGGTCGAGTAAATCTGCGGGGCTGTCGCGCTGTGCTGTCAGGCTGACAATTTGCCGGTTCAGGTCAGCCAACTGCTGAGCCAGAGTATTGACTTCTTCCGTCTTTGCTGTGATCTGTTCAGCCATGTGGCTGCGCACAGACTTTAGTTGTTCGTTAGTATGTCTGGCAGCGTTTGTAAAAGCATTGCCGTTTTCCACCAGCGCGGCGCGTACAGGGGAGCTCTCCGGATTGAGGCTCAGTTCCTGCCAGCTATTATAAAAAGTGTTGAGCACACTGCTAAAGCCGGTTTCCGATGGCTCCATAAAGACGCCTTCAACCTGACTAAGGAAAGAGTGGCGGGTTTCCCACTTGGCCAGCGTTTGTGCTTCTTGGCGGAGCTGCGTATCAAGAAAGCGGTCTCTGATACGCGTAATTTCAGCTACTGCTACGCCGCTGCCCAGCATCCCTTCACCGTTAGCGTAGGGCAGTGGGTTAGTCGGTGTCAGTTGGGCGCGCTGGCGGCTGAAGCCCGGAGTGTTCGCATTTGCGATATTATGGGCTGTTACAGCCAGGGATTTTTGCTGTGCCTGTAGCCCTAGACGGGAAATATTTAAACCGAAGAAAGTTGACACTGTTCCAGCCTCCTTGATTAGTCAGGCGAGTGCGCTGACGATGGTGCAAGCCAAGTTTTGGCGTGTGCTGACTTTGCCTGTTTGCGTATAACCGCCTGTGCGTTGCGTGTTGATAAGCGGTCGGAAACAATCGATGTAAGCCAATTCGTGCTTTAGGTACAGGGCGTTCGTCTCGTTCTCTATTTTCAGCTCCCGCAGGGCAAACTGCATCTTCTGGCGCAGTGTGAGCAGCTGCTCCGTCGGAGCGCCGGGAACAGCCGCAAGCTCTCTTAACGATTTGCCGTCGGCAGAGAGTTCACGTTTTTCTTCCAGGCGCCGCAAGCGTAGCTGATACTCCGCTTTTTCCTGCTGGCAGCGTTGCAGCAGTGTCAGCTCGTTTTCAGCAATGGCGCCTCTTTCCCGCCTGATTATTTCTGTCAGCGCAGTGATTGTTGCCAGTTGTGCTTGTAAGGTTGTGAGCAGCTCTTCCACGGGAAAACCTCCGCTTGTAGATTTCTGTTTAATTTATCGGCAGTCTGCCGGAAAGCTGAAGGGGTGAGACAAAAGAAGTTCGGAAGAGGTGCGGGCGGCGGCCAGGTAAGCAGAAAAAGACGGCATCGCCGTCTTTTTCTGTGTAGACCCCCATGCCGCTAGCGGCACCATCAGAAGGATGAAAATGCGCCTTAGCGGGCCCTCACCCTAGCCCTCTCCCGCAGGGAGAGGGTAATAGCCGGGAAGGGTGCTGTAGGGGCGAACCTGCGTGTTCGCCCGGTTGCTCTCCCGCAGGGAGCGGGGAATTTGATGGGAGAAGTGAGCGCTATGCCCACGCTCGTACCATGTAGGGGCGGGTTTCAAACCCGCCCAAGCAGATGGTAGACGCTATTTTCAGGGTAGACCCCCATGCCGCTAGCGGCACCATCAGAAGGATGAAAATGCGCCTTAGCGGGCCCTCACCCTAGCCCTCTCCCGCAGGGCTTATCATTACCCACAAGTATTGAGCTAATGGAAAAGCTCCCACATGTCAGTAATATCCTGCAGTCTTCGGAACCCTCGCCACAGGACTTTGACGCCTGGCTGCCCATCCGATTTGCGTCCAAGGAACCCTCCG
>Ga0208372_10090_pt1 | contig 32621 bp, 33 predicted proteins | sample Subbio2Dec_QV11A_FD_184832 | JGI IMG/M metagenome (GOLD analysis project Ga0208372, IMG submission 184832) | Serpentinite rock and fluid subsurface biosphere microbial communities from McLaughlin Reserve, California, USA - CR12Dec_QV11A (SPAdes) | ecosystem: Environmental > Terrestrial > Deep...
GCTTGCCGGCCAGGTGCCGGATCAGGAAAATAAGTGACGAAATGCCCGCCTCCTAAAAAGGCGGGTTATTTTACGCCCACAGACCTGACTCCGCCATTACATTAGGTGGGGAAAGTTTGACGCTCACCCTCAAATGCACCCCCCTCCATATTGACATTTAAGCGCAAGTCGAGGTAAACTCCCGGCTGGCGCTTTTATTTATTCTTTTCATTGTATTTATTAGCCAACTGTCCACAAGCCGCCTTAATATTTCTACCATGGGAAATTCTCATTGCAACTTCGAGCCCGGCTCGTTCCAGCTGCTGTTTGAATGCAGTCATTTCCTGTTTTGCTGGCTTTTTAATTTGCGTATTACTTGTAGGATTATATTCAAGTAGATTGAGCATGACATTTTTTCCACGGAACCACCTTGCCAGTTGACGCACATCAGAAGGCTTGTCGTTTATTCCCTGCAAAAACAAATACGCAAACACGACTTTTCGATTGTGCCGTTTAGTATAAGACAATGCCTCATTGACAACATCGTTAATATCGTATCTGTGCATATTGGGCATAATACGGTTTCTTGTAGCCTGTGTTGTTGCATGCAGAGAGATTGTCAATTGAATTTTAAGATGTTCCTCACGCAATTTTTTCAGTTGTTCAACTGGGCCGACAGTTGATACTGTAATGCCGTCCGTGGGAAAGTTCAGGCCGTTTCTGTCTCGCAGAATGTGAATTGCCTTTATAAAGTTGGTATAGTTGAATAGCGGCTCTCCCATACCCATAAAAACGATACGGTTTACCTTTCGACGTAGTAGTATAACCTGCTGTACAATTTCTGATGGCGTCAGATTACGAACAAAGCCGTTCCGCCCGGACTCGCAGAAGATACAACCAACGGAACAACCGATTTGTGTACTCACGCAAACCGTTCCACCATCTAGACGTTTAATAAAAACCGTTTCAATACACTTGCCGTCTAACAACTCAAAAACATATTTTTCAGTGTTGCCGTCCTTGTAGACTGTTTTTAGCGACATAGTTAGGTATTCTTTTTTGGGTGAATGCTTATATAGTGACGAGTATAAGGATCTCGCTTCACTCTCACCAATGACCTCCACCATTTCTTTGTAGGTAAATCCGTATGGAACACTCCGGATATCATCAGGAGTATGTCTGTGCAAATATTTCATTTTTCTATGTCCTTTTCTATTAATTTTGGAATAATAAAAAAGGCAATAAAAAATGCAGGTCAATTCTCAATGTGAGCATTGAACTGCATATATAGTACGAGCAATAACACAACAAAACTAAATCATAGCTTTATAAACCATGTCTTATAGTCACTTAGTTGCATATATTCGCATAATATGCACGACAAAAAAGCCCACATTAAAATGTGAAACTGCTTCTTATTGCCTATTATTTCCAAATGCGAATAGAATGCAACATAAGAAAAAATCCTCCTCGTATATTACGATAATAGCACGTTTTAAATTCTGAATCAACATATATCAGCATTTGGAAACATGTGGTAAAAGGAGAAGCTCCGCTGATGCAGGGCCAATAGCGCACTGCGCTATTATTTTTTGCCCTCTTTCACGGGCGTGTCGAGCTTGGTATCCTGCGCGGGCGTGGCTGCAGCCGCAGCGATGGCGGATGTTGGCTTGCTAACCTCGGGCGTGCTTGCCCTTGTGGCAGGCTTCTCCGCTTCGGTTTTTAGCTGTTGGGGTGATGGCTTATAATCGTTAAAACATGCACCGCCTGGAAATCAGGTGCGGTGCATTTTATCAATTTATTGTTACTTTGCCAAATAATCTACCATCTATTGATACAAAGAATTGTGTCGGTGGATGGTTTTTGTTTTGTCCTGAAAGTGGCTTAATACGGCACTTTCGGGCTTTATGCGCTCTGCCTTTTAGCAATAGTTGGTATTTTCCAGAGGGCTTTTCCGGAGAACACTTGACTTGAACCGTGGCGGTTTCAGAGGTAGCACAAGGGGCAAATCGTTAAAAGAAAGAGAATCGTTAAAATTTGCACCGAAAATCGGGCTATCTTTTAACGATGCACCGACCCGTTAAAAGATAGCCTTGGTCGGGGACGAGGGGACGCTGTCGGGGACGAGGGGACGGGGTTCTTGACACATTTTCCGCCAGTCATATTTATGCCCGGCAAACAATACCCCGGTTAATCCCTGTTAGTCTAGCAATTTGCCTGACTGAAAGGTTGTATTCATCCTTGAGCTTTTTAAGATAAATATTCCTTTGCGTCTTCTCCATCTTTTGTAAGTCAGACCCGCTTTTGATCTTACAAAGGTCCTGAATGATTTTCCCGGCCTCCTGGTCGGAGATACAAAATCTTTCATCCATATCCAGGCAGGCATCTATTGTTTCTTTATTATGGTGTTCTTTAAAATAATGTACAGCCTTGATTTTATCTTCATCATAAACCTTAAGGGCAAAACCTGCATTCACCAGCTTGAGCTTATTATGTTATTATTCTCATCAATGTACGATCCATAACTGCTCCAATTGTAATGTCCAAGCTCTTTCACCAGGCCTGCCTAGGCACAATCAACACGTATTTGCTACATTAATACAGAACTGGTAATGTGTCAAGAACCCCGTCCCCTCGACAACAGACGGCTTTTAACATTTCATCGTATGCGCGTCCGTTTACCTTTTCAGCCAAATCATATTTTCAGCCAAATCATAAAATGGTGCGCAAAAGTCCCAAAAAATCATTTCATTTTCTCTATTCTCATAGTATTCATCACAGCAAGCAGTGACACTCCCACGTCGGCGAAAACGGCTTCCCACATAGAGGCAACGCCAACAGCGCCGAGCAACAGGAAAAGAGCTTTGACGCCGAGGGCAAGAATTATGTTCTGCCAGACGATGCGCTTTGTAAAATGGGCAATGTCAATGGCCTCCGCCAGTTTAGACGGCTCATCGGTCATCAGCACCACGTCGGCGGCTTCGATAGCCGCGTCGGAGCCGAGGCCGCCCATCGCAATGCCTATATCCGCTCGCGCAAGCACAGGCGCGTCATTTATTCCGTCGCCCACAAAGGCAAGTTTACCTTTTGCGCGTTTTTGACCGTCCAACAGTTCCACTATTTCGACTTTTTGGCCGGGGAGCAAACCAGCAAATACTTCGTCAACACGCAGTTTCTCTGCAATAGCTTCTGCGATTTGCTGATTATCACCCGTGAGCATGATGGTTTTGCGAACGCCTTTTGCTTTAAGCGCGGCGATTGCTTGTGCGCTGTCGGCTTTGACCTCATCCGATATGACAATACAACCCGCGAAGGTACTATCGATGGCTATATAAATCTTCGTCCCAATGTTGGTTGATTCTGTAAATGCAATGCCCTCACGATTCATCAGCTTTTGGTTTCCTGCCAGTATCGTTTTGCCATCAGAGCGGACGCTTATCCCATGCCCTGCGATTTCATTATAGTCTGTCAATCCGTCCTTCTCAATCTCACCGTCAAAAGCATAGAGTATAGACTGCGCGATTGGGTGATTAGAAAAGGCTTCGGCTTTCGCCGCAAGCGCGAGTAGTTCACTCTCGCTAAATTCCTCTGCTGGCTGAACGCTTGTAACTTTGAACACGCCTTTTGTCAACGTACCTGTTTTGTCGAACACCACAATATCAAGATTGTTCAACGCTTCAAGGTAATTGCCGCCTTTAACCAATACGCCTTTTTTAGCCGCGCCGCCAATACCGCCGAAGAATCCAAGCGGAATAGACACCACAAGGGCGCAAGGACAAGAGATAACGAGGAATATCAAACCACGATTGACCCAATCTGCCCACAGGCCACCGAAAAACAGCGGCGGGATTGTGGCAATCAAAGCCGCCAGTGCGACAACGACAGGTGTGTAATACCGGGAAAACGTGGTGATGAAGTTTTCCGTGGGCGCTTTCTTGTTCCCCGCGTTTTCCACGAGGTCAATAATTTTCGCCACGGTGGATTCACCGAAGGTCTTAGTGACTTCGACTAACAACACGCCATTTAAGTTGATGCAGCCAGACAGAACAGTATCGCCGGGTTTCGTAGAGCGCGGGACGGATTCGCCTGTCAGCGCCATTGTGTCAAGCATGGCTTCACCCTCGACAATCACACCGTCAAGCGGGATTTTTTCGCCCGGCTTGACAAGGATTATTTCACCGAAGGCAACCGTATTCGGTGATACTTTTAGGAGTTCGCCATTTCTTATGACGTTAGCGAAGTCCGGGCGTATGTACATGAGGTCGGTTATGGATTTTTTAGAGCGGCGCACAGCTAACCCTTGAAAATACTCCCCGACTTGAAAGAAAAGCATAACCGCTACGGCTTCCGGGTATTCGCCGATAATGAACGCACCGATGGTGGCGACGCTCATAAGAAAATTCTCGTCAAAGACCTTGCCGCGGGCGATGTTCTTCAATGAGCGGAATACAATCTCGCCGCCGAGTATTAAGTATCCTAAAATGAATACTGTTAGCGTAACATACAGATTCACGGTGAGCAGATTCGTAATTAGCAAACCCATAGCGAACATCGCGCCCCCCGCAATCAGCTTGGCGAGTTCAAATTTGCCTTCTTTATCGTGGTCGCGTGTGTCGTCGCGCCGTTTGTCGTTGTCATGTTCTTCAACGGTAACATCCGGCTCAAATTTGTGGACGAGTTCTTGAATACGCTCCTTGACATGGCTCATATGCCCATCGCGTACAGCCACTTGCAGCTTGCCGCTCATGAAATTTACTGACGCGGATGATACGCAATCCAGTCCCTTGACCTCGCCCTCAATTTTCGCCGCGCAGTTCGCGCAATCCAAGCCCTTTAACAGATAAGTTTTTTCCATCGGTGTTTCCTCATTATAATAATTGTTCAAATGTTCAACCGTTAGAGCAAAAAATTTACTCGCGGATATGCTCAAAGCCCTGTACAAATATATCCTTAACGTGTTCGTCCGCAAGCGAGTAATAAACCACTTTGCCCTGCTTGTTGTACTTGACAAGGTTAGCAAGGCGTAGGGATTTAAGTTGATGGGAGATTGCAGATTTGGTCATTCCCAAAAGTACAGCAAGGTCGCAGACGCACATTTCCTCGCAGGACAGCGCCCACAGTATACGAACGCGGGTATAGTCCGAGAACATTTTATAAAGGTTGGCAAGGTCGTAAAAATTCTTGCCGTCCGGCATAGCACCCCGAACGCGCTCCACCACGTCCTCATGGATTACATCGCAGTCGCACATCATCTGTTTGTTCTGGCTCATGATAAACCTCCAAACACTTGAGCAATCGTTCAACTATATATTTAGTATAGCCGAACGAGATATGTTTATCAATAGGCCCCGTATTCACTCACGTCGCCGATTGACAAAGTAAATGCACTCCGGATGGCACTGCCCCCATGAAACTGCCCCATGACACTGCAGAACCCCGTCCCCATGACACTGCACAATTGCTCTGAGATTGAAGCTGAACTGGAGGAGCTTAGGCGGGAAATAGAGGTGGTTACTGAATTATCTAAAAAGACAATCTATGAGAACGCGAGGATTCCTGTCAGTCAGTATGAGTGGAGTGAGCGCAACAACAGCTATCTGGAGCGGCACCACAAGGCGATGGCGCGGGTAGCTGAACTGGAGATACTGAAGCGTGAGCGCCAGAACAAATCCATGATGCTCGAAACCTTTATTAAGGGCATTGGAACACGCCCGCTAATTATGGAGGAATTTGAAGATAAACTGTGGGCGGTGGCGGTTGAAACGGTCAAGGTAATGCAGGACGGCAGGCTGATGTTTCGCTTCAAGGATGGCACAGAGATAGAGGGATCACTGTGAGCAATTTGTTAATCAAAGAAAGATATTGCATAAAAAACCGATTGAAGAAAGAGCAATACTACACAACGTTTGTCCACGCAGCATCACAATTCGCCTTTGAGCATTTTTTGCATCAGATCCATGATTAGTTACATGGAGTGAAGAGCGGACAAAGTCTTAGTCAAGGGGAAAAGTAGTGCAATAAATACGTTGTCCAAACGGTACTAAATTGGCCAAACGGAGTTGAACACCTATCATTGTATTTCTATAATAATGGTATATTTAGAACGATATATGCAATTCGGGAGGTCATCAATATGTCAACTATGCAGGCAACCGCGAGCAGAGAATTGAGGGGTAAAGACTTGATCACCATAGGCATTTTCTCGGCTATTTATCTGGTCATCAACCTCATCTTTCACGTTATGGGCGGAATCCATCCAATTATGTGGCTTATGATGCCGGGGCTAATAGCGGTCTTCGCCAGCGTACCATATCTGCTGATGGCATCAAAGGTGCAAAAGCCGTTCGCGGTTCTGATCATGGGGCTCATTACAGGGCTCATCTATTTCGCAACAGGAATGTTTACGGTGGTGATTCTCATTACCTACGCGGCAGCATCTGTGCTGGCGGAAACGGTACGCTTTATCACAAAATATAAAAGTTTTATAGGGAACGCCGCCTCTTTCGTGTTTTACTCGCTGGGTATTATCGGTTCATTTCTGCCGCTCTGGTTATTCAAGGACAGCTTCTTCGCACAGATTTCTCAGCATGGAGTATCCGCGGAATACCTTTCCGTTTTGTCAAAACTTGTAACCGATGGTATGCTGATGGTTATTATACTCGTAACAATGGTGCTTGCAATCGTAGGGACACTGATTGCCAGAGCCCTTTTCGGCAAGCACTTCATAAAGGCGGGGATCGTATAGACATGGCGGGAAATGGTAAAGCTGAAAATACCACCTGCTTTGATCCAAGAACATTGTTGCTGCTTTTAATACTCGTCAATATCGTCGTTATTTTGCAGAATTCTTTCTATGTCGAGCTGACGTTGCTCGTTTTACTTATGGGTCTTTTCCTTTACTGCAGGTTATTTGGTAGCGGGCTGAAATTTGTCTTGGTATTCGGCTTCTTGTTGACGTTGCAACACTATATATTTCCGGCTGCTCCTCAAATTTTCGCTGATTTTTTTTCTATTCTTACAGCGTTTTTAAGAAGAGTGTTTCCTATTCTTATGATTGGGAAGCTTATTGTCAAGACAACGCCGATGCGGCATTTCGTCCTCGCCATGCGAAAGTGGCGCCTCCCAGAAAAGCTGGTGATTCCGCTTTCGGTAACCATTCGGTATTTTCCGGCCATCCGGGAAGAGATTAAACATATACGAGACGCGATGAAACTGCGCCGAATAACTGGGGCAGCCAAGTTCGAAGCATATATTGTTCCACTGATATTTTCGGCGGCCAATACAGCAGATGAACTCAGTGCCGCGGCCGTGACAAGAGGGATTGAGAATCCAGCGCCCAAAACCAGCGTCATCGAACTATGCTTCCGTTTCCGGGACTATATCTGTATCGTTTGCGGTCTGGTTTTTGCATTAATAGCTTTCTGGTTGCGGTGAGGTGCGAGATGGTTAAATTCCACAAGGTATATTTTGGGTATACCCACGAAAAGGACACATTGCGGAACATTGATTTATACATAGAAGCCGGCGAGTGCGTATTGCTGTGTGGAAAAAGCGGTTGCGGGAAAACGACAGTAACGAAGCTGGTCAATGGGTTGATTCCCCATTTTACAGGAAATGGCCATTTTAAAGGCACAGTCACTGCGGCGGGAATGGAGGTAGCCCGTACGGAGTTGTACGAGTTATCAAAAAAGATTGGCTCAGTTTTTCAAAACCCCAAGTCGCAGTTTTTCAATCTTGACTCTGACGCTGAGCTTGCCTTTGGATTGGAAAACATCGGGGCGAATCCAGAGTATATACGGAAACGGCTAAAAACCACGACAGAAGAATTGCAGATCGAGAGACTGTTGCACCGGAATATCTTCACGCTGTCCGGCGGGGAAAAACAGGCGCTTGCCTTCGGCTCGGTTTACGCTTTGAATCCTGATATTTTTGTTCTGGACGAGCCTACCGCTAACCTGGACGGAGATGCAATCGCGGTTCTAAAGCGGCAACTTCGGGAAATCAAACGCCAAGGTAAAACCATCCTGATCGCCGAGCACAGGCTGTATTTTTTAACCGACCTCATTGACCGGGCGGTTTATATGGAAAATGGAGAAATCGTACGCATCTATACTCGCGACGAATTCTTGGCGCTCTCCGACGAGCAGCGGATCAGGATGGGCTTGCGCACACTGCAAGCAAATGCCTTGCGCGCGCCTGATGCCCAAGTGCGTGAATCCGGACATGTGCTGATGATTAAGGATCTCTGCTGTGAGATCAAGGGTAACCGCATCTTTGACCATGTGAGCTTTTCGGCCGGCAGCGGTGGAATCGTGGGCATCACGGGAAACAACGGCGTGGGCAAAAGTACGCTGCTGCGCTGCATCTGCGGGCTTACCCGGGAAAGAGGCGGGTCGGTGTCGCTTGACGGCAAACCGCTGACGCAAGGGCAGCGAAATAAGGAATGCTTCTGCGTTATGCAGGATGTCAATCACCAACTCTTCAGCGATAGCGTGTGGAATGAATGCGTGCTATCCACCGGTGACGATTGCAGAGCGGAGATCGAAGCTGTGTTGCGGGCTTTTGATCTGTTTGAGTATAAGAATGCGCATCCAATGGCCTTGTCGGGTGGTCAAAGGCAGCGCCTGGCCATCGCGTGCGGGGTATTGAGCGGTAAAAAGATACTCGTCTTCGATGAGCCAACCAGCGGCCTGGACTACGAGCAGATGATGGCGGTAGGCGGGATGATCAAGAAGCTGGCTGAAGCGCAACACATCATCTTGATCGTCAGCCACGACATGGAGTTTCTAAACTGCGTGTGCGACCGGACGGTCGTGCTCACACTAAACTGCAACGGAAAAGAGGTGCGGAATGCATGACAAAAGATGATTTAATATTAGTTGGTCACAACATACCCTCTATCGTTGTCGAGGATGAGAAGCGCGCCGTTTATCAGATGAAAAACCAAACCGGCGAAGGCGTTATGATCTGTTATACCGTTTTCTCCGGAGCCTATTTGATCTATAATGATTTCCACATGCAAAGCTGCGACTCTGTATTTAAGCCAGATGTAGATATGTTTTGTATAGATCATTGCCGCGAGGGCCGCATTGAGCAAGACATGGGAAACGGAGCGTACGATTACCTTGAGGCGGGGGATTTGAAAATCGATAACCGAAAGGGGCACAATACCCATTTCGAATTCCCCCTAAGCCATTACCACGGCATTACCGTCGCGCTATGCATGGAGCAGGCGGCAAAAACCCTAGCTGCAGAGATGAGCAGTTTTTCCATAGACCTGTATGCTCTGCAGAAAAAATACCTATCAGGAGGAGTGCACTGTGTAGTCCGCGGACAGAATGCTATAAAGCACATCTTTTCCGAGCTGTATACGGTGCCGGACCACATCAGAATACCGTATTTTAAAATTAAGGTATTGGAACTCCTTGTGTTTTTAGACGCACTGGAAATCCCGACATGTAATGAAAAACGTCCTTATTTCTATAAAACGCAGGTAGAAAAAATCAAGGCAATCCAAGCGTTTATCACCTCGGATATGCAAAAACATTACACATTGGATGAATTGTCCTCTAAATTTGACATTCCTCTGACTTCGATGAAAACTTGCTTCAAGGGCGTCTTCGGGACCTCCATTTTTGCTTACATGCGCACCTACCGTATGAATCAGGCGGCCGTGCTGCTTCGCACGAGCAAAGAAGCGAGCATTGCGGATATCGCCGGGCATGTAGGTTACGACAGCCCCAGCAAATTTGCCGTCGCTTTCAAAGACGTGATGGGAAAATCCCCGCTCGAATACCGAAAATCTTTTGTCTGAACGGAACAGGATGGCCCGTACGGAGCGGCAACATATAATTATTTATCATATCATAAGCTTGGTTGACAAAATTCAATCAAGCCTTATTTATTTTACCGGAAAGGAAGAATCATACTTATGGTTAGAGGAAATAACTGGATAGGCACACTTTTCATATTTGCGGCAAGATGCAAAGGGAAAATGCTTTTGTCCGTAATTTGTGCCATCATCAGCGTGGCAGCCGGCATTGTGCCGTATTTCGGCGTGTATAAAATCATCTCCATGTTTATCGAAGGAGTTCCGGCCATAGGACCGCTTTTATTTTGGTCGGCGGTCTGCCTTACGGGATATCTTTTGAAGCTCTTGTTCCATGGTATCTCCACATCACTGTCCCATATCTCGGCCTATACGATTTTAGAGGCGATCCGGCTGAAAATCGCTGACAAACTGATGAAAGCGCCGCTCGGCAGCGTGCTGAACGAGACTGCGGGCAAGTTTAAAAATACCATCGTAGACCGCGTGGAGGCGATCGAGGTGCCGCTGGCCCATGTTATTCCCGAAATGATCTCCCACCTGCTTTTGCCGATTGGCGTTTTTATCTATCTTTGGGTCATCGATTGGCGTATGGCGCTTGCGGCACTAGTCACCATGCCTGTTGCAGGCGTACTCCTCGCTGTGGGGCTGAAAGGCTTCAATAAACGATATGAAGCGTATATGAAAGCCAGCAATCATGTCAACAGCGTCATTGTCGAATACGTGGAAGGGATCGAGGTTATCAAGACCTTTAACCAATCCGCGATCTCTTACGAGAAGTTTGCGAAAGCAGTCAGCTCTTTTAAGAATTTTACGATGGCGTGGTTTGAAAGCACATGGGCACTGATGAACCTGAGCCTTTCCATTTTGCCCTCTACGCTGCTGTGGACGCTGCCCGTCGGCACCGCGCTTTACTTAAAGGGTGCATTAACCCCGTCTGAACTGACGATGTGCTTGATCCTGTCTATGGGCATTGTGGGACCCCTCACGAAATTTGCGGTTTTTGTCAACGATGCCAAAGCGATGGAGTATGTCGTCAACGACGCCGACAAGCTGTTAAACCTGCCGGAGCTCCCCAACACTCAAACGCGGGCACAAATTACAGGTTATGACGTTGAGCTTAAAGACGTCTCCTTCTCTTACGGTGCGGAAAGCGCGGACGTGCTTCACGGCGTCAATCTCCGGCTGCCTCAGGGGAGCTTTTCCGCTCTGGTGGGGCCTTCGGGCGGCGGCAAGACTACCGTGGCCCGTCTGATCGCCCGGTTCTGGGACGTGACAGATGGCAGCATTTCAATCGGTGGCAGGGACGTCCGCCAGATACCGCTGTCGCAGCTGGCGGAACTTATAAGCTATGTCACACAAGACAATTTCTTATTTAATTGCTCGTTAAAAGAGAATATCCGCCTTGGGAAACCCTCCGCGACCGATGAAGAGGTGTTTGAGGCGGCAAAGGCAGCTCGCTGCGCCGAATTTATCCTCCGCCTAGAAAACGGCTACGACACTTCCGCTGGAGAAGCTGGGAAAAGGCTTTCCGGCGGAGAAAAGCAGCGGATCGCCATTGCGCGGGCTATATTGAAAAACGCTCCTATCGTCATATTGGATGAGGCGACGGCATTCACCGATCCGGAAAATGAGGAGCAGATACAAAAATCCATTACCGCGCTGACCAGGGGCAAAACATTGTTGGTCATCGCACATCGGCTGTCCACCATCAAAAATGCCGGCCAGATCATTGTCCTTAAAAAAGGTCACGTTGTCCGGGTAGGAACACACTCGCAATTATTGGAGGAGTGCCCGCTCTACCGGGATATGTGGCAGGCTCATATCGGCGCAAAGATCTGGTCTGCAGCGGATGGTAAAAGAAAGGAGACAAAGGGGCATGTTTAATACACTAAAAATTATCTTCAACTGGGTCGGTCCATATAAAAAAAGGCTTTATCTTGGCTTTGTCTATTCGTTTCTTGTGAGCATCTTTACCTCCATGCCCATCATGGTAGCGATCTATACCTTGAGCCGGGTGATAGCCGACTGGCGAGGTGAAATTAAACTGCAACCAAACTTCATTTGGTTCATATTGTTTGCCCTTGTTGTGCTTGTATTGCTGCGCTTCCTTTTTTCTTACCTACGCGCCAAAACCCAGGAAAGCATCGGCTACGAGGTGGCGGCGGAGCAGCGTATCCGAATCGGCGGTATTCTAAAGCGTGTTCCAATGGGCTATTTTTCACGATACAATTTAGGTGACATATCTGCAGCGGTGACAACCGAGCTTTCCGTTCTGGAATTACGGGGCATTAAAATGATCGATATCGTCGTCAACGGCTATATCAACGTGTTGGCTACCATTCTCTTCCTTGCCATTTTTAATTTTTACGCTGCACTGATTTCGGCAGTCGGCATACTTCTTTCGGCGCTGTTTTTGCGCGAAATAAGTAAAAAAAGCAAAAAGAACGAGCCTGTTAGTCGCAAGGCGCAGGTGGATATGATAGCGAGCACCATCGAATACATTCGCGGTATGGCGGCCGTCAAGGCCTTCAATCAAGAAGGCGTTTCCATCGAAAGAGTTAAAAAGGCTTATCGCGACAGCAAAGAGGTGAACATACAAATTCAGAAGGGGTATGCACTCTTTAATTGCCTGCACCTGCTGGCGCTTAAGAGCGCATCTGTGCTTATTGTTTTGGTTACAGCATGGCTTGTCCTGGGTGGGCAAATGGGGCTGCCTGTCGTGCTGATGATGGCGATGTTTTCCTTTACCATCTTCGTGCATCTGGAGGCCATGGACGTTGCGGCACATGAATTGGTTATTATCGATTCCACGCTTAGTAAGCTTAAGAAGATTGAGCAGGCGGAATTTATCGATCAAGAGGGCAAAAATATCCCGATTCATTCCTATGAAATTCAATTTGATAATGTTTCATTCGGATATGACACGCGCGATGTCATCAAGAGCGTGTCTTTTCTGATTCCTCAGTACACGACGACCGCCATTGTTGGCCCTTCCGGCAGCGGCAAAACAACGATCTGCAACCTGATCGCGCGGTTTTACGATGTGAACGCCGGCAGCGTAAAAATCGGCGGCAGGGATGTGAGAGAATTTACACTCGATAGTTTGCTGGCAAATATCAGCATGGTGTTTCAGAGCGTATATTTGTTTCAAGACACGGTGAAAAACAACATAGGGTTTGGTAAACCAGGCGCCTCGGATGAAGAGATTATGTCAGCGGCAAAGGCGGCGCAATGCCATGACTTCATTGTAGAGCTGCCCAACGGGTACGACACAGTGATCGGCGAGGGCGGCTCCTCCCTCTCGGGCGGTGAAAAACAGCGGATCTCGATTGCCAGAGCAATACTAAAGAACGCGCCGATCGTCATTCTCGACGAAGCCACAGCGAGTGTCGATCCGGAGAACGAACATTATATCCAAGAAGCTATCAGCGCTCTGACACGCGGAAAGACGGTGATTATCATTGCCCATCGGTTGGCCACGATTCAGCATGTAGATCAGATTTTGGTAATCGACAATGGTCGAGTCGCACAGAAAGGTAATCACGAAGAGCTTATCGGGCAGGAAGGTATCTACAAGAGATTCCTGGCCATTCGGCAGGCGGCCGAAGCGTGGAATATTTGAGATTGCTCCTAGCATCCCCGTCGGTGAAGTCCGGCGTGCCAACGCCGCATGAAACACCATTATTCTGTGGTTTTTATCGCAGTAATTGCTCGGAACAATTTATAAGGCAAACCAAGAATAATGATTTCAAAATGCACACCCCTGACGAAAATGCACACCCCCTCCTTGAAATCGTTAAAAGATTGACAGGGGGGTGTGCATTGTATCAATCTATATCAGATTAGCCAAATAATCTACCATCTATTGATAAAATGAACTTTATCGGTGGGTGGTTTTATTTTTGCCCGGAAGTGCAGTATTAAAGCCATTCTCGCTGTTTCGCAGAACGGCTTTTATTATTTTACGTCAGTTATGTTCTGCCATTTTCGGAGGTGAGGGGACTTGGACCTATGGCCAGGGGGGGACGGGGGGGACGAGGGGACGGGGTTCTTGACACATTTTCCGCCAGTCATATTTATGCCCGGCAAACAATACCCCGGTTAATCCCTGTTAGTCTAGCAATTTGCCTGACTGAAAGGTTGTATTCATCCTTGAGCTTTTTAAGATAAATATTCCTTTGCGTCTTCTCCAGGCCAGCCTTGCAAGGGTTCTGGTGGATGTACCTGAGGACGGTTAAAAAATACGCATCATCTTCAACCGTCTCGCTTTAAACCGGTCCTGTAAACAGGTTGCCAATCCATGCATGTTTTTTATTGTACCAATAGACATAACTGCCGCATATCCTGCACATGAGCTGTGTCATTGGCACAACGCCGACTTGCAGCAACAGGTGAACGTGGTTACCCATTAAACAGTATACATATAGACTATAAGCACAAATTTCTTTATAGCGCTGCAAAGCATCGAGAAACTTCTGGTTATCTTCCCCGTCTTCAAAGATGTTTTGCCGGTTTATTGCTCTTTTCCCTGGGCTGTCTTGGCACAAACAACACCTATTTGCCAGATTAAAACAGTGCTGGTAATGTGTCAAGAACCCCGTCCCCTTGGCAGCTGTCAAGAACCCCGTCCCCTTGGCAGCCTTTGCCAGCCGCCCTTGGCAGCCAGGCAGCTGGCAGCCTCTTAAGTTCGTATACGCTCTCCGGCGGAGCTGATAAATGGCGACGAACTGAAAACCAGGGTTAACTCCCTGGAGCGTGCGCTTAATCTGGAATAATAAAAATATAACCTAAAGCAATGGAAAAAATATCGATAGCGATTTGAAACGGCCTTTTGAATTTGAGGCGCATCGTTTCAATATTAAAATCAACTATAAAGGTTGCAATAAACAGCGCATAGAAAAAGAAAATGAGATATGCCTTGCTTCCAAAAAGCAGACCGACGAGGATAGTCAAAATAGCGTAAAGCAAACCGGCAAAAGCGATATAGCTCCATACTATTTCACGCTTTTCCATCGGTAGAAACAATCCTTGCCGCTGCTTTTTCAATAGTGTGCCGATTTGTTGCTTCAACATCTCTTTAATATTCAAATATACCATCATTACCGCCAATACACTGAATGGGCCTGATAAAACACCGTCTCCTAAAATCGGTATTCCTGAGAATAATGATGTGCGGTAAATCAGGAAACCCGCGAAAATCAAGCATAGGAATATTATCCATAGACGGTTTCCGGCCCTGATTGTTTCTATAACGCATTTATAAAAAATAATATTACTTCTCTTAATTGGCAGCTGGTAGAGAAAAAGACTGCGTTTCTTATTTGCCTCACTTTCTGCTGCGATCTGTACCATTTTACCCAGATCAAATTGACTTGCTGCGGAAGTGGATTTATCTGCAAATGCCAAATCCTTGCTGTACTTTATCAGATTAAAACGCAGTTTAGAGGTTACATAGTACATCCAAAATACAGCGAAACAATAAGTGATGATAATGCTGATTAAACCGCCTTCCGCAAGCAATATCGCCGACGCAATTATATAGCTGACAGTTGCTGCCAACCTAATTTTTCCTTTAGTAGAGTGGTAGCGGCTCCAGGAAAGCAATACTCCTAAAAACAAATACCCGGCAAGCAAAAAGAAATATTGTCCAAATATTAAATGTCCCTGAAATCCATTGAACAATCCGGATAAAATTGCGGCAAGCAATATATTTTTAAGCAAAGACCAAAAATATTCTCCCGTTAAAATACGTTTGAAGTGTTTTGTAAAATAAAGATAGTAAAGCGTTGCGGCGTTCATTGTGATGATTGGGGTCTGTTTCAATCCTACCCGATACCCGTTCAGAGCTACGCAAACCAACAGGCAGTAAAAGATATATTCTTCGGATAAAGCGGTTTCGATACTGCCGCTCATAACCACAGAATAAAGCTGATAGGATATGAAACAGGCAACAAGCAACAAACCGATACAAGCAGGCCAATAGTGCCTCAATATCCCCTTAGCAGTCCTTAGCCTGTTCTTTATAATTGCTGCATACATATGGCTATCCCTCCCGCTCTATAAGGGATAAATAAACCTGTTCCAACGTACTGTCATTACCAAGAGAGCGAGTATTGATTATTTGAGATTTGGAACCGCAGGCAATCACTCTTCCCTGACTAAGCATGATATATCTGTCGCATATTCCCTCTGCCATATCCAATAGATGTGTAGAGATCAGAACAGCCTTTTTCTCATTTTTGCAATCCTTTAGAATTTGCTTGAAAACGCTGATCTGTTTAGGGTCTAAGCCGGTAAACGGCTCGTCCGCTATAAGCAATTCATAATTTCTCAATAACGCAAGGGCAATCATCAGCTTTTGTTTTGTTCCTTTTGATAATGCGGACGGCACTTTACTCAAATGTTCGCGGAGTTCCAATTTCTCAATTAATCCTTCTATGCTTAAACCGTTACCGGGGTAGAGGGCTTTAAGAAAATGCAGATGCTCCAAAAGCGTAAGCTCATCGTAAAAAACAGGGCTATCCGCAATGTAAGAAACGGCAAAATTTTCATTCTTAATTTCTGCTACGTTTATTCCGTCAATGCTTATTTTCCCGCTTTGGGGTTGCAAATACCGAATGATATCCAAGATAGTCGTTGTTTTGCCAGCACCGTTCGCCCCAATCAGGCCAACTATTTCGCCTTTTTCAATTCCAAACGAAACGCCGGCTAAAGCCAATGTCTTCGAATATGAAAAAGATACATTGTCAAATTCAAGGTACATATTGCCTCTCCTCTCTTATAGAAAATGCGTGTTCAAAGCGCCTCTTTATCTCCTGAAAGCGAGTATCTTCTTCAATAGGAGCGAAACCTTGTTTTATGAGCTCCTCATAAGCGTACGCAAGGAAAGAGGGGCTATATTGTTTTTTTGGCCAATCCATATCTTTAAAGAAAGATATATCCTTAATTGCGAATGTATTTGCAGGATATTTTTCTAAAAGATTTACTGCTTTCTCCAACTCATTCAGGGCCTTATCAATTTCACCGCTTTCTGCAAGCAACTGGGCAATCTGCAAACCCACGCCTACACCGTCCAGTGGTTCCAATCCAAAAAGCGAGATGATTTGTTGCTGCTTATAGAACAAATCCAAAATTTGGTTTATATCGCCATTATCCCGCATACGTAAAACAGAAATCTTATTTGCTAATTCTCCAATAATATCTGATACTGCACGAAAAACATTCTCTTGGATGTTCTTATTAGCTTGTTCAAAGTCTCCCTTTCTCAGATAAATCATGCTTAACAAAAGGCGGGGATTTACCGTTTGCACGGGAATTTGGTTCAACATAGCTTGAGCTTTATCAAAATCCTGTAACATGATATACAGATTCGCCATTTGAAAATACGAACCTTGCTTGACCTTTAATTCATCGGCCTTTGTACATTGCTCGAACACACCAATTAATCTGTTTGCAAAAGAGAGCATTTCTTCCGGCGAGCTTGCTTTGTGAAGGTGAAAAATACCGATCGTGGCTAATTCGTATCTAAACTCAGAATGTGTCGAGTATTTCCTTGAATATTCCGACCACTCTCTTTGTGCGTCCTTAAATGGGAGACTTTCAAATTGCTGCATTACTTCGGCGCAGATTGCTTTCATATCTTCCGGGCTAAGTTCATTGGAAAAGCCTAGCAAGAAATCAATAGTAACCTGAAAATAACGCGCTATGACAGGAAGCATGGTAATATCGGGGTTCGTTAGACCGCTTTCCCATTTGCTTATTGCGGGTGTCGATACATCTAATACTTCCGCTAACTGTTCCTGTGTGACACCCTTGTTTTTTCTTAAGGCACGGATAATCGCGCCAATTTGTATTTTTTCCATTTCGTAACCTCCATTTACAGTATAAGAAAGCTCAGTTTATTTCTCCAGATAACATTGGTTAACTAATTGGAATAATAATTTAACCGTAAGCTAAATATATAATCCCTATCATGTTACTACAAGGAAGTCACGTCGCCTTTGTAAAATATGTTGTTTCATGTGATAATGATGATAATGCGCTAGGGAAAGCGAGGAGCTTTATGGAGTCAAGGAATGATTTTCCTCAAATAATTTCTTCATTACCGACAAAGGATAAGGCTATTATAAACAGCCTGCATGAAACAGCGCTTGCCCTGGGATATATGGCAAAGATTTCACCTGTCGGGAAGAAATCTGACGATTGGAAATGTGAGTATATCGCCACAAAGCCGAAACGTATACTTTACATTTTGCGTATAACCGGGCAGCGGGTTTCTATCCGTGCAAAATTGTTGCACATAGCAGAGTACTCAGATGTCTTAGAAAGCTGTACAGAGCACTGTAAAGCCTCATTGCTTTCCGCATCAAAGGATTGTGAAAATCATGGCGGAGGCTGTGCTGGACCAATTTCATTCACAATTGATGGCAAATCATATTCCAAGTGCAGACATTATTTTCTATTTACAGGCATTACACCGGAGGACGTGGAAGGCATACAACAGCTTCTAAAAAATGAAGCAAAGTATTAATATAGGAGTGTGTTTAAAATGGTCGGAGTAGAAATTGATATGGTTGTTACGGACAGCTTGAAAGCATTGGAGTTATACGAAAAAATATTTGATATCGAACGTGTTGAGGTTACAGCTTTCCCCAAAGGTGAAAATGAAGTTATTTTTACCCTATACGGAGTTCGCTTTCACATGTTGGATGAAAACCCAAAGTTCGCATTGAAATCGCCAAACCCGGATGACCCCAAATCGATTTGGTTTAACATCCTCGTTCCTGACATTAAGGAAACCTATGCAAAGGCGGTCAGCGTAGGCTGTACTGAAATACAGCCAGTAACAGAAATGCCTGATTACGGAGTATCAAACGCCATATTCAGCGACTCTTTCGGCTATTTATGGATGCTGCATCAAATGCACAAAGAAGTGAGTTTTGAAGAACGCGCGCGACTTTGGGAGGAAAAAAGGGAAAGCAAGCAGCACTCGTAAATTTGCCAATGAAGAAAGAAAGGGCACTGACGGTCAAGCAGGCAGTATAAATCTCATGCTATGCTACTTGACAGGGAGGTGCTTATAATGCACGCATGGGAGCAAATACAAAAAACAGTCGATTATATTGAGGAAAACTTGTCTGAGGAATTAAAGATTGAAAAGCTGGCGAATATGGCGGCGCTTTCACAGTTTTATTTTCAGCGCTTATTCAGACGGTTAGCAAAAAGGCCGGTGAACGAATATGTAAAGCTGCGCCGTCTGGCTAAAGCGTCGGAAGCACTGCCGGACAAGAGTAAGCGGATTATTGACGTCGCTTTGGACTTTGGGTTTTCCTCCCACGAAACCTTTACCCGGGCATTTAAAGACGCTTATGGGATAACGCCGGAAGAATATCGCGCCAAACCCGTCCGGCTCAACCAGATAATGAAGCCGGAACTGCTGCTCAATTATACAATGGTTGACGAGGATGTGCCTCTGATCACCGACAGCATTGTTCTGGAAATAACGCGCAGGACACTCGATACGGCCGAAACTTATGTAGGCCTTTCGGCTAAAGTGTCTACATCCCAAGCGCCGGCAGGCGAAACGACCGGAATAGATGTGCCCGGTCAGTTGTGGGATTCGTTTCACAGCCGCAAGGGGGATATCCCCAATTTGCTGCCGGGCGGCGTAGAATTAGGCGCGTCCATGCTGGGTGAGGCAGCGGATGGAACATTTATATACTTTGTCGGAGGGGCGGCTAAACCGGACGTATCTGCCTATGGAGATTTTATTAAATGGGAGCTGCCCGCCGCCGAGTACGTGGTATGCTGTCTTGAGGCGGAGGATTTTACCGAGCTTACAACTTCCGCGTTGGGTAAAGCCATGAATTATCTTTTCGGCACGTGGCTGGCCAAGCGGGGGCTGACGACACAGCCTTTTTCGGCGGAGAAATATTACAGGGCTAATCCGGACGCCGCTTACATGGAGATATGGGTTATTCCGGAAAAATGCCGAAGTGAAGTTTAGTGGCGCCATTATGCCGGGGGCGGAGGTAAACTCTATAGTCAATGACATTCTTTCCTGGGAAATCCGGGTGGAGCGGGCAAAAAATATGACAAGTTTGATTCCCGCCCTGTTCCGGAACCGTTTGAGAGCAATGGGGCTTTTATCCAGAGGGGGTATAGCGTAGCGAATTTAAGGCTTTCCATATTAAGACGTTAATATTGATACAATATTGACCCGCTCAAAAGCCCGGCATTGCCGGGCTTTTGAGCGTTTTAGGGATAAAAGCGCCACCGTTTTACGGCGGCTTTATTTGCGGAACAATAGCAGGTTTCTAGACTAAAAGCAAAGATCCCATTGACCTAAATTATACCATATGTTACTATTAACATATGGTATAGTTGCGAATTTCGGGAGGGATTTATTATGTCGTTAAACCATGTGATTCTGGGACTCCTAAGCCGGGAACCATTGACTGGGTACGAAATGAAAAAAATAATTCAGCATACACCTTTTATGTATTGGTCTGGAAACAACAACCAGATATATAAAGCGTTTGTAGAATTACTGGACGAAGGCTTTGTTACAAAAGAGGTGCAGCACCAAGACGGCTCACCGTCAAAAAATATCTACACGATCACCTACGACGGCCTAAGTGAGTTTAATAGCTGGCTGCTTTCCGTGACTGATGTACCGGTTTTCAAAAAGCAATTTTTGATCAAACTTGCTTTGGCTAATCAATTAAAACGTGGTGATTTGGAATACATGCTGGCTTCATATGCTGATGTAGTTAAGATGCAAGCTGTCTTATCTGAAAGAGGACTCGATAAATGTTATTTTGCTGAACAAGAGCCTCCCGGCGGGTCTTTGTTCATAGATTTAATACGAGAAAATGTACTATCCTTTTACTCCAGCGAGCTTGCGTGGATTCAAAAGGTGAAAGAATTTATTGTGGGGCTGCCGGACGAAAAAATCATTAGGACGAAAGCTATCATACAAAAAGAAAATAGCGAGGTGGAATCAACAATGAACTATAAAATAAATGAAACCCAAGGGAAAAAATATCTTTATTTTACAAGTAGCGGTTCATTAATTCAGCGGGAGCAAGATGCGATTGACATTATTTCGCTTTGCGCTGAACATGATACGAACGCAGTGATTCTGGACGGCAATATCCTTTCGGACGATTTCTTAAAGTTAAGAACAGGACTTGCCGGTGCAGTGCTCCAGAAGCTTGGAAACTACAATATCAAAGCGGCTGTAGCTATAAAAGGCGGACAGAATTTTCCTGCGCGTTTTCAAGAAATGGTTTCCGAGCATAGCACCGGAAATACATTTCGCATATTTAGCAATTTGGAGGATGCCATAAGCTGGATATTAGTATAGGGGAGAAAATCAAAATGACAAATACATTTGCTTTTAAAACGACTGAGGGCAGGAATGCCGTATTCAAAGCGTATGATGCCTTTCTTGGCAACATGCGGATTCCCCATGAAGATGTCAATATTGACACACGTTTTGGGAAGGCTTTTGTGATAGCGGCAGGTAAAAAGGATGCCCCTGTTTTGGTATTGCTACATGGTAGCGGCATAAATTCAGTCATGTGGATCGAGGACATGGTAAAGTATTCTGAGCATTACAGGGTATATGCTGTTGATTTACAGGGCGAGCCCGGCAAAAGCGACGGTAAGCAATTGCCCTTTGAAGGCTCTGATTTTGACAATTGGCTTCACGATGTATTTGTGGGACTGTCCATCGAAAAAGCCAGTATAGTTGGAATCTCCTTGGGGGCATGGCTTGCGCTAAAGTTTGCAATTGCCAATTCCCAAATGGTCGATAAACTTGTTCTGTTATGCCCAGCCGGTGTTGGCCCGCAAAAAACTTCCTTTGCATATGTGTCTCTATTCCATATGTTGTTGGGTGAAAAAGGCGTTGAGCGGCTGTATCGTAAAGTGAATGGAGGGAAACCCATACCACAGGAAATGATGGATTATCAAAAACTGCTTGGGAACAACTTCAATTTCAGACGGGAGCAAATACCGCTTTTTACAGATGCCGAACTGTCGCAATTGACGATGCCGTCCCTTTTGTGCGTAGGACGAAAAGATGTCATGTTTCACTCGCTGAAAACAGCACAACGATATAGTAGCCTTGTGCCTTATGCAAAAGTTACCGTGCTGCAGGAAGCGGGTCATACGATTATCGGTTTAGTGGACGACATCTTAGCGTTTTTGCGGCATTAAGATGGCGCGGATACATTTCAGAGATTTGCTGAATTTGTTAATACCAAAAAGGACAAACTTTGATACAACGAAAATCGCCCCATGCGGGCGGTTTTTTCACTTATGTCCCTTTATTTTGTTATCACTCTACTCTTCCTCCTGATTGACAAATTTTTTTAATCTCTCTCTATTGACAAGGCAACTATTCAGTGTTACTATATACCTGCTACTATGTCACACTGCATACCAATGACATTGAATATCAACGTCACAGCATACCTGTCATGTAAAATAGTGAGGGGGGGGTGTTTACATGGAAAACCTAACCGAAATGCTCAAAGGCGTATTGGAAGGCTGTGTGTTGGAAATCATCAGCCGGGAGCAAACCTACGGCTATGAAATCACACGCCGCCTGAATACGCTAGGCTTCACGGAAGTTGTCGAGGGAACGATCTATGCCATTTTAATCCGGCTTGAGAAAAACAAGCTGGTGGATATGGAGAAAAAGCCCTCCGACATGGGGCCGCCGCGCAAGTTCTACGCGCTCAATGACGCGGGGCGTGAGGAACTGCGTAAGTTCTGGAACAAATGGGAATTTGTCGCGTCGAAAATCATCCAATTAAAGGAGGAACAATAACGATGCTTGATTCTATTATAAAATTGATAATAGGCGACCTGGAAGATAAACGGGCATATAAACAAATGATGAAGAGGGTTGACGCCCTGCCGAAAGATTATCGGTTTGCCTTTCGTAAAATTCAACATTATATGTTTAGCGTGGGCTCCCCTGACGATGACATAACGATATTTACAGACCTGACGATGTTTACGAACTTGGTGGATTTATTTGAAGCGAGCGCGGCAGAGGGCAGACAGGTTATTGATGTCATAGGCAGTGACGTTGGCAAGTTTAGTGATGAGCTTATGAGCGCGTCGGTTGCCAATACTGAAACACTGCGAGAAAAAATAAACAAAGAGGTTATGGGAAAATTAACAAGGAGGGCCAATAACGATGCTGGAGCTTATCAAAAAAATGATCGGGGATAAAAAAGAGTATAGGGAGCAAATGGCAAGGGTAGAAGCTCTGCCTAAAGACTATCGGTTTGTATTTGAAAAAATCCATGGATACATGTGGAGTTTCGCGGGAGGAGACGGCTCTGAAATGTTGAAAACTCAGCGCGAATTGATAGAGTTGTTTGAAGCCAGCGCGGCGGACGGCAAGCACGTTCTCGATGTAACGGGCGAAGATGTTGTCGGGTTCTGCGACGAGCTTCTGCGCGACACGAAAAAGTGGACCGATAACTTGCGCAAAAAAATAAACCGCGACATGATGAACAAATTCGGAAGGGGGAACGATTCTGAATGAAAAATCAAGCAATCAAGGTGAAAGGGCTGCAAAAGTCCTACAAACAGATTCGTGTCCTGAGGGGAGTGGATTTTGAGGTGGAAAAAGGCAGTATTTTCGCCCTGCTCGGCTCCAACGGAGCGGGCAAGACGACGATTGTCAAAATTCTCACCACGCTGCTCAAACAGGATAGCGGAACTGCCGCCGTCAACGGCTTTGACGTTGCGGCAAAGCCCGGCCATGTGCGGCAGTCGATCAGTCTGACCGGGCAATTCGCTGCTGTAGACGAGATCTTGACCGGACGGGAAAATCTCATCATGATCGCCAAGCTGCGGCACCTCAAAAATCCGCATCAGGTGGCGGATGATTTACTGAACCGCTTCGGCCTGACCGAGGCCGCCGACCGCAGGGTTTCCACCTATTCGGGCGGCATGCGCCGCAGACTCGACATCGCCATGAGCCTGATCGGAAAACCGCAGCTTATTTTCCTCGACGAGCCGACCGCCGGGCTTGATCCTGAAGGACGCATTGAGGTCTGGAAGATTGTTAAGGAGCTTGCCGACGGCGGCACGACGGTATTCTTGACCACACAGTATCTGGAGGAAGCAGAACAGCTTGCAAACCGAATTGCCATTCTGCATGAGGGCAGGATTATCGTTAACGACACGCTCGCGGAGCTGAAAAAGCTGTTCCCGCCCACAAAGGTGGAGTATGTGGAAAAACAGCCGACATTGGAGGAGATATTCCTCGCCATCATCGGCAAGAAGGAGGAAAAGTAAATGGAAGTGACAACGAGACACTTTTTCAGCGATATGGGCGTGATGCTTGGTCGTTCCATGCGCCATATTTTCCGCAGCATGGACACCATCATCACAGTGTGCATCACGCCTATCGTGCTTATGCTGTTGTTCGTCTACGTGTTCGGCGGCGCTATCCAGGCCGGAACGGATAACTATGTGAATTACCTTTTGCCCGGCATCCTATTGAATGCGATTGCAAGCGGTATCGCCTATACGGCTTACCGTCTGTTTACGGATATGCAAAGCGGCATCTTCGAACGGTTCCACTCCATGCCGATTGCGCGTTCGGCAGCGCTGTGGGGGCATGTGCTGACCTCGCTGGTATCCAATGGGATTTCGGTTGTCGTCTTCATTCTCGTGGCGCTCATGATGGGCTTCCGCTCGCCGGCAGGAGTACTGTCATGGCTTGCCGTGGCTGGTATACTCGCGCTGTTTACGCTGGCCCTGACATGGATCGCGGCGATTGCCGGCCTTTCCGCAAAATAGGTGGACGGCGCAGGCGCCTTTTCCTACCCGCTGATCTTCCTGCCGTTTATCAGTTCGGCGTTTGTGCCCACCGAATCGATGCCGTCAGTCGTCCGTGCTTTTGCCGAAAACCAGCCGGTGACTTCAATAGTGGAAGCCATCCGCGCGCTGCTGTCAGTTCAGCCTGTCGGCAATGATATATGGGTCGCGTTGGCATGGTGCGTAGGAATTATGCTCGTGGCGTATACCTTTGCGATGAGGGCGTATAAAAAGCGGGTGTAAAAGACAATTTTTACCGGGGTGTGCAAAATGCACACCTTCACCTTTGGAATCGTTGAAAAATTGCCACGGGGTGTGCATTGTATCAATCTATATCAGATTAGCCATTGAGGATCTCGGGGAGAAGTACAATATTCGCAAGATTGCCTTTACTGTAGTCCCCTTCGGGCAGGGCTTTAAGGACATGTCTCCGCCGACGAAAGAGCTGATGAGAGCATTTTACCTCTCAGGTCAATGCAAACCTTGACCTCATCATCTGTTCGTGTTACAATTAATTTACCTCAGAGGTAAATGGCAAAACGAGGTGATGGGTTGCAGATAGAATATAAGAGCCGTGGGCTCAAAAAGGTGTGTACAAATGCTAGTGAGGCAGAAAAGAAATACGGGAAAAAGATGGCGGCGAAGATACACCAGCGAATAGATGAAATAACAGCTGCGGATTCTGTCGAGCAGCTGATTCAATATAGAGTCGGTGGCTGCCACATACTAAAGGGAGACAGAAAAAATCAATATGCCATGGATTTAATTCAGCCCTACCGCCTCGTATTCGAGACGAACGGTTCTGCAATCCAGATTGTCCGTGTTATAGAAATCATCAATTATCATTAAATCTGTGTCACAAGAAGGAGGGAGCACAGATGGTGAGAAGCCGTACAATAATTGCGTCACCACCAGGCGCGACCATTAAGGAGCAGCTTGTAGATAGAGGAATGAGCCAGAAAGAGTTTGCTCTGAGAATGGACATGTCCGAAAAACATATCAGCAGACTTATCAATGGTGAAGTCCAGTTGACCCCTGACATGTCAACGCGTCTTGAGATGGTGCTGGGGATGCCTGCACAGTTTTGGAGCAGGCTAGAGTCCATCTACCGTGAGAAGCTAGCAAAGGCCAGAGCTGAGAACGAGATGGACGCAGATATAGAACTCGCCAAGAAATTCCCTTACAAGGAAATGTCCAGAAACGGATGGGTTCCGGAAACAACTCAGGCCACAGAAAAGGTGTTCCATCTTCGTAAACACTTTGAAGTAGTTCAACTTGGTTTGCTCCATGGTCCTTTAACTCCTGGTATAGCTTGTAGACGCTTAGCTGACAATGAGAAAGCTGATTATGCTTTGTATGCATGGGCGCAGAAAGCTAAACTTGAGGCAAGACATATCAATACGAAACCCGTCGACATAAACAAGCTCTTGAAAATATTAACGCGTATTAGAGAGATGACGCGGGGTAATCCAAGAACGTTTTGCGGTGAGTTAGTCAGTATGCTTGCCGATTGTGGCATAGCGACTATTTTTCTTCCTCATATTGGTGGGTCTTTCTTGCACGGCGCTACATTCTATGACGGAGGTAAAATTGTCATGGGGCTAACAGTACGAGGCAAAGATGCGGATCGCTTTTGGTTTAGTCTTTTTCATGAAATTGCCCACATTATTTATGGGCACATTGGACAGTCGGAGGGTACTTCAGATGCTGATGAGTCTGCCGCAGATGAATTTGCTAAGGAGACGCTAATTCCATACCAGGAATTCGATTCGTTTATTGCAAGGAAAGATTTCTCCAAGCCATCACTTGTTCAATTTGCGAATAAGGTTGGGATTGATGCTGGCATCGTGGTTGGGAGGCTGCAAAAGGAAGGTTATATCCAATATTGTTGGTACAATGACCTGAAAACTAAATATGAGATTACTCCCTGATAGCGGTAACCTTGTCCTCACTCCGGAGGAAGCGATGATGAGGAAGTATCTTTTCGGCACGTGGCTGGCCAAGCGGGGGCTGACGACACAGCCTTTTTCGGCGGAGAAATATTACAGGGCTAATCCGGACGCCGCTTACATGGAGATATGGGTTATTCCGGAAAAATGCCGAAGTGAAGTTTAGTGGCGCCACCTTTCTTTTATGCCAAAAAAAGAAGCAGCCGATTAAGGCTGTGAGGTCAAGAGTTTTTCTTTCAATCGCTCCTGGAGCTCTTGAGAAATGGAAACGAGTGAAAACGCGGTTTGCAAAGCTGCAGTCGCTTTGCATGGCAAGGCAGAAGGCATGGGAATATGCAAACACGAGAAAGGGCTACTGGAGAATATCCAACAGCCCAGTCCTATCCCTACCCCTCGGGAACAAAGTCCTTAGCGGGTTAGGATACTTATTCTTTTCTGATTATTACCGACGAGTCACTTTGTGAACTGCAGGAACCGCCGTGTACCGAACGGTACGCACGGGTGGTGTGGTAGGTCGGCTACTCAAATAACGGGTAGCCTCCTACCCTATTATAGAATAACGAGGTGAAACATCTTGAATCAATTAATCCGTTATGGCGCAAGTGAGCGCTATTTTGCCGAGGCGGCTCTCTATCCCATGCTATTTCTGGCGAGAGTTGTCTCGCAATATAAAGACCTGTATAAGATTGTCACCGAGGGCGGGGAATGCCTGGCGGATATTTCTGGCAAATTCCGCTACGAGGCGACTGGGCTAGCTGAGTATCCTGCAGTGGGTGATTTTGTTATGGTAGACCGTATCCAAGGCAGTTCCGGCAATGCCATAATCCATCGGGTGTTGACAAGGAAAAGCAGCTTTGAACGTACAGCTGTGGGCGACGAGCATCAAACGCAGGTGGTCGCAGCCAACATTGATACGGTATTTATCTGCATGTCTTTGAACAACGACTACAACCTGAATCGTCTTGAACGTTATCTCTCTGTGGCTTGGCAGAGCATGGCAACCCCGGTAGTCGTGCTGACAAAAGCTGACCTCTGTGAAGATTTACCCAGTGTTATAACCGAAATCTCAGTCGTGGCTCCCAATACAGGTGTGGCCGTAACTTCAAGCCACGATCAGGCTTCCTGCGACAAATTGTTGCCTTGGCTGCAACCGGGGATGACTGCGTCTTTTATCGGTTCGTCTGGTGTAGGGAAATCCACGCTGATCAACCGGCTGATAGGAGAAGAGCTTCTGACAACGTCAGAAATCCGGCAGGATGATAAGGGCAGGCATACCACCACCCGCAGGGAGCTCGTGATTCTGCCGCAGGGAGGTATCGTTATCGATACGCCCGGCATGCGGGAGCTTGGAGTTGAGTCAGTCGATCTTTCCAAGTCCTTTTCCGACATATACGACTTGGCAAACAAATGCCATTTTCGGGATTGTACTCATTCCGCAGAACCCGGCTGTGCCGTCCGGCAGGCACTCGAAGAAGGAACACTAAATTCCCGACGCCTGGAAAGCTATCAGAAGTTGAAGCGTGAAGCCCATTATGACGGCCTTTCTTTCAAACAGATTGAAGCCCAAAAACTCAATGCTATGTTCGAGAGCGTGGGCGGCATGAAAAAGGCAAGAAAGTTTATACGACAAAATAATAAAACGAACAGGATATAAAAATAGAATATACATAAAGCAATAAATACGGCCATTTGCTTGTCCGCAATATGAGAGCAAACATGCGATTAGAGGAGCCGGCGGACTACCGTAAGGTGGAAGAACTCACGAGGGAAGCATTTTGGAACCACCATCTGCCAGGCTGCGACGAGCACTACCTCCTGCATATCATGCGGGATTGTGGAGCATTTATCCGAGAACTTGATTTCGTTGCGGAAGTCGGGTCTTCAAAGATGTTTTGCCGGTTGATTCTTCTTGAAAAAATGTGATAAATCCCGCTATTGCTCTTTTCCCTGGCCCGTCTTGGCACAAACAACACCTCTTTGCTACATTAATACAGAAATGGCAATGTGACAACAACCCCGTCCCCTCGACACGTCCGTCCCCTCGACACCCTCGACACCCTCCCCTCGACACCCCAGATGAGGGGTTCAAGTAACCGCAGAGGTTCGGTGGCTTACCAGTCTGCTTTATGAGCGGTCTCCCTGATGATCTCCGCCCATTCAGCCGGGTGGTCCATAAACGAGGCGTGATGCCCCGGAAACTCAACCATCTCGCATGAGAGCTTTTCCGCCATGGTCCGCGCAGCTTTGGCGTACCATGCGTTTCGCGCTATACCATATCGGCCACAGCCGATATACAACTTCGCACCGCCGGCCTTTGCCGTTTTAAAGTCCGGCTCATACCCAGTGACAGGTAATAACTCGTTTAACAGAAGCACATCGGTTGCATCCGCTCTGCTTATTCTTGGAGGTTCATTTTCCAGATTCTCTTTCTTCACGAATACCCTGGCCTTTATAGTTGCCCACAGAATAGAGTAAACCGGCAATTCAACGCCAAAGAAAAACCTCTTCGCACCAGCCGAAGCACCCTTTTCTTTGGCGAGTTTGTTACATGAAACAAAGAAATCTTTCCACTTCCTGGCTTCAGGCAGCACCGATGGGATAGGCGCCTCGTGAATGATGGCCGCATGGACATGTTCGGGAAAAGCCGTGGCCATATCCAACGCAATTACGGCACCGCTGCTGTTACCAACGGCAAGCGCCTTTGTTACCCCCAACTCGTTCAGGATAGCCACAGCGTCACGGCTTTGCTGGCGTATGCTAAAATCATTGGGGAAATGTCTCGTACTCCTTGCGTTAGCCCTTCTGTCATAAGTGATCACTTTATAAGAGTCCGCCAAAATATTTGCTACCTGAAGATAGTCATCTCCGTTGCCGCCTCCCGGCGCAATGAAAAGTATCGGTTTGCCGGTCCCGCGAACCTTGTAAAAAAGCTCATCACCCTCGACGGATATAATCCCTGATTGAACTTTCATATTGAATTCCTCCTAATTCCTTCTCTGATGATTCTAATAACCGCTTCCATCTTCCTAAGATAGGCTTCGCTGTCCATCACGACGTCAAAGAACAACTCCTTCGATAAGGTATAGACCATGTCAATTACCAGCGAACTGTCGACGTCTTCCCTGACAATTCCGAGATGTTTATCATACTCGAACAGTTGGAGTACATTCCGTCTTTGAGCGTCGGATAGCTCGAAAAACTGTCTGACAAAATGCGTTTTGTCCCTGGACTGCAAAAGAGTTATCTGCACATATTCCGGTTTTTCCTTGTTCAGTTCGGCGGTTGCGTACACTTTTTCCATAAAAAGTGACAGCGCATCCACGTCCATTGTGTCTCTCCGCCGGGTTTGCATAATCTCTTCTATTTCAGTGAAAATCCGAGTAATAACATACGAAAACAAGTCCTCTTTCCCGTCAAAATATTGGTAAAAGCTACCTCTTGGGATTTGAGCCGCTTTGACGATGCGATTAATGGAGGCCTCGCTGAACATGTACACCGAGAACTCCCTCACGGCGGCGTCAAACACTGCTTTTCGTTTTAACTCGGGAAGATTAAAAAAAGTATCCTTAGGCACCTCGCACCTCCTTACAAGGACAGTATATCATAGTATTAAGCAAATGACAACCATGTCATGTGACATATCTGTCATTCTTAAGGTGTTATGCAGGGGATTGACATTAGTTGTATGTGTGCTATAATGTACTTATTCAATATGCACACTACAGTACAAGGAGGATTTGGCATGTGGAGATAATCATTAGTAATAAAAGCAGTAAGCCCATTTACGAGCAAATCACTTCGCAAATAAAAGCGATGATTATGAACGGAGAACTCCAAACGGGCGACATGCTTCCGTCCATGCGGGCGTTGGCAAAATCATTGCATATCAGCGTCATAACAGCCCAAAGAGCCTATGAGGATTTGCAGCGTGATGGGTTTATTGAAACGGTAACAGGACGCGGCAGTTTTGTTGCCGCCCAAAATCGGGATTTTATTCAGGAGGAACAGCAGAAAAAAGCTGAAGAACACTTACAGGAGGCTGCCGAGATTGGCCGTACAAACGGCATTGCGTTAGAAAAACTAATCGAGCTTTTGACCCTATTTTATTTGCAGGAGGATTAATATGGACAATATTTTAGAAATAGAAAATTTAACGAAAAAGTATCCTGATTTTGCGTTGGACACGTTGAGCTTTTCAGTCCCCCAAGGTGCGATTATGGGCCTGATTGGTGAAAACGGCGCCGGTAAAACGACTACAATCAATTTGATTTTGAATGAATTAAAAAAAGACGGCGGCAGGATAAGAATTTTTGGGAAAGACCATTTGGAGCACGAAAGGGCCATCAAAGAGAAAATAGGTGTCGTTTTTGATGATTGCCACTTTCCCGAATTGTTCAGCGCCAATGAAATGGAACTGTTTATGAAAGACATCTATGCAACATGGCAGTCTAAAACATATCGGGATTACCTAAAGCGGTTTGGACTCCCCCAGGATAAACCGATACAGGCGTATTCTAAAGGCATGAAAGTCAAGTTGTCATTCGCGGTTGCCCTTTCTCATCAGCCGCAGCTTTTGCTTTTGGATGAAGCGACCAGCGGTTTAGACCCGGTGATGCGTGATGAAATACTGGGTATCCTTTTAGAGTTTGTTCAGGACGAAAAACATGGGGTGCTTTTTTCCTCTCATATCACCGACGATTTAGAGAAAATTGCCGACTACATTACCTTCATTCATAAAGGGAAGCTGCTTTTCAGCAAAACAAAAGACGAACTGATCTATTACTACGGCGTTATCAAATGCGGAGCGGAAATGTTTAGCCGAATTGATGAAGCAGACATTATTGCCCACAGGAAACAAGATTATGAATGGCAAGTCCTTGTCGCCGATAAAGAAGAAGCTCGCCGCAAATATAAGAAGTGCCTCATTGATAGCGTTACTATAAGCGAAATCATGCTGTTCCATGTAAAGGGGGAAAAGAAATGAATGGTTTAGTTAAAAAGGATTTGATCATCCTGGAAAAACAAAAACTTACTGCTATAGCGGGGCTACTTATCCCCGTGATTATCTTTTTAGTACTCTGGCAAGGCACGGGCGCACTGCTTCTTGGGGCGTTGGCACTCCCCTTTTTAACCGCATTTACGCCTTTTACCTTAAGAGCATCAGATGAACAATGGAAATGGGATAAATATGCGATTTCCCTGCCGGTCTCAAAAAAGCAAATTGTTGCAAGCAGATTTTTGTCATGCTGCTTGATCAGCGCAGTTTATTTTCTGTTTTCTCTTGTCTTGAATATCGGCGCTTACTTTTGGTTTCAAGATCATTCAATTTCTATTCATCTGGCGTCCGCATTTATTGGCTTCGGTGTATCCTTGTTTTTTGTTTTTTTGCTCCTGCCGACCAGCTACGCTAGAGGTCTCTTAGCGTCGGTGTGGGTCCTGGTTATACTAACGCTTATATACTGCGGCGCGATAGTTTTTATAAGTAGAACGAGCTTTGATATTTTTTCACTTTCTCCTACCCCTACGCAAATAGTGCTTCTAATAGGAATTAGTGTTGCTTTATTACTAGGGTTTTTTATTATGTCCTATATGGTTTCTGTAGCAATGTATCGCAAAAATCATTCGTAATTTAATCATAAGGCTATGTTATTTTACTTGTTGATAATTATTGAATATGCTCTGGAGGAGGGAGGTGTATAATGCAACTCTAAATTATATTATGCACACTAAATGTGTATATATCAATGGGTAATAAAAAAAAAACACTGTGGCGGTTTTGTTTGGTTGCCCTTTGGGGCGGGAAATACGCACTCATTTTAAACGGGGCGGGGGCGGGGTGCGAAGTTAAAAACGGATAATCTCATGAGCATCTGCCAAAACTGCCCGGGTCTTTGACAGTTGCATAGTAAAAAAACCCTCAGAAGCCTTGAAAAGGCTTATTTTTTTTGTCAAATTTCGTTTTTTGCGTTGCGTTTTTTTGCGTTATGTGTTATAATATAAGGGTTAGGAGG
>Ga0208372_10105_pt1 | contig 27053 bp, 25 predicted proteins | sample Subbio2Dec_QV11A_FD_184832 | JGI IMG/M metagenome (GOLD analysis project Ga0208372, IMG submission 184832) | Serpentinite rock and fluid subsurface biosphere microbial communities from McLaughlin Reserve, California, USA - CR12Dec_QV11A (SPAdes) | ecosystem: Environmental > Terrestrial > Deep...
TATCTGATTACGCATCCAGCGCTCTCCGCTTAACGTTTTGCAATACTGCCTGACGGCCATTTCCAGGCGGTCTGCTTTCTTGTGTCCTTTTTGGGGATAGCATCTAAATCACAGTGGTTTCAAACTTTATTCCTGATGATGAGCGAATTGTCACGATTGAGGACGCGGCTGAACTTCAACTTCGTCAAGATCATGTGGTTTCCTTGGAAACAAGGCCTGCTAATATTGAGGGAAAAGGCGCCGTCACTATACGTGACTTGGTGAAAAACTCGTTGCGCATGCGACCTGAGCGGATAGTCGTTGGTGAAGTCAGAAGCGGAGAGGCGCTCGATATGTTGCAGGCTATGAATACAGGTCATGACGGTTCGCTTACTACCGGTCACGCCAACTCGCCTAGAGACATGCTATCCCGCCTAGAAACTATGGTGCTGATGGCAGGGATTGATCTGCCTGTCCGCGCCATCCGAGAACAAATCTCTTCAGCCATTGACCTGATCGTCCAACAAAGCCGTTTGCGTGACGGTTCGCGCAAGCTAACCCATATTACAGAAGTGCAGGGCATGGAAGGAGAAGTGATTGTTCTGCAAGATCTTTTCATTTATGAGCAGAAAGGTGTCAGCGAAAATGGCAAATGCTTAGGTGACTTCCGCTCCACCGGAATCCGCCCAAAATCTGTTCATCAACTTGAATTAGCGGGCATAAAGCTACCGTCGATTATGTTTGCCAGTGCCAGGTTTTAGTGGGAAGGGAGTGGAAAAATTGACAAAAATCCAGATCTCCTTTGTTGTTTTTCTAGCTGCGCTGCTGTTTATCAATTTCGTAGTAGGTTTAGCTAATAAAGATAAGGAGGAGATTGCGCGGCGCGTGCGCATGGTTACCGGGGATAGCGGCACAGAGAAAAAATCAGTAGGTGAAAAAATAGGTAGAAAACCTTTAGCCGGGTTGGCAGAGTTGTTGCGCCTTTTTACTCCGCAGCATATCTTGAGAAAAGTCTCAGTAGAGTTAATTCAGGCAGATCTCCCCTTGAAAGCAGAAGAGATGCTCCTGATTAACCTGACCTGTGCAACACTGCCTGCCATCTTTGCTCTGCTTATTTTGGACAATCTGATTCTGGCAATGCTTTTAGCTATTGGTGGCGCATACCTTCCGCTGATGATTATTAAAGGTATTAAGAACAAACGATTGAAAAAATTTAATGAACAACTGGGTGACGCCCTAACCATTATGACAAATTCTTTGCGGGCAGGCCTTTCCTTTCTGCAAACCATGGATTCGCTCCAGAGAGAAATGGCGCCGCCCATCTCTATCGAGTTTGGCAGAGCCTTGCGGGAAATGCGCTTGGGCACTACTACCGAGGCAGCACTAGGCAATTTGGCCGAAAGAATAAAGAGTGATGACCTGGAACTCATTGTGACTGCGGTAAATATTCAGCGGCAAGTAGGCGGAAACCTAGCAGAAGTTTTAGATAATATCTCGACAACGATTAACGAACGCGTACGCATTAGAGGGGAATTAAAGACACTGACGGCACAAGGGCGCATTTCCGGCGTTATTGTGGCATTGTTGCCTATCTTTCTCGCGGGAGGAATTTCCGTAATTAACCCGTCATACATGTCATTATTTTTCAGCCATCCTCTAGGCTTGATTTTGACTGGAAGTGCGATCGTCTCAGAATTGATTGGTATTTTCGCCATTAAGAAAATTGTTAATATTGAGATTTAGGAGGAGGGGACAGCCATTATGCAGATAGCTATTTCAGCATTGGTATTTTTGTCTCTGGCCACATTGATCAGTGGCTTGCAAAAAAATAAACAAGCTGCAAAAATTGACGTACATGGTCGCTTAAAACAGGTGATGTCAGCTGAAGAAACTGTTTGCATAAGACAGGTTGAATTAAGCCGTCCATTAAGTGAGCGATTTTTTCGTCCGCTGCTGGCAGTAGTGGCGTCTATAGCCACGCGGTTACTGCCAGGAGAAGTATTGCAGAGACTTGAAAAAGAATTACAGCAGTCTGGTGGTCATGGAGGTCTTTCGGCTCGTGATTACCTAGGGCTGAAAGCATTATTTGCTCTCGGCCTGCCGACATTTATCTATCTTGTAAGTAGCGGAGCCAGTTCTTCCCAACTTGCAGTCACCACTGTCCTAGCAGTAATCATCGGTTGGCGTTTTCCTGAAATTCAACTAAAACGGAATGCCAGGATTAGATGCGCACAGCTAGAAAAAACATTTCCCGACGTATTGGATCTGCTTACAGTGAGTGTGGGAGCAGGCTTAGGCTTTGACGGTTCTCTGGCAAAAGTGGTTGAGAAAAGCACTGGGCCTGTGGCAGATGAGTTTAAACGAGTTTTACATGAAATAAAGATGGGCAAATCGAGAAGGGATGCGCTGCGAGACTTTGGAGATCGCAGCGGGGTAGCAGATATTAAGACATTTACAGGCGCCATAGTTCAAGCAGATCAGCTGGGAATTAATATCAGCAGCACTCTGAAGCACCAGGCGGAGCAAATGCGGCGTAAACGTCGGCAAAGGGTGGAAGAACAGGCGATGAAAGCAGCTGTAAAAATGCTGATCCCTTTAATCCTCTTCATTTTTCCTGCTATTTTTATTGTTTTATTAGGACCCGCTTTGATTCAGATTCTGGAAAACTTTGCGGTGATGTGAGATGTTGTGCAAATTGTCTAACGGAGTAATCCTGGCAAATCAGGTTAGGTATGCCGATACCTTCGCGGCTAGATTTTTTGGCATGATGTTAAAAAGGCAGTTCCCGCATGAGTATGACGCACTGCTCCTAACACCTTGTAATTCCGTACATACCTTTTTTATGTTTTACCCTCTTGATCTGCTTTTTCTAGACAGCGAGATTAAAGTCTTGAGAATTTATGAAAACCTGGCACCGTGCCGAAGTTGGGCGACGGTACGTGGAGCTAAACATGTATTGGAACTGGCGGCTGGCCGCGTTGCCCGCAGTGGCGTTAAAGTAGGAGATATGCTAATCTTTTCTGAAAGAGAAAGGCGGGGTTAAAGTGATTACTTGGGCAATGTTCATTTTTATAACAATCTGCCTGATAACAGACTTGGCGGAGAGAAAAATCTATAATATTGTCGTTATAATTGGCCTGATGGCTGCACTAGTACTTAATCTACAGGAGTTAGGGTTAAAATCCGGACTTCTGCAGACCTTCTCCGGTTTTTTCACCGGGATTTTACTCTTGTTTATTCCATTTATTCTCGGGGGGATTGGAGCGGGGGATGTAAAAATGTTGGGTACGGTGGGAGCCTTTATTGGCAGCAGCTTGGTGGTTCAGGTAATGTTGGCCGCTGCTTTGGTGGGCGGAGTATACGCTTTTATTGTGATGGTCAAAGACAAGAGCCTGTTGCGGCGGATGCATTGTATTTACCGCGCAAGCTTGTGCGCAATTATTATGCGGGAGAAGGCTCAGCCAAACAGCCGGCAAGATTCAGAAGAGGAGCAACTGACAATCCCCTACGGCGCCGCGATTGCCGTCGGCGTAATAATAATTTATCTGCTGGGTTCCATGAATAATGCTTTCCCTACGATGGTTAGTATTTAGTGGGCAGTTAAACTGTACGGCAGGAATTTAGTCATACTGGGCGAATAAATTGCAGATAGTAGCTGAAATTCTGCCGGAGGAAATGATGCTAAATTCTGTCGCAGCACTGCTTAAACTAATGGGTAGCAAGGCGTCTCCTCTTGCTGATGGGCGTCGCTTTTGGGCGCTCGTACTACAAAGCCTTGGAGATAGCGCGCTCCTGGAATCGGGCGGCAAAAAAATTTCGGCTAAATTGGAAACAGCCGTCAGCCCAGGTGAAAGACTGCATTTAGAGCAGCTTTTCACCAGTGACGGCAAGCTCCACTGTAAGATTTTGCATCGCCTGCCTGCAGCCGAACCGGGAACTTTGCCGGTCAATTCATTTTATATGTTTTGGCACCGAGAGGCAACGCGCCGCACTCAATATCTGCTGACGTCGGCAGAGGAAGAGGGGATAGCAGGATGCGCCGGAGGTGAGCAGCAATGGCGTTTCACGCTCTATACTGAAAACCTTGGGCCGGTAACGATTTTGGCTGGGAACATGCAAGGCCGTATTGAATGCAATATTCTTGTGGAGCATGAAGCTGCCGCAACCAGTCTTGCTCACCTCGTTAAGCTCTTCCCTCCAGCTCTGCCGTCTGGTCCGGTGCTGCGGGGCATCCGGGTGTTGAGGCAAGGAGAAAATAGTAACCAAGGCAGTACAGGCGGCTGTCTAGACCGCGTGCGGTAAGGAGTCACGATGATGAAGAGGAAAAAGGCGGTTGCTCTGCGTTACCATCAGGAACAGGACCAGGCGCCCAGGGTGGTGGCTTCCGGCGCAGGGTATCTGGCTGAAAAAATTCTGGAAATTGCTCAAAAAAACGGCGTGTCCATCAGAGAAGATCGTGTGTTGGCCGAGGCACTAAGCCTTATCGAAGCAGGTGACGAAATTCCGGAAGAATTGTATCTTGCAGTAGCTCAGATTTTGGTGGAAATCATTAACGCAGATAGAAAACAGAAATAATAGAAAGCTGGCTACTGTCGGCAAGAACAGTAGCCAGCTTTCTATTATCCTCTATTATACATTGAAACGAAAATTAATAATGTCTCCGTCTTTAACTAAATATTCCTTGCCTTCCAGGCGCAGTTTGCCTTGGTCGCGGGCGATTTTCAGCGAACCGCCCAACTCCAGAAAATCAGCATAATTAATTACCTCGGCACGAATGAAACCGCGTTCAATATCGGAGTGTATTTTGCCTGCTGCTTTTTTAGCCGCTGTCCCAGTCCTGATAGTCCAAGCGCGCACTTCGTCTTCGCCTACCGTAAAAAAAGAAACCAGTTCGAGCAGTTGGTAAGCAGCGGCGGCGAAACGGGCGATGCCTGATTGAGCCAAACCGTACTCAGCAAGAAAAACTTCCTGTTCCGGCTTGTTCATCCGGCTGATTTCTACTTCCAGGCTGCCGCAAAACTCCACCAGCGGGTAACCGTTTTCCTTGGAAAGCGCCTGCAGGCTTGCTCGTCCTTCATAGGCCTGATTTTGCAGTTGTTCCTCATCAAGATTGATCGCCACCAATACTGGGCGAGAGGAAAGGAAAGCATAGTTTTTTAAAACAGGCTCATCGTCCGCCCCCCAAGAACCGGCGGAGATAGGCTTTGTCTCTTCCAACAGTTCCTGACATCTCTTTAGGACTCGTTCTTCGTCTGCTGTACGCTTTTTGTCTTTGTTGCGGGCAAGAATAGTTTCTACCTGGCAAAGATCGCTTAAAATCATCTCATGCAAAAATCCGGAAAAGGCTGCATCCGGCGGCACAGGTGATTTTGGCCAGGGTACGGACTGGTCGCCATGCGCCCGTACAACAATGGCTAGAGCATCACATGCCTTTAAACGGCTAGCCATCTCCCCTGTAAGTTCGCAGCCACTGCCTAGGGAGGGGAAATCGGCGCATTCAACGGTGGCGTATGTCGTTTTCTTTGGCTTAAAAATCCTTACTAGTTCTTCTATCCGGTCATCAGGAACCCGGGCTGCTCCCTGGGGGATGGCCCCTCTGCTGCCTATTGTAGAGGCAACCCCGGTCAACAGCTGAAAAAGGGTAGTTTTGCCAGATAGGGCTGGTCCAATAATGCCTATTTTCATCTTCTTTTCCACCTCACGATACACATCATAGCGCAGGCACAGTCTGCTGTCAACAGTGCCTGACGGGACAGACAATATTGACTTTCCGACGGCAGGAATCCAATAAGATGTAGCGAAATAAAAAACGTAGCTAGCGTAATTATTTCTTTGCGGGAGCCATCGGTTACCGGCAAATGGCAGGGAGGCAGGAGAGTTGTGCTCGATTACAGGCAGGTTCATATCCAGGCGCTGTCACCACTTCTGGAAAAATACCCGCAAATTAGGCTAGGGTATCTGTTTGGTTCCTATCTATGCCGTGAACATTTCCGTGATGTGGATATTGCAATTTTACTTGATAATGTTGAAAGTCAAGAAAGATTTCTTACGATTGGCTGCCGCTTTGGTGAAGCGCTGAAACTCGGCTGTGATGTAGATCTGAAAATTCTGAACGACGCGTCGATAGAATTCCGTTATACTGTCGTGAAAAACGGTTGCCTTTTTTTTGCCAGAGAAGAAAAAGAGAAAATTGAGTTTGAAATCCGTGTTCTAGATGAATTTCTCGACTACAAAGAAACATTAGCCTGGTTTGATTCACAAGGAGGTGCCAATTGGTAATGCGCTATCGTGGTGAGGGAGAATTGACTAGAGACATTGACCGTCTTGGCGAAGCATTGAAAGACTGGCAGCGCTATCTGGAAACCGTTTCGCTGCGCCAACTGCTGGACAGCAGGGACACACGCAATATGGTGCTTTACGCCATGCTAATTACGATTCAAGCAGCAATTCGCACTGCTCATCATCTGATTGTGCGGGCCTATTTGCCCAAACCTGGCAGCTATGAAGAAACATTTCTGATTTTGCGGGAACATGGGGTACTGGAAGCCAAGCTGGCTGACGCCATGGCGCAGCTTGCCATCTACCGTCAGGAACTTCTCCATTCCCATCATCAAATTGATTTGCGCGAAATTTACGAAGTGCTCTGTAATAGCGCTCAGACGCTGGAGCTATATAAAGTTAAGCTGGAGCAGCTTGTTAAAGATAAATATTAGCCCTTCCGAACAGCAAGTCCAAAAATTTAAGACATTAGCCCGCCCCGGCGGGATTTTACGACCGTCTTTATTCACTTAGGTGGCGGAGCAATGATCACCAACCTAGTGCTTGGTCTGCCATTTCCTGATTGGGGTATTACCCTCGCCATGTTTTTAATCGTTTTTATTATGGGCGCGTTTATCGACTGGATTGGCATCCTGATGATTGTTGTGCCGCTTTTTACGCCGATTGCCGCTGAATTAGGCTTGAATCCTATCTGGTTTGCGATGATGGTAATCGTGATTATGCAAACTTCTTTCCTGACACCGCCCTTTGCTTACTCCATTTTCTACTTGAAAGGGATTGCACCGCCAGAAGTTCAAACGGTTGATATTTATCGCGGCGTAATACCGTTTATCGTGCTGCAGTTAATAGGCATTGCTCTGCTAGCCATTTTCCCGCAGCTTATCCTGTGGCTGCCCAGCCTGATGGGAAGATGATTTATCTTCGCTGCTGTGATATATTAAGAGTGTGAGTAGGAGAAAAATTTAGCTTAGCGGCTGAGGATTGTGGGAGGAACGGATGTTTAGACCGATTAGACAAAAGAGAGTATACGAAGAAATCCTCTGTCAGATTAAAGATTTGCTGGCTCAGGGGGCGCTAAAGCCTGGCGATCGCCTGTTTTCAGAACGGGAACTGGCAGACAAGTTGCAGGTCAGCCGTGCTTCTATTCGCGAGGCGTTTAGTGCCCTTGATATGCTCGGGATCCTAGAGAGTAAGCCGGGAGAGGGTACATTTATCCGTCTTGCACCGCAGGAGTCTGCTTTTAATCCGCTTGCGCTAGTTTATCTGCTTTATGGAGATAGCAATCTGCAAATGATGGAAGTCAGGATGATTCTGGAGGCGGAGAGCGCCGCCATGGCTGCTAATCGTGCAGGCTTGGAAGATCTGGCAAAAATCAGTGTTTGCCTGGAGCAGATGGAGTCTGATGTAGCCAACAACAGCTTGGGTGAACTCCCCGACGCACAGTTTCATCTGGCTGTTGCTGAGGCTACAGGGAACAAAGTGTTGCTGCGTATGATGGATACTATCTCTGGACTGATTGTGGAAACTTTGCGCCATAGCAGGCTGCAACTTTTTCAGACTTTCGGCAACAAGGAGAAACTACTGGCACAACACAGAAAAATCTTTCAAGCCATTTCCTGTAAGAATCCGGAGCAGGCGCGCGCTGCGATGAAGGAGCATCTGCGCTTTGTCATCGAAAAAACTATGGCGTACGAGGCAGAGCGCGCAGAACTCTCATCAGACTTGAACCGTAAAGCCGAATAAAGGAGTTGTCCCAAGCTATGCAAGAGATTACACTTGCGTTTGGTAAAAGTGCCTTAGCTCTTAACCTTGAGCAGGAAAGGGTTTTGGCGGTGCTGCGTCCCCAAAAACTCATCTCTTCGGAAAGCGAAGCGGCTGTCGTCAGAAATGCTCTTGAGAACCCGATTGGCTCGCAGCGCCTGCGTGAGATTGCCCGAGCGGGAGAGACGGCTTGCGTCGTTGTTGGTGACATGACTAGACTGTGGGCGCGTTATCATGTGTTAGTGCCGCCGATTCTTGAGGAGTTAAACGCAGCGGGAATTCCCGATAAAAATATTACGATTGTTTCAGCTACCGGGGCGCATCGTACCCAAAGCCGTGACGAACACGCCAAGCTGGTTGGAGAAGAGGTTTTTCGCCGCGTACACATGGTGGAACATGACTGTCGTGCCTCCGACTTGGTCGATTTTGGCTGTACATCCAGTGGCACGCCGGTGCGTATTAACCGCCACGTGGCTGCAGCAGACAGAGTAGTTTTAACAAGCGGCATTGTGCACCATTTTTTGGCTGGTTACGGTGGGGGCAAGAAAGCGATTATGCCCGGAACAGCCAGCTTTGAAGGGATTATGGCTAACCACCGCCTTTCATTAAATCCAGCAGGCCCCGGGCTGAATTCGGAAGTCCGGGCAGGGAAGTTAGCTGGCAACCCATTGTCAGCAGATATGATTGAAGCAGCTCGCATGGTGGGAGTTGATCTGATCGTCAACTCTATCATCAACGAAGAACACAAAGTGGCGCTGGCAGTTGCCGGTGAATTGGTTGCTGCCCATGAGGCAGGCGCTGCCTTAGTAGACGAATATTTTGGTGTGCCGATTTCCAAGCAGGCCGATTTAGTCGTTGCCTCCTGTGGCGGCTATCCAAAAGATATTAATTTCTACCAGACATACAAAACGGCTCACAACATGGTTAGGGCACTGAAAAAAGGCGGTGTAGGTATTCTGCTTTCCGAATGCTGCGAAGGAATCGGCAATGACAAGTTTTATACAATCTGCGCCGGCTTTGCAGATAATATGGCGCGTGAGCAAGAGCTTCGTCAAAACTACGAAATTGCCAGCTTTATGGGCTATACCCAGTTGCTCTGGGCACAGGAAAATAGGCTAATTGTGGTGAGCAGTCTGCCGGAGGAACAAGTCCGGGAAATGGGGATGACTCCGGCCAAAACACTGGAGGAAGCGATGCAGCTAGCCCGGAAATGGCTGCCAGACGACTTTGGCGCCTATATTATGCCTGCCGGTGCTGCCACTTTTCCCATCCTAAAAAACTAAACATCCACATAAAAGGAGAAATCGATGGAAGAAATTTTACAGGCTCTGCTGCGGGGCGAGATCGATCTTGACACAGCCAAACAGAAGCTCAATGTGCTGCAAATCTTAGAAATAGGCAATCTGGCTAAGCTTGATGTCAACCGAGCCAGAAGGACGGGAGCGCCTGAGGCAATTCTGGCGCAAGACAAAGAGACTGAAGATGTCTGCCGGCTGTCTTTGGCCATGGCGGAAGCAAGCGGCTATGCTCTGATTACCAGGGCAAAAGAGAGCGACCTTGCTGCGCTCGAAAAGTTGCTGCCGGAAGGGTACGAGCTCGAAGTCAACCGCAAAGCCAGAACTTGTCTACTCAAGCGACAGGGATATGTTTTTACGCAATCCGGCCGGATAGGCATCCTGGCTGCCGGAACGGCTGATATCGGTGTGGCGGAGGAAGTCGTTGTCACTGCACGTGTTATGGGCTGTGAGGTAAGCAAAGCTTACGATGTAGGAGTTGCCGGCATCCATCGGCTATACGGACCGCTGACAGAAATGTTGGCACAAGGTGTATCCGCCATGGTGGTAGTGGCCGGAATGGATGCGGTGCTGCCGATTGTCGTTTCCAGCCATGTCAGCGTGCCTGTCGTCGGTGTGCCGACCTCAGTAGGCTATGGCATGGGCAAAGACGGTGTGGCAGGGCTGATGACCATGTTACAGACATGCTCTCCCGGTCTCGCGGTCGTCAATATAGACAACGGTTTTGGCGCCGGTGTTTTTGCCTCGCTGATTGCCAGGCAAGCCGGAAAAAAATGAATCCGGCGATAATTTAAACCACATTTTAACATCTCAAAGTAGCTACATCTCTATTGCCAGTAACTGGTGGGGTTGGGGTATTTATCATGCCGATTATTTTGAAAAGTGCAGCGGAGCAACACGCAACAGAGTGCCGATCACGTCTCCAGGCTGCTGACCGCCATCTTGTCTGCCCGGCTGCAAAATCGGATCTCCAACCCTAGCCAGACTATCTGAACCATTGGTAGCATTGGCTAGGACATGATTGTTGGAGAGAATCACTTTTTCGCCGCTCTGATTATCATAAGCTACGGCGCCGAACGTACCAGTTGATGCAAAATAGTGTCCGATGCTTATTCCCGGTTGTGCCGGCCTCATTTTTATTCTTCTGTCTAGGCGCTGGTTAGTACAGACGCCCTGGAAATCGGCAGTTAATCTGCCGGATTCCACTACATCGGTGGGAATGGCTCCAACCATGGCAGGGACTATTTCCTCTTCCCGTAAGAGAGTAGCCGCCAATTTACGGGCGACAAGCACGGTTATGCATAATTTCCCTGTGTCATGATCAGCCTTAATTTTTTTGCCGATTCCTACGCCTACTACATTAGGTAACTGAAGCAGTTCTTTCCCTCTGAACTGGCAAAGTTCAAATAATGATCTGAATTCACCGTTTTCCTGGGGGAGGAGCGTGTCTGCATGAGTCGTTAGCCGGATATTCAGTGCCTGCAATACATCTGCAATCGGGTGAAAAATGGTTGCTTTAGCACTACCCGCAAAAAGTAAGCCTACGGCACGGTTTGCTCCGTCCAACAGCAAAGAACCGCTATCGCCTGCTTCTCCCATTTTTGAAGTGATAATCTGCTGAGTGAATTGAGCAGAACGGCCAAAGGAGAAGCCAATATTTACTGTGGCACCAATCACAGCTACACGGCCGGTTGTGTAGCCGGTGGAGCGGCCGCTTTTTTTTACCCAAAGTGCCAGTTCAGCATTAGCTAAGCCGCTGATCGCGCCTATCTCTAAAACTTCGCTTCTCACCGTAGTTGGTGCGAGCGGCCTAGCTAGTGCTGCATCTAACTGATAAATGTTTTTTTCCATCACTTCACCCCGTCAAGCGTACTTCCGTGTTTTTTATCGTATGCCGAGAGCTAGAAGAGGTGCAAAAATTTTTACTATCGAAAGGAATAACACTTCTTCAAGCAGAAAATAACTGCCAGATAAATTTAAGAGGAATCCAGGCGAGAGATTGCTAACAGGAGGGACATTGCTTGGGCTTGCGCTTGTTCTGGGAAATAAGTGAGGAGAAAATTTTTAAGTTTGCAAAGATACTTGTTTTACCGTTGCCCCGTAACCGGCTAAAGCAGATTACGGGGAAAATAATTCCGGCTGAACAGCCGCTAGAAACCGGCTTTGAGAGTTGCGCAGAAGAAAACTGTCAACGAAAAGAAACGTTGCTCAGGGATTTATTTGCCAGACGGGTATTAGATAAAAGCAAGCGACGCTTTCTTGCAGGTTCCCGCCTGCTGCTTGACGAGAGAACAGAGTGGGCTGCCGAATTATTCCGTAAAATTACAGTCAGAGATGAGACGCAGGCTGACGCATTTTTTGCTTTGGCGCTTTGTTGCCATGACCAACAAGAACAGTTGCAAGCTATAGAGCAGACGATATTGCTTAGAAGGGAGTATACCCGTTTGAGCAAAGAGGCTGGTGTGGCGTTTTGTGCTGTCTTCTCAGGCTGCGATGGCCGACAGATCCGTCTGGTGAACGACTTTCAAGGGCTGGAATTGTTGGCGGCGGAAATTTTTCAGAACCACGGAAAGCTTGAAGACGCTTCGCGTTTACTTGAGCATTCCCAGTATGCTGATTTAGATATTTTCCGTTTTTCTCGCGGCGAATTACTGTTGAAACAACAACGCTATGAGGAAGCTATCGACGTGCTGAAGCGGCTTAAAACTAACCAGCACTTAATAAGTCCGTCCTATTATCTTATGGGTTTGGCTTTAGAAAAACTTGGCTATCATTCTACCGCGATACAAGTCTACCGTAGTTGCTTAAGGGATGAGAAAATTAGCAAACGGTTGGAAGTAGCGCTTCGTCTGCAGCTGGTCGCCCTTTTGGAGCGGGAAGAAAAAATGCGCTTGGCACTACGAGAAAGAGAACTCTTAGCTGCTTTGGAGCAACTTCTGAAGCTGGAGCAGCAAAAACAGTAGGAACCGATCCATTAGATCGGTTCCTACTGTTTCTTAGCTGATAAGCACAGCTTTGGTTAGAGGTTTTTAACTACTAAATCGCCGACTTCTTGAGTGTTATAACCCATCTTACCGGCAGCTAGGCTTTTGAGATGGAACTGGCAAATTTTCATCACCGAGTTCTCTACCTGGGCGGCGGCATCAGTTTCTTGGATATTTTCTAGCAACATGGCGGCAGCACCAATGGCAGCCAAAGGATTTACTACACTCAACCCGGTGTATTTAGGGGCGGAGCCGCCGATTGGCTCAAACATGGAAACACCTTCAGGGTTAATATTGCCCCCGGCAGCTATTCCCATCCCACCCTGAATCATGGCTCCCAAATCAGTAATGATGTCGCCAAACATATTTTCCGTGACAATTACATCAAACCATTCGGGATTTTTCACCATCCACATCACTGTGGCATCGACATGAGCATAATCCCGTGTGATTTCCGGGAATTCCTTTTGACCAACTTCATGGAAAGCCCGCTCCCAGAGGTCAAAAACATATGTGAGTACGTTAGTTTTGCCGCAGAGAGTAACTTTTTTGTCTTTGTTCCGCTTCTGTGCGTATTGAAATGCATAACGGACGCAACGCTCCACTCCTTTGCGAGTGGAAATGGATTCCTGTACGGCAATTTCATCTGCTGTACCCTTGCGGAGAAAACCGCCTGCCCCAGCGTATTGACCCTCCGTATTTTCCCGGACGACTACAAAATCTATTTCTTTAGGACCTTTGCCTTTAATCGGCGTTTCCACACCCGGATAAAGTTTTACTGGACGTAGATTTATGTACTGATCCAGCTCAAAACGCAGTCGTAAAAGTAATCCCTTTTCAAGTATACCGGGCTTAACGTCGGGATGGCCAATAGCTCCCAGATAAATGGCATCAAATGTTCTTAACTCCTCTACCACACTATCCGGAAGAATTTCACCTGTGCGCAGATAACGTTCGCCACCCAAATCATAATGGGTATACTCCAGTTTAAAACCGTTAGCTTCACTGACGGCGTCGAGAACTTTCAAACCTTCTCGCACTACTTCAGGACCTGTCCCATCTCCGGGAAGAACAGCAATTTTATACACCTGGGTGCCTCCTTTATTAACCACAAAAATATACGCTATTTATTGTAATACAAAACAAGTGAAAAGGGAAGAGCGAAAAGGAATTAGCAGGATTAACGCGAATAGGACAAGTTATTTGGTGCGTAGAGGAACGTCTCTCTGTTGCGTGAGGGGGTGGCTAAAATGGCAATTCGTTTTATCTTAGGTAGAGCAGGTAGCGGCAAAAGTACTGCCTGTCTGCGGGCTATGGCAGAATTAAGCAAGCTGGAACCGCTCGGTCCGCCACTCATCTTTCTGGTGCCAGAGCAAGCCACGTTTCAAATGGAACGTGAACTGGCTACCCTTTGTGGCGGCGGAACGTTCAGGGCGCAGGTGCTCTCCTTTCAACGACTAGCGTATCGCTTGCTGCAGGATGGGAGAAAACCCTTGGCTCTAATTAGTGAGCAAGGGAAGCAAATGCTCTTGCGACGACTGCTGCAGGAGCATTCGTCTGAAATGAACGTGCTTGGCAAGGCAGCTAAACAACCGCGTTTTTGCCTGCAATTGTCGGCACAATTGCGCGAACTAAGTAATTATAAAGTCACGCCGGAAAGCTTACGAAGACGTGCAGATTCAACAAAGCACTCAACAGTTTTGCAAGGCAAGCTACTTGACTTGGCCGAAATAGCCGGCGCCTACGAGGCTTATACCTACGGACGCTTTACCGACCATGAAAAGATGCTCCAGCTCTTGGCTGCCACAATAGAAACCGGCGGGTTGCCTGCCGGCACCAGAGTCTGGGTTGACGGGTTTGCCGGCTTCACACTGCAGGAATATGCGGTGTTGGGTGCGCTTAGCAAGGCTGCCTCGCAGCTAGAGCTTGCGCTCTGCCTTGATGCTTCCTTCACTGTGGCTGAGCCGGCAGAAGATGAGCTGTTTCATCCAACCTTAGATAGCCGGCGGAGGCTGCAGCAGCTCGCCAGTCAAGCGGGCATCACTATCTTGCCACCCTTAATCTTGCCATCCCAAGGACAAAAGACACGCTATGCTCAGTGCCCGCCTCTGGCGCACCTTGAAGCTCAGTTTAATTGCTTTCCGCTTGAGCCCTATCCGCAGGCTACAGCAAAGATAAAATTAGTAACGGCTGCTGGTACCCGGGCGGAAGTGGAAGCAATGGCTCGGGATATTTACCGGATTGTCAGGGAAAATGGCTGGCGTTACGCCGATATCGGCGTAATTTTACGTGATTTCTCCGCTTACCATGACTTGGTGGCGTCAGTATTCCGCGAATATAATATACCTTATTATTTAGATGCACGGCATTTTGCAGCTCACCATCCGCTGGTGGAATTTCTGCGTTCTGCGCTGGAGGCGGCATTAAGCAATCTAAGCGCTACGCCCGTTATTCAATTGCTAAAAACGGATCTTTTCCCGCTGGAAAGACTCGAAGTGGACAGACTTGAGAACTATGTTCGTGTCCACGGAGTTCGGGGGCGGCGTTGGCTAGATAAGAAGCCATGGACTTTCCGCCTGTGCTTGGCACTAGATGATGAACACGACGAACGATTTGAAAAAGAGGTTGACCTTGCTGCCTTAAACAAGGCTAAAGAGCAATTTGCCCATTACTTTGAGCCGTTTTATAAGGCAGTGGCAGAACCAGGGATACAGGAAGTGACTGTCTATTGCCAAGCCGTCTGGGAGCTGCTTGAAACTACTGCTGCTCAGTCCCGTCTGCAGGCATGGGCAAAGACACAAACAGCTGACGGTCAAATAAATCTAGCGGCACAACATCGCCAGGTTTGGCAAGGGGTTGTGGAACTACTAAGTCAGGCGGCCAGTATTTGGGCCGGGCAAACAATGTCCCTGCAGGAATTTACACAGCTCATTTTTACAGGACTGGAAAGCCTGACGCTGGGCTTAACTCCGGCCGGACTTGACCAGATAATTGTGGGCAGCGTAGAGCGTTCACGGCTACCGCAAATTAAGGCGGCTTACGTGCTGGGGCTTAGTGAAGGCGATTTTCCTGCCAGACTGCAAGAGGAAGGAATATTTGGCGATGAGGAACGCGATTTGCTGGCAACTGCCGGAATGGAAATGGCAGCAACACGACGACAAAAATTGTTTCACGAACAATACTTATCATATATTGCCCTAACCCGTAGTTCTGACTATCTCTGGGCCAGCTACCCGCTGGCGGACGAAGAGGGGAGGGGGAAAAGGCCTTCCATCCTCTTTAAACGGCTGCAACAGATTTTTCCTGAAAACGAGACTTACTTTATGCTTAATTTGCCCGATAGTGCTGATGACTTAACGCTGCTGACGGAACCGCAAAAAACAGCGGCAATCATTTTATTGCAGGCCAACCGCAGCATTAATCACGGTCAGATGTCAACTTTTTGGGCCACCGTTTACAACGAATCACTACAGCAGCCGCAGATTATCGCCGCTATGGAAAGGCTTTGGCGCGCACTCTCGGAAACTAATATTGTCGCTGCTCTAGCCCCCCCCATCCTAGCAGCATTATACGGAAACCCGCTAAAGAGCAGCGTTTCCCGACTGGAACTTTTTGCGCGCTGCCCCTTTGCGCACTTTGCACGCCACGCTCTTCTGCTGGAGGAAAGGACCGAATACCGGTTGGAAGCGCCGGATGTAGGGATATTCTATCATATTGCCTTAAGCCAGTTTGTGGGAGGGATAATTAAAGACCAGAAAGCTTGGCCTACCCTTGGCGATGCAGAGGTCAAGGAGAGAATGAAGCAGATAGTGGAAAAACTGGCTCCACGCCTGCGCAGTGAAATTCTCATGTCTACGTCCCGGATGCGCTATTTGGCGGAAAAGCTAAAAGACTCTTTGGGTCAGGCGGCTGTGGCTTTAACAGAACATGCGCGGAGCAGCACTCTCTTGCCGGTGGCGCTGGAGCTTTCGTTTGGCCGCAATCGTTTGTTACCATGGCGTCTTACTGCCGGAGCTACAGAACTCTGGCTCTACGGCCAAATTGACCGGGTGGACTTGGCTGAAAGTGCAGGCCGCGCATATCTGAGTGTTATTGACTACAAAACAAATCCACAGGATTTAAAGCTAAGCGACGTCTGGGAGGGCTTAGCTTTACAGCTGCTTGTTTATCAGGCAGTTCTGCTGGAGCAGGCAGCTCAATTTACAAAATTACCCGTTACGGTAGCAGGCGTATTTTATTTTGGCATTCAGCAATCCATGGAGCGAGTGCCCAACCCTCCACCCCCTAATCAGTCAAGGAAAGATGCAGGACTGTTGGACGGCCTGGCGTTAGCTGATGCTAAGGTACTGGAACTGCTGGGTGGCACAGATTTTTTGCGCCGAGCAAAACTGAAGAATGATGGAACCTTTACTAAAACATCTCGCGTGGCAGACGCAATGCAGATGAGCGAACTATTAACATGGCTTCGCGGCAAACTGCTTGAATTAGCTGGAAAAATCCTTGCCGGCGACGCTGCCGCTCGGCCATACCGCAAACAAAACGGTCAGCGGGCCTGTTCCTTCTGTCCATATTTAGCGTTCTGCCGCTTTGATCTTACTGTTGCAGGCAGCAGCTATCGACAGCTGGAGAGTATGGGACATGAAGATGTTTTATCCTTAATGATGCAACAGCAAGAAAGGAGGGATCTCCTGTGAATAAAGCTTGGACAGAAGAACAGCTAGAAGCGATTACCGCAACCGGTGCGAACTTGTTAGTGGCCGCCGCCGCCGGAGCCGGTAAAACGGCGGTGTTAGTGGAGCGGATTATCCGCATTGTTTGTGATCAAAAAGTTCCCGTCGATATAGATCGTTTGTTAGTTGTGACATTTACGGAAGCGGCGGCGGCGGAAATGCGTGAGCGAATTAGCGCTGCATTGGAGAAAGAAATTCGTAATTCAGGCCGCTTAGAGCTGAGCCGACAGCTTGCGCTGGTGAACGGAGCACCTATCTCCACACTTCATTCTTTCTGCCTTAGCGTGATTCGCCGCTATTTTTACATGTTAGAGATTGATCCCGCCTTCCGTGTTGCTGACGAAACGGAAGCCTTCATGCTTCGTCAAGATGTACTAACTGAACTGTTGGAAGAGGCTCTGGCTGGCGATAGTTCAGCCATTTTAGAACTGGTATCTAGTTATGGTGGAAAAAAAGGTGATGACGGGCTGGGACGGCAAATTTTGCGACTCTATAGCTTTGCCTGGAGCAATCCTGATCCGACCCAGTGGTTAAAAAAAGCCGTCTCAGCTTTTGAGATACCTGAGCAAAAACCGGCAGCAGAAGCGCTTACGCCTTGGCTACCCGCAATCTTTCTGCATCTGCTGCGTGAGCTGGAGCATGCAGAAAGATTACTAGCGAGAGCGGTCTCTGTCTGCCATCTGCCTGAAGGGCCAATTATCTATGAAAAGACTTTGCTTGCGGAACTGGAGCAAGTAAAACGACTGATGGCGCTTGCTAAAAGCTTCTCCTGGGAAGAACTGCGTGAAGCTTGGCTGGGAACTACCTTTAACAGGTTTCCAGCCGCCAGGGGTGTATGTGAGGAGGAAAAAGAACGAGCAAAGAAACTGCGTGACAAAGCTAAAGGAATAATCCACGACGCTGCTGAAGCTTATTTTACCCGCACTTCCTCAGTCTATCTTAGTGAAATACGAGAACTCGCTCCGCTGGTAACGGCGTTGGCCGAGCTAACTAAACGCTTTGCTGAAATGTATGCTAGAAGAAAAAGACAGCTAGGGCTGGTTGATTTTAATGACTTGGAACATTTCTGTCTGCAAATTTTGTGGCGAGCTAACGGCGCTGAAGCTGTCCCATCCGATGCAGCTCTGGAATTACGCGAGCACTTTAGCTATGTGCTGGTAGATGAATACCAAGATATCAATCCGGTGCAAGATGCCATTCTTGCCTTGGTTTCAAGACAGGGAGAACCGTCTCCCAATCTTTTCATGGTGGGAGACGTAAAGCAAAGTATTTACCGCTTTCGCTTGGGGGAGCCTGCCCTCTTCCTCAAGCGTTACGCCAGCTATCCTACCGGAGCGGGAGGAGTCGAGCGGAAGATTCTGCTTTGTAAAAACTTTCGCTGTCGAGCCGGGGTAGTTTCTGCTGTCAATTTTCTTTTCCGCCAGCTCATGATTGAAGCGGCAGCAGAAATTGAGTACGACAGAGATGCCGAACTCGTTTACGGAGCAGATTATCCTGAACATAAACAAGGTTCAGTTAGCCAGGTAGTTGTGGAAGTCCATCTCCTGCCGCGAGATCAAGCGCTTGACAATACCTTAGCAGACCAGGGAGAAGAAGGGAACGACCTGGATGCATTAGAGCGGGAAGCGCTGGTTGTGGCACAAAGGATTAGGGAAATGCTGGATAGTCCGGAAGGGGCGCTGCAGATCTGCGACAAAGAGAGCGGCGCATACAGGCCGGCCTCCTATGGGGATATGGTCATTCTTTTGCGGGCTACTACTAATAGAGCAAACCGCTTGATCGATATTCTCGGCAAATTTGGCATCCCGGCTTATGCCGATCTCTCAACCGGTTATTTTGCCGCCACCGAAGTGGAGACCATGTTATCCCTTTTAAAAGTACTTGATAATCCCTGCCAGGACATTCCGCTGGCAGCAGTTCTGCGCTCACCATTTGTCGGCCTCTCTCTGGAAGAACTAGCGCTAGTACGCATCACTGGCGGTAAAAAATCTGATTTCTATGATGCCGTAACTATGACAGCAAAAGCAGCCATCCCTCTCCTCTCAGAAAAACTGCAACATTTTCTCTCCCAATTGGAGCGCTGGCGAAGCAAAGCAAGGCAGGAGAAATTGACAACACTTATTGCTACAATCTACCGGGAAAGCGGTTACGCAGACTATGTGTCCGGACTTCCAAACGGAGCACAACGTCAGGCAAACCTCCATGCCCTCTTTTCTCGTGCCCGACAGTTCGACCGATTTTCTCGACAAGGCTTGTTTCGTTTCCTGGAATTTATCGCACAACTGCGCCGCTCCGGCGAAGACCTAGGGGCGGCCAGGGCACTGGCTGAAAATGAAAATGTGGTGCGAATCATGAGCATCCATAAATCTAAGGGGCTGGAATTTCCCATCGTTTTTTTATGCGATCTCGGGAAACAGTTCAACTTTCTTGATCAGCGGACAGATATTTTGATCCACAAGGATCTTGGTATAGCTCCGCTGGTTATCGATACTCAGGCCATGGTTCGCTACCCGTCTTTGCCTTATCTAGCATTAAAACTTGCCAGTGAAGCAGAAGTTAGGGCGGAAGAAATGCGCATCCTCTATGTTGCCTTAACACGTGCCCGAGAAAAATTGCTGCTGATTGGTTCGGCAAGGAATCTGTCTGATGAACAGGAAACATGGCGGCAGCTCCTTACCTGCCAAGAGAAATCGTTGCCGGCTTCCGAGCTGGTTCGGGCAAAATCCTATCTGGATTGGCTGGGTCGGGCTCTTATCCGTCACTCTGACATGGAGGGAGCGCAAATACAGTTTCCATGGTTAGCCGGGGAAGATTCCCGCTTTAGTATTTCGATCTGGAACGGTAAAGATCAACAGCTCCCCAGCTTGCCGCAACCAGACGAGTCTGCCGCAAGAAATATGGCAGATATTCTTGCTCTGCGTCCGCTAAAATTTGCTTGTTCGAAAGAGGAGCAAAGCAAGATTCATGCTCAACTCTCCTACCGCTATCCGCACACTCCAAACAATTTAGCTGCTAAACTATCGATCAGTGAAGTAAAAAACTATTTACCAACTGAAAATGAACAGGAGGGGGAAAAGCTTTTTTCTGCGCCGCAAGCATGGGATCGGCCCGCCTTTCTGCAAAAACAAAAACGATTATCTAATTTGGAGATAGGAATTCTCTATCATCGCTTATTTCAGCATTTAAAACTATTGCCACCCTTGGGTGAGCAGGAAATCGCCGGACAAATTGCCCTTTTTGTCAAATCAGGAATTTTTAGTGAGGATGAAGCTAGCTTCCTAAACCCTGCTAAAATTGCTCCATTTTTCGCAGGAGTGGCAGGGCAGATAACCTTAGCTCATGCCAATCAAACCTATAGAGAATGGCCCTTTACGCTGATTTTGCCTGCCAAAGAGCTTGCTTGTGCTAATTTAGACGAAACGGTACTTATTCAGGGTATTATCGACCTGTTGGTCAAAACTAAGGAAGGGTATGTGCTGGTTGATTTTAAAACTGATAGAATTCCGCAGGGAGGAGCAGAGGAACTGACAGCACACTACAAAGAACAACTTAGTTATTACGCTAGGGCGGTAGAAACCATTTTGGCTGCTCCGGTACTTGCCGCATATCTGTATCTAATAACGTCGGGAGAGACTCTGCCAGTCCGGCTGTAGAAGCAATTTTTCATTAAAGCAAGGAGGAAGCGTTATGGAAAAGCTGATCGAAATACTTAGCAAGATCAAACCGGTGGATCAGGAAGCAGGTCTGCGATGCAAGCAACATCTTGACAATCTTACGAAACCACCGGGAAGTTTAGGAGTGCTTGAAGAAATTGCGCAAAAACTGGCGACTATTACTGGGGAGATAAAGCCGCTATTGCCGAAGAAAACTGTGGTTTTAATGGCCGGTGACCATGGTGTAGTAGCGGAAGGTGTTTCAGCATACCCGCAAGAAGTGACTCCGCAGATGGTCATGAATTTTCTTTCAGGTGGAGCTGCCATGAATGTACTGGCCCGGCATGCCAATGCGGAACTAGTGGTGGTGGACGTAGGCGTGGCCGTAGACTTGCCTAGCCACCCCTGCCTACAAATTAGAAAAATTGCCTATGGCACAAACAATTTGGCTAAAGGGCCGGCAATGACAAGAAGGCAGACAGTAGCTGCCCTGGAATGCGGGATTAATGTGGCAGAAGAATGTATCGCTAACGGAACTGGGATTTTTGGTACCGGCGAAATGGGGATTGGCAATACTACTTCCAGTGCTGCCATTACCGCAGTTTATAGCGGCGGAGATATTGCGGCAGTCTGTGGACGCGGCACCGGACTAGACGACGGCAAACTGCAAAATAAAGTACGCGTGATTCGGGATGCGATCAGTTTAAACGATCCTGAAAGTACAGATGCCCTTGATGTGCTCTCAAAGCTTGGCGGCTACGAAATAGCTGGAATGGCCGGTGTAATGTTGGCTGCTGCCGCTCACAACATCCCGGTTTTGGTGGATGGATTCATCTCCGGCGCTGCCGCGCTAATTGCCGGCAAACTTCATCCAAATGCAAACCAGTACATGCTTGCTTCCCATCTATCTGAAGAGCCGGGACATGCCGTCACGTTGCAAATTTTAGGTCTTTCGCCATTTTTAAAGATGAATATGCGCTTAGGTGAGGGAACAGGCTCAGCCTTAGCAATGACCATGGTAGATGCCGCGATAAAAATTTGTGCAGAAATGGCCAGTTTTGCAGATGCCGGTGTCGCAAAAGCAATCGAATAAAAAAGACGCTTCGCGTTTTCTATCAACTGACGCGTCTTTTTTATCCGCTAGGGGCTGCCGCCCCTTCGGCGAGCCTGCGGGCTCTGAGCACCCCGCAAGAGTAAGGGGCACGCCCCTTACAAACCCCAACGCATAGGATCGTAGCTTCCCTGAACGATATAATTTCCTATGCTATAAAAAAACAAAGAAAAAGCATGATACTCATGGACAAAGACAATCATGATTTTTCTTTAATTACTGGAAAAAAACACCTTCACACAAAAATACGCACAATTTTAAGTTTCCAAATTAATATGATAAGATGGTAAACAAAGCATGGCATGGTTGAGAGAGGAGGGAATTGATTGATCCCTATTAAGGATTCACCTACAACCGGACGGTTTCCTTTTGTCAATCTGTCCCTGATTATTATTAATATCCTGGTTTTTTTTAGACAGCTAACGCTTACTGAGCCAGAATTGCATAGTTTTATCTTTGCCAATGGGCTGATTCCCAAGGAATTGATTACCGGACTTTTTGCAGAGAATCTGGCTGTAGCTTTAACGCCGCTTATTGCGTATCAGTTTATGCACGGTGGCTGGCTGCATATAGGCAGCAATATGCTTTATCTCTGGGTGTTTGGTGATAATATAGAGGATCGACTAGGCCACTTCAAATACTTACTCTTTTACCTTTTAATGGGAGTTATTTCCGGGCTGGCACAGGTAGCCTTTGATCCAGGCAGTAATATTCCGATTATCGGTGCCAGCGGAGCTGTCGCCGGTATACTGGGCGCTTATCTGGTTAGTTGTCCCCGCGCCCGCGTATTAGCCCTGATCCCTGTTTTTATAGTTTTTACAGTGGCAGAGTTACCGGCTGTCGTTTTTCTCGGTTTTTGGTTTCTTTTACAGCTTTTTCAGGGTGTTGCCAGCATTGGAGTCGACGTTTCAATTGCCTGGTGGGCTCACATTGCCGGATTTGTGGGCGGAATGTTGCTAGTTTCATTATTTGGCAAACGGCTTAATTGTAAATAGAGGGGAGTACGGTTAAGAGGCTCTGGAGAGGAAAAAGGCGATAATCATCAAAACTCCGATAATAATTTTAAGCGCTGTGGCCCCAACAATCCCAATCAATGTGCCAAAGCCGGAGCGAATAGCAATGTTCATATTTTTGCCCTGCAAAATTTCTGCAATAACTGCTCCTAGGAAGGAGCCGAGGATAATGCCGAAAGGACCAAAAAGCAGTAAGCCAATCAATATCCCGATAACGGCACCCCAGACAGCATTTTTGCTTCCACCGAAACGTTTGGTACCCACGGCGGTAGCGACAAAGTCTAAGCCGGAAGCTAACAGGACCACTAATCCCTGCAGGAGAAAAAAGTTGGCGTCCAGTGTGGCAAATTGTGTCATAAAGCCGTAAATAAGCATGCCGACATAAATCAAAATGATCCCAGGCAATACCGGCAATACTATACCTGCAAGCCCCAAGATAAAGAAAATAACCGCCAAAATAAGCGCTAATTCAGTCATGCTAAAACCTCCTTGTTTTAAGTGTCCATCTAGCCTTTATATTCGAATATAATTCCTCAGTTCCTGCTCAAGAGTATATTTTGCCGCTTTTTTCTGCAAGATATGACAGGAAGCTAATTAGTCATAACTTAAAAGTTTAATTAAAAGGAAGGTGGTCGCCGGTAATTACCGGTGGAGGATGCAGCATAAAATGGGACTACCAAGAGTTGCTTACTTTTGTATGGAGTATGGGTTGAATTCACGTCTGCCGATTTATGCCGGAGGTCTAGGAGTGCTGGCGGGAGATTACCTAAAGGCGGCCAAAGACTTGAGCCTGCCCATGGTTGGCATTGGTATTTTATGGCGCCATGACTACACTGAACAATTTATCGGCGAGGATGGCTGGCCCTATGATATTTACCCCAATTATGATTACGATTTCGTAAAAGACACAGGAATTACCGTTAATGTTCAAGTGGAAGGGAAAGAGGTCATTTGTAAAGTTCGCTTGGTGGATCAGTATCATAATGTGTCGCTCTATCTGCTGGACACAAATTTTCCCGGCAGCGAACATGGTTGGATTACAAACAAACTTTATGGGGGAGGCACCCACGAACGCATTGCCCAGGAAATTATCTTGGGTATAGGCGGTATTCGTTTGCTGCGAGCACTGAATATTGATGTGGATGTCTACCATTTTAATGAAGGACATGCTGTCCTGGCCGGCGTGGAACTGATTCGCGAGAAAATGGCGCAAGGTGCTTCTTTTGCTGATGCTTGGCAGGCAGTTCGCGCTGCGATTGTTTTTACTACACATACTCCTGTGGAAGCCGGCAACGAAAAGCATGCTCATAATGAACTGCAACAGATGGGTGCATACAATGGGCTGGATTATCAACAGATGGTCAAATTGGGCGGTGATCCGTTTAACATGACCGAGGCAGCTTTGCGTCTCTGTACAGTTGCTAATGCAGTTTCAAATTTGCATGGACATACAGCCCGCTCAATGTGGCGGCATGTGGTAAATACCGGCCCGATTATTTCCATAACTAATGGCGTACATGTTCCCACGTGGCAATCTGCAGACATCCGTCGCGAGTTTGAGTCAGGACAAGACTTACGCAAAGCGCACATGAAGGCAAAAATGGAACTGGTGCACTTCGCTTACAAACAGAGTAAGGCAGTACTAAATCCGGAGGCACTGATTGTAGGCTTTGCGCGCAGGACGACTGCTTACAAGCGTTCTGACCTTATTTTCCGCAACTCGGAAGTAGTTGACCCCCTTTTGCGTGAAGGCAGGATGCAGTTAATTTTCTCCGGGAAAGCCCATCCTCGCGATGATGAGGGAAAGCGAATCATCCGCGATTTGGTGATGATGAACAGAAAATACAAAGATGCTGTCGTCTTCTTGGAAAATTACAACATGGAAATTGCCCGCCTGATGGTGCGCGGCTGTGATGTTTGGCTAAATAATCCTGTCCGGCCCCTAGAGGCCTCGGGCACATCAGGAATGAAGGCGGCCATGAACGGCGTAATTAATTTAAGTATTGTAGACGGCTGGGTGGGTGAAGGTCCGCAGCATGGTGTGTCTGGCTGGCTGCTAGATGTTCACCATAGCGCAGCTGATCCGCAACAGCAAAACCTGCATGATCTCAATACATTATATAAAGTTTTATTTAATGAAGTTATTCCCACCTACTACGATAATCCCGAGCGATGGCACGATATGATGCGCGCCAGTATAGATATGTCGCATTACAAGTTTTCTTCGGCCAGAATGATTCGAGAATATTATGAACTGATGTACAAAAGAGTCATGGAAAGACATGACACTACGACTGCCGCTTGGATGACTGCCGCCCCCGCGCACGATGAACAGCAGCAATTTCCAAACTAAAATTGAACCAATAGGAATTAAACCCAACAGGCCGTAAGGCCTGTTGTTTTGCGTTGAAAATCCTCATAATCTATCCTAAACTTTCCAAAAAAATCCTCTATTTGATATTTTGGGCAGGCAGGAAATACTTCTAAAAAGTCGAAGATAACAAACGGAGAGTAGGTGAGGTAAAGCAAATGATGATAAATCTTCCCTTAACCGAGTATGTTTCCTTCAGTTTTCAGGAACTGCTTGATCTTGAGCTGAAACGAGCCTACCGCGGCAAGCAGCCTTTTTCTTTGACGTTGCTCTCATTCGCTACCGGAACCCAGGCTGACCGCTCGCTGCTTATACTACAGGAGACACTGCGAGATACAGACACGGTATTCCGTCACAGTGAGGCCAGCTTTCTCGTTTTTATGCCTATGACGAATAAGGAAGGCCTTGAAATTGTAGTTGACAGGCTGAAACAGTCGCTCGTTTCCCGGGATTATTTAGATGACGATGCTGTATGCACTGAATTTAAAGCGATAAGTGTGACTTACCCAGAAGATGGCGACAGTAAAAATGTTTTACTTAACCGTCTTGAAGAGAAAGCAAAGAATATCTAGCGGGGGAGTGAAAAATGCAAAAACTATGGCGTGGATTCTGGCAAGTGGCAGATCCAAAAATTTGGATCGCATCCCTTGTTCCCATGGCGGTGGGAGGTTCGCTAGCTTATGGTTTGACCGGAACTTTTAGCTGGTTCTGGTTTGCAGTCAGCATGATCGGTGTTTTTTTTATTGAGATTGGCAAGAACGCGGCTAATGATCTTGTGGATTATCAAAGTGGCGTGGACCTAATGGTGGCACCTGATAAACGCACACCATTTAGTGGCGGGAAGCGTGCCATCGTAGATGGCAACCTGACAATTCTTCAGGCTGCTTGGATTACCGTCTTCACCCTAGCAGCCGGTAGTGCCATTGGTATATATATAGCTATTATTCGTGAACCTGCCATTCTCTGGATTGGCTGCAGTGGTCTCTTTTTTGCCGCAGCCTACAGTTTGCCCCCATTTAAACTGGCTTATCGAGGTCTAGGTGAGCTGGTTGTTGGCCTGACCTTTGGCCCGTTAATTGTCAGCGGCGCATTTGTGGTGCAAACTAACTTTCTTTCTTGGGAAGTGTTTTTAGTATCTCTGCCAATAGGTTTTTTGATTGCCAATGTTCTTTTTATTAACCAATATCCAGACTATGAAGCTGATTTGCAAGGGAACAAACGAAACTGGGTAGTTCGCCTTGGGAAAGAGAAAGGGATTGCGGTTTACAAGGGACTCTTTACTGCCGCTTATCTCTCTGTAGCGGCATTGTTTGCTGTAACCGGGAATCCATTTTGGTTAGTTCCTTATCTAAGTATTCCGCTAGTGAGAAGCGCTGTAGATAACGCCACCAGGCACAAAGAAGACATTCCTCGTTTTATTCAAGCCAATGTTAATACCATCAAAACATACCAACTAACAGGTATCACAATGGTACTAGCCGGTCTAATGAGCCGCTTCTTTATCTGACTTGCCTAAAAAAAATTTGCCGACGGCAGACAGTTGCCGTGCGGCTTTTTTTATTGTGTAGACACCCATGCCACCTGCGGCACCAACAGAAGGATGAAAATGCGCCTCAGCGAGCCCTCACCCTAGCCCTCTCCCGCAGGGCTTATCATTACCCATAAGTCGTGACTATCATTAGGTAGACCACTGCAATTAGTGCTGGACACAAGCTCATCATTAGTATAGACTCAAATCATGAGTAAAGTAATTGAAACGTCGGCTTATCGTTATTGTGGCAGATTGTTCACAGAATCAGATATGGAAGTTATCCGGCAGGTCATTGCATCAACTGAACATCCTACGCGAGCGGCAATAGCTCGTGCTGTTTGCTCAG
>Ga0208372_10106_pt1 | contig 27040 bp, 26 predicted proteins | sample Subbio2Dec_QV11A_FD_184832 | JGI IMG/M metagenome (GOLD analysis project Ga0208372, IMG submission 184832) | Serpentinite rock and fluid subsurface biosphere microbial communities from McLaughlin Reserve, California, USA - CR12Dec_QV11A (SPAdes) | ecosystem: Environmental > Terrestrial > Deep...
GGGGCGGGTCGGCCGCTGGCCGGTGGTGCGGCGCGCGCGGCGCCGGAGTCGTCTGAGGAGGGTGCGCCCATGCCCTCGCGGCTGCCCAGCAGCTGCAGTTCGGTGGCGATGATGTCGACCGTGTTGCGCTCGACGCCGGATTGGTCGGTGTATTTGCCGTATTTGAGGCGCCCTTCAACGTAAATCGGGCGCCCTTTTTTGACGTATTCACCGGCGATCTCGGCCATACGCTCGTAGAAGGTGATGCGGTGCCACTGGGTGTCTTCGACCAGCTCGCCGCTGGTGCGGTCTTTGCGGCGGCTGGTGGTGGCCAGGGTGACGTTGGCCACTGCCTGGCCCGAGGGCAGGTAGCGAATTTCGGCGTCGCGGCCGCAGTTGCCGACCAAGATGACTTTGTTGACGGATGCCATGGCGCGTGGGTTCCTCTCTTGGGGTGAGTAAATTGATCCGGTAGATTGTGCAGCAATTCTAGTGGCGGACCGCAGCCAACTTGCAACCGGCGCCGGCTGCAGGTCGGCGCAGCCTAGCGCAGACTATCGCGGTTGCCCCTAAGGCCAGCCCTTGTTTGCTGCTTGCCTACAATGGGCCGTGCGCATGCATTTTTTCCAACAGGCTTAGCTCCTTGACTTCGATACCCTTGCCCCGCCATCCTGAGCCCGCCGTGCTGGTGGTCGATGACGAGTTGCGCTCGCAAGAGGCGATCCGCCGCACCCTGGACGAAGACTTTCGGGTGCTTACTGCGGGCAGCGCCGAGCAGGCGCTGGCTGTGCTGGAGCGCGAGCCGGTGGCGGTGGTGCTGTGCGACCAGCGCATGCCCGGCAGCACCGGCGTGGTCTTTCTCAAGCAGGTGCGCCAGCGCTGGCCCGAGACGGTGCGCATCATCGTTTCGGGTTACACCGAGAGCGAAGACATTGTGGCCGGCATCAACGAAGCCGGTATCTACCAGTTCATCCTCAAGCCCTGGGCCCCCGAGCACCTGATGGATGCGGTGCGCAATGCTGCCGAGGCGCACCAGTTGCAGCGCCAGACCGCACGCCTCGACCTGGAGCTGCGCACCAGCACCCCGGTGCTGCGCCAGCGCGCCAGCCAGCGCTTGCAGCAGGTGCAGCAGGTGTTTGGTTTCGAGCGCATCGTGCGCGCGCCCGGCAGCCCCCTCGATGGCGTGTGCGCCGTGGCGGCGCGGGTGGCGCGCTACGGTTTGTCGGTGCTGGTGCTGGGCGAATCGGGCAGCGGCAAGGAGCTGCTGGCGCGCGCCATCCACTACGCCTCGCCGCGCGCGGGCGGTCCGTTCGTGGTGGAAAACTGCGCCGCCATTCCCGACACGCTGCTGGAGTCGGAGCTGTTTGGCCACAAACGCGGCGCTTTCACCGGGGCCTACGACGACCACGTCGGGCTGTTTCAGCGCGCCCACGGCGGCACCGTGTTGCTGGACGAGATCGGCGAGACCTCGGCCGCCTTCCAGGTCAAGCTGCTGCGTGTGCTGCAAGAGGGCGAGGTGCGGCCGGTCGGGGCGGCGCGGCCGCTGCCGGTCGATGTGCGCGTGATCGCCGCCACGCACCGCGAGCTCGAGCAGCGCGTGCGCGAGGGCCTGTTTCGCGAAGACCTGTACTACCGCCTGGCCGCCGTGACGCTGACCGTGCCGCCGCTGCGCGAGCGCGTGGCCGACATCGGTCCGATCGCGCGCCAGCTGCTGCACGAGGTGGCGGCCGAACTCGGTCGCCCCAGCGCCAGCCTGCCCGACCAAACCCTGGCCTGCCTGTTCGCCTACCCTTGGCCGGGCAATATCCGCGAGCTGCGCAACGAAATCGCGCGCGCGCTGGCGCTTTACGACGGCGACCGGCTGCTGCCCGAGGCCTTCTCGCCGCGCGTGCTGCAGGGCCAGCAGGCCGGCAGTGCCGGGGCCCAGTTGGCGGCGCTGGTGCCCAGCAGCGGCACCCTGGTGCAGCGGCTCGAAGTGATCGAGGCCATGCTGCTGCGCGAAACGCTGCTGCGCCAGCGCTGGAACAAAACCCGTGCGGCGCAGGAGCTGGGGCTGTCGCGCGTGGGCCTGCGCAGCAAGATCCAGCGTTTTGGGCTGGAGCCCGGCCCATGAATATGCTCTGGTTGCAAGCGGGCGGCTGCGGCGGTTGCAGCATGTCGCTGCTGTGCGCCGACACCCCCGATTTTCACGCGCACCTGCGCACCGCCGACATCGAACTGCTTTGGCACCCCTCGCTCTCGCTGGCCAGCGGCGCCGAGGTGCTGGAGCTGCTGCAGCGCTGCGCCGACGGCCGCCAGCCGCTCGATGCGCTGTGCATCGAGGGCTCGCTGCTGCGCGGGCCCAACGGTACGGGGCGTTTTCATGTGCTGGCGGGCACAGGGGTGCCGATGATCGATTGGGTGCGCCGCTTGGCCGCACGCGCGCGCCATGTGGTGGCGGTGGGCAGTTGCGCGGCCTGGGGTGGCGTCACGGCGGCGGGCGACAACCCCACCGATGCCTGCGGGCTGCAATACGAGGACGAGCGCCCCGGCGGCCTGCTGGGGGCCGAATTTCGCAGCGCCAGCGGCCTGCCGGTGATCAACATCGCCGGCTGCCCGACGCACCCGAGCTGGGTGCTCGACACGCTGGCGGCGCTGGCGGCCGACGAACTCACCGCCGCCGACCTCGACACGCTGGCGCGGCCGCGCTTTTATGCCGACCAACTGGTGCACCACGGCTGCACCCGCAACGAATACTACGAGTTCAAGGCCAGCGCCGAAAAACCCTCCGACCTTGGCTGCCTGATGGAGCACATGGGCTGCAAAGGCACCCAGGTGCACGCCGATTGCAACATCCGGCTCTGGAACGGCGAGGGCAGTTGCACCCGCGGCGGCTACGCCTGCATCGCCTGCACCGAGCCGGGCTTCCAAGAGCCCGGCCACGCCTTTGACCAAACGCCCAAGTTCGCCGGCATCCCGATCGGGCTGCCGACCGACATGCCCAAGGCCTGGTTCATTGCGCTGGCCTCGCTGTCCAAGAGCGCCACGCCCAAGCGCGTGCGCGACAACGCCGTGGCCGACCACCTCGTGCAAAAGCCGGCGCAGCGGCGCACGCGCATAAAGTAGTAAAAATATGAGCCGCTTGATCGTAGGCCCGTTCAACCGCGTCGAGGGCGACCTCGAGGTCACGCTCGACTGCGCCGACGGGGTGGTGCGCGCCGCGCACGTGAACGCGCCCATGTACCGCGGCTTCGAGCAGATTTTGCAGGGCAAGCTGGCGCACGATGCGCTGGTGTTGGTGCCGCGCATCTGTGGCATCTGTTCGGTGTCGCAGTCGGTGGCGGGTGCGCGCGCCTTGGCCGATCTGGCTGGGGTGGTGCCGCCGCCTAACGGCCAGCACGCCATCAATCTGATGCTGGCGACCGAAAATCTGGCCGACCACCTGACGCATTTTTACGCCTTCTTCATGCCCGATTTTTGCCGGCCGGTGTACGCCGAGCGGCCGTGGCACAGCGAGGCGCAGCGCCGCTTCCTGCCCGGGCACGGCGAGCAAACGCGCGTGGCGCTGGCGGCGCGCCAGCGCGCCTTCACCCTGTTGGGCACCATGGGCGGCAAGTGGCCGCACACCCAAGCCATCGAACCCGGTGGCAGCACGCGCGCCATCGACGCCGCCGAGCGGGTGCGCTTGCGCGCCAAATTGCGCGAGTGGCGCGCCTTTTTGGAGCAGCACCTGTTTGCCGACGCGCTGGAGCGCATCAACGCCATCGACAGCCTCGATGCGCTGTGGCGCTGGTACGCCCGCCAACCCGAGGCCGGCGATCTGCGCTTTTTCCTCACGCTGGCGCGCGACACCGGGCTGGCTGACTTGGGGGCTGGCCCGGGGCGTTGCCTGAGCTACGGCACCTATCCGCAGCCCGACGGCACACTGGCGCTGCCGGCCGGGGTCTGGCAGATGCAGCCCGGGGGCGCGCAAGTGCTGCCGCTGCAAACCGATTGCATCAGCGAAGACGCCAGCCGCAGCTGGCTGGAGTCGGGCCGGGCCGGCGAACCGGTGGCGCGGCACCCTTGGAATGGGCTGACGCGCCCGGCGCCCGACAAGGCCGAGGCCTATACGTGGAACAAGGCGCCGCGCTGGGCCGGGCAGGTGGTGGAGACGGGGGCCTTGGCGCGCCAGCTGGTGGCTGGCCAGCCCTTGTTGTGCGAGGTGGTGGCGCAACACGGCTGCACGGTGCTGACGCGGGTGCTGGCGCGCGCGCTCGAGTTGGCGCAGGTGTTGCCGCAGATGGAGCGCTGGCTGCAGGCGCTGCGCCCGGGCGAGGCATTTTGCATTCCGGCGCCTTTGCCCGAGGCCGGACAAGGCATGGGCCTGACCGAGGCCGCGCGCGGCAGCTTGGGGCACTGGGTGGTGCTGCAGCAAGGCCGCATCGTCAATTACCAGATCGTGGCCCCCACGAGCTGGAACTTCTCGCCGCGCAATGCCGCCGGTGTGCCCGGGGCCTTGGAGCAGGCGCTGGTCGGCGCACCGGTGCGGCCGGGCGAAGACACGCCGGTGGCGGTGCAGCACATCGTGCGCTCGTTCGACCCGTGCATGGTCTGCACGGTACACTGATTTTCGAGCCCGCTCATGGCATCGCGCCAACCCCTGCCCGCCCGCCCGCTGCCCGACCCCTGCAGCAGCCTCGATCGCATCGAGCCGCTGGAGGGCATCGACGAAACGGCGTGGCTGGACGTGATCCAAAAAATGGAGCAGGTCTATACCCAGTTGATCGACGACGAGGTCAAGCTGGAGCAGAAAAACGCCGAACTGGAGCTGCAGCAGCAGTTCATCGCCAGCGTCATGTCCTCGATGTCGGATGTGCTGCTGGTGTGCGACCGCAATGGGCGCATCGAGCAAGTCAACCGCGCCTTGTGCGAGCTGGTGGGGCGCAGCGAAGCCGAGTTGATCGGCCAGCCGGTGGCGCTGTGGCTGGCCGATGCGGCCAGCCAAGAACGGGCGCAATGGGCGATGCAAGACAGCGCCGGACAGGGGCTGGTGATCGAACTCAACCTGCTCGATCGGCACGGGCAGCCGCTGTCGGTCGATGCCAGTTGCACCCCGCGCCTGGGTGGTGCGCGGCGCCGCCTGGGCACGGTCTGGGTGGGGCGCCCGACGGGCGAACTCAAGCGCGCCTACCACGAGCTGCAAGCGGCGCATGCGGCGCTCAAGAGCGCGCAGCAGCAGCTGCTGCACTCCGAAAAAATGGCTTCGCTGGGGCAATTGGTGGCCGGGGTGGCGCACGAGCTCAACAACCCGATCAGCTTCGTGCTGGGCAACACCCATGCCTTGCAAAAATACTGCAAGCGCCTGCAAAGCTACCTGGACGCGCTGCACCAGCGCCAGTCCGAGGCCGAACTGGCCGACTTGCGCCAGCGCTTGCGCATCGACCACCTGTTGAGCGACCTGCCCGAGTTGATGGCGGGCACGCTCGAGGGCGCGCAGCGCACCGCCGACATCGTGCAGGGGCTGAAACGCTTTTCGGCCATGGACCGCCAGCAGCGCGTGCGTCTCGATCTGGCCGAGGTACTCGAGCGCGCGCTGCTGTGGGTGCAAAAAGGACAGGCGCAGGCGCCGCGCATAGACTGGGTGCGCCCGCCCCAGCCCTTGCCGGTGCTGGGCAGCGACGGGCCCTTGCAGCAGGTGCTAACGAACCTGCTGCAAAACGCCTGCGACGCCGTGGCGGATCAGATCGGCGCGCGGCGTTGGGTGCGCATCGAGGCCGATGCGGACGCCTTGGCGGTGCGGGTGCGGGTGTGCGACGGCGGGGCCGGCATCGCGCCCGAGCACTTATCGCGCATTTTTGACCCGTTTTTCACCACCAAGCCAGTCGGGCAGGGGACTGGGCTGGGGCTGTCGATCAGTTATGGCATCGTGCAAGAACACGGCGGCCACTTGAGCGCGCGCAACAGCGCCGACGCCGGGGCCGAGTTCGAGCTCAGCCTGCCGCGTGCTGACGCACCTTGATGCGCAGCGAGGCCACTGGCTGCCCACTGCTTTGCAAGGCCTGGAGCAAGGTGGGGGCGAGCTGGCGCAGCTTGCTGCTGGCGGCCGGGTTGTTGACCAGCACACACCAGACGCCGTCGTCGAGCGGGCCAGCGGCCACCTGATCGCGCAGCGTCGGCGGCAACAAGGGCAGCGTCAGCCGCAGCAACTGCTGCGACTGCGCCACGCGCTGCGTGATGGCCGACAGCACAGTGGAGGCGCGCACGGCCTGTTCGAGCGGGATCATGGCGCAAGTATCGCCGGTTTTGGCTGCACGCGCCGCGGTCGTTCAGTCGAGCCAGCGCCGCAGGTAGGCCTCGATCAGCTCGCGCACGGCGCTGGCCTTGATCACCAGCCCGAGGTCGATCATCTCGCTGCCCAGCACCGCGTTGCCTTGGCTGGCGGGCACCGGCAGCGGCACCAGGCGGCTGGCTTCCTCGCGGAAAAACACCGCCGCCACCACGCCCACGAACCAGGGCGCTTCCTGGTTCAGGTTGCCGCGGCGCACGAACACCGGCGAGCCGCTGGAGCCGGGATAGACCGCGGCGTCGATCAGGAACTCGGGCCGGCCCTCGAAGTCGAGCTCGGCGGCGGTGGCGGTGCTGCCCCTGCGCAGAATGGGCAGCGCGTTGAACTGGTCCCAGACCCCGCTCGGGTAGCCGACGAACAGCACCTCTTCGAGCGCATCGAAGGCGGTGCATTCAGCAGCACTTGGGATGTGGCGGGTGTCGATGGCCTGCACGTAGAGCTGCGCCCCGCGCGCCTCGGCCGCTTCCAGCAGCGGGCGCAGCGGCACCAGCGCCAGATCGACCGATTCGTCGGGGTGCAGAAACCAAGCTTGCGGGAACTGCTCGATGTCGATCTGGAAGCGCTGCCCGATCGCCGGTTGCCCGCCCTGCGCCAGCGTAAACACCAGCGCGCCGCGCTGCACCCCCTCGACCAGGTGCCGGTTCGTGACGACAAAACGCGCCCGCCCCTTGGGGTGCTGGTGCTCGATCACGAAAGCGGTGCCCGAACCCAAGCTGCCGTCGGCCAGCACGGTATCGACGCGCACAGTATGAAACAGCAGCCGCTTGGCGGCGGTATCGACTTGCATGGCTTTAGGCCTCTCCGGTGGCGGCGCACTGTTGGTTGAGGGCATCGACCGCGCGCTCGGCCGCCTCCAGCGCCTGCTGCGCCTCGGCTTCGCTGCCCATCATGGTCAGGCGGCCAAAGGAGCCGAAGGGGCGCACGTCGATGAGGGTGATGTTGGCGGCTTTCTCGGCCTGGTTGGCGGCATAGACCACGTAGCCGGCCGGTTCGACCTCGAAAATGAACATGCTCTTGCCCGGCAGCAGCATCGAGCCTTTGCGGAACTGGCGGTTGATCAGGGTGGCGTGGTCGGGCGTAACGGCGCGTATCACCTCGCTCCAGGCGATGCGGCACGGCAGCCGGTCGGCCTCGCGCGTGCCGAGCCGTTGCAAGATGAGCTGGCCAGCTTGCGCCACCTCGCTCTGGTTGCGGTAGTGGATTTCCATGGAGCCAAAGGCGCGCTCCACCACCTGCTCGCCCATGTGCACGTTGCTGCCCTTGAGCGCGATGTCGGACAGGCGGTGCACCGCCATGCCGGGCGCGACCTCGACCCACAGGCAGGCATCACCCGGCACCGGCAAAAAGCCTTGCGAGGAAGTGGCCAGGTAGGAGGCCAGTTGCGGCTGCAAGGAGTCGATCATGACGTAGGTGCGCAGCGACACCGCGGGGGCGGGGCGGCTCATCGGGTCAGGCCCAGGTAGAGCTGCGGCAGGCGCTCGGGCAGGCGCTCGATGCGGTCGATCACGGCGTAGTGGCGGGCACCAAAGATGCGCTCCACGTAGGCGTCGGCGCGCGGGTCGAGCGAGAGGCCAAAGGTCTGGATGCCTTCGCGCTGCAGCTCTTCTACGGCGCGGCGCGCGTCGTGGCGCAGGTACTGCGGGTCGCGCACATCGCGGTCGGCCGGCTCGCCGTCGGTGATCACCAGCAGCAGGCGTTTTTTCTGCGGCCGCTGGCGCAACTGGGCCCCGGCGTGGCGCAGCGCCGCGCCCATGCGGGTCGAGAAGCGCGCCTGCATGGCCCCCAAGCGCGCGCGCACCCCGGCGTCGAAGGGCTGGTCGAAGTCTTTGCAGCGCAGGTAGTGCACGTCGTGGCGGCCATCGGAGCAAAACCCGTGCAGCGCAAAGGGGTCGCCGATGCGCGTCAGCGTCTCGGCCAAGATGGCGCTGGCGGCGCGCATGAGTTCGAGCACGGTCTGCTCTTGGCCGTGCACCTTTTCGTTGGCCGATTCCGACAGATCGAGCAGCACCAGCAGCGCCAGATCGCGCTGGTGCAACTGGCGCCGCATCATGATGCGCGGGTCGGGCTGCTGGCCCAGGCGTAGGTCGATCAGCGCCTGGATGGCGGGGTCGAGGTCGATCTCGTCGCCGTCTTGCAGGCGCCGGATGCGCTGCATGCCCTGCGGCGACATGGCCTCGATCAGGTGCTTGAGCCGCCCCAGCAAGGGCCGGTGCTGCTCCAGCACGGCATCGACTGGGGCCGGGTCGGCACCGCTCAGGTGCCGCTCTTGCAGCGTGACCCAGGCCGGGCGGTTGAGCTGGATGGTGTAGTCCCACTCGGGGTAGTGCACCGGGTCGGGCAACGAGACCTGCCCGAGCAACGAGTTGATGCTCACGCCCTCTTGGTCGAGCATGAATTCGGTCGGCAGGGTCCAGATCTCTTGCGCGTCGTCGCCCGCGTACTCGTTGTTGACTTCGTTGACCATCTCCATCACGCTGACTTTGCGCCGCACCTGCTGGCGCGCGTCCCAAGCCGCCTGCAAGGCCTGCGTTTCGTCGTAGCGCGCGGCTTGCCAGAGGTAGCGGTTGTCGTCGCGGTAGGGCGCGCGTTGGCCGTCGAGGCGGGCGGTAAAGGGGGCCCAGCCGGCCATGGCCATCCATTCGGCCAAGCTGGCGGCCAGCGCGATGCCGCTGGCGCGGCTGTGTTGCGCGTCGTGCAGATCGGGCCACTGCGCCAGCAGCGCCACGCCTTGTTGCACCCAAGGGTGGAGGTCGGCGGCCACCGTGGGCGCGCCGGGTTCGGCTTGCAGCCAGGCGCGCGCCAGCCGGTTGATCAGGTCACCGGCGCTCTGGGGGGGCTCGGGCGTGCTCGGGTGCAGGCTCAGCCAGAGCTGGCGCAGCCGGGGAAAGCGCTGGATCGCCAGCGCCTCGATGCGTGCGTCTTCTACCGCTTCGATCAGGGCGCGCTCGAGCGCAGTCAGCCCCTGCTCATCGAAGGCGGGGCCGCCCAGCACCAGGTGTGCGGCGCAGTGCGCGGCACCGGCCCGGTACAGTTGCATGGCGCTTGCAGCCGGGTCGGTGCCGCTGGCGGGCAGGTCGTCGTAGGCGTCGGCGAGGTGGATCACCATCTGCTCGATGAAGGGGCGCTGCCCGATGCGCTGCTCGTAGTCGCCGGCGGTGGGGCGCAGCACGAAGTCGCGGCCCCAGAGCGCGCGCAGGTAGCGGTTCAGGCGCCGCTGCACATCCACCAGCAGCGTGCCTTTGCGCTCTTGTTGCAGCAGCGCCAGCGCATCCGGGCTGTCGAGCCCGAAATAGCGCACCTGCGCTTCGATGTCGCCGCGGTGCGCCTTGGCCCCCCACTGCACCCAGCGCCGCAAGCCGCCCAGCGTGAGCTGCGCCAGCAGGCGTTCGATCTGGCCCAACAGCGGCCGCAAGCCGTGCGGGGCCTGCGCCAGCAGCAGTTCGAGCACGTTCAGGTATAGTCGAAACAGCGTGGCGTCGCCCAAGCGCTGCGCCACCGTGGCGGCGCTGGCGGCGATCAGCGCCAGCACCTGGCCGGAGGTCTTGGAGGCCATGGCCAGCAGGAAGTTGACCACGCCGGGCACTTCGTCTTCGCCCACGGCGCGTGCCAGTTGCGGCATCTGCTGCAAGAAATTGAGCACCAGTTCTTCGCCACGGCCCAACTGGTGCAGCGCCAGCGCGCCTTTGAGGTAGTTGTCGAGGCCGCGCGGCGACATGGCGCGCGCCGCTTCCTGCCAGGCCCCTTGCAGCACCTCGTGCGCGGCGCTGGGCAGCTCGGCCAGCAGCTCGTGGTGTTGGTGCAGGTGGACGGTCATGGCGGGGCGCAGCAGGGGTCAGAAATAGGTGCTCACGGCGGCGTCGAGCACGTCGCGCATGTCGGCGTCGTCGGTGAGCGGGCGCACCAAGGCCATGCGGCACGCGGTCAACGGCGCCACCGAGCGCGCGATCAGGCTGCCGGCGTGGATCAGCATGCGCGTGGACATGCCCTCGACCAGGCCGTGGCCTTTGAGGTTGCGGGCGCGCGCGCCGATGTGCACCAGCTTGGCTGCGGTGTCGCGATCGACGCCGGATTCGTGCGCCACGATCTCGACCTCGACCTCGTGCTCGGGGTAGTCGAAGTCGAGCGCGGCAAAGCGCTGTTTGGTGGACTGCTTCAAGTCTTTGAGCAGCGACTGGTAGCCCGGGTTGTAGGAGATCACGAGCTGGAAATCCGGGTGCGCGTGCAGCACCTCACCCTTTTTTTCCAGCATCAGCATGCGCCGGGCGTCGCTCAAGGGGTGGATGACGACGGTGGTGTCCTGGCGCGCCTCCACCACTTCATCGAGGTAGCAGATCGCCCCCAGGCGTGCCGCCAGCGCCAGCGGGCCGTCTTGCCAGCGCGTGCCCTGGGCGTCGAGCAGGAAGCGCCCGACGAGGTCGGAGGCGGTCAGGTCTTCGTGGCAGGCCACGGTGACGAGCGGCTTGCCCAAGCGCCACGCCATGTGTTCGATGAAGCGGGTTTTGCCGCATCCGGTCGGGCCCTTGATCATGACCGGCATGCGCACCGCGTAGGCGGCCTCGAACAGCTCGATCTCGTCGGACACTTGGCGGTAGTAGGGTTCGCGTGCGATGCGGTAGTCGGCCAAGGCGTCGCCGGCCGGGGCTGGTGCGCTGGGGGAAGAACCGGGTGGGGCGCTGTGCAGCGTGGGGCGCAGCCCGGCCGCAGGGCGCTCGCCGTTTGGGGGCATGGCATAGGGTGCCGGATGATGGCCCATGCCGGCCAAATCGAGGTGGCGGGCGGGGTAGTGGCGCGCGGGGGTGCTCATGGGGTGTTGCTCCTGGGTGACGCGGTTCAGTCGGGCCAGACCCGGCGCGGAAACAGTTCGCGCGCGCTGGGGCTTGGTTCGCTGGCTGGGCGGGGGGGCGGGGTGGGTGCCGCAAGCTCCACCGGCTCCACGGCCGGGGCCGGGGCCGGGGCGGGTTGGGTGCGGGCAGCCCGAGATGGGGCCGCCGCACGGCGCGCAGGGCTGGCCTTGGGTGCGACCGGTGCTTCAGGGGCGGAATCGGCAGGCTGGAGCTCGGTGGCGGTTTCAGCCCGGCTGCGCCGGACGCTGGCGCTGAGTTGTTCTTTTAGGCTGCTCATTTCAGTATCTCCTCGATCAAGGCTTCCAATTCCGCTGTGGCGGCGGCACCGCGGCGGCCCAGCATCTGCACCGCTTGCCCGCCCAAGGCCGCGCTGCGGTAGATGGCCCGGCGCCGCACCACGGTAGTCAACACCGGCAGGCCAAACTCGCGCAGCGCCTGGTGCATGGCTGCGGTCAGGGCGCTGTCGGGTTCGGCCTGGTTGATCACAAAAGCCGCACGCAACCCCGGGTTGCCGCTGCTGGCCTGCTGCAGCAAGCGCACCAGGTGCCAACTGGCCCACAGATCGACCGGGGACGGCAACACCGGCACCAGCACCCAATCCAGACGCGCCAGCAGCGCCAGCACCTGGGGCGAATCAATCGCCGGCGGGCAGTCCCAGACCACGAAAGCCGTTGGCTCGGCGGCGTCGGCCGCAGGTGGCAGCGGATGCGCCGCCTGCACCCGCATCGGCAAGGGCTCCCCGCCTTGGGCCGCCCACTGCAGCGCCGAACCCTGGGCGTCCAGATCGACCAACAAGGTCGAATCCCGCTGCGCCAAGGCGGCCGCCAAGTTGAAGGCCAGCGTGGTCTTGCCAGTGCCACCCTTGTGGTTGAGCAAGGCGAGCTGGAACGGAGCAGGGCGGTCGGGCATACCCGCTCAGGCCGTTGCCAGCCGACCCAGTTCGGCCGCCAAGCGGCATTCGCTCTCGCTCAAGTTTGGCCCGCTGGCGCTGATGGTCACGTTCACGTAGGTGGTGCCGAAGTTGATGTTCTGCGGCTGCACCCCGAGCGCGTCCGACTGCTCGGCCAGCCGGTCCAGAAACTGGCGCGTTTGGCCATAGCTGCCAAACTGGAAGCGCCGAAACAAGCTGGGCGGGCGCTCGCTCCACTGCCAGCCCGGGGCGGCGCTCAAGGCCGCGTCTCTGGCGGATTCCTTGCTGGATTCCAAGGCGGTGGGGTCCATCATCTGCGTCTCCTCAGACGGGTGGCTGCAGGGGCGAGCGCGCTAGACTCAGCACGCCTCAACTGCGGGTGGAGGTGATTTCCAGATCGCGGCCGCCGCTGTCGGCTTGCGGGCGCAGGGGCAAAATCCCCTCCACCTCGCTGTGTACGCGGGCGATGATGTGCGCCGCCACCAGACCGTCGCCCACGCGCTCGCAGGCATCGGCCCCGGCGCGCACGGCGGCGTTGACGGCGCCGGTTTCACCGCGCACCAGCACCGTGACGTAGCCGCCACCGACGAACTGGCGCCCGATCAGGCGCACTTCAGCGGCTTTGGTCATGGCGTCGGCGGCTTCGATGGCCGGCACCAGACCGCGTGTTTCGATCATCCCGAGGGCGATCCCTGTTGCTTGGCTCATCGCGTACCCCTTTGCAAAAAAATTTCAAATCAGGCCGATGGGGTCGTGGGCAGGATGCCCTCGACTTCGCTGTGCACGCGCGCGATGATGTGCGCCGCCACCAGTCCGTCACCGACGCGCTCGCAGGCATCGGCCCCGGCGCGCACCGCCGCGTTGACGGCGCCGGTTTCACCGCGCACCAGCACCGTGACGTAGCCTCCGCCCACGAACTGGCGCCCGATCAGGCGCACTTCGGCGGCTTTGGTCATGGCGTCGGCGGCCTCGATGGCCGGCACCAGACCGCGTGTTTCGATCATTCCCAGGGCAATACCCGTTGCTGCAGACATTTCACTTCTCCTTCAGTTAGAAACAAAAACCGGGCCGTTCGCGCTTGAACCCAACCCACCCATGCCACACCGGGCTGGCACCATGCCGGCCCTACTTGCATCTTTAAGGCATCCTTGGCCGCCACCTTCATGGTGCCGGCTCCCAGTGATCGACGATGCCGCAGATCGCCAGATCGGTCATCGTCAGCGGGTCCGGCATCGCCAGCCGCGCCGCCGTGCCGGTGGCGACCAGCACCCACTTGCCCACTGGCGCCCCGACCGGGTCGCTGGCCACCGAAACCACCCCCTGCTCGCTTTGCAGCACCCGCAGCGACACCGCGCCTAGCCCGGCCACGCGCCGGGTGCAAACCAGATCGTCGATCACTTGCAGCACTTCCATCAGGCACTGCCTTCCGCCGTCCAGCGGTCGATGATGCCGACGATGGTCAAGTCGGACGGGAAATCCCGGCTGCCGGCGGCTTCGCGCGCGGCCGATGAACCCACACAAATCACCCAGTCGCCCGGTATGCAACCCACCGCATCCACGGCCACACTGCGGATGCCGCCGGCGCGCTCTTGCACCACCAACAAGGGCCGGTGGCCAAAGGCCTCGATCCGGTTGGTCGAAACCAAGGTTTTTTCTACGCGCATGATCTTCATGGTGCCGGTCCTTGCCTGTTCAGTGCGCTGCCGCGCTCACGGCGTGCTCGGCCCATTCCAGCACCGAACCGGCCTGGCGCTCGCTCACCGCCACCCGGCAGTGCAGCAGGCCGCGCTCGGCCAGATCGGAAAAGCGCGCACGGATGGCTTGCGCCACGCGCAGACCGCGCTGCACGGCGCGCTCGCGTGCCCCAGGCACGCGTGCGTTGTAAGTGAAATGCACCAGCACCGGCAGCGCCAGACCGCGCTGCACATTCAGGCCCTGGAAGATGCGCGCGCCCACGTCGAGGTCGGCCGCCCCTTCTTCCACCGTGTCGAGGTGGGCAAAGTAAAACTGGTTGCGCAGGTGCAGCAGCGGCACCGCCTCGCCGGCGCAGACGAAGGCCTCGTCGTGGCCGATCACGGCGTAGCGCCCGGCGTGGTGCCGGTTCACGTATTCGATCTGCGAAAAATTGGCGATCAGCCACGCTTGCACCAGCGCCAGCAGGCCGGCCTCATTGCCCTTGGCTGCCAGGCCGCCGAGTTCGGTGACGTGGCGTTGCAGCGCCTGCTGCACGGCCTGCTGCGCCGCCGCTGCGGGCATACCGAAGCTGCTGCGATACAGCGCGGCGCTGTCGAGGAAGCGCGTGCGCTGGATCTGCCCGCTGGCGTCGGGCAGGTGGATGCGGATGGCGTCGCAGTCGGTATCGACTCCGATCAGCAGCACCTGCGGCGCGGCACCCAGCCCAAAGGTGTTGTCCACTGCCATTTGCAATGCGACAAGGCGCTCGATGGCGGCTTGCACCGCCTGCTCGTCCTGGCTGCCGTGGGCGGCACAGCCCTGCTCGCACGGGGCCGACGAGCTGTAGTGATAGACCGCCACTTTGAGGTAGTCGAGCTGCGCCCCGCCTTCGATGGCCCCGGTGAGGCGCTCGAGTTCGCGCTGCGTCCAGTCGGCCACGTCGTGCTCGACGTCGAACAGCGCCCCGGCGTAGGCTTTGACCCACACATGGGCAGCGGGCGTGGTGCGCAGGATGAAGGGCAGCAGCGCTTGCAGGCGGCCGTCGGCGCAGGGGCTGAAGTCCAGCGTGTGGTAGCCCCAGTCGCGCCACTGCTGCGGCCCAATCGGCATGCGCGCGCGCCAGCAGCTTTGGTCGAAACCGGCTTGCTGCACCGACTGCGCCACGGTCTGGAACAGGCAGTGCGCGTGCAAGGCCGCCATATCGACCCCGGCCACCCAAGCGTTGCTGAGCCAGTCGGTGGGCAGTTCGAAGCCCAGCTTTTGCAGCGCCAGCGTCTGCGCCTGCGCCGCAAAGTCGCGCTCGTGCTGGCAGCTCGAGAGGGTGCGCAGCACATCGAGCACGGCGGCAAAGCGGCCGCGCACGCGCTGCTCGTAGGTGTGCAGGCAGTCGTTGAGGTCGGCATCGACCAGGGCGTGGCCGGGCTGAGGCGTGGAGTGCGTGCGGGCCGCGGGTGCTGCCTGCACCGCCATTGTGGCCGGGGCAGCCCGAGCTGGGGACTTGGCCGTGGCCTTCTGGGCTGCAGCGGCACGGTAACGGGCCGCGCGCTGCAACGCCAAGGCTGGGCTGCGCGGGGCCACAGCGGCCTCAACGACGCGCGCATCAGGCGCAGCGGCCAGCCCAGCGCGCACTGGCGTGGCTTGGGCTTGTCGGCGTTTGAGCGTGTTCATGGTCGAGCGCTTGCGGTGGCTGCGTAGGCTGGCGTGGGGCTCTTAGCCGCGCGCACCACCCGAAATGGTGACCATGGCGCCACGCCCGGTGTTGCCCGATGACCCGGTGACCGGGCTGGGTGGCACCTCGGCGCGTGCCTGCTCGCGCACGCTGCGCGCATCCATGCCCATGCCCATGGCACGCGGCTGCCCGCGCTGGGTCGGGTTGCGCGATTGCGCCGAAACCCCGTCGGTGCCGCTGATGTGGCGGCTGCTGCTCCAGGAGTCGCCGGTTAGGCGCGAGCCTTGCTGGCGCCCCTCACCCGAGAGGCGCTCGCTGGCTGGCGGCTGCACAGCGGGCGGGCTGGCCGGGGTCGCTGGTCTGGCCGAGCTGCGCCGCGAATCGAGGCTCTGGCCGCCGTGGCGGAATTCGGGTGTGCCGGTGATCACCCCTTGGGCCTTGAACCCCGGCCCGGTGATGCGCTCGCTGTTGCCATAAGCCACCCCGGTGACTTGGTTGCGCGGCGCTGCCGACTGCGGTGCCGTGGCGCGTCCGGCCGGTTGGCCGCGCTGCGGGCGAGCGATGCTAAAGCCCTTGGGTGCAGCGGGCGGTGTTTCCACGGCCAGTTCGGGGTGGCGCGTCAACCAGGCGCTGTCGATGGTGCAGGCGGCGTATTGGTTGTCCGGCCCGATGAAGGGAGTTCCAGTAATCGGCTCACACGCGCCGCGCTCGTCGCCGGTAACGCCGCCGCCGCCGATGCCGGGGCGGTCGCCGGTGAGCGACTGGGTGCGCCAGCTGGCGCTCTGGCGTTGCGCCTGCACCGGCTCTGGCAGCGCGTGCCTGGCTTCAGATGCGGGCATTCTGCTGGGTGCGGCTTGCAACGCACGGGCGTATTGCGTGCCTGTGATCGGGCGCTGCATGCCGGCTTCGTTGCCTGTCACCTTGCTGCCGCCGTTGACCACGACCCCGGTCACGGTTTGCTGGCCCCGGCTCGACATCACGCTCACCTTGTGCGGCCCTTGCAGCGGCTGTTCTTGGCACAGGCGGGTGGTCAGGTCCGACAGGTATTGGGTGCCGGTGATGCCCAGGCACACCCCGGTTTGGTTGCCGGTCACGCGCGGCTGCGGGTCCACTTCGGTGCCGCTGATGCTTTGCTGCTGGCCGGTGGTTTGCGACAGCCCAACCTTGGGTGGGCGCGGCTGCGGCTTGGACTCGCACCAAGCCTGGTACTGCTCCATGCCGATGTATTCGGTTCCGGTGACGTTGCGGCAGGTGCCCGGCTCTTGGCCGGTGACCTTGCTGCTGCGCTCGACCTGAATGCCGCTCACTTCTTGCCCAGACAGCGTGTGCCCGACCTCGGTGCGCTCGGCCACAGGGCGGCTGCGGCTGCGCGCCACGCTGCGGTTGCCGCTGCTGTGCTGGGCTTCGGTGCGCCCAGCGAGCGACTGCACGATGCGTTTTTGCATCGCCAACTGGCGCCCCGTCACGCCCTGCACCAAGGCGGTTTGCCAATCGGCGCGATCCGGCATGGTGGCGGCGATGCGGCTGGCGTTAGCGACTTTTTGGATGCCCACCTTGCCTTCTTGGGCCAAGGTCTGGCGCCGGGCCCGGGCCAAGGTGCGGCCGTTGGGCAAAGCGCAGGCGGCCTTGGTCTGGCTGGCTGGCGCAGACACCGCAGCGGCCACGTCGCACTGACACGCCGCATCGGCGGCACCCGAGCAACCGCACTGCGCCTCATCGCGCCGTGCCGCTGCTTGCACCGCCTGCGCCGCAGCTTGGCTGGCACGCACGGCCGCTGCGACGCGCTTGGCTGCCCCTGCCTTGCCCTCGGTGGCCATGGCTAGGCGGCGCATGCGCGCCAGCTCGCGCCCGGAAAGGGTCAGGTTTGCGTGGTTCAGTGCGGGTTCCATGGCGGTCTCCTCGGTCGTCGGGGGGCGCACCCAGTGGTGCGCGCGCGGGCTAAGCTTGGGGCAGGGCAGTTCGTGGTGGCTGAAAACTCAGCGATAGACCACGAAACACTGGCCTTGGCTTTGCGAGTAGTTGTCGTAAGCCACGAAGCGCACCATGTGCTCGGGGAACTCACGGTGGCAGGCTTCGATTTCGGCCAGCACGGCGTCGATGTTTTGCTCGCCAAACAGCGGCAGCTTCCACATGTACCAAAAGCTGGTGTTGGCGGTGGTGCCGCGTTCGGTGTGCTCGACCGCCGGGCTCCAGCCCTGCGAAATGGCGTAGCCGATCTGGCGGCGCACCTGCTCGGGCTTCATGGGTGGCAGGTAGGAAAAGGTCTCGTACTTGAGCGACTGCTCGTAAGCTTGCACGGCCATGATGGGGCTCCTTGGAATGCAAAAAAGAGGGTTCAGGTGAAGGATGGGGCTCTAAGGCAGCGGCTTACTTGTGCGCCACGTCGAGCTTGTCCACGGTGTCGAACTCGAACTTGATCTCTTTCCAAGTCTCCATCGCGATCTTGAGCTCCGGGCTGTGCGCGGCCGCTGCGGTGAGGATTTCCTTGCCCTCTTTTTCCAGTGGGCGCCCTTCGTTGCGCGCTTGCACGCAGGCTTCCAGTGCAACCCGGTTGGCGTGCGCGCCGGCCGCGTTGCCCCATGGGTGGCCCAAGGTGCCGCCGCCGAACTGCAACACCGAGTCGTCGCCAAAAATATTCACCAGCGCCGGCATGTGCCAAACGTGGATGCCGCCCGAGGCCACGGCAAACACGCCCGGCATCGAACCCCAGTCCTGGTCGAAGAAGATGCCGCGCGATCGGTTTTCCGGCACGTAGGATTCGCGCAGCAGGTCGATCCAGCCCAGGGTGGATTCGCGGTCGCCTTCGAGCTTGCCCACCACGGTGCCGGTGTGCAGGTGGTCGCCGCCCGAGAGGCGCAAAATCTTGGTCAGCACTCGGAAGTGGATGCCGTGGTGCGGGTTGCGGTCGATCACCGCGTGCATGGCGCGGTGGATGTGCAGCAGCATGCCGTTGTCGCGGCACCAGTTGGCCAAGCCCGTGTTGGCGCAGAAACCGGCCGTGATGTAGTCGTGCATGATGATCGGGGCACCGATCTCTTTGGCGTACTCGGCGCGCTTGTACATTTCCTCGGGCGTCGGGGCGGTGACGTTGAGGTAGTGGCCTTTGCGCTCGCCGGTTTCGGCCTCGGCCTTGAGGGTGGCTTCCTGCACGAAGTCGAAGCGCTGGCGCCACCGCATGAAAGGCTGGCTGTTGATGTTCTCGTCGTCCTTGGTGAAATCCAGACCGCCGCGCAGGCACTCATAGACAGCGCGGCCGTAGTTCTTGGCCGACAGACCGAGCTTGGGCTTGATGGTGCAACCCAGCAGCGGGCGCCCATACTTGTTCATGATGTCGCGCTCGACCTGGATGCCGTGTGGCGGGCCGCCGCAGGTTTTCACATAAGCGATCGGGAAGCGCACGTCTTCGAGCCGCAGCGCACGCACCGCTTTGAAGCCAAACACGTTGCCCACCAGCGAGGTGAAGACGTTGACCACCGAACCCTCTTCGAACAGGTCGATCGGGTAGGCGATGAAGGCGTAGTAGCAGGTGTCGTCGCCGGGCACGTCTTCGATGCGGTAGGCGCGGCCCTTGTAGTAGTCCATGTCGGTGAGCAAGTCGGTCCAGACCGTGGTCCAGGTGCCGGTAGAAGATTCGGCCGCCACCGCTGCCGCCGCCTCCTCACGGTCCACCCCGGCTTGTGGGGTGATCTTGAACACCGCCAACAGGTCGGTGTCGAGCGGGATGTAATCCGGCATCCAGTAGGTTTGGCGGTATTCTTTGACACCGGCGCTGTAAGACTTGACGGCCATGCTTGCTCCTGATTGGTAACGGGTTGAACCGGGGCACCGGCATCCGGGCAAACCCCAGATGCGTGGCGATGGGGTGAATTCTTTGGCAAAAACCTATTTGACGCAAGTAAAATGTTTAGACTGTAATCTTTTACCAAAGTAAACCTATGAACCTGCGTCACCTCACCCTGCACCAGTTGCGCATCTTTTTGGCCGTGGCGCGCCACGCCAGCTTCACCCGCGCCGCCGAGGCGCTGCACCTGTCGCCGCCGACGCTGTCGTTGCAAGTCAAGCAACTGGCCGAAACCATCGGGCAGCCTTTGTTCGAGCAATTGGGCAAAAAGATTTACCTCACTGCCACCGGCCAGACGCTGGCCGAAGCCTGCCAAGACCTCGAAGCCCGCATGGAGCGGCTGACGCAGGACCTGGCCGCCCTGCAAGGGGTCGAGCGCGGCAGCCTCAAGCTGGCGATCCTGACCACGGTGCAATACACCGTGCCCAAGCTGCTGGGCCGCTTTTGCAGCGCCCACCCTGGCATCGAGGTTGCGATGCAGGTGGGCAACCGCGAAATGCTGTTGCACAGGCTGGCGCACAACCTCGACGACCTCACCATCATGGGCCAGCCACCCGAGCACCTGGCGCTGGTGAGCGAGGTGTTTGCCGAGAACCCGCTGCTGCTGCTCGCCCCGCCCGGGCACCCGCTGGTGGGCCAGCGCGCCATCGACCCGCAGCGCTTGCAAGACCAGCCGTTCGTGCTGCGCGAACCCGGCTCGGGCACCCGTTTGACGAGCGAGAAGTTTTTTGCCAACCAGGGCATCCGCATCAAAAACCGGCTCGAAGTCGGCAGCAACGAAGCCATCAAGCAGACCGTGGCCGGCGGGCTCGGGCTGGCGGTGCTGTCGGCGCACGCGGTGGCGGCCGAACTGGCGCTGGGCGAACTGGTGCAACTCGACGTACAAGGTTTTCCCCTGATGCGGCATTGGTACCTGGTTTACCCGCAAGGCAAGCGTTTGTCGCCTGCGGCGCTGGCCTTCAAAGCCTGGCTGGGTCAGGCCGCCTCAGCTTTGGCTGAAGCGCCGGTGCAGAAGATCTGAAGCCGTCCGCGCGCCGCAAGGGTGCCCGTGCGGCGATTTATCTTGGCCCCGTCGGGGCGATCTGAAATAATGTTCCGATCCTCCCCCACACCGTTGCAAGGCACTCCATGAACCCACGCGCCACCAAGATCGTCGCCACCCTCGGGCCGGCTTCCAACACGCCCGAGATTTTGTACGCCATGATCGAGGCCGGCGTGAACGTGGTGCGGCTCAACTTCTCACACGGCACGGCCGACGAGCACCGCCAGCGCGCCGCCATGGTGCGTGCCGCCGCGCAGCGCGCCGGGCGCGAAGTGGCGATCATGGCCGACCTGCAGGGGCCCAAAATCCGCGTCGGCAAGTTCGCCCAAGGGCGCGTGATGTTGCAAGCGGGCCAACCGTTCGTGCTCGACGCCGCGCGCACCCAGCCGGGCGACGAAGCAGCCGTGGGGCTGGACTACAAAAACCTGCCCGACGAGGTGCAGGCCGGGGACGTGCTGCTGCTCAACGACGGCCTGATCGTGCTGCAGGTGCTGCGCCTCGAAGGCGCGGCGGTGCACACCGAAGTGGTGCAGGGCGGCGAGTTGTCCAACCACAAGGGCATCAACAAGCGCGGCGGCGGCCTCACTGCCCCGGCCCTGACCGCCAAAGACATGGAAGACCTCAAGGTGGCGATCGCGCTGGAGGTGGACTTTGTGGCAGTGAGCTTTCCCAAAGACGCCGCCGACATGGAGCTGGCGCGCCAACTGTGCCTGCTGGCCAACCCCTACGGCGCGCAGCCGGCCCTGATCGCCAAGATCGAGCGCGCCGAGGCCATTCCGGTGCTGGAGAGCATCGTGCTGGCCAGCGACGGCATCATGGTGGCGCGCGGCGATCTGGCGGTCGAGGTGGGCAACGCGGCCGTGCCGGCGCTGCAAAAGCGCATGATCCGGCTGGCGCACACGCACGACCGCTTCGTCATCACCGCCACCCAGATGATGGAGAGCATGATCCACGCCCCCATGCCCACGCGCGCCGAAGTGAGCGACGTGGCCAACGCGGTGCTCGACGGCAGCGATGCCGTGATGCTCAGCGCCGAAACCGCCGCCGGCAAGTTCCCGCTCGAAACCGTGCGCGAAATGGCGCTGATCTGCGAGGCCGCCGAACGCGCCGACCAGCACGACCTGGAGTCCGACTTCAGCGGCAAAGCCTTCACCCGCATCGACCAATCCATCGCCATGGGTGCGCTCTTTACCGCCTCGCACCTGGGCGCCAAAGCCATCGTGGCCCTGACCGAATCGGGCTCGACCGCACTGTGGATGAGCCGCCACAAGGTGCGCATTCCCATCTACGCCCTGACGCCGCGCCTGCGTGCGCAGCGGCGCATGGCGGTCTATCGCAACGTGCACCCGCTGCTGGTGGACTCCAGCACCGACCGCGACACCGCGCTGGCCCAGGCCGAGCAACACCTCATCGGGCGCGGCATCATGCAGGCGGGCGATGTCTATGCCATCACCTGCGGCGAGCCCATGGGCACCCCAGGCGGCACCAACATGCTCAGGATTTTGCGGGTGGAGTAGCAAAGGGCAGCAGTTGCCCAAAGCGCTGCGCCAAAAAGCCTTCACCTCGCTCCAGGATAAAGTAGCGAAAAGCCTCGGCCGCCGGCGAGAGCACCTTGGACAGGGTGTGGACTAGGTTCCATGCCCTCACCATCGGGGTGCCCTCCACGTCGAGCCGCGCGATCAGCCCATGTTGCAGTTCCAGCCCGATCGTGTGCAGCGACAAAAAACTCAAGCCCATGCCGGCCATCACCGCCTGCTTGATGGCTTCGTTGCTCGACATCTCCATCACCACCCGCGGTTGCAAGCGGGTGTTTTGCAAAAACTTCTCCATCGCGGCCCGGGTGCCGGAGCCGCGCTCGCGCACGATGAAGCCATAGGGCTCCAGCGCCGCCGGCGTGGGGTGGCCGATGTTGAGCAAGGGGTGGTCGGTCGGGGCCACGAACACCAGCGGATTGGCGGCAAAGGGTTCGGTGCGCGTGGCCAGCTCTTTGGGCGGCATGCCCATGACGGCGATGTCCACCTCACCACCTTGCAGCATGCGCAGCAACTGGTCGTGGTTGCCCAGCACCAGGCGCGTTTCCACACCCGCGTACTCCTGTCGAAACTGGCCGATCAGGTGCGGCAAAAAGTACTGCGCCGTGCCCACCATGCCAATCGTTAGTTGCCCGACTTCGACCCGTTTCAGGCGTGCCGCCGCGTCTTGGGCGTCCTTGAGCGTGGCCAAGATTTTGCGCGCATAGACCAGCATGTACTCGCCAGCCGTGGTCAGGCTCACCTTGCGCCCGCTGCGCTCAAACAGAGGCAGCCCCACATTGTCTTCCAACTCCTTGATTTGCATGGTCACTGCGGGCGGCGTGAGGTGCAGCGCCTCGGCCGCGCGGGCAAAACTCAGGTGGCGCGCCACCTCAGTGAAAACCCTAAGCTGGCGAAAGGTGGTGTTCTTCAATAAGGTTCTCCTGAATCAGGTGTGAATTAATCGTAAATTTACCTTATCTCGCTTCGAAACTATATTGCGGTTTCCACTCATATTTTTGGTTGCCGCCTTCCATGCTCACAGCCCTGATTTTCGACGTCGATGGGACCCTGGCGGACACGGAAAGCGTGCACTTGGAGGCGTTCAACCACGCCTTCGCGCAAGAAGGGCTGGACTGGCACTGGGATGTGCCGCTCTACACCCGGCTGCTCGAGATCTCGGGCGGCAAGGAGCGCCTGCTGCACTACTGGCGCATGGTGCAGCCCGAGCTGAAAGAGGTGGACAGCGGTGCCGTGCGCGACACCGTGGCGCGCCTGCACGAGATCAAGACCGCCTACTACGAGCAGGTGGTCAGCGCCGGCGCGCTGTCTTTGCGGCCCGGGGTGCTGGCCCTGATGCAGGCGGCCTACGAGCAAGGGGTGCAGCTGGCGATCGCCACCACCACCTCGCCGGTCAATATTGCGGCGCTGCTGCGCAGCGCCATCGGGCCGGACTGGCGCAGCTTTTTTCTGGCCATTGGCGACGCCAGCAACGCCCCCATCAAAAAACCGCATCCGCAGGTGTACCTGAAGGTGCTGGCCGACATGCGCCTCGATCCGGCGCACTGCGTGGCTTTCGAGGACTCTGCCAACGGCCTGCAAGCGGCCACGGCGGCGGGTTTGGCCACCGTCATCACCCCCACCAGCTACACCGCGCAGCACGACTTTGGCGCCGCGCTGCGGGTATTGCCCGATTTGAGCCACCTCAGGCTGGAGCTGTTGCGCCAGTGGCTGAGCGAACTCCAGGCTGCGCCCACCAGGCCGCAGCCATTGGCCAGACCGCGTGCTGCAGCCGGGCGCTGAGTTCGTGCCAGCGCCCAGGCACGGTCATCGCAGCCCCCCATCTGTGTCCCTAAATTCAAAAACCACCGAGACAAACCATGCTCCAAACCAACCGCTCCACGCTCACGCAGTTCCTGATTGAAGAGCGGCGCCGCTACCCCGGGGCCACCGGCGACTTCAACGCCCTCATACTCGATGTGACCCTGGCCTGCAAGGCCATCGCCAGTGCCGTGGCCTACGGCGAGCTCGGGGGCGCCATGGGCAACCACGCGCCCGAAGAAGGCGGCAGCGTGAACGTGCAGGGCGAAACCCAGAAAAAGCTCGACGTGCTGAGCAACGAGGTCTTCATCCAGCGCACCGAGTGGTCGGGCCACCTGGCGGGTATGGCGTCCGAAGAGATGGACTTGCCGCACCAGATTCCGGCGCAGTACCCGCGCGGCCACTATCTGCTGGTGTTCGACCCACTGGATGGCTCCAGCAACATCGACGTCAACGTCTCGGTGGGCAGCATCTTCTCGGTGCTGCGCGCCCCGCAAGCGGTGATCGACAGCGGTCGCGATGTGGTCGAGGCCGACTTCCTGCAGCCTGGCGCCACCCAAATGGCCGCTGGCTACGCGCTCTACGGCCCCACCACCATGCTGATCCTCACCGTGGGCCGTGGCGTCAACGGCTTTACGCTGGATCCGAATCTGGGCGAATTCATGCTCACCCACCCCGACATGAAAATCCCGCCCGACACGCAAGAATTTGCCATCAACGCCTCCAACGCGCGCTTCTGGGAAGCGCCGGTCAAGCGCTACGTGGACGAGTGCCTAGCCGGCAAGACCGGCCCACGCGGCAAGGATTTCAACATGCGCTGGATCGCCTCCATGGTGGCCGAGGCGCATCGCATCCTGATGCGCGGCGGCGTATTTCTGTATCCGCGCGACACCAAAGACCCGCTTAAACCGGGCCGCCTGCGCCTGCTCTACGAAGCCAACCCGGTCGGCATGATCATGGAGCAGGCCGGGGGCCGGGCCAGCACCGGCCGCGAGCCGATGATGGACGTGCTGCCCACCTCACTGCACCAGCGCATCGGGCTGGTGTTTGGCAGCAAGAACGAAGTGGAGCGCATCGAGCGCTACCACCGCGAGCCGGCGCAAGCCAAGGAAGGCGAGCCGCTGTTTGCCACGCGCTCGCTGTTTCGTGACTAAGCAGACGCAGCACCCGGCCCCAGCGTACAAAATTTAGGAGACCCACCACCATGTCCGAACGCCACCCCATCATCGCCATCACCGGCTCCTCCGGTGCCGGCACCTCCACCGTTACGCGCACCTTTCAGAACATCTTTCGCCGCGAGGGCGTGAGCGCCGCCGTGATCGAAGGCGACAGCTTTCACCGCTTCGAGCGCAAAGCCATGAAGCAGCGCATGGCCGAAGAAGAGGCCACAGGCAACCGCCACTTCAGCCACTTCGGGGCCGAGGGCAACCGCTTCGAGGAACTCGAAGCCCTGTTTCGCGACTACGCCGCCAGCGGCACCGGCAAAAGCCGCAAATACCTGCACAACGAGCTCGAAGCCGCCCCCTACGGGCAAGAGCCCGGCACCTTCACGCCCTGGGAGGATTTGCCCCTTGGCACCGACCTGCTGTTCTACGAAGGCCTGCATGGGGCGGTGAAAACCGAAAGCGTCGATGTGGCGCGCTACCCGGATCTGCTGATCGGCGTGGTGCCCACCATCAACTTGGAGTGGATACAAAAACTCATCCGCGACAAAACCCAGCGCGGCTACAGCCAAGACGCGGTGGTGGACACCATCTTGCGCCGCATGCCCGACTACGTGAACTACATCGTGCCGCAGTTTGGCCTCACGCACGTCAACTTCCAGCGCGTGCCGGTGGTGGACACCTCCAACCCCTTCATCACGCGCGACATCCCCACCGCCGACGAAAGCGTGTGCGTGGTGCGTTTTGCCCAGCCCAAGGGCATCGATTTCCAGTACTTGCTGAGTATGATCAGCGGGTCGTGGATGAGCCGCGCCAACACCATCGTGGTGCCTGGGGGCAAGATGGAATTGACCATGCAGCTCATCTTCACCCCCTTCATCTGGCGCATGATGGAGCGCAAAAAGCGTGCGCTCGGCTTGGCCTGAACCCGCCCCCGATCTGGAACACCTCGCATGAAAAACCCTAGCCCCGAACTGGCCCGCCGCATGGCCAACGCGATCCGCATGTTGTCGGTCGATGCCGTGGAAAAAGCCAAGAGCGGCCACCCCGGCGCGCCGATGGGCATGGCCGAAATCGCCGAAGTGCTCTGGAACCGGCACCTCAAGCACAACCCGCTCAACCCGCACTGGCCCGACCGAGACCGCTTCGTGCTCTCCAACGGCCACGGCTCGATGCTGGTCTACTCCCTGCTGCACCTCACCGGCTACGACCTGCCGCTGCGCGAGCTGCAAAACTTTCGCCAGTTGCACAGCAAAACCGCTGGGCACCCCGAAGTCGGCATCACCCCCGGCATCGAGACCACCACCGGTCCGCTCGGGCAGGGGCTGGCCAACGCGGTCGGCATGGCGCTGGCCGAAAAACTGCTGGCGACCGAGTTCAACCGCCCCGGCCACGCCGTGGTGGACCACCACACCTACGTCTTTCTGGGCGACGGCTGCCTGATGGAGGGCATCAGCCACGAAGTCTGCTCGCTCGCCGGCACCCTGCGCCTGCCCAAGCTGATCGCCTTTTACGACGACAACGGCATCTCGATCGACGGCCACGTCGAGGGCTGGTTCACCGACGACACGCCCAAGCGCTTCGAGGCTTATGGCTGGAACGTGATCGCCCGCGTGAATGGGCACGACCCGGCGGCGGTGCAGGCGGCGCTGCTGCAGGCCAAACAGCAGGTCACGGCCGCCGACGGCAAGCCAACCCTGATCTGCTGCCAGACCGTGATCGGCCAGGGTTCACCCAACAAGGCCGGCACGCACGACGTGCACGGCGCCGCGCTTGGGGCCGCCGAAGTCGCGGCCACGCGCGCCGCGCTGGGCTGGGAGCACCCGCCGTTCGAGATTCCGGCCGACCTCACCAGCGCCTGGGACGCACGCGCCAGCGGGGCCGTGGCCGAGGGCGACTGGCACCGGCGCTGGCTGGCCTACCGCAGCGAGTACCCGCAACTGGCGGCCGAGTTCGAGCGCCGCATGGCGGGCCAGTTGCCCGCCGATTTCGCCGCCAAGCTGACGCCGCTGCTCGAAGCCATCGCCGCCAAGCCCGAGGCTATAGCCACCCGCAAAGCCAGCCAGAACGCGCTCGACGCGCTGGCCCCGCTGTTGCCCGAGTTCTTTGGCGGCAGCGCCGACCTCACCGGCTCCAATCTGACCAACTTCAAGGGCTGCGTCAAAGCCGGCCGCGACACCTGGGGCAACCACCTGAGCTACGGCGTGCGCGAGTTCGGCATGGCCGCGATCATGAACGGCATCGCCCTGCACGGCGGCTACCTGCCCTACGGCGGCACC
>Ga0208372_10128_pt1 | contig 20987 bp, 23 predicted proteins | sample Subbio2Dec_QV11A_FD_184832 | JGI IMG/M metagenome (GOLD analysis project Ga0208372, IMG submission 184832) | Serpentinite rock and fluid subsurface biosphere microbial communities from McLaughlin Reserve, California, USA - CR12Dec_QV11A (SPAdes) | ecosystem: Environmental > Terrestrial > Deep...
AGATGAACTTCGCTTCGCTCGCCCTTGATTTCTGCCTAACGTATACTCCACTATGCAAGTTGTATGGGAATATTTGGTTCACGAAGAAAACGAAAATCGCTGTCTTGACAAAGGGGACACATTATACAATATTGTTGAGTACAAACGAGGCAAACCAAAACCTGATGACAGGGATGCGGTTCAGCTGTGCGCCCAGGCTATTTGTTTGGAAGAGATGCTTGGTATCACTTTGGATTACGGATATATGTATTATGGCGAAATCAAGCATAGACACCAGGTTGATTTTGACGATACTCTCAGGGAGAGGGTAGAAATGTTAGCTGAAAAAATGCATCTGCTGTATGTACATGGAATCACCCCACCGGCTATAAAAGGAAAACAGTGTAAAAATTGCTCTATGGAGAACATCTGTCTGCCGAAACTTAGCAGAAGCAGTAAAAAAGCGGAAATGTATATGGCCGGTTTGCTGGAAGAGATGAACAGAGAATAAATGGCGGGGAGAACAGCAGATGCGTAAAATGCTGAACGTATTATATGTGACCAATCCAGATGCGTATATTTCAAAAGACGGAGAGAATTTGGTAGTACGGTTAAATGATGAAGAAGTCTTTCGAACCCCCATTCATTACTTGGAAGGTATCGTCACCTTTGGCCATATGGGTGCCAGTCCGGCCTTGATGGGTATGTGTATGGAAAAAGGGGTGACGGTATCTTTTCTGACGGGTTATGGAAAACATTTGGCCACGGTTCAAGGCATCCCCAAAGGTAATGTTCTGTTAAGAAGAAAGCAATACCGGTTGGCGGATTCGGAACGTGATTCTGCAGCGCTGGCATCAGCGTTTATTATCGGCAAAATTGCTAACTGTCGAACAGTTTTACGGCGTTTTATTAGTGACTATGGCGATAAGATGGAGACAGGAGAGATAACAAGTGTCTCTAAACTAATGGCGCGCAATGTGTTGAAGTTGAGTAAAGAGCTTAGTCTCGAAGAAGTGAGAGGTATTGAAGGAGAAACGGCTCGTAATTATTTTTCAGTACTTGATCAGCTAATTGTCTGCCAAAAGAATCATTTTTTTATGAGAGGCCGTAATCGTCGGCCGCCCCGTGATAACGTAAATGCTTTGCTGTCGTTTCTCTATACCCTTCTCCTCCACGAAACTAAAGCTGCATTACAGACGGTTGGCTTAGACCCTTATGTAGGTTTTCTGCATCGTGATAGGCCGGGAAGGATGGGGTTGGCCCTTGATTTGATGGAGGAGTTCAGACCGTACATTGCAGACCGGCTCGCGTTAAGCCTAATTAACCGACAACAAGTTAATGGCAGTGATTTTATTACCGCAGAGTCAGGCGGCGTGATCATGAAAGAAACTGCCAGAAGAACAGTATTAGAAGCTTGGCAAAAACGAAAACAAGAAGAAATGACCCATCCTTTTCTTGAAGAAAAAATGCAGGTCGGTCTCTTGCCATACGCTCAGGCATTATTGTTGTCCAGACACCTAAGAGGGGATATTGATCGTTACCCTCCATTTTTCTGGAAATAGGAGGATTGTGAAACCATGATGGTATTGATTACTTACGATGTAAGCACAACCTCACCGGAAGGAAGAAAAAGATTGCGGAATGTAGCGAAACAATGTGTTAATTTTGGGCAAAGGGTTCAGAACTCGGTATTTGAATGTCTTCTAGATCCAGCGCAGTTTGTCATGCTGAAAAATACATTGGAAAAAATAATTAATAAAGATGAAGACAGCTTACGATATTATTCCCTTGGCAGTAACTGGAGGAAGAGGGTGGAGCATGTCGGTGCAAAATCTGCTTTTGATCCAGAAGGTTCATTAATTGTTTGAAGCGCGAACCATATGCTAACAGAAATATTGTGAGCTATCGCACACCCTATATGTATTACGAATTTGTCATTTTCATCTGAAAATATAGAGACAACAAACATAATAAGCAAATGGTTCGCGAAAAGTTGTTATGCAAGCCCATGAATTATAAGGATTTGTTGTATGCTGTCGCCCCCCGCGCGGGGGCGTGGATTGAAACTGCTGGATTAGGCGGCGCCGCTGTGTTTTGGCTGGTCGCCCCCCGCGCGGGGGCGTGGATTGAAACTGTAATTTGTGTGCGACGGCTCGCTGGTGTGGTGTGTCGCCCCCCGCGCGGGGGCGTGGATTGAAACAAACCGTTGCGGGCTGGTGATCGGTACTTCACCCGTCGCCCCCCGCGCGGGGGCGTGGATTGAAACCCGCGACGACCGGGAAAATATCCCCGACCCGGTAGTCGCCCCCCGCGCGGGGGCGTGGATTGAAACACTACGTAACCCCCTTAAAATTCGTAAATGTTTTGTCGCCCCCCGCGCGGGGGCGTGGATTGAAACAGGTTTAATGGAGGTACATTCTTCCGTTCCGGCGTCGCCCCCCGCGCGGGGGCGTGGATTGAAACTTCGCTGATCGGCTGCGTTAAGACGTCGTGGGCGTGTCGCCCCCCGCGCGGGGGCGTGGATTGAAACAGATCGCGAAGCTGATCGAATCCTTCACTGTCCAGGTCGCCCCCCGCGCGGGGGCGTGGATTGAAACAGCAGTACCCGTTCCCCGGTGCGGGCCTGGATTAGCGTCGCCCCCCGCGCGGGGGCGTGGATTGAAACAACGAATTCCAGCAGTACCCCGATCGATACTTCGGTCGCCCCCCGCGCGGGGGCGTGGATTGAAACGTATTGCCGTCGTCCGTACTAGCGCCCCCAGCCCGTCGCCCCCCGCGCGGGGGCGTGGATTGAAACGCTGATCTGCTGCAGCCTGGCCCCGATATCGTCGTCGCCCCCCGCGCGGGGGCGTGGATTGAAACTCTTGTGTCATAGGTTCCCGCCTACCCCTCGGCCGTCGCCCCCCGCGCGGGGGCGTGGATTGAAACATGCAACTCATCATTAAAGGCAGATTAAGTTTTGGTCGCCCCCCGCGCGGGGGCGTGGATTGAAACATGGTACAACGTCCACAACTCAACAAGTCAAATGGTCGCCCCCCGCGCGGGGGCGTGGATTGAAACATGAAAGGTAAGGTGAAATAACATGGCTCTTGGGTCGCCCCCCGCGCGGGGGCGTGGATTGAAACACTAAACAGCTTGGAAAATCTTGTAGGCATGAAGGTCGCCCCCCGCGCGGGGGCGTGGATTGAAACACTATCCATGCCAAAAGAGAAAGCCGCCACTGTTGTCGCCCCCCGCGCGGGGGCGTGGATTGAAACGTGGAATTACGGCGTTGAATTTGATGACCTGTTCGTCGCCCCCCGCGCGGGGGCGTGGATTGAAACCAAATCAACATTCGCGGTTTGAATATCAAGCAATGTCGCCCCCCGCGCGGGGGCGTGGATTGAAACAAATGGAACGAGGAACAGATATCCCTGCGTACGAGTCGCCCCCCGCGCGGGGGCGTGGATTGAAACACCCTACCACCACACCAAGCATATCCCATAACCGGTCGCCCCCCGCGCGGGGGCGTGGATTGAAACAACCGGGTCGCGTATTATTACGACATGGGGCTTGGTCGCCCCCCGCGCGGGGGCGTGGATTGAAACCATTGGAAGGACAATTAAAAGCCTTGTTACAAGGGTCGCCCCCCGCGCGGGGGCGTGGATTGAAACGCCCCGCTCTGCAGTAAATGGCCGTACTGCCGCCGTCGCCCCCCGCGCGGGGGCGTGGATTGAAACAATTTGGGATGAATTTTTGCCGCACGCCCAGAAAGTCGCCCCCCGCGCGGGGGCGTGGATTGAAACAATATCGACACCGCCGCAACAGTTACACCTATGGGTCGCCCCCCGCGCGGGGGCGTGGATTGAAACTATTGGCGGCGTGCCTGGATGAGGAAAGCAGCAAGTCGCCCCCCGCGCGGGGGCGTGGATTGAAACGTCGGAGACGCCCGCGTCGTTACCTTTGCTGGTAGTCGCCCCCCGCGCGGGGGCGTGGATTGAAACATGAGGAACGCGGGATATTAACTTTTTAGCGGAGGTCGCCCCCCGCGCGGGGGCGTGGATTGAAACCAAAAAAACGGCTGGTATATCTGCCAACGAAATGTCGCCCCCCGCGCGGGGGCGTGGATTGAAACAAGCCTGACGGCGAAAGCACAGACGATGCAAAGAGTCGCCCCCCGCGCGGGGGCGTGGATTGAAACCAGCTTTCTTTGCCGATGTTGGTATCCACCAAGTCGCCCCCCGCGCGGGGGCGTGGATTGAAACATTTTTAATCTGGCGATGAAGAAGGACAGAGAAAGGTCGCCCCCCGCGCGGGGGCGTGGATTGAAACATTGTTTGTAGCGTCCGATGTGCGTCAAACGCCGGTCGCCCCCCGCGCGGGGGCGTGGATTGAAACATTTATTGCGCCGGACGGTGCACCCCAATATGTGGTCGCCCCCCGCGCGGGGGCGTGGATTGAAACTAACGATGTATGCATACCCATTGCCCCAGCTCACGTCGCCCCCCGCGCGGGGGCGTGGATTGAAACGCCAGAGATCCGGATGCGCTGCTGGACCTAATCGGTCGCCCCCCGCGCGGGGGCGTGGATTGAAACGAAGTCGGTGAAGGATTTGGATATAACATTATTGATGTCGCCCCCCGCGCGGGGGCGTGGATTGAAACGTCCAGAAGTCGGAGCCTCATTAACTTGCGATTGGTCGCCCCCCGCGCGGGGGCGTGGATTGAAACCCGCTGCGGCGTGTCATGACTTTGCTTGACGCCCGTCGCCCCCCGCGCGGGGGCGTGGATTGAAACGAGAAAATTCCCATGCCCTGCGATTTCTGCAATTGTCGCCCCCCGCGCGGGGGCGTGGATTGAAACAAGCTATGGCCTTTCCTCCAGACGAGCCAGAAGGTCGCCCCCCGCGCGGGGGCGTGGATTGAAACGAGCAATACTTCCAGGCGGTCAGAAGGTGCTGGCGGTCGCCCCCCGCGCGGGGGCGTGGATTGAAACACGGACTGGAGCGAACGGGCTGCGGCGGATGCCCTGTCGCCCCCCGCGCGGGGGCGTGGATTGAAACCAGTTGCCACCTGTGCATTATGTATTTTTCAACGTCGCCCCCCGCGCGGGGGCGTGGATTGAAACTGGTACACTACCCTGCCCTCGATGTAGTCCGGCGGGTCGCCCCCCGCGCGGGGGCGTGGATTGAAACTTCTTTGCCGCCCAAACTGCATTGCCTCTGCCCTGTCGCCCCCCGCGCGGGGGCGTGGATTGAAACTTTTGGCACGTCAATCACTTGGTTCACCGTTAGGTCGCCCCCCGCGCGGGGGCGTGGATTGAAACATTAAACACCGTAAGTGCGGTAAAGCGGACCAAGTCGCCCCCCGCGCGGGGGCGTGGATTGAAACCCCGATAAGACTTTTAAGCTGGTTGTGTTTGACCGTCGCCCCCCGCGCGGGGGCGTGGATTGAAACCAGCAGTTCTTCCTGCTGCTCCGTTTCGGCCTCTGTCGCCCCCCGCGCGGGGGCGTGGATTGAAACTTTGACACAGATTGGATAATAAGCGGCAAGTCTTTGTCGCCCCCCGCGCGGGGGCGTGGATTGAAACCCTTGAGGATGCCAAAAACAAATACTTAGATTACAGTCGCCCCCCGCGCGGGGGCGTGGATTGAAACTCCCGGAGGCTCCCCCTCCGAACTTCTACCCGGCGGTCGCCCCCCGCGCGGGGGCGTGGATTGAAACTCAAGATGATAGTACAGCCATGCAATCTGGCTTTGTCGCCCCCCGCGCGGGGGCGTGGATTGAAACAACGCACAGGTGCAGGGCATGGACAAAATGGCCAGTCGCCCCCCGCGCGGGGGCGTGGATTGAAACTCGCGTTGCCGAAACGCTGACTATCCCCTCTGCTAGTCGCCCCCCGCGCGGGGGCGTGGATTGAAACCCACTCATAGGGTTTCTAGGCCGGTAGACTTTGGTCGCCCCCCGCGCGGGGGCGTGGATTGAAACGAACCACACCTATCAATACAACCGCCCCAACCAAGTCGCCCCCCGCGCGGGGGCGTGGATTGAAACTTATTTCGCAGCGTCCGGCAGAAATGCACAATACGTCGCCCCCCGCGCGGGGGCGTGGATTGAAACATACTGGTACTCCTGGTAGTGGTAAATCTTTTCGTCGCCCCCCGCGCGGGGGCGTGGATTGAAACTATCCAACCATAACGATCTTTTGAACTAAAAGTTGTCGCCCCCCGCGCGGGGGCGTGGATTGAAACATCTGGGGTTGGACAAAAATTAGTAGCTGCTGGTGTCGCCCCCCGCGCGGGGGCGTGGATTGAAACACAAATCTAAAAAAATGATTGTCTAATGGTAAAAGTCGCCCCCCGCACGGGGGCGTGGATTGAAACATTGTTAATATAACATAAAATAAATATAAATCAAGTCGCCCCCCGCGCGGGGGCGTGGATTGAAACTTCAGATGCGACCTCCGGCTCTGCAATCTCCGGCGTCGCCCCCCGCGCGGGGGCGTGGATTGAAACCCAGATTAACCATATGCCCCCAGTTCGGGGCAAGGGTCGCCCCCCGCGCGGGGGCGTGGATTGAAACGCACAAAAACAGTTAAGCAAAATGCGCCGCTGCGTCGCCCCCCGCGCGCGGGTGATCCCTGTCGCCACCACCGCGATATTGTTCGCCGTAGCTGCTCCCCGCACACGCGGGGGTGATCCCTTGTAGCAGCGTTACCTTGCAAAGCATAAAGACTGCTCCCCGCACACGCGGGGGTGATTCGTCTTAGTCGCAAAGCATGACCAGCAGCTGGAGCTGTTCCCCGCACACGCGGGGGTGATCCTAGCAGTTATTACCACGACAAAAGCAAGGTTTGCTGCTCCCCGCACACGCGGGGGTGATCCCCCCTTGCCGCTCGGTCGGTCGGTGCGCCATTTTCTGTTCCCCGCACACGCGGGGGCGATCCTTTAACACCTTGTGGCAATTAGCTTTACCTTCTTTCAAGAATGAGATAAAATAACTGGTAAAGGAGTGATGTGACGATGAAAAGGTCAGTATTATTTACAATCGCGGCGCTTCTGCTTGTCGTCGCTCTATCGCTATTCGCGCCTACATACCAACGGGCAGCGGCCAGTCCCTCGATGGTTACCGTTCTATTGGACGGCTTGCCGATACGCTTTGACGTGCCGCCCCAGATAATAAACGGACGAACCCTGGTCCCTTTTCGCTTGATTGCAGAGGCGATAAACATAAACGTAAACTGGGATGGTGATACCCGCACCATCTCTGCCAGCGACGGTAAGACAAGGGTTATGCTTCAAATCGATAATAAAACCGCTCAGGTAAATGACCTGCCTACCCCGCTCGATACGCCCCCTGTTATCGTTGATGGCCGGACGCTTGTACCGTTGAGATTTTTCAGTGAAGCATTCGGCTGCCTGGTAAATTGGGATTCGGAAACCCGGATTATAAGAATTGTCTCTCCGCCTCGTTCCATGAACGTCATTGGCTTTTATGCTTTAGGTGCGGGAGAAGCCAGTAGTTGGCTTGATCTTTTCGGCGTACCCTTCCCGGCTACCGGCAGCGGAAACACAGACACAGTGAGAGAGCTGGCCCTAGGCTGGTATACTATCGATGCGCAAGGCAACCTTTTAACCCGCACTTCTCGAAATGCTTGGCAGCGGCCTCCTGGCTGGGAAACAGTGCTGGCCACAGCCAAAGAGTTCGGGTTCAGGACAGAAATGGTCGTCCACGAGAACGACCGCAGCGGGCTGCTCACCACTTTCCTTAACGATGAACAGGCCATGTCTCGCGCCGTTGCCGCTATTGTACAGGAAGCATCCCTGTATCACGGTGTTAATCTGAACCTGGAAGAATTGGGCCTGTACGCTGCAGGGGAAACGCGGCAGCAGATCCGTGACAGCTTTACCCGCTTTATTGCCATGCTAGCACCGCCGCTGCGGGAGGCCGGAAGAACCCTGACGCTCACCATCCATCCGCCAAACAGTTCCTTCCGCGGCTATGATTATGCAGCCCTCGGTCAATTAGCCGACCGCATTGTCGTTATGGCCCACGATTACGGACCAAAGCCTGAACCGCTAAACCGGGTGGTGCGGGCAGTGGAGATGGCGCTGGCCGTTGTCCCCCGGGAGAAGCTTGTTCTGGCCATCTCGGCTCCGAGCGAAACAGCGGAAAGCATTATCCCCAAAATTGGTATTGCTAAGCGCTATAGTCTGCAGGGTATCTCCCTCTGGCGGCTGGGTTTGGTGACAAGCGACATGTGGACTGCAATGAGGCAAACGATTACAGGGAGGTAACGATTATGGAGTCATTGTTTAAGTTTAGGAAGACTTGGTTAGTGATGACAATAGTGCTGGTGCTTGCGTTCGTATCCGGCTGTTCGGAGCAGGAGCAGACTGCGCAAGCACAACAGCAAAGAATTAAGCAGGACGCACAGGGTAGGGTCAAAATTGTATCAGCCTCCGGTTATGCCATAGACTATCTTGAAAACACCGCCCTGATTTACGATGAGAAGCAACAAATATTCAGACTCGACCATGATTTTATAAATAAGCTTCCCCAAGAACTGCACCCTGCGTACAATAGAACTGTTCAGTTACCGGGCTTTGTTTATGACGAAGAAAACGACCGGTTTATACACAGAGAATCAGGCCTTTGGTATATCGTAAAAAATGGAAAACGTATGTTCCCGGCGGAATACTATATAGAACCAGGCAAATACGAGATCGCCTACGTCGAGATGGAAAACAGACCCGATGAAGTATGGGTACACGCAAGCACTACAGAAATTGTTGTTCAACCGGGAGATAACTTGGCTCGGACCGTCACTGCGCTACCTCAGCCGTTCAGAATGAGTGATAGTTTTTGGCTAACTAAGCATGGACGCTTCCTTGAGCGCAATAACATCAAGAACCCGGATCTGATATCCCCCGGGCAGGTTCTTATATACTACAATTACGTTGACCGAGAAGCCTCGGAGGCGATACTCGAATATGTGAGGTCCTTCGTTGGCCGTTTCTACGTAGGAAGGGATCGGTTCGGCTATGCACAGTTAATCAGAATCGAATAGGATCAGGGGGCACGAATGTCTTCGTGCCCCCTTTGCCTGAATTTAAGTTGGGCCGCCAGTTGGCATCGTTGCGATGTTATACCATGTCCAGTCCTGAGTTCCGGTCGGAAAATTAAGGTCTGCGTCAATAAATCGAGTACCAATAGTCAATATGTCTGTGCGGGAAACACTCCATGCCTGAACTCGTATATGGTCATGTAAGGTTGCACCGGTTGTTCCCCGCACACGCGGGGGTGATCCTTTCTCATTACATCTTTGATACAGTCGTGCTACTGCTCGCTGTCGTGCAATAATGCAGTACAAAAGTATAAAAGGGTGAGTAGGGCAAAAATTAAAATTTGATATGGTGTCCCTCGAAGCACAAGCATTTTGACAACCGTAGCACATATGTGTACAATATATATAACACGAGGGAGGTGTTTATAGTGAAGTTTGTTTCAGTTCGCGACTTAAGGCAGCGTTCGTCTGAAATCTGGGGTCTTTTGCGGGAAAAAGGCGAATTGGTTATTACTTCTAACGGCAACCCTATTGCACTGCTTTCTGATGTAAACGAAAGCAATCTGGAGGATTACTTGCGCAATGTGCGCCGAATTCGTGGCACATTGGCAGTCAACTCTATTCAAGAACGCTCTCGTCAATTAGGTCTGGATCAAATACCTGCAGACGAGATCGATGCTGAAATAAAAGAAGTGAGACGGCATCGCCCGCGATGAACATTGTGCTTGATACGAATGTATTGGTTTCCGCGCTACTTAAAGCGCATAGCGATGCCGGAGCTATTGTAAGGCTGGTAATGTCGGGAACTGTAAACGTTGTTTATGATTCCCGGATTCTGTCGGAGTATCGTGATGTGCTTTGTCGTCCAAAGTTCAGATTTGAGAAGTTTGAAGTCGAGGCGATCTTAACTCAGATCGAGGCCGAGGGAATCCTGGCTGTAGCCATACCCTTACAAGTGGAATTGCCGGACAGGGATGATGAGCCCTTTCTCGAGGCGGCTCTTGCCGTTAATGATACGGTCCTTGTCAAAGGCAACAAAAGAGATTTCCCTTTGCCTTCCGGCAGCCGAATTTCTGTTTTCGGCCCAGGGGAGTTTATAGTTTATTGGCGAAAGAAACAAGGTGTTATTTAGCGTTTGTCATGTTAAGTTGTCCTCTGCGCGTGGCGTGGATTCGCAATTTATTGATGTTGACAGTGCCTGCGGGCACAGGTAAAATGTTACTAGATGTCGTAGCCAACTATTGACCGACTGGTCGGTCGGCAGTTGGCGGAGGAGGAAGATGATGAGGAAGAGGATATTTTGCTGGGCTGCGGTGGGTTTGTTGATGCTGTTTGCTAGCGGTTGCGGACGCAGCGGAGCAGAGCCGGTGATGGAAGAGGAAGCTGTGGCGGTGCAGGTTGAACAGGCGACTTTAGGTTCTATCCGCGAGACAGTTGCTTTTAGCGGTGAAGTTGCTGCCGGCAGTGAGGTGCAAGTGATGCCTAAGGCGGGGGGCAGGATTATCCGAGTGACAGCGGCGGTAGGCCAGGAAGTGCGCAAGGGAGAGTTGCTTGTAGAGCTGGAGGCACGGGAGCTGACGATGGCCGTTAGGCAGGCCGAGGCGGCTGTGGAGATGGCCAGGGCCAATCTGCAAAACGCTAAGACCGGGGGAGCGCTTGCGCAACTGCAGGCGGCTGTTCGTCAGACGGAGGCGAGCTATAATAATGCTCAAACTATACTTAGACGGATGGAAATGCTTTATTCTGAGGGAGCTATTGCCCTTCAACAGTTGGAGAGCGCACGCCTGCAGGTAGAGGTGGCGGGAAGTCAGGATATCTTGGCACGAGAGCAGTTGGCCATTTTTGAACGTGGCGAGGGTCAGGCACAGGTTTTAGAGGCTCAGGTTCGTCAGGCGGAAGTGGGGCTGGAAATGGCGCAGTTGAATTTGAGTAATGCGCGGATTTTATCGCCGGTGTCTGGCTTAGTTGTGGCGATTACAGCCGAGCCTGGCAATTTGGCTTCACCCGGTTTGCCGGTTGTGACGCTGGCTGGTTTGGACGGCGTAACGGTGACGGCTAGATTGACAGAGCAGGCTGTTGGGCTATTCTCGCTTGGTATGCCTGTAGAGGCGGAAGTGCCGGCAATAGGAGTGACGCTGCAGGGAGAGGTGCGAGAGGTTGCACCGGGGGCTGTGGCCGGCAACAGGTCTTTTTTGGTTAAGGCACAGGTGCCTGCGGCCGATGGTCTGCGGGCAGGAATGTTTGCACGTCTGCGGCTGGTGGCGGCGGAAAGCGCTGAGGCGGTGCTGTTGCCACGAATGGCGGTGCTGGAGCAGGAGGGACGCCATTTTGTCTTTACGGTGAAAGACGGGAAAGCGGTGCGCCGTGAAGTAACGGTAGGTTTGCAGGATGAGCAATTTACTGAAATCCTTACTGGTTTTGCTGCCGGAGAGAAAGTTATTACTGCCGGGCAGCAGTTCCTGGAGGACGGCACAATGGTGCGGTTTGAAGAGGGGGGAGAAATTTGAGTATCCCTTCTCTAGCGATCAAACGGCCGGTTGCCGTTTTGATGGTGATTTGTATTGTGCTGGTACTGGGCGCTTTTGCTTTTGTTAATTTACCGGTCGATTTGCTGCCGGAGATGAGCTTTCCCATGATGGCTGTCTTTACCGCTTATGAGGGCGCGGCGCCGGAGGAGGTGGAGGCCATGGTGACAAGGCCTCTGGAGGAGGTGTTGGCTACCGTGCCGGGGATTGAGCGGATTACTTCCACCTCCGGGCAGGGGTCGGCAACGGTGATGCTGGAGTTTTCTTGGGGTGCGGATTTGGACCTGTTGGCGCTGGATGTGCGCGAAAAAATAGATCAGGTTAAAGGTATGCTGCCGGATGAGGTGCAAACACCGACGGTTTTCAAGTTTGATCCTTCCATGATGCCGCTGCTTTGGCTCTCGGTGGCGGGAGACGTTTCTCCTGTCGAGCTTAAACGCGTGGCTGATGAACTGGTGAAACCGCGCTTGGAGCGGATTGAAGGCGTGGCTTCGGCGGCAGTGACTGGTGGTGTGGAACGAGAAATTCGCGTACTTGCCGATCCTTCGCTATTGGCGCATCACGGTTTGACATTGGAGCAACTTGGCCAATTATTGCGCATGGAAAACCTGAACGTTTCAGCCGGCCGGCTGGCAGAGGGCGGCAGAGAGCTGCAGGTTCGCTCGCTCGGCGAGTTTGCCAGTCCTGCTGAGTTGGAAAATTTGGTGCTGAGGACGACTCCCGCCGGGACGCTGTATCTGCGGGATGTGGCAGAGGTAAAGGACGGCTTTACTGAAGAGCAGCAGTTGACGCGCTTAAATGGTAAACCAGGTATTTCTGTCGCCATCTATAAGCAGTCGGGGGCTAATACGGTCATGGTCTCCGCAGCCGTGAACGAGGCGCTGCAGAATCTGGCAGGCGACCTGCCGCCGGGAACAAAGATCGGCGTTATCTTTGACCAGGCTGAGTTTATCAACAGTTCGATAGGCAATATGTTGAATATGGGTCTGTCCGGGGCGGCGTTGGCACTGCTCGTGCTGTTCCTTTTTCTGCGCAATTTGCGCAGTACGCTGGTGATCGGTTTGGCGATGCCAGTCTCGATAGTGGCTACTTTTGTGCTGATGTTTTTTAATGGTCTGACGCTGAATCTGATTACCTTGGGCGGACTTGCGCTCGGTATCGGCATGATGGTTGATAACGCCATCGTTATTTTGGAGAATGTTTTTCGTTTTCGGCAGCAGGGGCTTAGCGGCAAGGAGGCGGCTATTGCCGGCAGCAATGAGGTGGCTGGCGCCATTGTGGCAGCTACGTTGACTACGGTAGTCGTTTTTTTGCCGGTTATTTTTGTGGAGGGTATTGCCTCGCAGATTTTCAGCTCGATGGCTTGGACGGTTAGTTTTTCTCTGCTGGCTTCTTTGGTTGTGGCGTTAAGCGTGGTGCCAGTGCTTTCTTCTCGGCTGTTGAAGATAGCTGGAAACGGCGGTGGGCTTTCGCTGCGCTTTGCCAACTTTTTTGACGGAGTCGACGCCTTTTATGGACGAATGTTGCGTTTTTCGCTTCGGCGTCGCAAGCTAGTGGTCGGCGTACTCGTCAGCTCGTTTATAGGCAGTCTGGCGCTTGTGCCACTGGTGGGGACGGAATTTATCCCCGGGATGGATGATAATTGGCTGATGGTCAATGTCAGGCTGCCTGACGGTGCTTCCCTGACAGAAACAAAGCAGATCGCACTTCGGTTGGAAGATCAGTTGTCCCAGGTGGAGGAAGTACGCGACACCTTTGTGACTATTGGCGCTTCTTCCGGGATGGGTGGAGGAAGCGGAGGAGCACAGCTTAATCGTGCTACTTTGGAAGTGCGCTTGAAAGAGCGGGGAGAACGAAAATTTGACAATAATCAGATGGCCGATAAAATTAGGGCTCTGACTGGGACGGTGGCAGGAGCGGAAATCAGTGTGCGCCCTTCGCAGAATATGAGCATGGGTGGCGGCGGCGCACCAGTCGACATTTTACTCAAAGGAGATTCCCTGCCGCTGCTAAAGCAACTGGCTGACCAGGTTAAAAGTATTGTGGCGCAGGTAGAGGGGACACGGGAAGTGGCTACCAGCTTTGACCGCGCCTGGCCTGAATTGCAGGTGAGGGTAGATCGCGAACAGGCTGCCGCTCTGGGTATTCAGTCGGCTGCTGTGAACAACACTCTGCGGACAGCGCTAAGCGGCCAGGTGGTTACTAGGCTGCGCGGCGAAGGGCAGGAGGTGGACGTGCGTCTACAAGTGCCGGCAGGGCTACGAGAGAATATTGCTGACCTGCAAAGTTTAGAGGTGTTCTCGCCGACCGGCCTGCGTGTCCCGCTTGGCGAGGTAGCCGAATTTAGTCAGGCGCTTGGCGCAGTAAGTATCGCCCGCAATGACCAGGTGCGGAGTGCAAGCGTTACGGCTCAGCTATCCGGCCGCTCGCTAGGGCCTGTGGTGGCCGACATTAACAGGGAACTGGCGCTGTTAAGCCTGCCAAGTGGCTATTCAGTGGAATTTGTGGGCGAACAGCAGCAGATGGCAGAGTCGTTCGCTTCGCTGGGGATGGCGTTGGTGCTGGCTATTTTGCTGGTCTATATGATTATGGCGGCGCAATTTGAGTCTTTGCTCCATCCGTTTATTATTATGTTTGCTCTGCCTCCTACATTTGTGGGTGTGGTGCTGGCTCTTGCTCTCACCGGTCGGACGTTGAACGTGCCGGCGTTTATCGGGGTAATAATGCTGGCGGGCATCGTAGTTAACAACGCGATCGTATTAGTCGATTATATTAATCAACTGCGGGAGCGTGGAAATTCCTGCCGGGAGGCCATTCTTCTGGCTGGGCCGGTGCGTCTGCGGCCGATTTTAATGACTACGCTGACTACCGTGCTCGGTATGCTGCCCATGGCGCTTGGGATTGGTGCCGGCGCCGAAACGCAAGCACCACTGGCTACGGCAGTCATCGGCGGGCTCTCGGTCTCAACCTTGCTAACGCTGCTGGTGGTACCGGTGATTTACAGTATTTTGGATGAACTGGGCGAGCGTTTGCGTAGTAAACGGCAGAAAACGGTGATGGGGGAGGCAGGAATATGAAGCTGAAGCACTTGGTAGCAAAAAATGTAAGGATAGTTGCAGTTGTAGTAGCTATGTTGCTCGTTGTCGGCGGCGTTGTCTTAGCGGCGGGTGAGGAGATCTTTCTAAAACAGGCAATTGAATTTGCTTTAAGGGATAACCCGGCAGCACGCTTAGCGGAGGTGCGGGCGGGGCGGGCGCGAGTTGGTGCGGAGCAGTTGCGCCAAAGCGTGGACGGTGCCGTTTACCTGTTAATCACTACCGGCAAACTGCCGCATGAACAGATGTTACTGGTTTATACAGGGTCGCTGCGGGCTGAGCAGTTGGAGACGCTGGCTCCGCATAGGAAGCAGGACGAGCGTAATTTACTTTTGCTGGAGACGCAGAGCAATTACCTAGAACTGTATCGTTCCTTTGACCGACTGAAGTTGGCTAGGCAGGCTGAAAGGCGGGCCAGGGAACAACAAAGGTTGGCTGAAGTCGCTTTTGGGGCGGGAACTGTAGCAAGGAGCGATATTCTGACAGCCCAGGCACACGTGGCGGCTGCCCAGGCGCAAGTTTTTGCTGCTGAAAGTAACGTGCAGGCGGCACGGGCCACTCTTAATAAGTCCCTTGGACGGCCGCTCGCAACTGCAATAGAGCTGCCGGGAGGGTTTAGCGTACCGGAGCAAGAAACTCTTGATTTAGCAAAGGGGCTTGCCGGAGCGGAAGCCGGGCGGCTGGAAGTAATTGTGGCCAGAGAAACATTGCGGCTCGAGGAAAGAGAGCTTGAATACGCTCGGCATAGTCTTGACGATGCCGCTCAGCGTGGAGCAGAACTGGAGGCTGAGGGGGCGCGCCTGCAGCTACGGATGGAGGTAGAGGCAGTCCGTTTGGAGGTCTTTCAACTATATCACCGCTTAGCGGGCTTGGAAAAACAGTTGATCGCCCTGGAGCAGGGAGTTCGTGCTGCAGCCGAGGCACATCGCTTGGCAGTCTTACGTTACCAGGCGGGAGCAGGGACACAGTTTGAGGTGACTGTTGCCGAAGATGCTCTGGCAGAGCGGGAGCAGGACTTGTTACATGCCCGTTACGAAAGTTACCTGGGTTATCTCAGTTGGCGGCTGGCTACCGGCCAGTCGCTGGAATGAAGGTGCGATGATGCAAGAAATAAGCGAAAAGAAAGCCCGTATTTTAGCGGCGGCTATGGATATTTTTGGTGAACGTCCCTATGACCAGGTAAAAATAGAAGATATCGCCGAGCGCGCAGGCGTGGGCAAAGGGACGATCTACGAGTATTTTGCCAGTAAAGAAGATCTGTTTGCCGCTGTTTTAGAGGCAGGCTTCAATGAATATTTTATGGCTCTGGTAGCAGCAGCAGTGCCGTCTTTGCCGGCCACCGCTAAGTTGCAGGCTGTCTTTGGGCGACACTTGTCGTTTATTAGTCAACATGCGGCAGCAACTCGGATTATTATTGGCGAGCGACCTGGGTCGCGGCCAGAGATGCGGGAGGCCATGGTTGGCCGTTACATGCGGCTAGGCCGCTTTTTAGAGGAGCTTTTGCAGGAGGGGATAGCTGCCGGGGATTTCCGTCCCGTAGATACTGCTGTTGTAGCTCAGGCCATCATCGGGATGTTTTCAACCTTGCTGGTTTTTGTCCTCTTTGCGGGGCAGGCAGCGGATGCCATGGAAAAACAAGCGGAAAAACTGCTTGATTTTTGCCTCTTGGGCCTGGCGTCGTAGCGAGGTTAGACTATTTTTATTGTGTAGGAAATTATATGATTTCCTACACAATGGGGGGGTCGTAGGGGGGATTCACCCTTACGCTCGCGGGGTGCTCAGAGCCCGCAGGCTCGCCGAAGGGGCGGCAGCCCCTAGCGGACAAGAAAAACGCATCTTTGGATAAAGCACGAAGCGTTTTTCTTGTTGTAGGCTCACAGTTAAAATGCTAAAATATGGATATGAACAGGAGTGCAAACTCCCACTGAATTGTCGAGCGAATCGAGTTCACGACACCCAGCTGACCATAAGTTAGAAGGAGGTAGAAACTGTGAGCATTAATAAGTTCAGAAGCTTTCTTTACGGCCTATCCCGTCTCCTCGGTGATGCGCAGGCTGTCAAGACTGGCAAGGTAGGCAAGCGTGTGGCTCGCCGCGTGGCAGGGAAGGCCACAGGCCGCATCTTGAGGAAACTGTTCAAGTAGGCATAGAAGTCCAGAGTGAAGTAGAGCAGCAGTATAACCTTACAGCAGTACGACCTGAGCAGCAAAAAAATAACCACTGTGGCGATAACCACAATGGTTATTTTTTTGGTTTACTCCCTGCTAATGGCTAGTGTATCATCTGTTCCACAGTCCCTAAGCTGGCGCAAGGTGCATACCGACCGCAAGATTGCAAACAATAACTGAGGAAAGGTGTGATTTTATGAGAACCATTTGGAAGGGCGCCATCAGTTTTGGTTTAGTAAGCATCCCCGTAAAACTTTTCCCGGCGACAGAGCAAAAAGATGTGAAGTTTCGTTATCTGCATAAAACGTGTCAGGCTCCGCTTCAGTATCAACGGGTTTGTACAAGTTGCGGCCAAGAGGTGTCTCAGGAGGAAATTGTCCGCGGCTATGAATATGAAACGGGGCGCTATGTGATTATAAACGAGGAAGACCTGGAAAAAATCCCGGATGAGCGGACTAAGACCATTGATATTGTGGATTTTGTTTCTCTTAATGAAATAGATCCCATCTACTTTGACAAAACGTATTACCTTGCTCCCGGCGAAGCCGGGGAAAAAGCATACTCCCTGTTGTGTCAGGCGATGGCTGAAACAGGGAAAATCGCTGTGGGCAAAGTAGTGATTCGTAATAAGGAATCTCTGGCTGTACTGCGCGGTTATAAAAATCTGCTGGTAATGGAAACCGTTCTTTATCCCGATGAGATACGGGATACTGCTCTGCTTCCCGGTTTTGCGCGGGAAGTTAAACTAAATGATAGTGAAATAAAAATGGCAAGGGAGTTGATTGAAAACCTAGCCACAGACTTTAATCCGGAGAAGTATAATGACGAATATAGAAAAAAATTGCTTGAGCTAATTCACGCTAAAATAGAGGGAGAGCAGATAGCTATTCCGGAAACTGTAGCAAAGGGAAAAGTTGTTGATCTGATGGAGGCTCTGAAGGCATCTGTGGAAATAGCCAAGAAAGCTACAGGAAAAGCAGAAAAGTCGGCGAAGAGACGCAGGGTAAAAGCCGTTGGCGAGTAAAATGCTTTTTACTCCTTTTAAGCCGATGGAACCTGTAGCTGCTTCCTCTGTCCCGCAGGGAGAGTGCTTCCTCTATCAGGTCAAATGGGACGGAGTGCGCATCGTGGCGCATACGGGAAATGGCAGAGTGTTGCTGCACAACCGTAAACTTCGTGAGCGTACACATCATTATCCTGAGCTTAATAATTTAAAAGATTTCTGCACAGGCGGAGCAATTTTTGACGGAGAAGTGGTGGCGTTCAGGCAAGATAGGCCCAGTTTTCCGCTTGTTTTGGAACGTGACCTAGTTTTGCCATCCGGAACAGTAAAAATGCGCCGTCTGATGAAGCTAGTGCCTATTTCTTATCTGGTTTTTGACATCATCTTCTATAACGGCAGAAGCCTTGTGCATACCCCTTTGCGTAGCAGGCAGGACATTTTAGCAGAAGTACTGCCGGAGACAGATTATATTCAACGTGTGGAAAACTTCTACGATGGCATTACTTTGTTTGAAGCAGTAAAAGAAAAAAAGTTTGAAGGGATAGTGGCCAAAGAAACGGAATCATCCTATGTAGCAGGCAAAAAGCTGCCAGTCTGGCAAAAGATTAAAGTACGGCAAAAACAGTTGGCTGCGGTAGGGGGATACACATTAAATTCAGGGCAGGTTAAGGCATTGCTGGCCGGCGCTTATTACAAGGGACAATTTATCTGTCTAGGCCGCGTCGCCAGCGGTTTGAGTAGCCGTGAACTGGCAGAGCTGACACCCTTTTTGAAAGCGACAGCAATGTCTGCGTCACCATTTGCCAATGAAGAGGCCGCTAAAGACAAGGTATGGGTTGAGCCAAAACTGACCATGCTGCTAGAGTTTCAGGAGTGGACCGAGGATTTGCGCATGCGTCAACCTGTCATTAAGGGATTTACGAAAGACAGACCGGAAGACTGTGTGCTTGACCGTTAAAGGGGGCAAGCCTGTGCTCGAAATCAATGGCAGAAAACTGCAACTGACAAACCTGGACAAAATTTTGTGGCCTGAAGACAGTTACACAAAATACGAATTGCTTCGTTTCTATATTGACATTTCCCCGTTTCTGCTGCCGTATCTAGCAAGCCGGCCCTGTAGCTTCCAACGTTTCCCCGACGGAATCCATGGCAAGCACTTTTATCAGAAAAACATGCCTTCCTTTGCACCAGACTGGATTCAGACATTTCCTGTCTTTTCAGGAAAACGTACAGTAAACTATATTCTCGTGAACAATTTGGAGACATTGGTGTATGTAGTTAACCTAGGCTGCCTGGAAATCCACCCGTGGCATTCCCAAACCGCAGCAATCAAATATCCTGACTGGGGCATCGTAGACTTGGATCCGCAGGAAGAGGTAGATTTTTCAGCAGTGGTGGAATCGGCAGGCGTTGTTAAGACAGTTTTGGACGAACTTGGTCTCTACGGCTATCCTAAAACATCCGGGGCTACAGGGATGCAGATCTATCTTCCCTTCAAGCCGCACTACACCTATGAGCAGGTGAGAGACATCATCGGCTACATTTGTCGGCTGACCCACGAAAAAGCGCCGCAACTCACCAGCATGGAAAGAATGGTGAAAAAACGCGGCGCCAAAGTATATCTTGACTATCTGCAAAATGGTTGGGGCAAGACAATAAACGCCCCTTATACTGTACGGCCTGTCGCTGGGGCTCCTGTCTCAACACCGCTTACCTGGGAGGAAGCGCTTTCCGGGAAAATAGCTCCTAGGGACTTTACTATTAAGAACCTTTTGACTCGTCTGCAGGGCAAGGGAGACATCTTCTCCCCCGTCCTCGGCGGAAGCCAAGTATTGCCATTGCATTTGCTTTGATGCTACTGCTCGCTTCCTCAGCGGTTGAGGCCTTTGCAAGCTTAAAGCTCAGAAGGTGCGAGGATAAGGTTAAACCTGTTAGGCCTTGTATAAACATTGCACCGGAGCTTCGTGCAGCACTGTTTGAGAGTCATTGTCTTATAAGTCATAGTTAAGGTTTAATACTAGTAGAGGTGAGGATTTTGAAAAATAGGGCGTTAAATAACACAAAAACTAAAAGAGTAATCGAAAGTGTGGGCGCATCAATGGCGTTTGAAAATCTAAAGCCTAGTAAGTATGCGCAGGTAGTCGGGAAACAGTATCTTGAAGACAAAATCAGTAGCAGTGAGGCTGTCGCTAAAGTAAAGGAAAAGCATGCACATAGATTTGGTAGATAGCAATGACAAAAAGGAGCGGATTTTCTAAATATAACCGTAAAGAAACCAAAATCAAGCCGGTCTCAAAGCGTGCCGGTTCGAGTCCGGCCTTCGGCACCAATCCAATAACCACGAGGTTCTTTCAGAACCGACGCAGTTTCTCAAACTCGGGAAATACGTGCGAATCAAGTGCGTGAAAAAGCAACACACTTGATTCATCTGAAAGCCTTTACGATGAACTTCCTTCGAGACACTACGAAGGGAGTTTTTTTATTATGACAAAGCGTGTCAAAATGGTCACAGGTACGGAGCTATTAAGACCCCTAATTGAATTTGAGATATATCCCCTTGTTGGTATAAAATAAAACTACGGAAGGGGATATGATGATGAAACGCCAGAGATATCCAAAAACCCTAAAGGAACAACTTGTCAGAGAGGTTCAGGAAGTTGGTAATGCTGTTCCAGTAGCTAAACGTCATGGAATAAACCTAAAAACATTATACCGTTGGATTCATGAATCTAAGCATAAGGCCTGGGATGTAGCGGCTGACGATGCAAAGAAGATAGCCCCGTATGTGCCATCCCCCCAGGAGTTTCGGCAAATTGAAAAGGAAAATGACCAGCTTAAGAAGATACTTGGCGAAAAAGACCTTGAGATAGCCATATTGAGGGATCTGGTAAAAAAGGCTCGCCCCGGCTCTCCGACAGGATTGAGATAGCCAACAAATGGATTGCCCGGGGATATGCATGCGCAGTGGTACTGCGAATAGTTGGTATAAACGAAGCAACCTATTACTACCGAAAAATGCAAGAAGCCAAGCCCCAAAGAAACCACACATCACAAGGTGGCCGTCCTATTCCGGGATATGCATGGACAAGTGACCGGCAACGAATTAGTGACGAGCAAATTAAGGAATGGCTAATGGAGCTGGCTGCTGGTGAAGAAAGTGAGTACGGATACCGT
>Ga0208372_10131_pt1 | contig 20323 bp, 19 predicted proteins | sample Subbio2Dec_QV11A_FD_184832 | JGI IMG/M metagenome (GOLD analysis project Ga0208372, IMG submission 184832) | Serpentinite rock and fluid subsurface biosphere microbial communities from McLaughlin Reserve, California, USA - CR12Dec_QV11A (SPAdes) | ecosystem: Environmental > Terrestrial > Deep...
GCGTCCCACAGCCGCCCGATGAAGCCTCGCAACCACCAAAAGGCGTCCCACAGCCGCCCGATAGCGTCCCACAGCCGCCCGATAGCGTCCCACAGCCGCCCGATAGCGTCCCACAGCCGCCCGATTTTTGACTGGTTAAGCAGTATTAACAGACCCTATCAGGTCTGTCAGGCGCGGCACAGCCCCGCCGCCTTTTGGGCGTCGGGCTGGCCTTGCAGGTAAACAGCCAAACACCCAAACAGCCAAACACCCCTCAAAAAAATAACCCACGAGCGCCCAGGTATTGGCCGCCTTCGGCGGGGGTTTGGGGGCAGGTGTCGGTATCTGCCAAGCCTTGAGCAAGGCCAGCGCTGGGGGATCGCCACACAAACCTGTCCTGATGCGTCCCCCCGTGTGTAGGCGCTCACTTTCGAGCGTTACCGGAGAAAACCCATGAGCACTTCTTGCGACGACTACTGCAACAACAACGGCTGCAACCGCGGCCCCAACTGCCCGGCGCGGGCTGCTGGGTCTTTGCTCTCCGCTGCTGCGCCAGCGCCAGCGGTTGCGCCCCCTCCATTGCCTGAGCCGTGGGAGTTCTCAGACGAAATCCCAACATTCTTGCAAGTTGATATGCCTGAGCCCGGAATGCCCGCGCGCTGGTATCTCAAGAAAGGCTTTGACGGGCCTGAGCCCGCGTACGCGATCCAGTTGCACCCCAGCGTTGAGCGCTTGACCGAAGTTTTTGTGCTGATGCTGCAAAAGCGCTGGACTGATAAAGCGCAACTGCTCGAAGCCCTGGCCCCTGCGATTTTTGCAGTTGAGATGCGCCGCAAGGCTGAGGCTTACGGGCTGGGATCTAGGTCGGCTCCAGCAGCGAAGCGAGCTTGAGATGCGCTCCTGCCCTCACCGACACCTGCCCCCAAGCCCCCGGCGCTTGCGCCGGACTGGTTCGGGCGCTCGGGGAGTCGCTTCGCAGCAAGCCCGCCCCGATTGCCCGGCTGGCGCCCCGCCTGCTCCCGCCGCTGTCCCTCGTGATGAGGGGCGCGAGGGGCGCGGCGCGAAAGATTTTTCTAGCCTGTCCTGCTGCTTACCTCAATGTGTATCGGCAACTTTTTTGGAGTTCAACTTGTGAGCAAATCGACAAACCCAGCCCCGGCGCTCGGCCAAACCAGCCCCGGCAACCCCTACCTAAATGCCCGCCGCGAGTGGGACGAGCGCTACGGCGTGATGCTGACGCACGCCCGAAACTGGCGGCTTGCTGCTGCTGCTGCGCTGACTGTCGCGGCGATCTCGGTCGCGGGCGTGGTCTATATCGGGTCGCAGACAAAAATCCAGCCTTTCATCATCGCGGTCGATGACCTTGGCTCGCCGGTCGCGGTCGCTATGCCGCAAGCGATGGTGCGGGCTACGGCTGTTGATGAGCGTGTGATCCGTGCGCAAATCGCAAACTTCATCTTCAACGCCCGGTCGTTTTCGAGTGACTTTGCGGCGCAGCAGGTGTTGTTTGATCGGACTTTCGCAATGATTTCGTCCGATTTAGCACCGAAGCTGACCGAGTTTTACCGCGATCAGCGTATGCCGCTGCGCGGCAACTCACAAACGGTTGAGATTGCTGTTCGCACAGTGATCAATTCGGGCGGTGATACTTGGCAGGTCGATTGGACTGAGACTGTGCGCGCTCCTGGCGCATCGGTTCGCATCGAGAACTGGCGCGCAATCATTCAGATTACCGCTGACCAAGAATTGGCTGCGCGTCCCGACATGTTCGTCTGGAACCCCTTCGGTGTCTTTGTCCGCGCGCTGCAATGGCAGCGGGTGGCGGCTTGATTGTTTTTTTGACTTGGAGATTGATCGTGAAACTCAATGTTTTTGTTCTGGCCCTCGCGGCTTTGTCGAGCACTACTGCGATTGCAGGTGATGCGCAACCGCAAACCCGAATCGTGGTCGAGCCCGCGCCCGGCTTTGTGCCGCCTGCGGCTGCGCCAGCGCCTACACCTGTTGCCGCCCCGGCTCCAACTCCTGCACCGGCTCCAACTCCTGCACCGGCTCCAACTCCTGCCCCGGCTCCAACTCCTGCCCCGGCTCCTGCTGTGACCCCGGCACCTGTGGCCGCGCCAGCGCGTTGCTCCACTGCCGCCGCTGCTCCTGCTGCTACTCGATGCCCTGCTGAGCCCGCTGTTGCCCCGGCACCTGCACCCGCTCTACAGCGCACGACAACGCAAACTGATACTTCCAACCCACCTGCCCGCGAACGCGCTCAGGGTGCTCGCTTGAGCGCAAAAGAGCGTGCTGCGCTGGCAGAAACACAAAGATGGGAACGCGAAGCGGGGGCCGCAGCACAAATCGGGGTTTCGGGCGCGTGGCGCGTGGCCTACGGGCACCAGCGCCCGACGATCACTTGCGCACCCCTGCACGTTTGCACGATTCGGCTGATTGCCGGCGAGACGATCACGTCGCTCGCGCTGGGTGACACCGTGCGCTGGCTGGCGCAACAAACCACGGCCGGGGATACACCCGTCGTGGTGATCAAGCCCACGCAAGCGGGCATCTCTACCAACGCCGTTATTACTACCTCTGCCGGGCGGATCTATTACCTGCACCTGGTCGCTGATCGCCGTCAATATATGCCGCTTGTCGAGTTCTTTGACCCCGCCGCGATGCTGCGCACGCGCACGGCTGAGGCTGAGCAAGTCGAGCGTCTGCAAGCCCGCCTGCGCGCTGCTGAACAAGCGGCACAGCAGGCAAAAGAGCAGGCTCAAGAGCGTGCGGCTGAACATCGTGAGCGCACTGTTGTTGCTGAGAGCCCGACGCTTGACCCGACCAAACTTGATTTTGCCTATCGCTGTGAGCCCGCCTCGCGGGAGGCGCGTGACTTTGTGCCGGCGCGGATTTTTGGCTCTGACACACACACATTTGTCCAGATGCCCCAGGCGGTGTTGCGCGGCGGCGAGATGCCTGCTGTTTTTGCGCGCGCCGATGGGCAGCATCAGTTGCTGAATGCCCGGCGCAGCGGTGATTTTGTAGTCGTGGACGGTCGCCCGCAGTCGATCGCTTTGGTGTTGGGTGTCGGTCAACAGGCACGGGTTGTCAACTGCAACCGCGTTGAGCCGGGGAGCCGCTGGACTGCCGGGGGTGATGTTACCAACGCTGAATTCGGGAGCGCTCGATGAGCACGAACATCTACATGATTGGTGGCGCTATAGGCGGCGTTGGTAAATCCCTCGTATCGCTCTCGCTCATTGACTATCTGACTGAGATTGGACAGCCGCCGCTGCTCATCGAAAGCGACACAGGCACACCTGACGTCTGGAGATCTTACAAAGATCTGTGCGCCACAGAGCTGATCAATCTGGACATGGCGGAAGGGTGGATTAGCCTTATCAACGCAATCGATGCACACAAAGATAAGCCGATCGTGATAAACACCGCCCCCCGCAACAGCGCCGGTGTCACCAATCACGGCGCGCTGCTCTGTGATTCGCTGCCCGCCTTGCGCCGCCGCTTAATCACGCTATGGGTAATCAACCGCCAGCGCGCTAGTCTCGATCTGCTGAGGCACTTCATGGAGGCAATGCCCGCAGCAACAATTCATATTGTGCGCAACAGCTACTTTGGTTCTGAAAGCGAATTTGCGCTCTACAACAACAGCAAGACGCGAGAGTTAATTGAGGCCGCGGGCGGTAAATCGCTGACTTTTCCCGATCTTGCTGACCGAGTTGCTGACGACATTTATTCCGGGCGCTTGACGCTCGCAAACGCCGCCGCCCAATTACCCATCGGCAACCGCGTTGAAGCGCAGCGCTTCAGGGCCGCTGCCGCTACCATGTTTAAGGAAATTGTGCAATGAACACGCAAATCGACAAAACGCTTGACGACGATGACGCACGCGGCGATAGCGCGGTGCAAGACATTGACGGTGTGGGGCTGGTATCTGCAAAGCCCGGTGCGCAGGGTGCGGCACTGCATCAACCTGAGCTGCCAAAAACCAAGGCTCTTTCGCAAAAAGGCAGGAAAATGCTCATTGGCGGCGTTGCTGCGGTGGGTACTTTGATCGTCGCTGGTATTTTGATGAGCGGTCAGCCTGCCCAGCAAGCGCAGATCGCAGAGCAGGCGCCTGCTGCCCCTCCCGCTGCCCCGGATGCTCGGATGTTAGAGCAGCAGCGTCAAGCGGCGCTGGGTGTAGATCCTGCTGCTGCGGCTCAAGCTGAGGCCGATGCGGCGGCTGAGCTTGAGCGCCAGCGGCTGGCTGCTGGTGGTGCGCCGGGTGCGCCGGGTGCGCCGGGTGAGCCGGGTGCGCCGTCGCATTCTGCGCAATTCGCAGATTGGCTTGAGCGGCATCATTACGATCAAAAGCGCGCTCGCATTGTTGCAGGCACACAAGCGCGCTCTGCTGACCTGATGACCGAAAGCGGCGGCGCTGGTGGCGGCGGCGGTGCTGGCGGAATGGCGATGGCAGGGATGCCGGGTGGTGCCGTGCCTGGTGTTCCATATGCCGGCCAACCGCGCCCAGCGCCACTGCTGGCTTCGCTGCAAGGCTTGCAAGGCTTGCAGGGTCTGCCTGGTGCTGCACCCACAAGCCCGCAAGCTGCGGCTGCGGCACAGCAGGCGCAAGCGCAAGCCCAAATGGCGCAGCTTGCACAGCGTGCCCTCGGCGGTGGCGGTGCAGGCGGTGCGGGGCTACCCGGTGCCCGTGCGGCTATTGATCCCAACGTTGCTGCGCAACAGCGAAACCGCGAATTCCTTGATTCCGCTGGAGATCCCGGCTATCTCAATGAGCCGGTGCGCGCTCAGGCGGCGCAGAATGAGATTGCAGCAGGAACCATCATTCCGGCTGTGATGCTCACTGGCATCAATTCCCAACTGCCGGGGACAATTGTTGCCCAAGTTCGGCAAAACGTCTTTGACACATTCGACTTTCAGCGCTTGCTGATTCCGCAGGGTTCGCGCTTGATCGGTCGCTATTCGAGCGATGTCAGTCAGGGCCAGCAGCGGGTGCTGGTTGCGTGGGATGAAATGATTTTCCCGAATGGCTCGCGCATTGCGCTGGGTGGGATGCAAGCAACTGACCCCATCGGCGCGTCTGGAATGCGCGATGAAGTGCATACGCATTTCTGGCGCATCTGGGGCAACGCTCTGATGGTATCTCTGCTCGGCGTGGCTGCGCAGCAATCGCAACCGCAAAACGCCAACACAAACCAAGCGCCGGGCACTTCGCAGCAGGCCACCGGCGCGGCGATGGAATCGCTCAACGAGACTGCGCAGGCGGTTTTGCAACGCAATTTGAACATGGCCCCAACGCTGGTTATTCGCCCGGGCTACACGTTCAATGTGTTGGTCAATAAATCGGTGGCTTTGCCAGTTTTCAAACCGGAGAGAACCAATGCGCGTGCTCGTTAAAACTCCAGCGGGCATGCTGGGGCCTCTGTTTGTGCTTGAGGTGCTGGCAATCGCCGCCAATGGCGAATTGCTGGCATACAAAGAGGTGGCGCTGTGCTTGCCGAAGCTCTGATGGTGCTGGCTCAGCTTGCACCGGGCGCTAACGCAATTGATGCGTGCCTGGCAGCGGCTGAGCGCCGATTCAACCTGCCCACGGGCATTGCCACGGCAATCGCTCGGGTTGAGTCGGGTCTGAACCCGCTTGCGATCAATCGTGCGAATCGCAACGGGACATATGACCTCGGCTTGATGCAGATCAACAGCATTCACCAACCGCGATTGATGCGCAATTACGGAATTGCTCGGGCGCATCTGTATAACCCTTGCGTCTCTGCATTTGCTGGGGCGCAGGTTTTGGCTAAGGCGCTGGCGCAAACGGGCGGGTCTATTGTTCCGGCGCTGTCTAAGTACAACACCGGGCGTCCGACCGGGGCGGTGGGACTGGCTTATGCGCAGCGAGTTTTGGCGCGCTGGCAAAACCCGGCTGCGGTGGCTGTGATGGCCTCGGCTTCGGCTGGAGTGATCAATCTCCCGCCGCCGCCTGCCGCGCTGCTTGCAGGGTTGCCGGACTTTGCTATGGGGCCGGTTGCGATGCCCGCTGCGCCGGTGATCACGCCTGAGCGCTCGGCTTTGTTTGTCGAGCGGTCGAGTGCGTTTCAGTCTGCGGGCTGGGCGCGCAGTCCGCAATTCTGATTTGGAGGTGCATCATGAGCGGCTTTACTAGCTTGGAAAACAATCATCGTGCCGTCGCGGCGCTTGAACACGCAATCGACGGTGACGGCGTTCGTATGCGCGGCGTGACGAAGCGCGGCAATCCGGTTTTGCAATTCACGCTGAACGGTGATCGCGTCAAGAACTGCGGGCGCGCGGTTGTATGCGGAGAGCATGTAATGGTTTGGCATACCTGTCTGCCGAACGGCTTGGGAACGAGCGAGGGCTTTGCGCGCAAAGAGTACACGCAGCAATTTGTTGCCGGGCTTGGCGGGCGCGGGCCGACAGTGGGGCATTTGATCAAGCTCGACAAACTTGAGCAACAGCCTGAGCGCTCTATCGTGCGCCCGAAACTCTATCCTGAGCGCGCAGAACGACCGGAGCATGAGCGCCCGAAATACGAGAATGAGCAAGTACGCGCCGTGGCAATGCGCAGTCTGGCGCAGCACGGCTGGGTGTTCAAAAAGTCATCGAATGGCATCGATTACGCGAATGACGGCGAAGGATCGTCGCTTGCGTGTCGGCTTGTAGTCAAAGACGGGCTTGCGCAGGCATGGTCGCACCGTGGCGAGATTGAGTTGGGTCCGCCGTGGCGCAAAGGCAAAGACATGGGCGAAGGCATACCGACGCAATATGCGGTGGCAAGGGACTTGATCGGCAGCAAACTCGATACTGAGCCCCTGCCCGCATTGCCGGTGCGCCAAACGGTCGAGCGCGGGAGCATAAAAGAGGTGCAAGCGGAATATGCGCGCCTGCACGCTGGCGCTCGCGCTTGCCCAAAAAACCATCGGCACCTGACAAAACAAGGCGCTCAACTGAGCCCAGATGATGCGGTTGTTGTTGGCCCGGGCGAGAAGCATTCCGGGGCGATCTTAATTCCCGCTTTGCGTCCACTGCCCGATGCAGCGAGTGCGCTTGAGGTTTGTGGCGGCTATGTGCTGCTGCCGCGCGTTTCTGAGTCGCTGGGCACTGACAAGCTGATGCTTCGCGGATCGCAGCCAGCGGGTGCGTTTTTGCCAATTGATATGCTGCCGTCAGTGGATGGTAAGTTGCACTCGTTTCAGGGCTGGATGCAGCAAATCAGCAAAACACCTGAGCAAAGAAACCTGCCGATTGTCTTGTGCGAAGGCTGGGCTACTGCAAAAGCGGTGCATGAGTCGGGGGCGGGTCACGCGATCTGCTGCTTTAGCAGCAACAACGTCGGGCCGGTGGCGCGCTGGCTTGCGAAACATGAGCACGATCAAACACATGGGCTTGTGATCGCGACAGACAACGACATTGGCTTGACGCGCGATGGTGTCTTGGCGTCTAAAGCGGTGCCCAGCGCAATCGCTGTGGCACGCGAGGTCGGGGCTGATGTGGCGTTTCCCGGCAAGAGCTACCGGGTCGGTGATGACGCACGCGACATTCTCGCGTCTTGCGGCCCCGAAGCGGTGCGCCGGTTCATCGAGCGCGCGCAGAAACCGGACGAAGTGCAGGCGCGGTTCGACGCCTGCATCGCAACACGCCGGGCGCCGCCAGCGCAGGAGGTGCAGCGCTGAAAAAAGTTTTGCCTGATCAACCTAGCCTGTCCTGCTGCTTACCTCAGTAGTTGTGTCCTTCTCTCTTTTGGTCTTTTCTTCTTTTGGAGTTTCATCGTGAAATTGTTTCTCGTCGCTCTCATCGCTCTCGTCGCTGCTTCGCCGGCGCTTGCTGGTACTGCCCTGCCTTGGGATACCGCCATTACTACCCTTCAAAATAACCTAACCGGGCCGATTGCCACTGCGATCAGTGTCGTGGCCTTTTTGGCCGCCGGCGCTGCGCTGGTCTTTGGCGGTGACGATCTTGGCAACGTCGCGAAGCGCTTGCTGTACGTGGTCTTGGGTGTCGCGATCATCGTGCTCGGCAACCAGTTCCTCGGCGCGCTGGGCTTGACCAACGCCGGTGGGTTGATCTAAATGGAACAACAGTGGGAAGTCACGGTACATCGGTCGCTCACGCGGCCTATGTTGGTGCTCGGCTGTGAAAGGGAACTGGTGATGATGCTGGGCATGCTTGCCGGCATCTTCATCGTCTCGCTGTTTCAGCTGTGGGCGGCGATTCTGGGTGTGACGCTTTGGGTTGTGGGTGTCTTTTTTCTCCAGCGCATGGGCGCAAAAGACCCGCAACTGAGCAAAACGTTTTTTCGCTCGCTGAAATTCGGGCAATTGCTGCGGGCGCAATCGACGCCGTTTGCTGATACGTCGAAAGGGTAATTTATCATGTTGCTTTCTGAGTTTCGCAGCAAAACCAAATCGCTGCCCGATCTGCTGCCCTGGGGGGCGCTGGTGGATAACGGCATTGTGCTGAACAAATCCGGCGCACTGATGGCTGGGTTTCATTTTCGCGGGCCGGATCTGGATAGTTCGACGCGCGGCGAGTTGACCTCGATTGCAGCGCGCATCAATGCGGCCCTGCAACTGCCCGATGGCTGGTCGCTGCACGTTGACGCGCTGCGCCAGCCGTCTTTTATTGAGTCGGGGGAGGTGGATTACCCGGATCGCACTACGCGCCTGCTGGGTGAGGCCCGCGATTTGGCGCGCTCGGGCGATAGTTCGGGCTATGACAGTCGCTTTGCCATGGTGCTGTGCTGGCATCCTGACGCTGATGCCGCTGGCAAAGCCGAAGCGGTGTTTGTCTCGGGCGGCGATAACGGCTGCGCGGCTTCGCGCTCGCTCAAGCGCTTCAAAAGCACGTTGCGCGACATTCGAGACAGGCTATCGGGCGTGCTGCAAATCGAGCGCATGATTGACGAAGAGTTGCCCGATGGCTCCCTGAGTTCGCCGCTGCTCGCGCACTTGCAAGAGTGCGTGTCGTTTGAAAAGCGCACGCGCTTTGTCGTACCCGAAACCCCGATGTATCTGGATGCTGTTTTGGGTCGGCGGCAAGTGGTGGTCGGCTTTGAGCCGGTCGTCGGCAAAAAGACGGTGATCGCTATCGCGCTGACGGGGATGCCTGCAAGCTCGCACCCGGGGATTTTGGATTTTCTCGGCCGGCTGCCAGTTGAATACCGCTGGTCAAATCGGTTTATTTTCCTTGGGCCGCGTGAGGCCGACAAGGAGATTCAAAAGTACCGCTCAAAGTGGGCGCAGCGTCGCTTGAGCCTGCTGAACCTGCTACGTAGCTCGCAGGGCGGGCAAGTGTCTCACATCAATTTGGATGCCGATGCGATGACGAATGACGCCATCGAGGCTGAGGGTGTTGCGTCGAGTGGGCTGGTGCGCTTTGGCTATTGGACGAGCGTTTTGCTGTTGGCTGATGAAAACCCCAAACTGGTGCGCGAAACGGCGCGCTCGGTGATCAAAGAGATTGTCAATCGTGGTTTTGATGCGGCGATCGAGGACGTCAACGCGATGGAGTGCTATATCGGCTCGATGCCGGGCAACACTTATGCGAACGTTCGTCGCCCGCTGATTCACACGCTCAATCTGTCGCACTTCCTACCCTTCACTGCGGTCTGGTCTGGACCGGAAAAGCATCCCTGCCCCTTTTACCCGCCCGGTAGCGGCCCGCTGATGGTCGCTAAAACGGACGGCTCAACGCCTTATCGACTGTGTCTGCACGCTGGCGATGTGGGTCATACAGCGATTGTGGGGCCTACCGGCTCGGGTAAATCGACTTTGTTGGCGAGTCTTGCGGCGGCTCATTTCAGGTATCCCGGCTCGCAAGTGTTTGTGTTTGACAAAGGCTACTCGATGAAGCCGCTGGTTTTGGCTGCTGGCGGCACGCACTATGATATTGCCGGGGAAGATAGCACGCTGGCCTTCTGCCCGCTGGCGCGTATCGACACGGACTCTGATCGCTCTTGGGCGGCTGAATGGATTGAATCGCTGTGCGAAATGCAGGGCATGGCAATTACGCCTGATGTGCGGCGCTCCATTTATGATGCCGTGGTGCAGCTTGCAGAACAGACTACTGAGCGCTCGCAGCGCACGATGTCTGATTACATGACGATAGCGCAGCATGTGGGCGTGCGGGCAGCATTAGAGTATTACACGACCAACGGCCCAGCTGGCTCGCTGCTTGATGCACAAACTGATGCTTTGGAAGATGACATTTTTCAAGTGTTTGAAGTCGAGCATCTGATGACGCGCGGTGAAAAGATCGTGGTGCCCGTGCTGACTTATCTTTTCCATCGGCTGGAGCAGCGGTTTACCGGGCGGCCTACGCTGCTGATTCTGGACGAGGCTTGGCTGATGCTGGGGCATCCGGTTTTCCGGGCAAAGTTGCGCGAGTGGCTGAAAGTGCTACGCAAGGCAAACGTCGCGGTGGTGTTTGCAACGCAGTCGCTGACTGACTTGACTAAATCGGGTATTGCTGATGTGTTGTTTGAGTCCTGCCCGAGCAAGATTTTGCTTGCGAATGCTGAGGCGCAAACTGAAATTGTGCGCCCGCTCTACGAACAAATGGGGCTCAATGAGCGTCAAATCCAACTGATTGCGCAGGCAACGCCTAAAGCGCACTACTACCACATTCACCCTCAAGGGCGGCGGCTGTTCAGCTTGGGTCTAAGCGCTGAGGAATTGGCGTTCGTGGGCAAAAGCGATAAGCCTTCGCTCAAGCGCATCGATGCGCTGCGCGCTGCCGATCCGGTGAGCTGGCCCGCTGCGTGGCTGCGTGAATGCAAGTTGAACGAAGCCGCCGATGCGTGGCTTGGGTATTGATCATCTTTAAGGAGCATCATCTTGAAAAAAGCGCTTTTGGTTCTGGCTCTTTCTGCTGCATTCGCCCTGCCTGCCAAAGCTGGCGGCGGCGGCGGGTTTGCTGGCGCAACGGAGTTCACGCAGCTTGCCAACAACGTCGAATTGCTGGCGATCTACGTTGAGCAAGTCACAGCGGTTCAGACGATGTTGCAGCAGTATGAAAACATGCTGCGGCACACACAGGGCATTTCTGCGCAAGCGTGGCCCTCGATTCAGGTGCAAATCGAGCATCTGGTTTCATCAATCGGCGCAGTGGATGGCGCGGCGAATGCGTCGGCTGGCGCGCTGGCACAGTTTGCGGCGCATTACAGGTTCGACCCGTCGAGCAACATGGCATCTGAAGTGCAGCGCTGGCGCTCGGGCTTTCGCAATCAAACTGCTGAAGCGCTGCGGCAAATGGGGCTCAATGCAGCGCGCTTTGGCAACACACAGCAAGCGCTGGGGCAGATTCAGGCTATGTCGCAGACGGCGGTGGGGCGGATGCAGGTGCTGCAAGCGGCTAACCAAATCGCGGGCATGACGGTCAATGAGATTCAGTCGCTGCATGGCACGATCATGGCCGCTGAGCAAGCGCAAATTAACTTCAAGGCAACTGAAGTGCAGGAGCGTGAGGCTCAAGAGCAGATTCAGCGCAACTTTATGCGCGACAGCGGGCGGCGGTTTTTCTGATGCTGGGCTGATGGTGGTTTACTGGAGCAGATGATGAAAGATCGATACAAGATTGGGTTGGCGCTGATATTGATGCTGACGGCGCAGTCGGCGATGGCTCAAGGATTCCTCGATGGCATCTTAAACCAAGCCGAAGCCATGACAGCGGGTTGGACAAACACAGCAATTCAGATTGCCATGGGTTTGTTTGCTATGTTGGTGGTGATTGATTTTACATGGTTTGCGATGCAGCAAACGCTCAAGAAAGCTGAGATTAGCGAGTTGCTTGTTTCGCTGATGTTCAAAGTTGTAGCGATTTTCTTTTTCTTTACGCTGCTGGTTATGGCGCCGACTTGGATTCCGATGATTTCGGATTCATTCATGGCTGCGGGAGCTAGGATCAGTGGCACGACAATGGATCAGTTCACGCCGAGTGGGATTTTGTCCTCGGGGCTGGATGCTGCTGCGCAATTGGTTAACGCGCATGAGGCTCAACTGACAGCGGAGGCTGCGGCTGATAGAGGTTTTTTGCCTGATGTTGGCAGGATTGTTGGCGGATTGTTCGGGACAATCATAATCGGGCTTACCGCGTTGATTGTGGTGATTGCCTTTGCTATTCTTGCCTTGCAATTCATAGTGGTCATGCTTGAAGCCATGATCGTCATGGGCGCTGGAGCGCTGATGCTGGGTTTTAGCGGCTCGAAGTGGACAATGAACTTTGCTGAGAAGTACATTGGCTACGCGGTTTCTGTGGGCGCTAAATTGCTGGTGGTGGCGCTGCTGGTAGGCTTTGGACAGGAGTTTGCAGATGGCATTATCGCGCACTGGCAGCAGTTGCGCACTGCAACTGGTGCTGCTGGTATAGCCACTTCTGATTATCTTTCGATTGCTGGCGGCTCCCTGATTTTTGGCGCGATGAGCTTCATGCTGCCTGGCATTGCAGGTTCGTTCTTAAGCGGCGCTGCATCGATGAGCCTCAGTAACACGGCAGGCGGCATGTCGAGCGCCGTGATGCCTGCTGCCGGCTTGGCTGCTGGCGGTGCTGCTGGTGCTGCGAAGCTGGCCGGCGCGGCGGCAGGGAAGATCGCAACGATGCTCGCCCCGGCTGGCGCGATTGCTGGCGTGGCAAGCGCTGCTGCTGGCGGCGCTGGTGGCGCGGGCGCTATGGCTGGTGCTGGGCGCGCTGCCTTTGCTGGTGCGCCGGGTGGTGGTGGTGGCGCTCTTGGTGGCGGCATTCCCGGTGCTGGTGGTGGCGCTCTCGGTGGCGGTGCCGGTGCGCCGGGTGGCGGATCGGGCGCGGGTGCTGGCTTCGGCGGCGGCGGCGCTGGTTCGGGGGGCTCTGGCAGTGCTGGTGGCTCAACTGGCGGCGGTAGCGGCTTTGCATCGGGTGGCGATCAAGCGGCTGGTGGCGGCTCTGGCTCTGGCTCTGGTGGTGCTGGTGCTGGTGCAGGAGCAGGCTCCAGCACAGCGCCTAGCGGTGGCGGGGCTGACTCTGGCTCTGGCGGCTCGGGCGGCTCGGGCTTTGGCAACAGCGAAGGGCGCGATAGCGGCTCTGGCGGCGGCGGCAACGACGAGTCAACGGGCGGCGACAGCGGGCCGAAGATGAGCCTGAGCAGTGGCGGCGGTGCTGGTGGCGCATCAAGCCCTGCTGATAACAGTGGCAGCGCAGCGTTTGCGGGTGATAACAGCGGCTCTAGCGGTTCCAGCGCTCGCTTCGCTGATCCGGCTGCTATGCGCTCGGGTGGCGGCAACAACTTTGCTGATGGCGGTTCGCAACGGCTGGGTGCCGATGCGGGCTGGCGCGATTACAGGGATGTTGAAGCGGCGAAGCATAAAGAAGATCGCGCTCGCGCATCTGCTACGCCTATGAGCCGGAACATGCTCAAGGCATCGGACAAATTGCAGTCGCTTTCGCGGTCATTGTCGTCTTTCGCGTCCAAACGTCGCCCGCTGTCCAGCGATGGGCATACGGGCTCGGCGCCGTCGATTCGCATGCGTAATGGCGATGATTGAGGCTTTGTTGGCCCGCCTACCTGTCCGCGCTAAAGCGCGGGGGTTTAGGGGGCAGGTTGTGGTGTTAGACAAGGGCAATTGAATGGCTGATTTTGCAGGGCGGCTGGTAAAATCAGGTTGTCCTGATGGTGGTCTCTGGGTGTAGATGGTTCTCTTTTTTGTGAGGTGATTCGATGGAACAGGAACAGTTGACACATGAGCAAAAGCGGCGCATCGAGATTTTCGAGCGCTACGATGCTATCGCAGGCCCGGTGCGCAACGCGCGCAACGAGGCCATTACGAGCTTTGATCTGGACTGGCGAGACAAGTCGATTGTGTTTTTCGCCGATCAGGAAAAGCGCCGTCTTGACAACATCAAGGCTTTCGAGTCCAAAGGGCTTTCTTCGGGCGCGGCTTATTCAGCTACCGCCTTTGAGCTTGCCAAGGAGTTCGAGGCGCATCTGGTGGCGAAGGACAAACAGGCGCGGGAGCTTGATGAGTCGCTGCAAAAACCCAAAGCCTGGCGGGAGTTTTTGGAAGAGGAAAACCAGCGCTCGCCCGGTGATCCGGTGATTGCAACGCTCTTGAAAGAGGCGGAGCACTGCGATCATGACGCCGCTGTGTCTGGCTACCTCAAGACCCCTCCCCCTGAGCGCGTGCTGTCGGATCTGTCGCTGATCCAAGACGAAGACGGCACGGCTTTCAAGCGTGGGACGCAGACTGTGTTCCGCGATGTGGGGCCACGGCTGGACGTATCGCGCACTGACCGGCGCGATATTGCTGCGGCGCTGAAAGTCGCGGCGCAGAAGTTTGACCCGCACAAAGGGCTGGTGCTCACTGGCGATACCGCTTTCAAGACGCTGGCGGCTGAGGTGGCGGGCTCGATGGGTTTGAAACTGCGCAACACAGAACCTGAAGTGCTGCACGCATGGGAGCGCGGGCGTCTGGCTGCTGCTGAGTTGACCCCTTCGCGGGCACCCAGCGTAGCTCGCGGGATTGCTGGCGACATCAAAGAGCCGGGCATTGATCGCGTTGGCGGTGAGCAGTTGCTGATGGTCGAAGACAAGTTGGTTCGCGGCGCGGGTGCCGCGCTCTCTGCTGCCGGGGTTGAGTTCGTCGCGGTGGGCAACAACCGGGACGACCCGGCGACCTTCATGATGGCAAAAGGCGTCATGGTCAAGCTGCCGGGTGATCGCACGCAGGAAGCCTTGGCTGAGTTGCGTGGGCTCTCGCGTGCTGATGCCGAAGCGCTGGGTGCTGCGATGCCCGGCGCACCGAATCCAGCGCTGAAACAGCATCAGGTGCTGGTTGAACGCTCTTTGATCGACGAAGAAGGCCAGTTGACGCCGCGCGGTATCGATGTGGTGCTGGTGCGTGGCGACTTGAATCTGCGTGAGCGTGGCAACCTGATCAAGCAAGTGCAGAGTGAGGGCGTTGCGCCCAAGTCTGGTGCCGAGTTTGCCCGCGAGGCGTCTGGTGAACTCAAAGCCGGGGCGCAGCAAACGATGCGTGAAGATGTGGAAGCCACCGCGCAGAAAAAAGAGGCGGAGGAAGTGCCGCTCGAGAAGCGCGAGGTTGAGGTTGAGAAGAAAGAGCAGGCGCACGAGCGCAGCCCGTTCAACCCGCCACGGCGCAAAAAAGTTGTTGATCTTGGTTTGGAGCGTTGAAATGAAACTGGAATACAAGATGGTCGAGTTCGGCGATGGCTCGGTGGTCGAAGTGGTCGAGATGCCCATAGCGCTTGCGCTGGGGCTCGATGATGCCGATGCGCACGGGGATTTTTCTCCTGAATCGCAAGTGGATATGTGGATGGGAGATGATGATGTCTGAGCAGCAGTATGAAAAGCGCGACATTCGGCAGGAAATCACAAACAGCATCATTGAGCAGCTTGAAAAGGGCGTGATGCCGTGGCGCAAAAATTGGGAAAACGTGGCCCCGCCTGCGCTGCCGGCCAACGGTGAAACCGGGCGCGTATATAACGGCGGCAACCGCGTTGGGCTGATGGTGGCGATGCACTTGCGCGGCTGGGAAGATCATCGGTTTTTGACTTTTCAGCAACTGCGCAAGCTCGATGCTGGCCCCGGTGCCGGTGAGCGCGGGACGCCGGTTGAGTATTGGGAGAAACGCGATTTTTGGAAGCGCAAAGATTGCGTGGTGCTAAGCGATGGCAAGCCGGTAAAGGTGCTCGATGTAGCGCCAAACATGATGGTAAGCACGTCAGACGGCCGCACGCGCCCTTCAAGGGTGCTGGAAGTCAAAGGGTCGGATGGTTCGCTCATGCCTTGGGCGGTGGCTGATGCGCGCCTGAGCGTGATGATCGGTCGGCACAGCACGGTTTTCAACATCGCACAGTGCGACCGGCTGGGCGCCTGGCTTGAGGCCAACCCGATTTCGCGTGAACCCAAGAAAGAGCCGGAACTTGATGCGGAGCTCGAGAAAGTGCTTCGCGGGATGAAGAGGGACGGCTTGAAGGTGCAGGATCAACCGCAAAACCACGCGTACTACAGCCCAACGCTTGATACGGTGGTGATGCCTGAGCAGCGCCAGTTCGAGAGCCCGGGCGCTTACCGCTCAACGCTGCTGCACGAAATCGCGCACGCGACCGGGCACCCGAAGCGTCTGGGGCGGGAGTTGGGTGGCGGGCATGGCTCTGAATCTTACGCGCGTGAAGAGCTGGTAGCAGAACTGTCCAGCGCTTTCCTATCTGCTGCAACCGGTATCCAGCGCGTCGATGAGTCTCATGCGCAGTACATCGGCTCTTGGCTCAAGACGCTGCACGGCAAAGATGGCAAGGACGAGCTGTATGCAGCGGCAAGGGACGCCAGCAAGGCCACAGACTACGTGCTCGCACGGGCGCAGCCGCAGCGCGAGCGCGAACCGGAGCCCGCGCTAGAGCGCTAACGATTACTCCAGTGTCTCGCGGTTGCCATGGCTGCGAGATCTTCATAGTGCCGCTGGGCTGAGGTCTGGCGGCACTTTTTTTCGGCCTGTCCTGCTCTTTGCCTCAGTAGGTATGAGCACACACAAACCCACACTCTACAACGTCCCCGGTCAGAAAACCGATCTGGTGCGGGTCTATTGGTTCGCATTTGGCCTCTGGCTCCTGCTGTCTTTCGTCGGGCTGTTTGCCGTGACGCAATACGTGGCGCACGAGTTCGGGCGCGCGCAGATTCTTGGCGACCCAAGTTGGGGTGGGTTCTATGCGCCGCATTCGGTCTTCATCTGGATGTTTCAGTTCTTCCGGCCTGATGCGCCAGCGGCGGTGCGTGATACGTTGAGCATGGCAACGGCGATGCTGGGCGCGGTCGGCATCGGCAGTTTGTTTGTGGCTATGGGCTTTGTCTGGCATCGAACGAAAAAGGCTAATAGCGCCGAAAGTCATTTGCATGGCTCGGCAGGCTGGGCAACTGAAGATGAGATTCAGAAGTCGGGGTTGCTCCCATCTCTTAACAATTCAGGCGGGGTGCTGCTGGGCAGTATTGCAATCAAAAAGCGCATGCCGCCAATTTGGGCGCGAAAGTTCAGTTGGTGGCCGAAGTCGTTGGGATTTAGCCTTACGCGCCAGATGTACCTACGCCACAAAGGGCCAGAGCACATACTTGTTTTTGCGCCCACCCGCTCAGGTAAAGGCGTGGGTATCGTCGTGCCCACACTACTGAGCTGGAATGAATCGGTCTTGGTGCATGACGTCAAGGGTGAAAACTGGGCCTTGACCAGCGGCTTTAGGCGCAAGGCGCTCAAGCAGCGCTGCTTGCGCTTTGCACCCAGTGAGCTTGATTCGGCCACCTTCAATCCGCTGCTGGAGATTCGGCGTGATGGCAACATCGTCAAGGATGTGCAGAACATCGCCACTATGATCGTTGACCCGGACGGTAAGGGCTTGCAAGACCATTGGGCCAAGACCGGCTTTGACTTGCTGACCGGCGTGGTGCTCTACGTGCTACTGGAAAACGAGATTGATGACACGGAGCGCACCCTGTCCACGGTGCAATCGATTCTTTCTGATGGCGGCGTAATCCGCAAGAGCGCGGAAGACAAAGCCAAGAGCAAAGATGCAGAAGAGGCTTCCACCGGCGTCAAAGCGGTGTTTGAGTACATCCGGGATCGGGCGCACGAGAAGATTGCAGGCGATCTCGAAGATTGGGAGCGGGTAGGCTGGCAGACTGCGGCCCAGGCTGCTCAGTCTTACCTGAACAAAGCCCCTAACGAGGCCAGCGGCGTGCTGTCCACGGCATTGTCGTTCTTGGCGCTGTACCGGGATCCGATTGTTGCCAAAAACACGGCCTCCAGCTGCTTCACCATCGAGTCGCTGATGCAGCAAAAGACCGCCCTGTATTTGGTAGTGCCGCCTTCTGACAAAGACCGCCTCAAACCCCTGCTGCGCCTGATCCTCAACCTAGTGGTGCGGCGGCTGACCGAGAGCATGACCTTCAATGAGAAGGGTGCAGGTAAAACAAAACACCAGCACCGGCTGCTGCTGCTGATCGACGAGTTCCCGGCGCTGGGCAAACTGGAAGTGTTTGAGGAAGCCTTGGCGTTTATCGCGGGCTATGGGCTCAAGGCGATGCTGATCACACAAGACTTGTCGCAACTGCACAAAGCCTACAGCAAAGACGAGTCGATTATCTCCAACTGCCATATCCGTATTGCCTTTGCGCCCAACAAAATCGAGACTGCGGAATTGCTCTCGAAGATGACCGGGCAGGCAACGATGCAGCAAGAGCAGCGCAGCTACTCGGGCTCGCGGCTGGCGGTGTTGCTCGGGCAGGTGAGTAGCAGCATGCAAACCGTGCAGCGGCCCCTGTTGACGGCTGACGAGACCATGCGTTTGCGGGCTGATGACGCGCTAGTGTTTGTGGCAGGCAGCAGGCCGATCTATGCGCAAAAGATCAAGTATTACGCTGACCCCGAATTGTCACGGCGGCAAATGATGGGCGCGGCTGATGCGCCAGCAAAGAATGGAGTTACGCAATGAAAGTGCCAATTGTTCTGCTTGGCCTAGCCGCCTTTGTGTCGCTGTCGGTGGCAGCGGTGGCCTCTGGCGTGAGGGTAAACGTCAGTGATTCGCTGCCTGGCTGGGTCTATGTGACGCAGCCGATTGATCGGGCGCAGCGCGGGGACTACGTGAGTTTTTGCCCGCCTGTTGATGTGGGCAGCTTGCCAAGGGGCCGATGCCCTACTGGAACGATGGCTCTCATCAAGCGTGTGGTGGCGGCTGAGGGCGATACGGTGCGCTTTGCGCCGGGCTTGATTGTGGTCAATGAGCAGTCTTTTGAGGTGCCGATGGCCGCAGTGGATTCACGCGGGCGCACGCTGCCACGAGCCGCGCCGGGTGTGCAGGTGCTGGGCGCTGGGCAGGTGGTTGTGCTTGGCGATCACGAGCGCAGTCTTGATTCTCGATATTTTGGTGTTTTGGGAGGGCGTGATTTTGAGGCAGCGCCCTAGCTGTCCCAGCCCGCGCCCCTGTAGGTATCAGCAACTTTTTGGAGATTTGATGTGAACGAACGTCTCGATGAAACACGCTTGCGCCGTATAGAGGCGCTGCGCCGGGCTTTTGGCCCGAAGGTGATGGAGTTTTTCAGCGATAAGCGCGTGGTCGAAATCATGCTCAATTGCGATGGAAAACTGTGGGTTGAGCGCCTAGGCGACGAAATGGAGTGTGTGGGTACGATGACAGTCATTAGTGCGACAGCAGTAATTCGGACGGCGGCGGCATTGGTGGATGAGGTGGTAACGCACGAGAAGCCAATTCTTGAAACGGAGCTTCCGGATCACGGCAGCGAGTTTGGCGGGGCACGCTTTACAGCAGAGATACCGCCAGTGACAGAGCGCCCGGTGTTTACGATTCGCAAAAAAGCCGAATTGATTTTTAGCTTGGAGGATTATGTCAGTAAGGGGATCATGACTGAGAGCCAGCGGGCCGTGATCGAGCAGGCGGTTGCTGATCGCAAAAACATTCTGATTGCAGGCGGCACCGGCACCGGGAAAACGACACTAGCGAATGCGGTGTTGCAGGCAATCGCTCGGATTGATCCGCATGCGCGGATTGTGATCATTGAAGACGTGCGTGAATTGCAGTGCGAAGCCCGCAACCGGATCTTTCACCGCACCACGGATGCCATTGATCAGACGGCTTTGCTGCGGACCACGATGCGTCTGCGCCCGAATCGTATCGTGGTCGGTGAGGTGCGCGACAAGAGCGCGCTGGCCTTGCTCAAGGCTTGGAACACCGGGCATCCGGGGGGCGTGGGGACGGTTCACGCCAACGATGCAGCGGCTGCGTTGGTGCGCATAGGTCAACTGGTGCAAGAGGCCAATGTCCCGCCAGCGCCGGAGTTGATCGCTGAGGCGGTCAACCTGGTGGTGTCTATCAAACGAGAGCAGCGCGGGCGGCGGGTGGATGAGATTGCGCGCGTGATCGGCTACGAGAACGGGGCTTATGTGCTTGAGCGGGTTTGACGTCATGACGCCATGACGCCATGACGTCAGTTATTTTTGGGACAGCGCCCAGCCTGTCCTGCTGCCCGCCTCAGTAGGTGTCAGCAACTTTTTTGGAGAGCGATGTGAACAGACGAGGTTTGATGTTGGGTGCAGCGGGTGCTTCGGCGCTGCTGCTGGCGGGGTGCCTGGGTGGCGCCAAGGGCGAGGATTTTGTAGGCTTTTGGGCGCAAGAGCGCACGCATAACGACGTCACACAAGTGATCGGCGTTTCGCGCATCGAAAGAATCAGTGCAAACGAGTTCATGATGCACGAAATTAATTTCGATTTTTTCTTCCAAGGCATCCGGCGTAATTCCGGTGTTTTCCAGTATTTTGCCCCCAATCGCTTGCG
>Ga0208372_10135_pt1 | contig 19658 bp, 19 predicted proteins | sample Subbio2Dec_QV11A_FD_184832 | JGI IMG/M metagenome (GOLD analysis project Ga0208372, IMG submission 184832) | Serpentinite rock and fluid subsurface biosphere microbial communities from McLaughlin Reserve, California, USA - CR12Dec_QV11A (SPAdes) | ecosystem: Environmental > Terrestrial > Deep...
AGAGACTGTACGGGCAGGTCGTAACGACAAGAGACAGTCCAGACCACAAACCCGAAAGGGGTGGCGAAAGCCATAGCTGGTACGCATAATCCGTTGGTGCCGTGTTCGACTCACGGGAGGCCCACCAATTTGAGAAAGCCAGCCTCGCGCTGGCTTTTTCTTTATCTGCCGCAGACGCCAGTGTTGGGGCGGGTAGCGACCGTATTGCTGTGTACCGCTTGCCGCTGACGCGGGCGTTTCCTGCTGATTTTCGCGCCCCAAACCTCTCTTTTCTCCGTTTGACCGGTGCCTGATAGCAGCACAAACCTCAGTATTTATGCGGGTTTGCGGCCGATGGTTGTCCGTCAACGCCGCCGACCACTCGCCCATCAAACCCATTCACGCATCGAACCTGCCGAAGAATTCCTGCTGCTCGCCCCACTCCCACGGCAACTCGTGTGTTTTCAGCCAGCGCATACTCAGCGTTTTGGGCTGGCGACCGTTGAGGATGTCGCGTACCAGCGTCGGCGATAGCTGGGTGAGCCGCAGCAGCGCATTGACGGTGGTCTGGTGCAAACCTTCGCGCCGGGCGATGTCCGATCCGCTGTCGACCACACCGGTGTCAAGCAGGCGTTGCCAGTGGTAGGCCCGCGACAGCGCGACGAGCATCGACGCATCGTGCTCAGGTTGCTGGTCTGGCAATGTCACCGCCGGGATGACCTTCTTGCGCCCGCCGTGCCATTTGATCTTCACCGGGATTAGCGTGGTCATTTTCCGATCTTCCAAATGGACTGGCTCACCGTTCTGCCGGATTTTCATAGCAGTGCCTCCTGTTGTTCGAGTTCCAGCAATTCCGCACCGATGGTGCCCGGTCGCATTTCACTCGCCAGCGTCGGCCAACCGGCCGCACGCCACGTGATCTCGATGCCCGCATCGCCCAGCGTCACGCGTTCGATCAGCAATTGGACGATGCGCCGCCGTTCCTCCGGAAACAACTGTTCCCACACTACGCCGATCTCGCGCAACTGCAGTACCACCTCCGGTTCCGAGATTTCCGGATGCTGGGCGCGAACCGCATCCCATACTGCCTGCACAGCCTCCGGCGCTTTCAGCACGGCGTAGACTTGGGCCAGCACCAACTGTTCAATCGGTTCCGCTGGCACACGCCCCGCTTCGCTGGCGTCTGCTCCGAAGCGGAGCTTGCGGATAGGAACGTAGTAACGGTAGAACTTGCCGTTGGCCTTGCGCGTATGGGCGGGTTGATAGCGTTCGCCGTCTTGCGTGAAGAACAACCCCAGCAATAAGGCATCCGGACTACGGCGTTGCCAGGTCTCCGATTGCCGCAGGCGGTTGTTGGCCGCGAGGATGGTGTGAACGGCATCCCACAGCGCCTGATCGATGATGGCCTCGTGCTGGCCGGGATAGCTTTTCTCCTTGTGCAGGATGTGGCCGAGATAGACCCGGTTGTGCAGCAATTTGTAGAGCATCTGTTTGCTGAATTTTGTGCCCGAGCGCGTGGTCTGGCCATTCGCCGCCAACTGTTTGACCAGATCGGTGGTCGAGCGGCAGCGCACGAATTCGTGGAAGATGTGCCGAACCAGCTTCGCTTCGGTTTCCGCGATCACCAGCCGCCGATTTTCGACGCGATAACCCAGCGGCGTGTAACCGCCCATCCACATGCCCTTGGCCTTGCTGGCGGCGATCTTGTCGCGGATACGCTCCCCGGTCACTTCGCGTTCGAACTGCGCGAAGGACAGCAGGACGTTGAGCATCAAACGGCCCATCGAGGTGGTGGTGTTGAATTGTTGGGTGACCGAAACGAAGGACACCTGCCGTCGTTCAAAGACCTCGATCAGCTTGGCGAAGTCGGTGAGGTTGCGCGTCAGCCGGTCGATTTTATAGACGACCACGATGTCGATCCGGCCTGCCTCAATGTCGGCCATCAGCCGTTTCAACGCCGGGCGCTCGATGTTGCCGCCGGAGAATCCGGGATCAATATAGTCGTCAGGCACCGGAATCCAGCCTTCGGCCCGCTGGCTGGCAATGTAGGCCAAGCCAGCATCCTTCTGCGCATCCAGCGAATTGAAGGATTGGTCGAGGCGTTCATCCGTCGAAACACGGCAATAGACGGCGCAGCGTTTGGGGGCGACGGTTTTCATTTTCCCGCTCCTTTCACGCCGAAGAACGCCGGGCCTGACCAGTGCGTGCCGGTGATGGCGCGGGCGGCTGCCGACAGGCTGCGATAGCGTTGCCCGTTCAATTCATAACTGCCATCGGGCAGGACCGTGACGCGGTATTCGTGGCGATCCCACTCGGGGATCAAGGTCGTGCCGGGCAACAGGCGCACCTCCGGCCCCCGGCCCATCTTGATCTTGGAATGCTTTTCGCCGCAATCGGCAAGATAAGTTTTGACGTCGGCAGGCAAACCGCCCAGCGCCTTTTCCTGCAAGCGATACGCCAAGCGTCCCTCCAGATAGTGCCGAACTACACGCATCGGCCGCCGGGAGAAATGCTGGTCCCACAGCGCCCAGAGTTCGGACATTGGGAGATTGGGCAATGCCGCGAGCTGGGCGGCGATGCTGGTTTTGTGTTTCCATGAATCGGTCATGACAGAGATTCCGAGAGTTGAGACAGGTGCATGAACGCGCTGTGCCGGGCAGAAGCCAAGTCAAACCGCGCTCTGCGCCGGGTCATCGATCTGACCTGTTGCCACATCAAAACGCTCGCCCAGCAGGGTCTGCTTGCGCCCGGTGCGCTTGTCCTGCACGCCCAAGATGTAGACCTCGCCGTTCCACACGCCACAGGCCACGTCGGTGTCCACTTCGTCGGCGGGCATCAACCAGCCCGTTACGCCTTCCGGCATCCGTAACAGGTCGGCGGGTTCACTGATCGGCACGTGGAATGCGGCATGCCGCGAATCAAGCCAGTGCAAGATTTCGAGCGGCGTGTCGGGAAAGTTCTCTTGGCTCAGGATCGGAATCCAGACCAGCGGCCTCCCCCTATCGAGCCAACCCTGCACGCGTTGGGCGACTTCTGGGTCGTGATAGGCCAGCGGCTGGCCGGGGATGGTGGTGTCAATCGTCGTGTTCATTTCATCTCCTTGAATGCTGGTAACCCGGCGCATTGCCGGGTGGTAACCGGTAACCTCGGGCGGTAACCCGGTTTCGGAATCTGTCGCTGACGAGGGAGCGCGGCTGCGCCCCCCGTATCGGTTTATGCGTGGGAAGGACCCCTTTCACCTGTGACGGCGATACCGACGTGGCGGGCGTTGGAAATGGCGATGCCACCAACGGCGCAAACGCCGGTCGATCCGTTCGGCGGCCAGAAACCACGGCCACCACCACGGCAGCCTGACCCGCACGCGCCGCGCCCTGCGCACGATGGAGGTCGACGTCCTGCCGGGTACGGAGAACGGTGTCTCGCTCCACGCTGCCTGTGACGCGGAAGGCAGCGCACCAATGCCGTCGTCACGCGAGATGGCGGCGTGTACGGCCGGTGGCAAAAGCCGTTGTCCGACCGGCAGACGCTTCAGTCCATCCGGACCGGGTGCAATGCGCGGCGACAGCGGCCCGAAACGATCCGGCTGATGCTGGCGAGAAGGTTGGATTTCCATGGTGGCACCCCTCACACATCCACGCGCACGACGGTCGACAGGCCATGACCGGGATCGAGATGCCGCTTGGGTGGATTGGGATCGGGCGCGTAGATACGGCGTTCGTCGTTATTGCCTTTGGGGTGATAGACCTTCAGGCCCCAGCCGTCGAAGCCCACGCTGCGCAGAGCGTTGTCCAGTGCTGTGACCAGTTCGCTGTCGGTACGAGTGAACTGGTCATTCAGATCTCGCAGTTCCTCAAATGGCAGCCCTTCGATGAGCGTGGGCAACAATTCACCGTCGCGCGCACGCCCGATCAGCTCGTGGTCATAACGGGTGCAGTGATCGCCGGTCACGCGGGTGTGGGTCAGGCGCACACGTTGAAGCAACACGCCTTCCACACTCTGCATCTCGCGCCACGCCAGCACAAAGGTCTTGGCGGCATCCAGCATCCGCTGCGCGCGGGGACGGAAGATGCGGCGGATTTCCTGATCGATCAGCGTCTCATCCAGCCCGCTCACCATCTGCCCCGCCAGATCATTGATGTACTGCTCCAGTGCCTTGACGCGGGACGGCGCTTCCAGCACCTGCTGCGAGGCCTTCACACGCGCAGCTTGTTCTTGTGCCAGCGCCTGCTGGTGCTCCTGATCGAACCGGGCCAATGCGTCCGTATCGCCCAAGGCAGCCAGCACCTCGCGCTGAATGGTCAGCGTCATCTCCGGCTCGGCGGGTTTGTCCCAGCCGCAGGTGATGCGATTGGCTGCGACCAGCGCGGCAATGGCCTGGTCGTATTGGGCGTTCTGCTGGCGCAGGCGGTCGAACATTTGCGCCACGGCGCTGACGTCCCCAATTTCGTTCAGGGGCGATGCGCCCTTGGCGGATTTGGGGGACGCCGCTGCGGCGGTTTTTTTGTTGAAGGGATTGACGTTCATTTGTGTTCTCCATATCGAATGCCGCCCACAGAGGTGCGGGAGACGCCGGGCGGCGTGGCGTGCTGTTTTTGGGTGGTGATGCGCCAAAGCGCACCCTCCCGGCTGTGGCCGAGGTGGGTGATGTCGATGCCCTTGGCGCGGTAGGCCGGAGCAATGCGGCGCAATTGATCGGCCAGCCCTTTCGGGGAGCGTGGCCAACTGCTGCGATCCGGGATGCTGTGGGTATTGAGCAGGTCATAGAGCTGCCCGGCGGTGCCCTGCCAGTTGATCGGCAGAATGCGATCCGCGAGGTACTTGTCCAGAGCCTGCGCGACGGCGTTGCTTTCCAAGGCCCGGTCGATGCCAGCGCGCACGAGCTCTGCGTATTGCTGCTGGAATTCACCGGCCTCGAAACCGAGAGCACGCGCCACCGCCTCACCCAGCCGTTCGAAATCAGCCATGCGCTGCTTCTGGGTGAGCTTGACCGTCGGCAGAATGGCCAGCGCCGCCGAGAACAGATCGAGCAAGCCCGCGAACACCTTGGGCTGATCACGCTCCCAGCCTGCGTGCGTGTCGGCATCGTCGCGCCGGGCATCGGCGGGGATGGTCGGCAGATCGACGTGGATCACCCGGTCGATCAGGTCGGGACGCGTGGCAACCACGGCAATGCCGTTGAGCACCACCGGCCGTTTGGTCTCCATGACGTGCTCTTCGCCATTGGTGTAGAGCTGGCGAGAGGCAAATCCACCGCCGGTGGCCAAGGTGCAAAAGGCATCCTGCTGTTCGGGCGTGAGGCCGGAGAGGTTCTCGTAGCTGACCAGCCAGTTGTTGGCGGCGGCGACGAACACGTCCTCCACCGTCTTGGGCCGCCCACGCAGCATCACTTTGTTGGGATCAACCAGGCTGCGCAGCACGGATTGCGTGGTCGACTTGGCCGAGCCTTGTTCGCCCACCAGTTCCAACACAGGGAAAGGGGTGTCAGGGCGGAAGCAGTCCAGCAGCCACGCCAGCACCATTACGCGACGGTCGGCGGGGATGTTGGTGTGCTGCCAGAGCAACCCGACATCGCCATGGGCGACTGGCATCGGTAGCGGGCGCATCGACGGCGTGCGGGTGAAATACACCGGCGACTCGTTCACCACCCGCCAGCCTTGAGGGGTGACGTGTATGGCCTGCCACTGCTCATCAGCCAGATCGATCAGGTAGCCGTCGTCACACCGGGCGGCGCGGACGTGGACGACGATCTCGTCGCCATCGTTGATGCCTGCAGCGGCCAGTGTTGCCAGCGCCGACTTCATGGTGGATTCCGGCACACCCATCTCTTTGGCGCGCCAGTACGCCGCCCGCAGCCAGTCCTCGAAGCCGGAGGAATACACGCGCCACACTTCGCGCCGACCGGGCATGGGAATCACGGCGACCGCATTGCGGTCCGCGTCGTGGTGCAACTGGCACTGCGCCCGGGCCAAGGCGACCAGTTCATCGAGCGCGCTGGCATCGTCATCGCTGCCGGGCAGTTCGGCCCGCACCAGTTTGTCGAGTACTGTCACCGAGCAAGCCCGGTTGGCGATCTTGGCCGCGTGCCGCAGACGCAAGTAGCTGGGCAGGTCCGTGGCCTTGAGGATCGAGAAGGCGCGCACCACGTCCTCCTCGGCCAGCACACCCACGTCATCCACCAGACGGACCAGCGCCGCCTCGATCACGCCAACGGGATCGGTGTCGGGCGTGACGGCCGCGTTGCCAGCCATATCTGCATGCTGCGACTGCAACAATAGGGCGGCATCGTCACCACCATCACAACCATCACCGCTGTGACAGTGGTGATGATCGTGACGGTCCTTGTCTACTGACTGTGCCGGGGGAAGGATGGTGTCGGTCATCACGCCATCCCCACCCGCGAGGCCTTGGTGCGCTCGGCAATCCAGGCATCGATCTCGTGTTCCAGCCAGCCGACCGTGTTCGCAGACAGGCGGATCGGCGCCGGAAACTGCCCGGCGGCGATCAGGGCATAGAGGGAACTGCGGCCAAGTCCGGTCCGCGCTTCGACCTGACGGCGGCGCAGCACACACAGCCGGGGCTGGATCGGTTTGGACATCGGTGCAACCTCCTGTTTCGCGTTGGAATGCGATGGAGGTTGTTTGCCGTATCCATGCCGTAGCAAGCACGGAGGCAAAGCGGCCAGCGGGGAGGCGGGCTGCTGTGGAGAACTACGGCAAAGGAATTGCGGGGAGGCCGTGCCGGACTACGGCAAAGCGCTCAGTCGTCGCCGAAATAATCGGCGGCGTCGGCCCAGTCGGGGAAGCTGCGAATGAGGATGCGCTTGACGACCTTGGCCTGCATATGGCCCTTGTCCACCAACCAAGCCGCGATGAAATGCGGTTGCCAGCGGGACGGCTCGCGCAGGCGGCCAGCGTAGGTGCGTGCCCCCGTCAGGCCGTAATCCTTGGCTTCCCGCATGCGTGTCTTCCACCACTCGGTGTTGGCCTGCTCATCAGCAAGGACGGGAAATGCAGCGATGATCTCGTTGCTGGGCACATCGCCAGCAGGCGGGGTGAGATTCGGGCGATCTGATGCGATGGGTGCGGAAGCACAGCCCTCCTCGGCGGGGACTTCCACCCCCGGCTCTTCGGCCTGCTGAGTGCAGGCATCCGCTACAACGGGCAACACCGGCGAAGCTATCGGTTTGGCCCACGCAGGCGTCGGCGGCAAGGGCTGCATCGGGCGCGGCGGCCCGGCCAACGGACTGTTGCCGTCCAGCCGAATCGCCCAGGCCTCGAAGGACGCGCGCTCAATGATGAGAATGCGCCGCTCAGCCAGTTCGCGCACGGGATCGTCGAAATCCTTGCCATCGCGCCGACCGTACTGGACCTCCCTGCGCTCGCAGGCAGTCAGCAACGCTTCGTGCTTGGCCTGCCGACACCGATCATCGCGCTGGCACCAACGGTCAAGGATGTACCAGGGCGGCAGCCAGTCGGCGTGTTCCCAGTAGTGATCGCAGCTGTCGGCGGCCCAGTTCATTGCAGACGAGTATCCCGGTGACGATGGTGATGATGGTGACGGTTGTTCTCTATTGTTACGGTCGAGGAAGACGCACATGCCGCCCTCGTGTTTTGCCTTGCCAAATTTTGCCAAAGAATCCACACTTACGCCATGAGCACAATGAACATCTCTCTCCCCGACACCCTGAAGTCCTTTGTGGACGAACAGGTCAGCCAGCGTGGCTACGGCACGAGCAGCGAGTACGTGCGTGAGTTGATCCGCAAGGATCAGGACCGCCTGCAAATGCGCAACCTGCTGCTGGCCGGAGCGGCCTCGGCCCCGGCGGCACCTGCCGATGCCAGCTACTTCGAAGGCCTGCGGGATCGGGTGCGCAAGGCTGCACAACCCGCTGCCAAGGCGTGAAGGCCAAGCCAGTTATCCCGCGTGAGCAGGCCAACCGGGATGTCGACGATGCCGTTGCCTACTACTTGAACGAAGCCACCGAAGCCGTCGCGCTCGGTTTCATTGATTCGCTGGAGCAGGCATACACCCACATCGCTCGCCATCCGGCCACCGGCTCGCCGCATTACGCCCATGAACTAAACCTACCCGGCCTGCGCTCCTGGTCGCTGGCGCACTATCCGTACCTCGTCTTCTATGTTGAGCGTCCAGACCACATCGATGTCTGGCGTGTGCTGCACGGCCAGCGAGATATTCCCGCCTGGATGCAGGAGCCCGACGACGTGTGATGATTGTGATGATGGTGACGGTTGTTCTTTATTGTTATGTCCCGGGGACAGGCATATACCGGTGCTGAGAGCATCGTCACCAGCCCGCTAGCATGAGTCGCTTACTCAGTCACTTACAGAAAGCATGGCCGTGGCGTGATGATTGCTCGCGGAGAGATGTCTGTGTTTTCGGCGATGTGAACAATAAGAGCCAACCGTCACAACCATCACCATCGTCACACCGGGGCTGCGCTTGTGATGGTTGTGACGATGGTGATGGTCGTAGCCTTTCGTTATAGTCGGCGCACGAACATATGCCCCAGGCAAAAGGGGTCCTTCCCGGCCGAAAGCCAATGCGGGAGGCGCGAGCGCAGCATTGCGCTACCGTCCAACCAGAAAACGAGGTTTGCAGGGTTTGCGGTTCGCACCTGGGATGTGGGCCAGCGGGCTGAACGCCGCGCCCGTGCTGGCGTGGGTGGAATGGAGGGGAGTATGGAGGGTGCGAACCTGGGTGCGTACCGGGCTTGCAGGTTTGCACCCCGAGCACGCAAAGGGGTATCCAGAAACTGGACACCCTGGCCTTCATAGATCAGACCACGCGATACACCCGTTCGCCGGATTCCTTGTGTACCAGCACCACGTTCAGCCCCAGCTTCTTGCGCAGCATTCCGGAGATCGCGCCGCGCACGGTGTGCGGCTGCCAGCAGGTGGCCAGCATCAGTTGCAGACTGGTCGCGCCCTGCGGGCGGCGCAGTGCCATCACCAGCGCGGCCAGTTTGGTTCCGGGGCGGACCGAGATGCCCTCCAGAAGTTGGAGGTCGTCGATGACGCCCTTCGGTTGGACATCATCCGGCGGCGCAGGCCGTTGTTGGCCGATGGCCGCGTAGCCCGCGTCGGTCAGCACGTGGCCATCGTCGGCTGGCTCAATCCAGCCGCGCTGTAGCAGCGCGGTCAGCACCTTGACCCGCGCGCCACCGCGCAGGGTATCGGGCGGAATCACGAGCCCATCGGCATGTCGTGCGGCGGTGCGGAGAAGCAGGCTTTGGGCCGGGGAGAGTTTGATCAGGGTGTCCATGGTCGCCCCCTCACTTTGCCTGACCGTCGAAGATCGCCAGCAGGTCATCCAGCGCCTGACCCACCCGCCCGAGGTCGCCGACGTGCCCCCAGTGGATGGCGTCCGGGTCTTGGCCGAAATGGTCGGCTGCCAGTTGCCGCAGGGACTCGATCTTGCCGAGGATCATCGGCAGGCGTTGGAGGTAGGTGTCGAGGGCGGTGGGCTGGGTGGTCATGGCAGGCTCCGAGGTGATTGTAGACGCCACCATTCACGCGCTGAACGATCAGGAAGCCAAGTTGTTCATCAACATCTGGCTGCAGTTGTGCCACACTGATAAAATGCTTGACTTATGCCAAGCCAATCAGGAGATCCGAGATGAAGCGCTGCGTCGTCGGTATTCGCCATCCAAGTGCGCCGGAACAGATTCCGGGCAAGGAAACGCCAACATTCTGGTTCCCTTCGATGGCCACGATGGCTGCAGTTCTGTCCGAGGATAACCAGGCCCTGCTGCGCCTCATCCGCGATCAGCGCCCCAAGTCCCTGACGGAACTGGCAGAGCTAACTGGGCGGCAAGTGCCTAACCTGTCGCGCACGTTGCGAATGATGGAGGGGTATGGACTGGTGGAGTTGAAAAAGAACGTGCGCGAAATTGAACCTATCGCGCAGGCAACCAGTTTCAAGATCCTGATCGGTTGAGGCTGGCTGCAATGGCAAATCAAAAAATACCTGAGAAACATATCTTCGTTGAGCCAAGAAATCGCCTAATTGGTTGGGTGCGCAAGCAACTGATCGGGCCTCCCGATCCGCCGAAAAACGAAGGCCCTGATCTCGTTGGCGTGTTGCCAACTGAACGCTTCCCCTGTGGAGCGCTATACCCAATTTCGCCAGCTGGAGAAGGCATTGATCCCGCTGGCGACGATGGAAACGAAGATGACACTTTGCCCAATGCAACAGGTGAAACCAAAGAAGAGCCAGCAGTTGTTCGGCGCTATATACCACCATCATCACTTGGGTTCTCGTTCTTCATCAAAGGCGAAGATATTGGCTTTCAGGTGCTCTGCAGCGCGATTCAATATAAAGGCCAGGAGGGCGCGCGAGATGAAGCTGGGCACTACAAGAAGAACGAATGGAAACGCAGAAAATTGGTCTCCGATGCTCATGGAAACGAAGAGTTTTTCAGCGTCGAATGTCCATCGAAAAATTCGCGCCAGAGCTTTGAGAAACTTGATGGTAGCGCACGTGTAGACATCGAGTGGCGGACTTTTGCCGATGGTTGGATTGTCACAGCCTCCCTTTGTAATTCGAATGAAATCCTTTACGAAGAACAAACCGGACGGGATTTTGCCTTCGAACGCGCAGAAAAAACCCTGTTCGAAGCATCCCTGCGCTGTGTGATCGATACCGGCGAAGTGGGAACCTATCCTCGCGTAGATCGAAGTTTGCTCGACGAGGAAGAACAAGAGATCGAACTGCAATATGCCCGTCGGCATGTGTATGCCATTGGACATGGCTGCGCCGCTGAATGGAAAATCGAAAACGGCAAGGTGACCGAGGTTTACTCGGACACAATGCCAGCGGTTGAAGTGCCCCAGATGACAGCCGACACGGGCGCATACGGCGATCCGGTTCTATCACTCGTCAGGTTATCTGATATAGATAACCTGCATTCAGGCATTCAAGCTGAACTCGCCGCATTCGTGGATGGGTACGCTTCGTGGGTTGCCGAACAAGAGCGCAGCATATCCGAGCAATCGGCAGACGATCGCGCTGCGGCTAAACGCATCATGGATCGCATGGGTGTCGCAGTGTCGCGTATGCGCGCGGGGCTGGATCTGTTGAGTAAGGATGCTCGGATTCGTCAGGCCTTCTCTCTGGCCAATCGCGCCATGCTGAATCAAATGCGGCAAAACGATCAATTGCAAGGCAAGCCTCGCGGTGATGACGCTTACCGTTGGCGTCCTTTCCAATTGGCGTTTCTGCTGACCACGTTGGAGTCTGCTGCAAATCAGGAAAGCGAGTTCCGCGACACGCTTGACCTCATCTGGTTTCCGACCGGCGGTGGCAAGACGGAGGCTTATCTCGGCCTGATCGCAATCCAGATTACACTCAGACGCCTGCGCCACCCCGATACGGGTGGCGGGACGACGGTCTTGATGCGCTACACCTTGCGCCTGTTGACGCGCGATCAATTTATCCGCGCCACGCGCTTGATCTGTGCGCTGGAGTTGATTCGCCGTGAGCGCAATGACCTCGGTACGGAGCCGATCTCTGTCGGTATGTGGGTTGGTGATGCCACCAGCCCAAACACCTTCAAGAAAGCCGCCGAACTCGTGGAAAGGGCTCGCTCCACTGGCGACCAACCCGCACTTGTGCTCGATCATTGCCCTTGGTGCGGCAGTGCTTTCACGGCAGAGCGAAATTACGACAGTTCGGAACAGCATTTCCGTTTCTTATGTAGAAATGCAGATTGCAGTTTTGGTGGCTCAAACACTGGCAGGCTACCATGCAACGTCGTCGACGAGGCCTTATATGCTGAACCGCCGACCATGCTGGTTGCCACCGTGGACAAGTTTGCCCGACTGGCCTGGGATGAACGCGCTAATGCCTTCTTTGGCGGAGCGCGACATTTGCCCCCTGAACTCATCATCCAGGATGAATTGCACCTAATTGCGGGCGCGCTCGGCTCAATTGCGGGGCTATATGAAGCAGCCGTAGATACCGTTGTGCAATCGCGTGGCTTGTACCCGAAATATATTGCATCTACCGCCACCATCCGAATGGCGAGCCAACAGGTCAAACGTCTGTACGGCCGCGACGTGGCCGTGTTCCCACCGCCAGGCATAAGCAGCGATGATTCCTTCTTTGCCAGAACTGTGCCTTTGATCCAGCGCCCAGGTCGCATTTACGTTGGCTATCTGGCGCCCATGCTGAACCGCCAAGCGTGCATGGCCCCACTTGCCGCCACCCTACTTCTTGCCCCGAACGCTTTGTTCGAGAATGAGCAGGATCAGCGTGAATTATTGGATGCCTGGTGGACGCAGATGGTCTATCACGGCAGCCTGAAAGGCGTGGGCAACAGCCATACAGCGTTTGCCAGCGCTGTTCGGGATTTCATGCGGTTATTGGGTTCGAACCCTGAGAACGACAATCAAGCACAGCCTAATATCGACAACACCAGGGATTCGCACGCCTCCGAAAAGAGAGACGGCGGCCAACGGGCTACACCCAGCATTGCCCAACTCACCAGCCTGCAGACAGCCGAGGAAAATGCAGATATTTTCGCCAGACTGAACAGGCCGTGGGATGAAGAAGGCTGTCTAGATGCCGTACTGGCCACCAATATGATTTCAGTCGGGCTGGATGTGGGGCGGCTTGGCTTGATGATCATCAACGGCCAGCCTCTGACCACGGCGGAGTACATACAGGCCAGCAGTCGCGTGGGGCGGAGCGAAGTCCCCGGCGTGGTATTCGCCAACTATTATCGCGATCAGGCACGCAGCCTGTCGCACTATGAGAGCTTTCGTCCGTATCACGACGCGTTTTATCGCTTCGTTGAACCCACTAGCGTCACGCCCTATACCTACCAGGCACGTTTACGCGCCCTTCATGCCGCATTGGTCATCGTCATACGCCACACTGGAAAAGGGATGCTGGGCAACGAGAGCGCAGGCGATTTCGATCCGAGTGACGCATTGATTGCCAAAACCATTGATCGCCTGAAGCGCCGTTGCAGGCAATCCGTTTCCGGAAACCCGGGCGAAGTGGATGCACATATCGACGCCCTTGTCGCGGCATGGCAGAACGAAGCTGAACGTTGCCGTGACTCGCGCAGGAAACTGGAATATCAGGTTCCGGACCGAGAAACGGGGCGTGATCGTTTGCTCTACAACCACAATGACAGGATTCGTGGTCTTTGGCCGACATTGCAATCCTTGCGCAATGTCGAAAACAATGCTCTGCTCAAGGCGTTCTAACCCATGTCCAATGAGTTGATTCCAGTGCGTTTATCGCATGTGTTGGGCCAGAGCGGCGTCGGCGCAATTGTCCGTGGCGCGAATGGTCTGGTGGTCGTTCAAGACTCTCGCCAGTGGACTGATCGTCAAGGCCAGCCCGCCGGCAAACTGATTCCATATGTCGAGCGTGTCCGTGCTGCGCTGGGGATTTCACAAGTGTTGCGCGAACCGCCCATTGCCAAAGAGTTGGTCCATGGCCAAATCGACGGTGTATGTGTACCCGCAACGCGGTTTCCATCTTGGATGCGCTGCCCGAATCCAAAGTGCGGTGCGCTCTATCTGCGCCCGTGGAAAGATGCCCCAACGGAAGATGTCTCCCACTGCCGCTGCACGAGATGTGAAAAGAAACCCAGATTGGAGCAGGTTACCTGGGTCTTGGCTCACCAGGCTGGCTACCTGGCCGATGTGCCATGGCACTTTCTTGCCCATCGTGATGCACGTGCCCCAACCCAACAGAGCTGCAAGATACGCGACCAACTCCAATTGATCGATCGTGGCTTTGACCAGCGCATATTGCGTTGTGCGGCGTGCGGTGCTGAAGCCCGGTTTCATGGTGACGAGCGAATACCCTTCGGCCAACAACGCATGCAGCCATGGACAAAAGATGATCTCGCACCACCCGATGTCAGCCAGTCTGACAATGCCGATGAGGGCAGACAAAACCTAGCTCAGGCACTTGCCATTAATGACACCCGCGTCTATTCACCTGATGTGGTATCCGTACTGATCATTCCGCCGGAATCCCGCGTTCGCAAGGGCACGGTTGTTGATCTTCTGTATCGCAATTCGTCCGAGCGAAAAAAAATCGATAACGCCAGAACGCCATTGTCGAGAAAGTCGGCGATCAAAACGCTGGCAACCGAGTACCGGTGCCAAGCGCAGGATATCGAAGCAGCATTGTCCGATCTCGATCGCGGCTATCCCTTGTATGGCGAAAACCTCACGCCAGGACAATTACGAGAAAGCGAGTTCGAGGCCTTTCTGGAAGTGCTGCCAGATCAGCGCGATGACGAAGACCTTGTCACGCGAAACAGAAGCGAAGAATGGCACACATTGGAGACCGCTGATGACCAGTGCAAAAAATCAAAGACCATTATCAGTTGTGTTCAGCATCTTGTTCGGGTAGATCGCCTCAAGGCGGTGAGAGTGTTCAGAGGATTTACTCGCCTTGGCGGCGAAGACATAGTTCCGCCAGACATCGTCGGGCAGTCCGACTGGCTACCCGCCATTGAATTGTACGGAGAGGGGCTCTTCATAGCGTTGGATGAAGGCAGGCTGGAAAGGTGGGAACAACAACCAGCGGTACTCGCGCGACTGGAGAAACTGCAGCACAGGTTTGCCCAATCAGGGCGCACTGAACCCAACCCGTTGACTCCACGCTTCATGCTGCTGCATACGCTGTCTCACTTGCTGATGCGGCAAATCGAATCCGAAGGTGGCTATCCGGCGGCATCACTCATTGAGCGACTTTATTGCTCCCATGCGCCGAATCGCATGGCCGGCATTCTCATTCATGTCGCCGTTCCTGACATCGCTGGTTCGCTTGGCGGCTTGGCGGAACTGGCCGAGCCCAAACGGTTTCTGGGCATTCTGTCCCGCGCAATTGAACATGCCCGTTGGTGCTCACTTGACCCAGTGTGCAGTGAGCACGATGGGCAAGGGCCGGGACTGCTGAACCGAGCGGCCTGCCATGCGTGCACGTTGGTTCCGGAGCCCGCCTGTGAATACGGCAACACGTTGCTGGATCGCAGCTTCGTTAAGGGCGATGACAGTCACGGGCTACCTGCATTCTTCGGAGCGCCGTGATCATGCCTGTAGACCGCACTCGCCGCTTTGCCTTGCCCGGCATTCAGGATCTCAACAAAGATCAGGACGAGGCGCTAGCTCTTCCGTTCGAGGGACAGCATCTCATCATTGGAGGGCCAGGAACCGGTAAGTCGGTGGTGGCATTGCTGCGGGCAAAGCGACTAGCAGCAAGCGAAAAAACCTACCGGACGCTGGTCTACAACCACTTGTTGGATCATTCGAATCGACATCTTTTTGGCAAGGGGCAAGCCTTTTCTGCAAAGACTTGGGACTCGTGGTTCCGCGACATTTGCCGACATTTTCTTAAGTCGGTTCCGACGCGGGAGCCTGATTATCCTGGTGGCTACCGACCGATCGACTGGGGTGCGGTCCTGAGTAAAGTCCAAAATTTAGAAAACACGGGGGATCATTCTCAACGATTTCTGTTGATTGATGAGGGGCAAGACATGCCCCCCGCCTTCTACCAAGTACTTGTACATCTTGGATTCGAGAATTTCTATGTTGTGGCTGACCAAAATCAGCAGCTTGATCCAGATAGATGCAGTTCGCGTCAGGACATCGAAAACGCACTAGGGATTGACCAAATAGACACGCTAGAACTCAAAACCAATTATCGCAACACTCTTCCAATCGCGCAGTTAGCACAGCATTTTTACCCGGCCGATCCCGCCAGCCCAAGGCCTGAACTCCCCGATCCCAAGCCTGCAGCCACATCACCGGAGCTATGGAAATACGGCACAATCGGTCAGCCGTCATTGAATGAAATCGTGGACCGAGTCCTTCATTTGAGCGATCGCTTTCCAAGCAAACTGATTGGAATCATCACGCCAGATAATCAAGTCCGTGAAAAGTTTCACACCATGTTCAATAGAGCCAGTCCAACGCTGGACAACGGCAAGCCCCCCGTACAGACCTTTAAATCAGGGAGGCAGGAGCCGCTGGACTTTGGCAAGGGTGGAGTCATGATTATCAATGCCCAATCCTGCAAAGGATTGGAATTCGATATCGTCATTCTTGCCGACATCGATCAGCACAAACCAAAAGAAAATACTTATGCGTTGAAATCACGCTTTTATGTGATGGTAGCACGCGGCCGGGAACAGGTTATTCTGCTACGCACCGGAGCCACCTGCCCAGTCATAGAAAATTTGCTTCCCACTGACTCGACCATTCTCGTCAGGAAAGATCAATGAGCACTACAAACTCAAAAAAGCCAAATGCGCCGAAACCCCCGCAGCCATGGTATCTGGTTACCAACCATCTGAACTTGCTATATATGCTGGCCGCTGGTCTGGTGATGGGGCCATCCGGCTTCCGTGGAAAGCACTATGTTGATTCGTTGAGTGCCATCCCCGGCTGGGTTCCTTTTTTCCGTGACGCGGTTCCGGTCAAAACATTAGAAGAGGCTGTCAGCGAACGCAGGCACCTGCGCCCCTGTATCGTATCGTTTGACCTGTCAGGAATTTCTTGCCCTGTGGAGGTTCTATCCCGAGAAGGCAAGATTCGAGATGCTGCATTTCCCAATATACGACTTGGAAAGGAAGGAATTGGCATTCTTGTCCGAGCGCCTTTGCCGCTGACTTTTGTTTCTCGCATCTGTTTTCAGTCGGATGAAGATCAACAGATGTTTGAGGCAGCAGCCAAGGATGTTTCCAATGTGGACTTGAAGCCATATCGCTTGGCAGTTGAAGAATCCCTGTTTCGCAATGCGACCGATAGTGTCTGGCCACCGATGCAAACAGCTAAGGTGCGTCAGAATAGATCAAAAAATGAGTCTGGAGCCCAAGCGCCTCTTCCATTTGATTCAATACAGGGTGCTCAGAGGGATGTGGCGCCTCAAATAGAGCATCAACCCATTTCAGCGCAGTCTTTGGGGGGAGTGCTTTCCATGCTTTACCACTGTGCCAACCACAGTGAGTTGGGCGTAAAGGTGTTCCAACTGATAACAGGTGCCGCACACAATACGAACAACGCCTTGATTGAGGATCCAATATTGGCAGAACTGCCAAATTGGTTAAGCGGAGATGGAGTATCGGAGCACTCAAGTACTCCTGCAAAGCTGTATTGGGGGACGATTAACGCCCTTGTCGCTGCACAGGACGGAAACCACTCATCGCAACCTGTGGACGTAGCGCTTGAATACCTCGCCGCTCAAGCCGCGCAGTTAGAGGACGATAAATCCAAGTCTCGCTTGGAGCGATTGACCGTAGATATGCGGAGTTTGCTCGGCTTAGGTGGAGGAACCATTACTGAACTATTTGAGCGCCATAAAGGATCCCTATCTCGGCCATTGCTTTTGTTTTGCTTGCGTGAGCATTGCAAAGACCTGTTGGAATTCTCACATCCTCTATTGAGCGATGCCGAGCATCTGCTAGCGGGCATACTGTTCGGAGTACGGGATGGTTGGCTGAGGCTGTCTTGCGACATGCGCAACCAGTCGCTGTCTGCCTATGTCATGTACCGCATGGCAGGTGACACGCATAAAAAACAAGGGAACATGCGTCTCCCGGAAACGCCAGCCCCGCGACCTCTGCGCGCCTTCTTCCCTTGTGATGAGAAGCTATGGAGCAAAAGTCAAATCAACGCCGCCATTGAAATTACCAAAGCAAGTAAGTGGAGAGACTGCATTGAGACGATCATTGCCTCGGTTGATAATTTGCCCTTAGAGAATCCGAGGTATGAGAACGGAAAGTATATCTTTTCCGGAGAGGCGAGTCTGACGATAAAAGTCCGGCATGACGCCTTTCTGAAGCGTCTTGGAGAGTGGCCACCAATTGACGCGAAGTTGGAATCGAAGATACGGAATGACTTGAACTCGGCAAACAAAGAGGGGACAGATCAAGCATGAGGATGATTCCCAGCGAGCCTCTACACACCGACAGTCCTGCAGAAAAGCGCGTATTTGACCAATTACGGGCTTCGTTTTCTGGGTCGGATCAGACGGGGTGGTTTGCCATGCACTCACTCAATCTTCCCCGGCATGAATACAAACGGTTCGGCGAGATCGATTTCATCGTATGCGGCCCTGATGGCGTGTTTGTCCTGGAAGTGAAAGGGGGGGGCGTTTCCTGTCGTGATGGCGTCTGGGAAACACGGAATCGTTTTGGTGAAACAAATCGACTAAAAGAGTCCCCCTTCAAACAGGCGGAAGGCGCCATGCATGGTTTGATGAAGAAGTTGCCGCACACGCTGCATCATGCATTTGTTTCAGGTTACGGAGTTGTGATGCCCGATGTGGATAACCTGCCAGAGAGCGCTGAGTGGGATCGCACGGTGTTAGCAGACGCAAAAGACTTTAAACAATTCGAGAAGTGGCTGATCCGACTTATCAAGCATTGGCGAGAAAAAGATGCTCGCACACCACGGGCGACCTCCGATCAGCTAAAGCAGTTGCGGCAGCACCTTCGCCCTGACTTCGAAGCTGTAGTTCCGCTGCATGTCACTGCCGGCGAGGTCGAATCCCGCATCGCAAGACTGACAGAGGACCAATTGCGGTTAATCGATGCCGTTGAAGCTAATGATCGGGTTATTTGTTCTGGTGGTGCGGGAACAGGAAAAACAATGCTTGGACTTGAGTTGGCGAAGCGCTGGACGGCGGCTGGAATGAACGTCGCCATGACGTGCCACTCGCCGTGGCTGAAAAACTTTCTGGAGCGCAATCCACTCGTTGGTCTAACGGTTTGCCTATCTGACTCCATACATCTCGCAGCAAGAAGATCCAGCATCGATAATTTTGATGCGATTATTGTCGATGAAGGGCAGGACATATTGAATATGGAGAGCCTATCAAAGTTGGACATGTACCTGAAAGACGGGCTTGAAAAGGGGCGCTGGTGTTTTTTTCATGACATCAACAACCAATCCGGATTGTGTGGCGCGTATGTGCCTGATGCTTACGAATATCTGCGAAGTTTTTCACCAACAAAAATACCGTTAAGAACGAATTGCCGGAATTCGTTGCCAATATTGAATCGCATTCAGAGCGCACTTCAGGCTGACATGGGCAATTCTGGTGTCGGAGATGGGCCATCCGTCCGCGAGTCTTTTGCAGGCGATCGTCAAGAAGCGATCCAGCTTATTGAGCATGAGCTAGAAACGCTCACAGAGAAGGAAGGGTTCGTGTATGGCGACATCGTCATTTTGTCGCAGTTGCCGTTTGTAGATTCTTTGGCTTCATCCTTGTCTCCGCGTTGGCAAAAAACGATTTCCGTTCTCGATGGCGCTTCTCCGCTCAATTCAACCAGACAATCCATTGGTTTTGCCCAGATCCCAGACTTCAAAGGATTGGAGAGTGAGGCCATAGTCCTTATCGATCTACCTACACCTGGATCACGCGCAGACCTGCGGTCGCTCCACTATGTCGGGATGAGCAGGGCACGTGCTGTTTTAAGCATCATTCCAGCTGTTATCGCGTAGTGCCGCACCAATGCTCATTGGCCCCAATAGCGAGTGGTTTGGTTGCAAACTCCACACCACCATTTTTCAGCGTCGCCCTTGAGCCGCCAGTGTACGCACAGCTAAGGCGTTGCCCTATTATTCAGGCCTTCAACTAAAAATTGGGCAGAGAGCTGAGCGCCGTATGAAATGCTTTAGACCCTG
>Ga0208372_10141_pt1 | contig 18859 bp, 20 predicted proteins | sample Subbio2Dec_QV11A_FD_184832 | JGI IMG/M metagenome (GOLD analysis project Ga0208372, IMG submission 184832) | Serpentinite rock and fluid subsurface biosphere microbial communities from McLaughlin Reserve, California, USA - CR12Dec_QV11A (SPAdes) | ecosystem: Environmental > Terrestrial > Deep...
GCCGCGCCAGCCCGTGCTCAAGCGCGTGAAGTAGAATACGCACCCATCGCCGCCTTAGCTCAGTTGGTAGAGCAACCGCCTTGTAAGCGGTAGGTCGTCAGTTCGAATCCGACAGGCGGCACCACACTTAATGGCCTGAACCCCTCAGGCCATTTTTTTCGCCCGTCGTTTCCCCAATAAACACAAGGGCTTGCGCCACGGTGCGTGTGCTGGCCCTCCCGGTTTTCCGCGCCAGAAGTAGATTTCCAGCCCAGAAACGCTCTCTGTTCTCTGTGAATGCGTTGGTCGTCATCGGCCAAGAACCAAGTGTTTATGCGGGTTTGCACGATTCCGGTTTGCTGCGTAACTACACCTATCGAACACGGCATCAACCCGCCAGCGCATCGATAACCACCTCCTGCTGACCCCAGTCGTGCGGCAGGATCTTGCGTACAAAGAACTCGAAGGACAACCCGATCGGCCCCTGGCCCCTGGCAATGGCCTCCACATAATGGGGCGCCAGCCGGGCCAGTTTCATGAACTTGTGCGCGCGCATTTTCTCCATGCCCTCACGCTTGGCGATCTCGGCAATGCTGCCCACGGCGCCGCAATCAAGCTGTTCCTGCCAGTACAGGGCCATGCACAGCGCCTTCATCAGCTTGGCGTCCATCTGAGCCTGCCAGTTGTTGGGGGCGGCGTGGCCGGGTTGAACAATCACCCGGGTGAATTTGTGGCGGGTGATCTTGACGGGGATCACCGTGGTCAGCTGGACGTCCGAGCCATCCCGAAGCTTCCTGACTTCCGGCAATCCGTTTTGCATCACGGTGTTTTTAACTTTTGGCATGTTCTTCTCCTTCAGGCGCTCTCGGCCAGTTCGGCCAACTCGGCCCTGATGGTGTTGGGCTGGAATTCCCCGACCAGCGATTGCCAGCCCGGGGTGTGCCACTGAATCTCAATGGCGTCCTCGGTGATCTGCACCCGGCGGATCATCAAATTGACAATGCGCCGCTGCTCTTCCGGAAACAAAGATGTCCAGACCGCCCCCAGATTGCGCATGGCCAGCACCACATGCGGCTCATCCAGTTCATTCGACGCGGCCTTGACAGCATCCTACACCGCCTGTATCGACGCCGGTGATTGCAGGGCTTGCAAGACCTGCTGGACCACAATGCCCTCGAGCTGGTCGGCGTTGATGGAGCCGTAGGTCTCGGCGCTGGTGCCATAGCGCACGTACTTCAGGTCGGCGTAATAGCGGTAGCGCTTACCGCCCGACTTGGTCTTGACCGTGTAGCTTGGCACCATGCGGCTGCCGGTGGGGGCGTAGACCAACCCACGGAGTAAGGCCGGTGGCGACTGGCGAGTCTGGTTTTTGATTCGGCGAATATTTTTGTCTGTGGCCAGTACCGCGTGCACGGCATCCCATTCGGCCTGCGTGATGATGCCCTCGTGCTGGCCAGGGAATGCCTTGCCCTTGTGCACGATCTCGCCCAAGTAAATCCGGTTGTGGAACATCTTGTGGATGGTCTGCTTGCAAAACAGCTTGCCCTTGCGGGTGGTGATCCCTTCGGCCATCAACTGCTGGGTGATGCCGGTGACGTAGGGGTCAGCGGCGTACTGGCGGAAGATGCGACGCACCAGTTCCGCTTCCTGCGGCACGATCAACAGACGCCGGTTTTCTACCCGATAGCCCAGCGGCAACGGCCCACCCATCCACATGCCCTTGGCGGCGCTGGCGGCAAACTTGTCGCGGATGCGCTCGCTGGTCACTTCCCGTTCGAACTGGGCAAAAGACAGCAGGACGTTGAGCATCAAACGCCCCATGGACGTGGCCGAATTGATCTGCTGGGTCACCGCGCTGAAACTTACGCCATTGCGGTCAAAAATGTCGACCATCTTGGCAAAGTCGGCCAATGACCGCGACAGGCGATCAATCTTGTAGACCACGATGATGTCGACCTTGCCAGCTTCGATGTCGCGCAACAGGCGTTTCAAAGCTGGGCGTTCCATGTTGCCGCCCGAGTAGGCGGGGTCGTCATAGTCATCGGTCACCGAGATCCAGCCCTCGTGCGCCTGGCTTTTGATGAAGGCGTGGCCAGACTCCTTTTGGGCATCGATGGAGTTGAAGGCCTGGTCCAGACCCTCGTCGGACGACACCCGGCAATACACCGCGCAGCGCTTGGGCGGCACGTTGGGCGAGCCTATGCCTGCCGATGAGAAGTACGGCTGTTTGCGTGTTTCTCTCATCGATCCCCTCCGGCTGCCTTGGTCGCCTTGGCGGATTTCTTCAAGCCAAAGAAGGCCGGGCCGGACCAATGGGTGCCGGTGATGTGGCGCGCCACCATGGACAGGCTTTTGAAGACCTGGCCCTTGTATTCGTATTGGCCATCGGGGGTGACCAGCACCCGGTGCTCGTTGCCACCGTGGCTGCGGATCAAGGTGGCGCCGGGCAGCAACATGGCTTCGGCGCTGTTGGCGTGACCCATGCGGGTGTGCTTTTCCCCCATGCGGACCAGCCGCCGTTTGACGTCCGGATCGATGCCTCCATAGGCCGCTTACTGGATCTTGTAGGCGATGCGGCCCATGACGTAATCCCGGCTCCAAGTGCCCGGACGGCGTGTGAAGTGCTCGTCCCACAAGAGCCACAAATCGGCCATCTTCATGTTGGCCAGCGCACTCACTTGGGCCGTGACGCTGGCGCTGTTGTATTGGCGTTTGTCGGTCATGCTCAGTCCTCCCACACTTGTGTGCAGTCCAGCGTGATCCACAGCCGGGCGTCGTCGACGGTGGCCATCTCGCGCACCGCCAGACCTGTGGCGCGGTTGTGCCCTGACTTGCCGGTGTAGCGATAAGCCTGCCCGGCGTGCTGCGCACGCACGGGACCTTCGGCGTCAAACTCCACCTGCACGGGCATGGCCCCCTTGGGCAGGTGGTTGGTGTCGGTCACCTGGGCGGTGATGGTTGTGACGGTTGTGACGGTTGTGACGGTCATTTCAATGTTCCTTTCCAGAGAGGGGTTTGCGGACCTCCATGAACGCGCTTTTGGCACCAGAAGCCAAGTCACAACTCGCTCTCATAGCTCGTTCTCTGTCGCATCTCGCCAACGCAGGGTCTGACCCGTGTCCTTGCACCGAATCTGGCCAAAGCTGATCTCGCCCGGGGCCAGGCGCATGCAGACCACATCGGTGTCTTCCAGGTGCGCAGGAATCAACCAGCCCCGAATGCCTATCGGCAGCCAGTACAAGTCGGTGATCTGGCGCACGACATAAGGGCCACGCTGGGTGATCTTCTGGGCATCGGCTTGTGCTTTGGCTAGAGCGCCAGGGCCGCCGTCAACTTCAAAGATCGGGACCCACAGCAATTCATGACCAGCTGCGAACCAGCCCATGACGCTCAGTTCGATCTCATTGGTGTCGGGGCCCAACGGCATCAGGAAGTGGGGGCGTGAATATTGGGCTTCAGTGTTCATAATTTCTCCAAATGTGTGATGTCCCCCGGCCATTGCCGGGGGTGGTAACCTGGTTTTGTGGTCAGCGCCTAGCGAAGCGCTGCGCTGTTGCCCCCCGTATAGCCTTATGCGTAGGAAGGACCCGTCGTTTTCCCGCAGGGGGAGCAAGCAGCCCCACCCGGCGCGCAACCGCCCGCAGCAGTTGGCGTTGCAACCACCGCCACTCCTTCTTGGCGTCCTTCATCTCCCGCGCCCAGGCCTTCTTGGCCCGACGGGACAGACGGATGCCGTTGATCAGCAGGGCCAGCTGCCAGGGCACGGTTTGCGCTACACGCTGGGTCCGGTAGGCGACTGTGGGGTATACGGCCTGCACCGGTGTGGCCGTGGCCTGCACTACCGGCACGGGCACCCGATACGACACCGCGCTCTGAGGCATGAGATGTGGTGGCTCGATGGCCGGCATGGCTTGCGCCAACACCTGTGCCCGGGTCTTGGGTGGCAGGCGGTTGAGAGCGTGACGCACGCTGTTGGCCAGTTGCTGCTGCCGGGCAAACGGGTTGCCCGCATCCAGCCGTGTGGATTGGATTTCCATGGTGTTCCTTTCAATGTGAATTCAGAGGTGGCCGGTTTTCTGCAATGCCGTTCACAGTCAGCACCGGCCAGGCGTTACGCGACATGGGCACAAGGAGCTGGTGCGGGAAGAAGAACCACACCCACGACAGGCCATGCATATGTCGCGACTGCGCATGACCCGCCTATGTCATCAGTCGCCTGTCCGTACCCCCAAGGCCTTGCGGGCGGCCTCCAGGTTGTCGAACGGAATCTCGATCTGGTAGGTTTGTTCATTGCTGCCCCAATTGCAGACCTTTCGAGCCACCGCAGCACGGGCAAAGAGGTCCATCAACGGCAGCAGTGCTTCATGCAGTTCAATTTCAGCCATCGTGGCGCGGCTGTGCTCCAGAGCACGCTCAGCGCTGCGTAAAGCCTCCGGTAACTTGGCCAACTTGGCATGAAGGGCATCGCGTTTGCCTTGAAGGTCAGTCATGGAGGCTTGCGCCAGTCGCAATTCGGCTTCGGCCTTGGCCAAGGCTTCTGGCACTGCAAAGTCACCTTCGGCATCGATCAGCGTCTGCGTGGCCGTTTGCATCTCGGTGGCGATGCGCGCTTGCACCGTTTCAATTCGGGCGGTCAGCTTCGCCATGGATGCTTCGAGCCGTTCACACTCAGCCTGGGTCGTGCGGTCGTGCTCTTGCAATTCGCTGAGCTTGCGTTTGTCATCCTCGAAGGTTTGCGGGCCATACACAATGGACACCAGTGGCGAGACACGATGCATCAAGGACCTCACGTCGCTTTCCAGTGAAGACACCAGATTGCTGGCCTTGCTGGCGGCTAGTGAGGCTTCCTTCTCCGCCGGGGTGGAGTAGTACATCGAGCCCTGCTGGTTGAGCTTGAACGCGTGCTTTTCTTTCTTGTCGTGATCGATCTTGGCCTGCTCGAGTGCGTCTCGGGCTTTGTCCAGCTGGCGCGACAGGTCGTCGTATTGGGCTTTGACCTTGGCGTAGTACGCGCCGGTTTTTTTTGCAAAGGGATTGAGTTTCATGATGGTGGGTCCTTTCAATAAGCGTGTTTGACGGGGCCGCGTGAGGCGACCAGGGCTTGCACGGCGCGCAGCAGGATCTGCCCGTCGGCGTGGGTGGGTTGATGGCGTGGCGGTTGTGACCGGTTGGCCTGTGGCGTGGGCTGCACCGTCTGGACGCCAAAGTGGCGGTACCAGATCGGATGCAGGTTCTTCGGCGGTGAGGTGGTGGCGTGTTTATTCACGGTGTGTTCCATAGCGGGTGCCGCCCACAGAAACAGGGCTGACGCTGGGCGGCGTGGCGTCGAACGTTCGGAATTCAGGTGTTGTTGCAATGCGCCAGATCGCCCCCTCACGGCTGTGGCCGAGGTGGCTGATCTCCACACCCTTGGCGCGGTAGGCCGGGGCAATGCGGCGCAACTGGTCGGCAAGCCCCTTCGGGGACTTCGGCCAGGTGGATCGGTCGGTGCTGCGGTCCAGCAGGGTCTGACCGTTGAGCAAGTCATAGAGCTGACCTGCGGTGCCTTGCCAATTGAAGGGCGTGATGCGCTCCTGGATGTACTTGTCCAGCACCTGCGCCACGCTGTTGCTCTCCAGCGCCCGGTCGATGCCTGCTCGCACCAGTTCGGCATACAGCGCCTGGAAGTGACCGGTCTCAAAGCCCAGCGCGCGTGCCACGGCTTCGCCCAAGCGCTCGTAGTCGGCCATGCGCTGTTTGTGGGTGAGATGGACGGTGGGCAGAATCGCCAGGGCAGCGGCGAACAGGTCCAGCAGTGCGCCAAACACCAGCGGGCGATCGCGCTCCCACGCGGCATGGGTGTCTGCATCGTCCTTGCGGGCGGTGGCCGGGATCACCGGCATGCTCACGTGAATGACCCGGTCGATCAGGTCGGGACGGGTGGCCACCACGGCAATGCCGTTCAAGACCACCGGCCGCTTGGTTTCCATCACATGTTCTTCGCCGTTGGTGTACAGCTGGCGCGAGGCAAAGCCGCCGCCAGTAGCCAGGGTGCAGAAAGCGTCTTGCTGCTCGGCGGTCAGGCCCGAGAGGTTTTCATAACTGACGAGCCAGTTGTTCTGGGCGGCTACAAAGATGTCTTCGACCGTCTTGGGGCGGCCGCGCAACATCACCTTGTTCGGATCGACCAGACTGCGCAGGACGGACTGCGTGGTGGACTTGGCCGAGCCCTGCTCACCCACCAACTCCAGAATCGGGAACGGGGTGTCGGGACGGAAGCAGTCCAACAGCCAGGTCAGCACCAGCAGGCGCCGGTCGGTTGGAATGTTCACGTGTTGCCACAGCAGGCCCAGGTCGCCACCGGCCTGTGGCACGGGCAATGCGCGTTGCGATTGGGTGCGCGTGAACAATTGCGGCGAGGTGTTGAGCACCTGCCAGCCCCGTGCGGTGACGTGCACGGCGCGCCAGTGTTCGTCGCACAGGTCGATGAGGTAGCCGGGCTCGGCTTCGGCGGCGCGCAGGTGAACGGCGACCTCATCGCCATCGTTGACACCGGCGGCAGACAGCGTGGCCAGGGCCGCACGCAGCGTCATGTCGGGCACGCCGGATTCTTTGGTGCGCCAGTAGGCGGCACGTAACCAGGACTCGTAGCCGGTGGAAATCACCCGCCAGACTTCTTGGCGGTCTGCCATGGGAATGATGGCCACAGCCAGGCGGTCGGCATCGTGGTGCAGTTGGCACTGGGTGCGGCCGATGTCCACGAGGTCATCGATGGCCGAAGAATCGGTGTCGCTGTCAGGCAGTTCCTTGCTGACCAGTTTGTCCAGCACCGTGACCGAGCAGCCGCGATTGGTGATCTTGGCTGCGTGGCGTAGGCGGAGGTAGGTGGCCATGTCGGTGGCCTTGAGCACCGTGAAGGCGCGCACCACCGGTTCTTCGGCCAGGACGCCGACGTCATCGACCAGTCGTACCAGGGCCGCTTCGATCACGCCGACGGGATGGGTTTCTGGGTCGGCCGGCTCATCAGCCTGGGGGTCGGAATTGGCGTCCGAACCTTCGGTGTGTCCGGTGGCCGCGTCCGTGACGGTCGCATCAGCAGGCGATATGTGTGTTTCGCCGATGTCTAACAAGAGAGAACGACCGTCACCATCATCACAACCGTCACCGGGAAGTCCCTTGGCGTGATAGTCGTGATGGTTGTGACGATGCCCTTCTATTGTTTGGGTATCGGGGGAAGGGGTATGACTCACCATCACCCCCGATCCGAGAGTTCAGAGGTGCGCTCGATGCGACGGCTGTTGGCGTCAAGCCAAGCCAGCACATCGGCCTTGCGGTACCGGACGGTGCGTCCGATCTTGGTGAGGGTGGGCCCACGGCCGTGCGTGGCGACCCATTCGAGCCAGCCGACGGTGTAGCCCATGCCGGCGGCAGCGGTTTTACGGTCAAGCAAGGCCTCGGTGGGCGCTTGCCAGAATTCAGCGCGCAGGGCTGCGGCGCTGGCAGGTGTTCGGACCCTTTTGGGCATTTCGGCATTCCTTCCGGTTCATTTTGAATGCCGCCAGTCTGGGCGCGGGCGCCCTGTTCACCCGCCGAATTTCAGGTTGATTTCCTGAAGTTCAGTTTTCTCGAAAACGCGCTGGAAGTTCGTCGCTGAAGTTGCGCAATGCCGTACCGAGTTTCTTGTGGAAGGACGCGTATCCACGCAAATCACTGCCAAAGAATGCTTGGGCCGCTTCATTGACAGACTCTCCAATGGCCTGTGCGTTGGGACGCTCGCCCGCGCGGTACTTGCCAGCTGAGATGGCCAGCAGGTGTCCCATGACTGCAATGGCCTTCAGACTGTTCATTTCAGCCACATCACTGCCGTCTGGCAGGGCTGCTTGACGGGCCTCGTCAAACAAGAAAGCGGGGCGATCCTCGAAGGGCAACTGTTCAAACCACCGGCGCAGGCTGGCCTTATTGATGACCAGCCGGTCCTTGTCCAGCAACTCGTCGATGGGTGCACCCTTGAACACTTGGCCACGGGCGGTGACGATGCCCAAGTCCTCGTACTCCAGCCGTTCTGAGCGCAGGGCGGCAACCAGGGCCGCACGCTTGGCGCTCATGCACTGGGTCTCGAAGTTCAGACTGGCCAGCTGGGCTGGCTCAACGCCGCACCACAAGGCAATGGCGTCATTGATGCGGATGTGATCGGCCAGATCCCAGTAGCGCAGGCAGTTGGTAGGGGCGGTGGATTTGTTCATGAAAATACTGGATAAAACATCAGTATATTAAATCTGATGCCGTTGACATCGGTGCGAGGGTGTGCGTTGAGCTCACACCCTACATGCACGTCCTGACAAGGTAAACAAAAGGGAATCACCGTCACGACCATCACCAAGATCACCGGTGGGCCCGTCTGTGACGTTCGTGACGGTGGTGATGGTTGTTCCCTCTTGTATGGCTTGGCAACAACGCATGTATTGCCACCATCACAGGCTGGTATTACTATAGAATCGATTGTAAAACACAGGAGGCCGCATGTCGACCACGCTCACCATCAAGGGGCAAGTCACCATCCCCAAACAGATTCGCGATGCCCTGGGCCTGCACCCCGGCATGCCGGTGGACTTTGCTGTCAACCAAGACGGCGAAGTGGTGATCCACAAGGCCGAGGGCTCAGCCAAGCGCAAGCCTGACCGGTTCGAAGCCGCCCGCGGCAAGGCCGATGTCAAGTGGCGCACGCAAGACCTGATGGCGCTGCTGCGCGGTGAGGCTTGATGCTGGTCGACACCAACGTCCTGGTCGATGTCCTGGAAAACGACCCGGACTGGGCTGACTGGTCCGTCGCGCAGCTGCAGGCGCAGTCCAAGGTGCACCGGCTGGCCATCAACCCCATCATCTACTCCGAGCTGTCGCTGACGTTTTCTACCGTCGAAGCGCTGGACCAAGTGCTAGACGGCATGGAACTGCGCATGCTGGACATACCCAAGCCCGCTTTGTTTTTGGCGGGCAAAGCCTTTGTGCAGTACCGCCGCAGCGGGGGCGTGAAAAACAATGTGCTCGGGGATTTTTTTATCGGGGCCCACGCCGCTGTCAGCGGCCTGCCGGTATTAACCCGAGATACTCGGCGTTATAAGAATTATTTTCCGAGCGTCAGATTGGTGACGCCGGCGTGAAAGATTACAAGTGAAAAGACAGATATCAAATACCAACACCAGACCAGGAGGCCGAATTGTCTCGACTTACTGATCTACTCGCCAAGGCCAAGGCAAAGGACTCACAGCTGGGCGCTGACCTTGAACGCGAGTTCAAGTTGCTCTCCTCTCGACTGCCGTTTGGTCTGAACTTTGAACGTCACAGCCCGGAGGCGGTGGAATTGCCGCTGCGCCCCGTCCGTAAGGGTGACAAGGTGCGCGTCCTACCTGAGCGCGGCTCAGTCAAAAAAGGAGATCAGCGCCTGTGGCAGGTCAAGGCCATTCACAAGGCGACGAAAGTTGCTGAATTAGAACTGCTGGGCACAGCAGAGCCAGAAATGCAATCGGTGTCGCTGGCCGATCTGATCGTGGTGGCCGAGTTCCGTGACACGATTTATCCAGGCTTGGTTAGCACGGGCAAGGTCACTCGCGGCGGCGACAAGCCCTTCCACACGGTAATCAATGGTGAGAACTACCACGTGTTGAAGGCGCTGACCTACACGCACCGTGGCAAAGTCGACGCCATCTACATCGATCCGCCCTATAACTCCGGCGCGAAGGACTGGAAATACAACAACGATTACGTCGAAGGCGATGATCTGTACCGCCACAGCAAATGGCTGGCGATGATGGAGCGGCGATTACTGGTGGCGAAGGAGCTGTTGAATCCAGTCAATTCGGTGCTGATCGTCACCATCGATGAAAAGGAGTATCTGAGGCTAGGGCTGTTACTGGAGCAAGTCTTTCCAGAGGCAAGAACTCAGATGGTGAGTTCACAAATAAACCCTGCAGCAGTTGCTCGTGCGGGAGCATTTGGTAGAAGCGACGAGTACATCTACTTCGTGAAGTTTGGTTCGGCGGGACCTAGACGAACTGAGCTGAGTCGTGAGTGGGTTTCTTCGAAAGGGCGCACTCACAACGTAGTCGTTAGATGGGATTTGCTTCGGCGCTCAGGGAAGAAGGGGTCAAGCCGTAAAGACTCGCCTGGATGTTTTTATCCGATTTATGTTGACCCTGTTGGGCCAAAAATAGTGAAAGTCGGGGAGGCCCTTCCGACTGGCATTTCAGAGCCCGAAAATTTGGAAGGAGCTTTTGCTGTATTGCCTATCCGAAAGGATGGCTCTGAGGGCCGGTGGCAGTGGACGCCATCAACTTTAAGAGATGGACTGAAGGAAGGGCGCGTAAGAATTTCCGGAGCGATTGACAAAGGCTTCACTGTTTCTATTCTGAAGCCGGGAGAGTTCAAGAAAATTCTTAATGGTGAGGTAGATGTTGTTGGGTACGGAGTAGACGGATCTGTCATTGTTGAAGGACAAGGCGATTCGGACTTGGTTCGTGCCATTCCTTCCACGCAGTGGCGAATAACTTCTCATGATGCGACTCAATATGGGACTCGTCTGTTAAGCGATGCCTTTTTGCCTGTACGAGATTTCCCGTACCCAAAATCTCTTTATGCAGTTGAGGATGCACTTAGATTCTTCCTTGTCGACAATCCCCAAGCCATAGTTCTTGACTTCTTCTCTGGCTCCGGTACCACAGCCCACGCTGTGATGCGCCTGAACCACCAGGATGGTGGTCGACGCCAGTGTATTTCCGTCACCAACAACGAGGTGGCCGCTGATGAGCAGAAAGCACTGCGCGAGCAGGGCTTGCGCCCCGGCGATACCGAATGGGAAAAACACGGTATATGTGACTACATCACCAAGCCGCGCGTGGCGGCAGCGATTACCGGCAAGACGCCAGCCGGTGAGCCGATCAAGGGCGATTACAAGTTCACCGACGAATTTCCGATGGCCGATGGCTTCGAGGAAAACGCAGAGTTCTTCACCCTGACCTACGAGGCCAAGAGCGCTGTCAATCACAACCTGGCTTATGCGCGCATCGCGCCCATGCTGTGGTTGAGGGCGGGGGCCCAAGGCCGCCGCATCGACAAATTGCCGCCCGAGGGATGGGCAGTGGCGGATACCTATGGCTTGTTGACCGAGGTCGATCAGGCCACGCCGTTCATCCATGCAGTGAGTCAAGGCAGTTTGCGTATTGCCTACATCGTCACCGACGACGACCGGCGCTTTCAGGCCATTGCACAACAGCTCCCCAAGGGGATCGAACCGGTGCGTTTGTATGAGTCCTACTTGCTCAATTTCAGCTTCGTGAACGGGGAAAATGCATGAAATTCATCCTCAAGGATTACCAGAATGATGCCGTGCGCGAGGCGCTGACCAACCTGAAGAAGGCGCGTCGGTTGTGGCGTAGCGAGCGCGACAAAACCGCTTTTTCCCTGACTGCGGTCACTGGCGCGGGCAAGACCGTGATGGCGGCAGCGGTGTTTGAGGCGCTGTTTTACGGCAACGATGAATTTGATTTCGATGCCGACCCCGGCGCGGTGGTGATCTGGTTCAGCGATGACCCGTCGTTGAACGAGCAAACACGCTGGCGATTGGAAGAGGCTAGCGACCGCATCAGAAGCGGAACCGATCTGGTGGTGGTGGAACATCCCTTCGTTCGGCGTAGGTTTGATGCCGGGAAAATCTACTTTCTCAATACCCAGAAGCTGGGCAAAAAAAGCCTGCTGGTGCGCGGGTTTGAGGGTGAAGACGATCTGGTGACACAGATGCGTCCGGATGCACAGGCTTACACGCTATGGGACACGATCCAAAACACGATTGAAGACCCCGCGCTGACGCTGTACCTGGTGCTGGACGAAGCGCACCGCGGCATGGGCAATGCCAGTCCCGGCGAAAAAGGCACCATCGTGCAAAGGCTGATCAACGGCTTTAAAGGCGTGCCGGGCATCCCGGTCGTTTGGGGAATTTCGGCAACAGTGGAGCGTTTCAACAAGGCCATCGAGTTTTCGGGCAAGCACATCAAACTGCCGAACGTCGTGGTGGATGCGGTCAAGGTGCAGGAATCCGGCCTGATCAAAGACACCATCCTGCTCGATATTCCCGACGAAACCGGCGACTTCGATACCGTGCTGGTCCGACGCGCCACAGACAAACTGAAAGAGTCCACCATTGCCTGGCACGAATACGCCAAGCAACAGGAGGAGGCCCGCGCGGTTGTGCCGCTGATGGTGCTGCAGGTGCCCAATACGCCCGACCCAAATGAAATCGGGCGGGCACTGGACACGATTTTCGATCGCTACCCGGAGTTGCCTGCGGCCAGCGTAGCGCACGTTTTTGGGGACCACACCACGCAACAATTCGGCAACCACAATGTGCCGTATATCGAACCGCAACGGGTGCAGGACTCCACTTGGGTGCGGGTGCTGATCGCCAAGGATGCCATCAGTACCGGCTGGGACTGCCCGCGCGCAGAAGTGATGGTGTCGTTCCGCGCTGCCAGCGACCGCACCCATATCACCCAATTGCTGGGCCGTATGGTGCGTTCGCCGCTGGCCCGCCGCATCCCTGGTAATGATCGACTGAATGCGGTGGATTGCTTGCTGCCGAAGTTCAACCGCAAGACGGTTGAAGAGGTGGTCGATGCCTTGATGAAGGGCGATGACTCAGCTCCACCCACCGGGCGCATTCTGATTGACTACGTGGAGGTCAAGCCACACCCAGAGGCCAGTGCATCTGTTTGGGATGCGTTCGAATCTTTGCCGTCGCAGACCCGTCCGCAGCGTGGTGCGAAACCGGCAAAGCGCCTTACAGCGCTTGCTCACGAATTGGCGTCTGACGGCATTCTGGCGGGCGCGGGTAGGTTGGCTCATGGCGTGATGCACAAGGCGCTGGATGTATTTCAGGAATCTCAGAAAGAGAAGATCGAGGCCAAGCGCAAGTCGGTGTTGACTGTGGATGGCAAGACAGTGATCGCTGACATGAAGGGCAAGGAAAAGACGTTCAATGAGTTTTGGGAGGACGCCGACGTCGCAGTGATCGACGACGCCTACCGGCGAGCGGCGCGCATCTTCAGCCCGGACATCGCGAAAACATATGTCGAGCATCTGGCCCAGCAGGTGGCCAGCGTAGACGACGATCCGGAGGAGTTCCTTGAGGCTATTGTCGAGGCTCGGGTCACTGTCGCGGGGTTGGGCTTGGTCACCGAGGTGCAAAGCTATTTCGATGCGGAAGCTGACAAGCTTGCGAAAGCGTGGCTGTCTGAGTACGCGCCGCAGATCAAGGCTCTGTCGGACGACCGGAAGGAGTCCTATCGGCAGATCGTGGAGATGAGCACCGAGCCGCAGAGCGTGGATTTGGCAAAGCCTGAATCACGCTATGAAGCCACCAAGGCACGCGAGAACGATAGGGAAATCACCTTTCCGACGTGGAAAAACCATCTGCTGGCCGACAAGGATGGCAAGTACCCAGCCGAGTTGAATGAATGGGAACGCACGGTTGTTGAGGCGGAATCCAAGCGCACTGGTTTCCGGTTCTGGTATCGCAACCCGCAGCAACCGGGGCAGTCCTCTCTGGGTATTGCCTACCTTGAAGACGAACAATTCAAGATAGTCCGGCCTGACTTCATCTTTTTCGCAGAACAAGGTGGAAAGGTTGTGGTGGATTTGGTCGATCCACACGGGCTTCACCTGGCCGACGCGCTGCCAAAGTTACAGGGTTTGGCAGCGTATGCAAACGAACATGCTGACGCTTACCGCCGCATTGAAGCCGTGGCAGAAGCCAGCGGCAAACTGCGTGTACTCGATTTGACCAGAGCGGATGTTCGGGTGGCCGTCTTGGCAGCTTTGAGTGCGAAAAGCTTGTTTGAAGGCCTGTTGGCTGCTGACTATGTGTGAAAAGTCAGAGACCAGACGTGATCTACTGGTCTCCAGTACTTCCATGCTGCCGACCTGGAAGGCAATTTGCCGCACCCACGCCGGGGTTTTGTCACTGCCCATCTCTGGTGAATTGGGTAACTTGAAGAACGCCAAGTACGCTGCCATCCGTGAAATCAGCGCTGCACTGCTGTCTACAACGCTGGATTGGGTGTTTAAAAACACAAGTATGGGAGAAACCGATGGCCGATGATTCCCTTTCTCAATCAGATGCCGAAACCTTGTTGCGCATGGAGAAGAAACCTGCGCTACCAGACGCTTTCCAGTTTCCCGATCTGGGCGGGCGCATCGAAGTGCCATTGTTGTCGCGCGATGAACGTGAGCGTTTTTCTCTGGACATCAACCGCAAACGCATTGCTCTGACCACGGGATATCAAGCGCGCGGGCGGCAGGTTATCGTGTTGGCCAGGCTCGACTTTGCAGCACCGCATCGCAACCCGGATGGCACCGAAGTCGGTGTGCCGCATTTGCACGTCTATCGGGAAGGATTCGGCGACAAGTGGGCGGTGGAAATTCCGACGGGAATGCTCAGCAAGCCTGATGATGCTTGGCAGGTGCTGCATGACTTCATGAACTACTGTGGCGTCGTTGAGCGGCCCAATATCGTGCGAGGGTTGTTTTCATGAAAACCACGGACGACCTGATCCGCAGCTATTACGACTGGCTGAAAGCCAAAACGGCATGGCGGGAGATCAATGACTGGGTGGAGATCACGACACCATACTTGGACCGCCACAATGACTACATCCAAATCTATCTGCGTCAGCAGGACAATGAATGGGTGCTAACCGATGATGGCTACACACTGGCGGATCTTGCACAGTCTGGCTGCGAAATTGACACGCCACGCCGCAAAGCGCTCCTGACCGCCACACTGAATGGTTTTGGCGTACAGCAGAGTTTTGATTCGCTGGAAATCAAGGCTACTGAGGACAATTTTCCAATACGCAAGCACAGCCTGGTGCAGGCGATTCTGGCCGTTAACGATCTGTTCTACGTGGCCCGAGCCAATGTCGAAAGCTACTTCTTTGAAGACGTGGCACTCTGGCTGGACGATGCCGACGTGCGTTACACGCCGAGGGTGAACTTTGTAGGGCACAGCCGCTACAACCATCAGTTCGATTTCGTTGTGCCCAAGTCCAGGCAAGCGCCAGAGCGGATTCTGAGGGTCATCAATAATCCCAACAAAGACAACGCCCAAAGCGCCGCGTTCGCATGGGTGGATACCAAGGATGTTCGGCCTGCTGACTCCCTGGCGTTCGCCGTGTTGAATGATCGGGATCGCAAGGTCAGCGACGCCGTGCAGGATGCCTTGCGCAGCTATGACATCACTCCGATTGCCTGGTCGAAGCGTGAGGAGTTTCGCGAGCGTTTGGCTGCCTGAGAGTTTGGCTGCGTGAGAGTTTGATGGCCAACGCGGATGCGCTTACCGTACTTCAGGCCGAGAACGCCCGCCTGATCAGTCTGCTCGAATCACACGGTATCGAGTGGCGGCTGCCGCCGCAAACCGCCCCTGTGGCGCATGAGCCGCAGCTGTCCAAGCTTTCCACTGGTGAGAAGGTGACTCTGTTTCGGCGCCTGTTTCGCGGTCGCACGGATGTTTATCCGGTCCGATGGGAAGGCAAGACCTCTGGCAAGTCGGGCTATGCACCGGCCTGTGCCAACGAATGGCGTGCCGGTGTCTGTGAGAAGCCGCGTATCAAGTGCGGGGACTGCAGCAATCGCCTGCTGATCCCGCTGTCCGATGCTGTGATCTATGACCACTTGGCTGGAGAGCATACGGTTGGGGTGTACCCGCTGCTGGAGGATGACACCTGCTATTTTCTGGCGGTTGATTTTGACGAGGCCGACTGGCGCGACGATGCCCTCGCTTTTATGCAGTCCTGCGAAGAATTAGGGGTACCGGCCGCGCTGGAAATTTCGAGGTCAGGCAAAGGTGCGCATGCGTGGGTTTTCTTCGCCAGCCGTGTTTCTGCACGTGACGCCCGGCGCCTGGGAACCGCCATCATCAGCCATACCTGCTCGCGCACCCGGCAGCTGAAGCTGCAATCCTACGACCGGCTGTTCCCCAACCAGGACACGATGCCCAAGGGTGGCTTCGGCAACTTGATCGCCTTGCCGCTGCAGAAATGGCCTCGGGAGAATGGCTGCAGCGTGTTCGTTGACACTGAACTTCGCCCCTATCCGGATCAGTGGGGATTTCTGGCGTCTATCCAGCCAATGCCGGTACACGACATCGAGCCGACCATTCTGCGAGCCACAGGTGGCGTCCATCCACTTGACGTCACCTTCATCGATGATGAAGACTTGGCCAAACCCTGGAAACGGCAGAGCATGTCGACCAAGAATCTCTCTGGGCAGATGCCCAAGTCGCTGACCTTGACGCTGGCCAATCTGGTTTATTTTGAGAAGGTCCAACTGCCGCAGGCACTGGCCAACCGCCTGATTCGTCTGGCAGCCTTCCAGAACCCCGAGTTCTACAAAGCCCAGGCCATGCGCATGTCGGTCTGGGACAAGCCCCGTGTCATCGGCAATGCCGAGAACTACCCGCAGCACATCGCGTTGCCTCGCGGTTGCCTTGATGCTGCGCTGGATCTTCTGCGGGATAACGGCATTGCCTGTGACCTGCGCGATGAGCGTTTCGGCGGGGAGCCGATCGATGTCTCTTTCGTCGGCACTTTGCGTCTGGACCAGGAGGCCGCAGTGGCCGGAATGCTGCATCACGACACCGGCGTGCTGTGCGCCCCAACGGCCTTTGGCAAAACAGTCACTGCCGCCGCAATGATCGCGCGTCGGGGTGTTAGCACACTGGTGCTGGTGCATCGAACGGAACTGCTCAAGCAATGGCAGGAGCGTCTGCAGGCGTTTCTGGGTGTAGGAAAAGTTGTGGTCGGCACCATCGGCGGTGGCAAGGCCAAACCCACCGGCAAGATCGACATTGCCGTCATGCAGTCCGTCTCCCGCCAAGGTGAGGTCAACCCGCTGGTCGAGAACTACGGACATGTGATCGTGGACGAGTGTCACCATGTTGGCGCGGTGTCGTTCGATGCCATCCTGAAGCGGACCAAGGCCAAGTACGTGTTGGGCCTGACGGCAACGCCCGTCCGCCGTGATGGTCAACAGCCCATCATCTTCATGCAGTGCGGACCAATCCGTTACACGGCCGCCAAGCCTGCTGGTGCGCCTCACGATTTGGAAGTGCTGCCTCGATCACGCTTTGCGCGTATCGACCTGCCCACCGATGCTGGCATCCAAGACGTGTTTCGGCATCTCGCCAATGACCAGGTCAGAACAGAAGCCATCGCCGCCGAGGTGCGTGACGTCGTCGGGCAGGGACGCAAGGTGCTGGTACTGACCGAGCGCACGGAACACCTCGATGCGATCAAAGCTACCCTGGTCGGATGCGAGCCAGAGCCTTTTGTCTTGCACGGACGCATGTCCAAGAAGCAGCGAGCGGCACTGGTAGCTGGTCTGGATGCACTGCCGCCCGATGCGCCGCGTGTTCTGCTTTCGACTGGGAAGCTGGTTGGCGAGGGCTTCGATCACCCGCCGCTCGACACACTTGTGCTGGCCATGCCGGTCTCGTGGAAAGGTACGCTTCAGCAGTATGCCGGGCGCCTGCACCGCGAGCACGCCGGCAAGACTGACGTGCGGATCATTGACTTCGTGGACACCGGCCATCCGGCCTTGCTGCGGATGTGGGACAAGCGGCAAATGGGCTACCGTGCGATGGGCTATCGCATCGAGGCACAGCGCGAAATCACCGAAATTCGTGACGTGACAACGGCTTGCGCGTGAATCCTTGGGGCGAAATGAGCGAAATCAGGTGTCAGCACAGTTCTGCGTCGTCTGTGTGCGCAATAGTTGCGACAAATAAAGCCATGCGTGCGACAATGTCGTCTATCTGATCGCTCCGAGAGGTTCCCATGTCTGAACGCATCAACGCCCGCCTGTCGCAACCCCTGGCTGAATTCGTGGATCGAATGGTCGGCGAGGCGGGTCTTTACGAAACACCCAGCGAATATGTGCGCGACCTGATCCGCCGCGACATGGAACGGCGCGACGGCAAGTTTGTGCAGGACGCCATCCTCAGCGGTTATCGAGACCTCGCGGCGGGCCGCGTCTTTGCGTCCAGCGGCGACTTCAAGACCGACATGGCGGTGCTGGACCGCATGGAAGCCGATGGCTGGCAATGATGTGCCATCGCCCGCCACGTTCCTGCTGACTCGGAATGCGGCGCTGGATTTGCGCCGCATCTACACGCGATCACGCCGTGAATGGGGCGATGACGTTGCCGACCGCTATCTCGCCGACCTGTATGCGGTCATGGGAGTCGCAGCCGCCGACCCGGAAAAGGGGCGCCTGCGGCAGTACCGCTCGGCTCCGTTTCTGATGGTTCCGGCGCGGCAGCACTTCGTGATCTACGACCTCGTGCCGCAAGGCATCGCAGTGCTGACGGTTCAACATCAGGTGCGTGACATTGAGTCCCTGATCGCAGACCTGACCCCGGCCTTCCACGCCGAAGTCGAGCGGCTGAAACGGAAAACCTGATCGTACCGAAGCAACCCCCAGCTGTGCTATCTAGCCACAACCTGAATTTCAGAGACGGGCAGCCGCCCGCCAAGAAAGTTCAGTTATTCGAAATTTTCTAATAACTTACGTATCCATTTGCTCTATGGCAGATACACGGCCAGGCCAAACAACCCGGCGCAGCCTGAGACGCCGCCCTAAAAGATTCTCACCGTTCTGCCCCCATCTCTACGCACACGCACGCAGCGTTACTCATTGGTCAGAAGGTCGGACGGGGATAGGAGTAAACTACGCGGCACCATCCCCACCCGTTTTTGGTACAATGCGCGATTCTTTGGGAATCAGCCCAGAGAAATCACCATTTGAGGTTTCCAATGTACGCGGTCATAAAAACCGGCGGCAAGCAGTATCGCGTTGC
>Ga0208372_10145_pt1 | contig 18540 bp, 20 predicted proteins | sample Subbio2Dec_QV11A_FD_184832 | JGI IMG/M metagenome (GOLD analysis project Ga0208372, IMG submission 184832) | Serpentinite rock and fluid subsurface biosphere microbial communities from McLaughlin Reserve, California, USA - CR12Dec_QV11A (SPAdes) | ecosystem: Environmental > Terrestrial > Deep...
GCAGCGCTGCGCCTGTCACCGCCAAAAACGGGTCATACCGAAAAATCTCGGGCAACTGGCTTTGAGAAATCAACCCAGCAGTCCCCTGTGTGCATGCCTGAGACGCCCCAAACGTGTGCCATACTTGTGCTCATGCGGTTGGATTTCCTATCCCCCTCGGTCTTCATGCGTATCAAAAAAAAGCGATGTCATGAATCGAGCCTCCGTTTCATTCTGCGCGGGAAGGAAGGACCGAATCGAACGCTTAGCGCGTAGCTGCTAGGCAGCGTCAGGCTGTGCGGCGGGCGCTGCACTTTGAAATGCCGGCAGTTCGCTGCAAACCTTGTCAACGGCCGCAATACGAGGCCATCGAGCGATATCAACTTTAAAACGACGGGCGCTTTCCACCTGTGGAATCAGATACACGTCAGCCAGTGTCGGCGAATCTCCGAAGCTGAATCGTCCTCGGTCTGGATCGTTTGCGAGGTGCGCTTCGTAAGCGTCAAACCCAGCACTGATCCAGTGCCCGCACCAAGTATTGATGGCGATGTCATCCGCGCCGTAGTTCTTTCGCAAATACTCCAGAATGCGGCGGTTGTTGATCGGGTGAACATCGTAACCCACCATGGCCGCAAGGGCTCTTACGTTGGCCCTGCCATCGCTGTCGGCCGGAAGCAGCGCTGGGTTGGGATGATTCTCTTCCAGCCATTCGATGATGGCGGGTGACTGCGTCAGCACCCGTTCGCCGTCCATCAACACAGGCACCAGCTGCTGCGGATTGATGGCTTTGAACGACTCAGCAAGATGCGCTTCCTTGCCCAGGTGCACAGCGATGTATTCATAGCTGAGGCCCTTGAGGTTCAAGGCGATGCGGGTGCGGTGTGAAGTGCCGCTGCGCCAGAAGTTGTAAAGCTGCATGCGCTCGCTCACTGAGGTAGACCGACGTTCAGAGACACCTCTGCCACGCCCTCAACTTGGCCACTGATCTTGTCGCCTGCGACGACGGCACCCACGCCCTCAGGCGTGCCGGTGTAAATCAGATCACCTGGCTGCAGGTGATAGAACAAGGACAGGTCTGCAATGATCTCCCGAACGTTCCAGATCAGCTTGTCGACATCCGAAGATTGTTTGGTCTGTCCATTCACATCGAGGGTCACTGCCCCGCGCCCCACAACAACGCCCTCCATTGGCACGATTTCGCTGCAGACGGAGCCATGTTCAATGTCTTTGCCCAAATCCCAGGGACGACCCTTGTCGCGAGCCACCAACTGGAGGTCTCGACGCGTCATGTCAAGGCCTGCTGCGTAGCCATAGATGATCTCGTGAGCTTTGTCGGCGCTGACCCGAAACCCTTCCTTGCCGATCGCGAGAACCAGCTCCATCTCGAAGTGGTAGTTCTGAGTCTCCGGGGGATAGGGCACGGTTGAACCACTCGGAACCAGGGTCTGGTAGGACTTGGTGAAATAGAACGGCCGCTCCACGGATTTGTCCACAGGCTTGCCCATTTCGACCGCGTGCGCGTGGTAATTTCTCCCAACAAAAAAGAGCCGGTTGATGGGGAAGCGAACATCCTGGCCTCGTATGGGAAGGGACTGAATGAGCGGCGGGGAAAATAGATACGAGGTCATGTGGGTTCTCTCAAAGTTCGGGCGTGAGCGGGCATGGAAGGCACGTCATCGCCACGCACCTCGTAAACACCGAGCTTTCGATGCAGAGGCGATTCGTCGGCGATGAACAGAAATGCCGGCGCGGTCTTGGATGCGTTGGTGAGCGTGGTGGCGGTGTAGCCAGGTATGCAGCAGGTATCTGCAGGAACCAGATCGAACCCTCCTGTATGGGTGGCCACACGTGTGGCACCTTCGATCACGTGGTAGACCACTGCGGGCGAACGCGCAGGCAGGTTCAATGATTGGCCCGGGCGAAGCATCAACGCATAAAACCCCAGAATGTTCTCTGCGTCTTCGCCGGTTTCTGGGTTGACGTAGGTGACTTGCAAGTGATCCAGGTCGGGCCGGTCGTCCGCCATGGACTGCAAGGCAGCTTTCGCGTCCACCCATGGATAGCGCAACATCGGATACCGGCGTCCGCTGCGGGCAAACACCGTGGTCGGCACGACGCCTGCTCGGGCATAAGCCCGGTCACCGTGGCCAGGCTTTGCCTCCTGTCGCGAGCCATTGAGGTGATAGCTCACCTCCAGGTAATAGGCCAATGGCAGGTCCAACACGTCGAGCCATACCACCGGTTCGGTACCGTCATGACCATGTTCATGCCAGAGGCCGGTCGGCGTGAGGATGAGATCGCCTCGCCTCATCGCGCATTTTTCGCCCTCCACCGTGGTCCAGGCGCCCTCTCCTTCAACCACCATGCGAACGGCATTGGGTGTGTGCCGATGGCTGGGTGCCCACTCACCCGGCAACAGCAGTTGCATGCCCAGATACATGGCACTGCTGGCCTGCATTTTCTCAAGCGTGTGTCCCGGGTTCGCGAGAACCAGCACCCGGCGCTCCGCCTTTTCGATAGGCGTCAGCTCGCCGGCCTTCAGCAGCAGCGGTTTGATGTCCGCGTACGCCCAATGGGTAGACCGGGTTTGCCGGGTAGGAATCTGAGGAGGCAGCACGCCACGGAGACTGGGCCACAAAGGAACCAGATTCCGCTCACGCAGGACCGCCACATATTCAGAAGGCAGATCTTCAAGTCGTCCCAGTTCACTACTCATGTGTGTCTCCTTCAAAGCGCTGCGGAAACTGAAAAAATGTCAATCCATGCGCAGCATCACGCGCATGTTCTCGATCCTGACGGGATAGGTCTTGATGTCCTCTGTCAGCGGAGCACACATCGCCTTGCCGGTGCAGACATCGAAACGCCCCTGATGCATGGGACATTCAATCTCTGCGCCTTCCAGAAAGCCATCACTCAGACGAGCGGCTCCGTGGGTGCAGAGGTTGTCCGTCGCGTAGATGTTTCCTTCCACCTCATAGAGCGCGACTTCCTTGCCCGCGACAACGACGCTGACTACATCACCCTCAGGTATGTCGTCGCGTGCAATGGTTTCGATCCAATTCTCAGACATGTGGATGACCTCAAATGGGGTAAATGATGGAGTTGGGGATCATTTCGCTGTCGTACACGCACAGGCGCTGCGCGAACTTCATCCCCTGCGGCGTGTTGACCAGGATGTCGATGTAGCGACCGACGTTGAACACGGTGCTCGGACCGTCCAGCTTGGTGCGGAACACCGCGTAGTTGGCCTCGCAATGCAGTCGGCCTTCGCCATCCACCTGCCGCAGCACCGGCGCACCCACCACGTGACGCTGGTAGTACGGGTCGTGGAACAGCGTTTCCTTGATGCCGTAGACGCGGTCGCGCAGCATGGCCTGACTGTCGAAGGCCAGCGTGGCCAGCGCAAAACCGCGATCGAAGTTCTCGCGGGGTTGCAGTTTGTAGACGCAGTCGGCGGTGAAGAAGTCCGGCCACAGGTCCCACTGGCCGCTATCCACTGCGATCGCGTAGTCCGAATAGAGGGTCTGCAGAGCCTGGTAGGTGGGAAAATCCAGTGCGGTTGCGGCGCTCACGGCAACACCTCCACGCTTTGCTCCTTCATCTGAGCAGGCAAGGATGGAGCTTCTGGCTCCATCACCTTGCGCCAGTATTCGTACATTCCACGGATCAGCGTCTCGGTCACCATGTGATCGGTGTCGCCCACCTCGCGCCCCCCCAGCTCGGCCAGCGTGCGGTGGGCGGGTTTGCTCTCGAAGGCTTCCTGCGAGAACTCGATCACCTCGCCGTCGTCGGCGCTCACGAAGCCAGCCGGACCAAACAGGTTGGCCTGGCGCAAGCGGCGCTGGGTCATTTCTTCGCTGTCGTCAGCGAAACCGAAGTGCGTCCAGACGAATTCGAACGCGCCATGGCCGTCAGGCTGAATATGGCGCGTGGACACGCTGTTGACCTGCTGCTGAAAAATTACGCTGGGGAACAGCGTCATCATCACAGCCGTGGGCATTTCATCACCCATCCGCCACCAGGCCTCCGGCACGATGTCCAGGAATCGCGGGTCTTCGAGCTGCATGCTTTCCTTGAAGCTGGACACCTGGGTCACCTGCGAGGCTTGCCCTGCGCTGCCCCGGGTAGAAATCATGGCGGCATGGCGGTGGTGTTCGTCCATCAGCAACTGGCTCTTGTTGTCGGCACGCCAGAGGCCGAAGGTGACGAACCAGGTGTGCAGCAGCCCCGGGTGGTACGGGTCCTTGATGTTTTCCTGCATGAGCTTCCAGTTGCCCGGGATGCGCTGGCGGTTGTAGCCCAGGATGGTGAGCTGCCTGCCGTTGAACAGGCGGTCGAAGTAGCGCAGGATGGTCGGGCCCAGGTAGTCTTCCAACGACTCCACTTCGTGGTCAAAGCTGGCGAAAACCACGCCCCCGCGCACCGCCACCTTCAGCTTGGTCAGCGAATGCTCCTTGGGGTTGAAGTCGGCTGGCATGCCACCGTTGACCTTCCCGTCCTGCTTCACGCCACGTCGGAACGGCACGCCCTGCAGGTCGCCGTTGGTGGCATAGCTCCACTGGTGGTACGGGCAAACAAATTCTTTTTTGTTGCCGTGGCGTTCGCGACAAAAACGCATGCCGCGGTGCGCGCAGACGTTTTCCACCACTTGCACCGCACCATCCTCGGACCGAGTCATGATGACCGAGCGCTCACCGATGGCGGTTCGCTTGAAGTCACCCGATTTCGGGATCTCGGCTTCCAGGCCTACGTAGCACCAGTGGCCAGAATAAAACAGGCGATCCAACTCCCTTTTATGGAGATCGTCCCGGGTGTAAGCCCAAAACGGAATGCGGCTGGTGCCCTCACCCGGCCAAGCCGGGTCCTTTGGAAAAACTGTCTTGACTTCACTCATGGCTTGTCTCCTTTGGTGAAACGCATGTGAGGAATGGGGGTGTGTTCACACCCCACTGGGATAGAAAGCGTCGGCATGCACGTGTTCAGGGGCGATGCCCAGCTTGGCGACCACCAGATTGAGTGCATCCACCATCGCCGGTGCGCCACACAGATAGGCGCGCCAGCCATCCAGGCTCTTCAGATCGGCCTGAATGGCATCGGTGACCAGACCACTGCGAAGCCCTTTCTCAACGGGGCCCGTGGCCACGACGATGTGCACCTTCAGGTTGTCATGCTGATCAGCCAAGCCCTGGAGTCGCTCAGCGTCGTAGATGTCCTCCTGGCTGCGGACCCCGAAATAAAGATGGATTGGGTTTTTCATGCCATCTGCGAGCGCTCCGCGAACGATAGACAGCACAGGTGCCAGGCCCGTTCCCCCGCCCACGCAGAGCATGGGCCCAGTGTGTTTGCGCCTCAAGTAGGCCGTGCCCAGGGGTCCACTCACCCGCAGACTGCTTCCTACTTGCAGTTCATTGAAAAGGTACTCTGTCACACGCCCGCCGTGCACCCTGCGAACCTGGAACTCCATCTCTTCGTCGTGAGGCAGGCCGGCCATGGAATACGGCCGGATGTGGTCTGGCGAGAATTGAAGGGTCGCGTACTGGCCCGGACTGAACTCAAGTGGCTTGGCCAGCTTGACCCTGATTCGACGGATGTCGTGCGTGACCTGTTCGATGGAAACAACGGTACCCTTGAGGATCTTTGCAGGATGGGTCACGACCTCATCCACATCAGGGATCTCGATGGTGCAGTCTCCAGTCAGGGTGGCTTGGCATGCAAGCACATCACCGGCCTTGGACGAGTGCGGCCTGCCCGTTTCCGGACCCCCATCGAGGACGCTGCCACCAGTCACCCTGCACCGGCACGTTCCGCAGCGGCCGGACATGCAGCTGTAAGAGATGGGAACACCTTTGGACCGCAAAACATCCAGCAGATTCATTCCGATCTCTGTCTGCAGTTGCAGCTTGAGTGGTTGTACAACCAGTTCCATGTGGGGCGCTCTCTTTTGTCTCCGAATATGGCGATTCTGGGCAGTCGGCCCTTATATGTCGATGCAGTGAAACCAATAGATAGAATCACCGTCATGAATAGTGGTGCACGGCATGAGACTTCGCGACATTGACCTCAACTTGCTGGTGGTGTTCAACCAGATGCTGGTGGACCGAAGCGCATCGACCGCCGCAGATCGGTTGGGCATGTCGCAGCCCGCTGTCAGCAACGCACTGCGCCGCTTGCGCGAGCTTCTCAAGGACGAACTCTTCATCAGGACGTCCAAAGGCATGGAGCCCACACCGTATGCGCTCCACTTGGCCGAGCCTGTGGTCTACGCACTCAATGCGCTGCAAACGGCGCTGTCGAGCAGCGAGCGCTTTGACCCACAGACAAGTTCCAGGACTTTCAACCTTGCGATGACGGATCTGGGTGAGATGTACTTCATGCCACCCTTGATGGATGCGCTATCACGCCTGTCGCCCAACATCCAGATCCATACGCACCGCCCCAGTTCGGGGGACATCAAAGAAGGTATGGAGTCGGGGGCCATCGACCTGGCATTGGGGTTGATGCCCAACCTGCAGACCGGTTTTTTTCAGAAGCGACTTTTTCGACAACGGTATGTCTGCATGTTCAGAAAGGGCCATCCCACAGCCAGGTCGCCGATGACACTCTCGCAGTTCAGCAAGCTTGAGCATGTGGGAGTGACCGCGCCGAACACCGGCCACGGCGAGATCGACAACCTCCTTGCCCGCGCTGGCGTGACGCGTCGGGTTCGCTTGGTGGTGCCTCACTTCATCGCCGTCGGTCACATCTTGCAGAGCACTGACCTGATCGCCACTCTTCCAGAGCGTTTCGCCGACCGGAGCAAAGGTCCATTCAACCTTGTCGCATCCCCGCATCCGGTGAAACTCCCTGAGATTGCGATCAACATGTTCTGGCACGCGAAGTACAACCGCGAACCAGACAACATGTGGTTGCGTCAGTTGGTCAGTGAGCTGTTCTCTGACAAGTGATTTTTGCCGACACGGAGTGGGGCTTGAACGCATAAATAGTCACTCAAGCCGATGCGCGTGGCCACTCGGCAGTGTGGTGTCAACCTGATCTGGTGCAGGACTGCTAGCTGCTGCAGCTATCGCAAGGCGTGCTCGTGAAGTGGGCGCGCGTCGGGTTTTCCCTTAATCATTCGGTTGCGTCGAAGTGAAGCTTCGATCAAAAGGCTTTTTCTGAAGGCGGACGGATGCGTAACATGAGGCGAATCGGAGCGCAAACCGGTGCGCCCCGCAGATTTCAACAAATGGAGACAATATGACATTGCTCAAGGATGACGTGGTCCTGGTGACCGGTGGAGGCTCTGGCCTGGGCGCAGGTGTCGCAAGGCACTTTTTGACCCAGGGAGCCCAACTGGCCATCATGGATATTTCGGGAGAAAAGCTCGACGCACTTCGCGCCGAATTCGGTGACGGCGTCCTGCTCATCCAGGGTGATGTGACCAAGTTGGCTGACGTCCAGGCCTGCCGAGCCGCGGTCGAAAAGCGCTTCGGACGCCTCAATTCCCTCGTCGGCGCGCAAGGCATCTGGGATGGCTATGTGCACCTGCGCGACATTCCGTTGGAAAAGCTTGATGCGGCCTTCGACGAGGTCTTCCATATCAACGTCAAGGGCTACATCCTGACCGCGCGCGTGATGCTCGACCTGCTGGAGGCATCGCAGGGCGCCATTGTGTTCACCGGCTCGTCGGGCGCCTCGTTCTGCGCCGACGGCGGCGGCGTGTTCTACACGGCCACCAAGCACGCCGTTGTGGGCGTCGTGCGGCAACTCTCGTTCGAGTTCGCTCCGAAGGTCCGGGTGAACGGCGTTGCACCGTGTCTCATCGGTGGCAGCCATTTGCGCGGACCTCGGTCGTTGGGCCTGGAGAAGCAAAGTCAGGCGGACATCCCGAAGGAGGTCTTCCAGGAATTTGCCAAGGCCGCGCCGCTCAAATGGCTGCCCTATGGGGAGGACTACGGCCCCATGTACGCGCTGCTGGCGTCGCGCCACTCGCGGGTTATGACCGGCCAGATGGTGTACGCCGATCAAGGGCTCGAGAACCGCAACGTGATGACTCCTCTGTCGGCGGGAGATGCAGCATGAGCACTGCCCAGCCGATTCGAATGACCAGGCGGGGCCCCGGGTTGGACAGCCTGCTGGGCGCGGTCGCCGAAGGCATCGACCAAGGCCTTGTGCCCGTCGAGCTGTTCAACGACGAGGATGTGTTCCGGGCCGAGATGGAGCGCATCTTCGCGCGCACCTGGGTGTTCGTGGCCCACGAGACTGAAATCCCCAACAAGGGGGATTTTGTGCTGCGGCGCATTGGCCTTGATTCGGTGATCGTCTCGCGAGACGACACCGGCAAGGTCAACGTCATGTCGAGTCACTGCCGGCATCGCGGCACGCAGGTCTGCCTCACGGATCGCGGCAATGCCACCCACTTCAAGTGCCCGTACCACGGTTGGACCTACAAGAACAACGGCGAGTGGGCTGGCGCTCCTCACATGCGCGAGGCCTACGGCGAGAAGCTGGACGCGAAGGAGTGGGGCCTGCTCAAGGCGCCGCGGGTGGACAGCCACCAAGGATTCATCTTCGCCAGCCTGAGCGCCGAAGGGCCCAGCCTCAAGGAACACCTGGGCGGCGCGGCATGGGTGCTCGACACGATCTGCGGCCTTCACCCAGGCGGGGTGCGCGTGGTGGGCTCGCCGGAGCGTTCCATCCTCCGCGCGGACTGGAAGAGCGGCGCGGAGAACTTCGCGGGCGACTCCTACCACATCGACACGGGTCACTGGTCCAACGAAGTGACCGGCTATGCGAGAGGAACGCGCGAGAATAACCACATGGTGCGGCGCCTTGTTCTTGATGGCGGGCATGGCTTCCTGTGCCATGCGCTTGAACAGATGGGAGGGCCCTTCCTGCACCTGTGGGGCTATCCGCCGCATGTGCAGGCACAGTTCGACCTGTCAAAGATGGATGAGGTCCAGGTCAAGCTGCTGAACGAGAACCCCCCCACCATCGGCAACATCTTCCCCAACCTCAGCTACCTGCGCGTTCCCAGTACCGCCGAAGCGGGCAAGCCGCCGGCAGTGACCACCACGTTCCGGCAGTGGCAGCCGCTGGAACCCGGGCTCATGGAGATCTGGAACTGGCAGTTCACCTTCGATTTCATGAGCGAAGAAGATACGCAGCATGGGTATGCCGTTGGACAGTACATCTTCAGCTCCTCGGGCATGTTCGAGCAGGACGACACGGTGCTCTGGGAAGGTATTCCTCGCGCAGGCAAGAGCGTTTGGCACCGCAAGGCGGAAACAATGCTGCACTACCGACAGACCGGCATCGGAACCGACGCACAGCGCAAGCCGGAGCCCGATTGGAAGGGGCCCGGTGAGTTCTACAACGACGGCTTCGGTGAATTCGGCCAGCTCAACTTCTACCGCCAGTGGTTGCAGCTGATGCGCCAAGATCCGGAAGGAGCCCGCTGATGTCGAACTCCAAGGAAACAGCCGTGCACGCAGAATTCGATGCGATGGCGAAGAAGGCAGAGCAGTTCCTCGCGCGCGAGACGGTACTGCTGGACGACCGCCGGTTCTGGGATTGGTTCGCGCTACTCGACGATCAGGTGATCTATCAGGTGCTGATCCGCACCGTGCGCGAATCCGGTGCCGACGAGTTCGCCTCCACCGGCTTTCGGCAGCGGGACGACAAGTCCATGATCGAGACCCGCATCAAGCGCCTGCACACGGGCTTTGCCTGGGCTGAGGATCCTCCTTCACGCACCGTACGTCTCGTCGGCAGCATAGTGGTCGATCCCACTGACGACCCCAATGTGCTCGCCGCCGACAGCGCCTTGCATGTCTATCGTCATCGCGCGCAGGACGATCATGGCGATCTGATCGCCGCGCGCCGCCGCGACCGCATCCGCTTCACGGACCAGGGTCCGCGCCTGCTCTCGCGCACTGTGCTGCTCGCCGATGTGGTGCTGACCACGCCCAATCTGGGCATCTTCCTGTGAGACAACGTCCATGAGTGCCCAAGCTGGAATGGAAATTCACGTGGATGCGGGCAAGTGCCTGGCCTACGGAAACTGTGTGGGGCTGGCGCCCGATCACTTCGATTTGCCTGCCGGCGCGAGCGTCGTGGTGCTGCTGAAGCGCACGATCGCCGCTGACGAGACGGAAGACATTGATGAGGCGGTCCGGAGCTGCCCGGCGCGCGCCCTGTCGGTTCGGCCGGCCGGCTCGTGAGTGTCCAGCCCATGCGGCGTATCGTCATCGTCGGCGCATCCGTCGCCGGGCTGAGCGCGGCCGACGCGTTGCGGGAGGCCGGCTTCGAGGGGTCGATCCAGGTCATCGGCGCGGAATCTCATACGCCCTACGACCGTCCGCCGCTTTCCAAGCAGGCCCTGGCGCCCGCAGCGGCGACGGATGCGTTCTTCCCACTGCGCCCGCAGGAGCACTACGCGTCTCACGGGCTCGATTTGATCCTCGGGCGCAGCGCCGCGAGGCTTGACGTCGCCAAGAAGCTTGTGCGGCTCGACGATGGCGAGTCACTGCCTTACGACGGTCTTGTGATCGCCACTGGATGCCGCGCACGCACTCTGCGCACCTCTGACGGCGATCCGTTGCCGGTGTTACGCACGCTGGGCGATGCACGCTGGCTGGCAGCAGCCGCCCGCCAGCATCGCCACGCTGTGCTAGTCGGGGCTGGTTTCATCGGACTCGAGGTGGCGGCGAGCTTACGCAAGCTCGGTCTCCATGTGACGGTGCTGGAGTCTGCTCCGATACCTTTGAAGAACAGCCTCGGTCCCGAACTTGCCGACTGGCTCTGTGCCTATCACGCATCGTGCGGCGTTCGCATCGAGGCCGGCGTCGAGATCCGCGCGATAGCGACCGCCAACGGAGCGTACGAAATCACATTGGGCGATGGTCTACGGCTCGAAGCTGGCCTTGTGCTCGCGGGCATTGGCGTGGAACCGAACACGGACTGGCTGCAGGATTCCGGTGTTTCCTGCGATGGAGGCGTGCTGTGCGACGCGTCGGGGCGCACCAACGTGCCCGGCGTCGTCGCCGCCGGCGATGTGGCCAATCTGGCTGCCTTCGGTTCGGGTGGTGTGAATCGGATCGAGCACTGGACGCATGCCATGAAGCAGGGGCGCGCAGCCGCACGCAATCTGATACTGGAAGAGTCATCCGAGATCGACGTGCCGTACTTCTGGACCGACCAGTTCGAGCGAAAGCTGCAGGGCTACGGCCGCAGACAGTCCGGCGACAGCGTCCGCATCGTCGAAGGCAGTCTCGAAAGCGGTAACTACTTGGCCCTGTTTGGGGTTGGCGAGTCCTTCCATGGGATCCTCTCGAGCGGCCGCGCCAAGTCGCTTCGCAACTATCGCAAGCTGCTCGAACAAGGCGGCACGTGGTCGCAGGCGCTGGCCATGGCCTCCTCAAGCAGTACGGCCACCGGCGCTTCGCTGGCGCCAGCATGAGTGCACATTACATTCGCGCCGGAGGTGGAGAACCAAGAACTGCACTGGTGATCGGCGCGTCGCGCGGACTGGGCCTCGCGCTGACCGAGGAGCTATGGTCACGAGGATGGCGCCTGATCGCGACGCGGCGCGACGCCGCCCCCGATCTGCAGGCACTGGCAAACCGGTCGGCGGGCGGAATCGAGCTCGCTCAGATCGATATCGGCAACCTCGAAGACGTACGAGGCCTGCAAACAGCCTTGGCCGGCAGTCAACTGGATGTGCTGTTCGTCAACGCCGGCATATCAATCGCCAAGGAAGATACAGCATCCTCCGCGGACGAGGCGGACTTCATCGCCATGATGATGACGAACGCCTTCTATCCCATGCGTGCCATGGAAATGCTCGAGCACCTGGTGCGGCCGGGTGGCGTGATTGCCTTCATGTCGTCGGAACTCGCCAGCATCGGGACCAATCCCGGTGTCTGTGATCTCTACTCGGCAAGCAAGGCTGCGTTGAACATGCTGGCGAAGTGCAGTGCCCAACGTCGACCAGCCGGCAGCCCCGCCACCCTTCTTGTAGCGCCCGGCTGGGTGCGCGTCGGGACAGGCGGAGACGAGGCTCTTCTGTCCGTCGAACAAAGTATTCTGTTTGTGGCCAATGTTCTGGAAGCGAACTTGGGCACGTATGGCCTGCGATTTGTGGATCGCTTCGGGGAATCCATTGCCTGGTAGGCGCGCGGGTCTCGCCGGCGTTCGGACGCCATTGGTGATCACTTCACCAACTGAGGTATCCACCTTGTTCAAAGTGCCCCCACGAGCAACGTCTGGAACGAAAGGAAAGCAATGATCGACCTCAAATTCATCGGGCGTAGCTTCGATCAGATCTGCTTTGTCGTGCCGGACCTCGAAAAGGCCATGGACTACTGGCGGAACACGAACGGTGTTCAGGCTTGGTCTGTTGCGTATGACCTCGCAAAGACCCAGATCGAAAAGGAGTATCTCGGAGGGCCCGGTAGTTTTCAGTTCAGCTGTGCCTATGGTTACGCAGGCGACACACTCATCGAGTTGGCGCGCCACGACGGAGGTGACAGCATCTACAGGGACTGGGTGGACGAGAGAGGTTACGGCCTTCATCACGTCGGTTTTCGCCTTGCGAACCCTGCGGCTTTCACGCGCGCTGAGCAGCACTATCGGGATCTCGGATTCTCGAAGGCAATGAGTGCCTTGTTCCAAAGCCCGGTTGGCAATTGTCGTTGGGCGTACTACGACACGCGTTCGACAATCGGCTGCTACACAGAGTTGTATTACTTGGACGGAGAGTTTCTCGACATCAACAAAAGGATGCGGGCGGGCGAAGTCGTGAGTCTCACTGGCGAATAGGAGTTCAAGAGCCGCTGAGAGGGCGCCTCGCCAATGATGCGAGCCCCCGCGGCCATTGCTGCATCATTGGCACGGCACCAGTTGCGGCGCTCATCGTCGAGAAGCGAATCGAGCATCGCGGACATCCTCTATCTCCTGGCCGCACTAGGACAGCGTGCCCCTGACCGGGACGGCATCGGCCAGCAGGAAGAAGCTTTGCTCGCGGTCGAGCAAAGGCGCGAGCCGCTCTTCCATCATGGCGACATAGTCGCCCATGGCCGGAACGTCACTGCGTTCGAGGAAACCGAGTTCGAGCATGGCATCGAACGCAGGCGCACCTTGCGGGCCGGGCAGTGCACGGTTGATGACGGCACGACGGACGGAGTTCAGCACGGGATCAGACTTTGCTGCCAGTTCGGCATGCGCACGGGTCCACGCTTCACATAGCGCTTGCGCAGCGCCGTCCTTGGCCTTGCCATAGTGCAGCAGGCGGTGAGGCGATCCGCCGGTGGCCTTGACGGTCAGTGCGGACTCCTGAAGCGGGGTGAATCTGACGGATCGCGCATCCGCAAACTTCGGCTCATCAGGGGCGACGATTTCTCGATATTCACGCGTGTTTTGAATCGCAACCTGGTCTTCGATGGAGTCCGTGGAAATGTGGCTGATCGAGTCATATCGCCATGGGGCTGCCAGCGCCCCGTACGCGCCATCAAAGACGTGATGCTGGACGTAGCAGCGGATGTGGCGCGACACGACCTCGATCTGCATGAGGAGCCGTGCATGGTTGTCTCTCGCATAACGGCTGTACTGGGCGTGCGTCATGTTCGGCACGCGCGCAGCGCAGACATCCAGTTTGATCATGGGTGAAGCTCCTCGTCATGTTTTCGGAGTGTCCGATCCTAGGCAGACAAGGCCGCTTCCACAAGCCCATTGAGCTGAACTCTCACTTCAATGAAATCGAATCCTCGGGCGCCAAACCCCACTCGGCATCGTCGATGTGGCGGGCGGCCTCGGCGAGCATGCCCCTGAGCCAAACGAGCGCCGGGTCACTCGTGCGGAACTTGTGCCACTGCACCGACTGCTCCATCTTGTCGAACGCTATCGGCGTGGGACGGATCTCCAGAGGCCAAACGCTGGCCAGTCTTGCTGCAGCCCTGGCATGAACGGTTGCGACCATCTCCGTGCCGACAACCAGGGCCGGAATTGTGATGAAGCTGAAGGTCGAGGCGGCGATGCGCCGCGTCACGCCGTACCGTTTCAGAAACCACCCTTCGAAGGCGTCCATACGCATGTTCGTCGAGTGCTGCATCACGGCATGTTCGGCATTCACATAGCGTTCGAGATCGAGCACTCCGCGGGCAAGTTTGCTGTGCCGCCAAACCATGCACACGAAGTCTTCCTGGAAGAGCGCTTCGTAAGGGTGGTCTGGCGACATGAAACCCGTGGGAACGATCAGCACGTCCGCTTCGCCACGCTCGAGATCCTTGTACGGCGTGCCGCTCTGTGCCATGAAGAGGAAGCGTGCCGTGCATCCCACCTTTGCCGCCAGACCTAGAAGTGCAGGAGCAAGCACGAGTAACGTGTAGTCGGAGCAAAGAATCCTGAACGTGCGGTCACTGGACTGAGGATCGAACGCCGGTTCGGCCGTGAGCGTGCTGTCGATGGTGACCAGGATACTGCGCACCGCATCGTGCAACACCTGCCCGCGTGGCGTGATCTCCATCTTCCGACCGATCGAGACCAGCAAGTCGTCGTTGAAATATTCGCGCAGCTTCGACAGCGAGTTGCTCATCGCCGATGCGCTGAGATTCAGTAGCTGCGCTGCTTGCGTCACGCTGCGTTCTTTGAGCAGAACGTCGAGCGCGACCAGCAGGTTCAAGTCGAGCTTGTTGAAGCGCATGTTAAGGACTCGGTGTGTGTTCGGTTGTACTTCGTTCGCAAGGAAGGATGCGGCTTATTCATTCTACGTCTCACTTTCGGCGACTCCCGTTCGCTGATGGTGGCGATCGACGAGGCCGGGTTTACCCCCGACCCTTTCGCGCCGTCGAATCGAAAGTTCGATTGAAAGGATTTTTCTTCATCGAGTCGAGTGACTAGCATCGTTTCCATCACTTCGGCATACCGCTGGAGTCACAACATCGGAGACGACGAATGGCCCTGTGCCAGGCAGCGGGCATGCTCTTGCCCTCGATCGACGCTTTTACTGCCGTTGCGCAGTTGGCTGCGGCGTGATTGCGCCAAGGCAATCCATCATCGTCGTTGGCGCGGGCATGGCGGGCCTGGCCTGTGCATTGGCGTGCGCCCGCGCAGGCGCTCACGTGACGGTCTTCGAGTCCCAGAAGAGCGCACTGACCCCTGCTGCGCACGTCGATGTGCGTCCCAACCTGTTGCGTGATCTGTTTCGCCTAGGCGTTGCCGATGAATGCGTGCGCCGCGGTTTCGCCTACGACAGCCTATCGCTGGTCAATGAGGCGGGCGAACAGGTCGTACGGATACCCACCTCGCGCCTGGCCGGTGACCAATTGCCGCCCGCGCTCGGTATCTCCCACGACGATTTGCGGCAAGTCCTGGCAAAGCAAGCGGCGGAAGTTGGCGTCGAGTTTCGGCGCGGCGCCCGAGTGCAGCGGATCGAGTCGAAGACCGGCAAGGTGCTGACGGACAGCGGTGAATGGGCACAAGCTGACCTCGTTGCGCTGGCGGCGGGCGTGGACTCGCCGCTCGCCATGTCGGTGTTCGGTGCGCGCGTCGGCAGTTCAGTCCGCGAAAGATGGCTGTACACATCCATTCGCCGTCCCGAGGGCCTGGACACGCCCACCTGGATAACTGGCCGATCGGGGCGGCTGCTGCTCGTCGTGCCGATCAGCATGTCGCGAGCCGGCCTCGCCGTGCGAGCCGAGGCGGGGCCGACCGGCAGCAGCTCTGAACTGGCAAGCACGTTGCGTGGGTGGGGCGGTTTCGCGCGGCAAATTGCATCGACCATGGATACCTCTGTGCCTCTCGTCGCGCGCGAAGTGCCGGGTGCGCTGTTGAACGCGCCGTGGTACCGCGAGGCCGTACTTTCCATCGGCGCCGCCGCGCACGCGATCGCGCCGCCCTTCGCGCAGTCCGCTGCACTCGCGATCGAAGACGGCGTCGTGCTGAGCGATTTGGTGAGGGCAGGCTTGGACCGCGCTGATCTGCTGCAGCGCTTCATGGAGCGCCGCCTCGATCGTGTCAAGCGAGTTCACGCGCTGACCTCGCGAGCTGCGCAATGGTTGTCGCGCCCCGACCCTTCGGCCGATCTGATGGCGTTGGGAGAAGAGATTCATTCACTCGTTGCCGAACCCGCGTGATCGGCCAGGCCGCGACGCATTCCCGTTAGAGACCCACATAGAGGAGACAAAACCGATGAAGTATCAAACAATCCAACAACGCCGATGCGCCGTGGCGGCCGCCGTGGCCTGCCTGGCGGCCAGCGCGGGTGCGGTCGAAATCGACACGAACAACCCGGACTGGTCAGTACGCTGGGACAACAGCGTGCGCGCGAGCACCAAATACCGCCTCGAATCGGCCGATCCGGCGCTGACGAATTCGTTTCGCCAGGTGCCCACTGGCGCGCCGCCCCCGGCGCCTGCAAGCTTCAGTTTTCCGCAGGCGCTCAACCTGAACGCGGGCGACCAGAACTTCCAGAAGAAGGGTTTGGTATCGGCCCGTCTTGACCTGCTGTCCGAGATCGATGCGGTCTGGCGAAAGGACTTCGGTTTTCGCGTCAGCGCGGCGACCTGGTACGACGACAGGCTGCACCGCAAAACCAAAGCGGACAACGACCCCACGATCGGCCAGACTCCGTTCGACGAGTTCCCGGATCGCACGCGCAAGCTCGCCGGCAGCAAGGCCGAGGTGCTCGACGCGTTCGTCTTCGGTGGATGGCGTCTGAACAACGACATGAAGATGACCACCAAGCTGGGCCGCCATGCGCTGCAATATGGCGAAAGCCTGTTCTTTGGCGACAACGGCATCGCCCGCGCACAAGGCCCGGTCGACATCGACAAGCTCCTGGCATCGCCCAACGCGCAGTTCAGGGAAATCATTCGTCCGGTACCGCAGCTCTCGGGGCACCTGCAGATTTCGCCGACGGTCTCGCTCGGCGGCTATGTGCAGTTTCGCTGGGAGGCGGATAGGCTGTCGCCGGCAGGCAGCTACTTTTCGGCGGCCAATATCCCCTGGGGGTCCGGGCAACCTCAGTTTGTGGGCATACCCGCCGGACCGATCGCCGGGAACTACGTGCTCGCGCCTGGAGCCGACCAAAAGCCAAGCGACTACGGCCAGTTCGGGCTGCAGCTCAAGTGGCGGCTGGAAGATACGGACCTGGGCTTCTATGCGGCACGCTATCACGACAAGGGCGGCCAGCTCTACGGCAACCTGAACCCGGCTGCCGCGCCAAGCCCCTTCGGAACCCTACCAGGACAATGGTTCTACCGCTTTCCCGAAGGCGTGAAGACGGTAGGCGTCAGCGCCACGCGCTCGCTGGGCGATTTCAACTTCGCTGGCGAGGCCTCTGTGCGCGACAACATGCCCTTGTGGAGCACCAACATCATCTACCCGGGTGCGCTCGGGGCACCGCAGCCGAAGCACGCAACCGGCCGTACGGCGCACCTGAACCTGTCCACGCTCGCAGCCTTCGGCCCCAATTTCATCGCCCGTGAGTCCACGCTCCTCGCAGAAGTCGCATGGAACCGCGTGCTGTCGATGAAGGACCCGGACCGCTCTCTCGACCAGGGTCGCACACGCGACGCAATGGCGCTGCAGGCCATCTTCACACCGACCTACCGGCAGGTGCTTCCCGGACTGGACCTGAGTGTGCCGGTCGGGCTTCGCTATGCGGTCGCCGGGAACTCTGCTGTCACCGGCGGCAGTTGGGGCGCCAAGGGAACGGGCACGGCGACCTTCGGTGTCGAGGGCACGTATCTCGGTGTGTGGCAGCTTGCAATCAACTACACGCACTACATCGGCAAGGCCGTGCCCTTCGTCGACTACTCGCCCGCGCTTTCCGGGGGCAGTCCCATCTACGGCCACGGCAACCCGCTGGCCGACCGTGACTTCTTGGCGCTGTCGCTGCGCCGCACCTTCTGACATTCGAGGGCCCATCATGAGACTTCAACACATTGTGCTGGCCTGCGTGCTGGCATTCAACGCAGCGTCTGCCATCGCAGGCGTATCCGCCGAAGAGGCTGCCAAGCTCAAGTCGGACCTCACGCCGCTGGGGGCCGAGAAGGCGGGCAACAAGGAAGGCAGCATTCCTGCGTGGACCGGTGGCTACACCACGCCGATTGCGGGAGACAAGCCAGGTGGGCGCCGCGGCGATCCGTTCAGGGACGAGAAGCCCCTGTTCTCGATCACGGCGCAGAACATGGAGCAGTACGCAAGCAAGCTGACCGACGGCACGAAGGCATTGCTCAAGAAGTACCCGGAATTCCGAGTCGATGTCTACAAGACCCACCGCACCGCCGCAGCGCCTCAATGGGTGTATGACAACACCTTCAGGAACGCAACCAATGGCCGCGTGGACGGCAACGTCGCCAAGGACGTCTACGGCGGCATCCCGTTCCCGATTCCGAAGTCCGGAATCGAGGTGATGTGGAATCACGTGCTTCGGTGGCGTGGAGCGAACTGGGGGCATGTGCACTTCCATGTCTGCGCAGTCGATGGCGTGTTTGAGGAAGTGGCGGGCGAGGAGGGCGATGCTGCTGATGCAGCTTCTCAAAGCTCACCATCGCGCATCATCTTCCACCCCGCCACCGG
>Ga0208372_10146_pt1 | contig 18533 bp, 17 predicted proteins | sample Subbio2Dec_QV11A_FD_184832 | JGI IMG/M metagenome (GOLD analysis project Ga0208372, IMG submission 184832) | Serpentinite rock and fluid subsurface biosphere microbial communities from McLaughlin Reserve, California, USA - CR12Dec_QV11A (SPAdes) | ecosystem: Environmental > Terrestrial > Deep...
CAACGAACTCGACTGGGTCAGTCATTTGCGGCGCTTGCACCTGCTGGGTGCAAGGTGGGTTGTTGGTAGTGCGTTGATTATAATGGAAAAACAGGGGGTTTGCAGGGATCAGGTCACGGATTCAGGAAGAATTGAAAATCCTGGTTCATATCCGTCATAACCAAATAGAGTTCGTAGTGCATCAAATATATGTTCGTATGCAGAAGTATCTGTTCCGACTGAGCCGCGAAAAATTGCAATAAAACCAAGAAGGAGAATTGCCACTAACGCAAAAAATAGACCACGATAACCTGTGAGTACGCGAATTGCCAGTGAGTAGTAGACACCAACTATACCTACTATATAAACGGCAAGCGCACTAGTCATGACCTAAGGCTCACAATTAAAAATCGACGTAAAAAACGCAACAAAGACCAGCCACACAACAGTAAATAAGTAACGGACGTCAATTTGTTTGACCGCCAAAGTCGCAGATATGTGTCAAGCTCACCCAATTCCATCTTCAACAGTTGTGAAGAAAGCCCACCTTCGCCGTATGGCGCCTTGTATAGATAAGCCAAAGGAAGATCTATTTTCTGCGCGCTAAGTCCTGTGCATACAATCTCCAACCACAAAAGGTAATCCTCTGCATAATACTTCCCTTTTTGGAATCTGTGAGGAATTTCTCGCTTTAACATTACAGATCGGGTTGATAGTTGATTGCCAAGCAAAAGACTGCGTTTGGTGATGTTATGCGTACGAAAAAAATCGATTCTAAATACTGGGTACTTATGTTCAACTGAAAGCTCCACACACCGGTGTCCGGTTATATCTACATTAGGATGTTTCATCATCCAACAATATTGAACTTCAATTTTTTGAGGGTGCCAACTGTCATCAGCGTCCAAAAATGCGACGTATGGTTGGGTTGAAATTTCCCATCCAGCATTGCGCGCCTCACCTGGCCCTGAATTTTTCTTAAGGGCAATGACTTTGATCCAGCCTTGGGGATACCTTTCTTGAAGTGCAAGCAGCACATTAAGCGTTCCATCACCGCTACAGTCATCAACTAGGATGACATCAACTGGGCGTAATGATTGCTGATCGATTGACTCAACAGCTCTTGCGATTGTGTTACTACATCTGTAGCACGGTATTATTGCAGATACATTGACGGTTTTTTTGGTCATTTTTTATTAAATGCTATAGCATATCTCAAAGATTAATTAATTTGCTTTTGTCCAGTATGGTTTTTTCCCTTGAATCTGACGAAAGAGATCCAGAATTACTCTTGCTAACTTTTCATTAATTAACTTGAACGCAATAATTCGAATTAATACCCTAAAATCTCCGGCTACTGATGATATTGTATGGGCAGGTAGATTATTTTTAACTCTAGCTTTTTTAAATTCTCTTAGGCCTAAAAAATGATTTTTTGGGTCGCTGCTAATCCCTCCCACTTCCATATTTGAAAAAATTCGATCTACAAAAAAAGCATCGCCAAGCTTTAGCTCTCTAAGCAAGAGATCATAGTCCCCGGCTATTCTAAATTCAGGGTCAAAATCACCATGCTTGACAAACAGATCACGACGATGCATCACTCCTTGATGAGGTATCGACATATATGAAAAAAGTTTTTTCTTTGCCTCTATCCAAGGCTCGCCAACTGCAAATAATTTTTCACCGCGAAAATTAATCAACATTACTTTTCCATATGCTACTAGAAAGTTTTTAGGGATTAGTGCGAGTTCATTACTTACTATTTTTAATGTCGAATTTTCCCAGAAATAGTCATCGGCACCCAAAAAACAGATCCATTCTCCATTTGCTTGCTTTAGACCTTTATTCCAAGCATCATAAATTCCTTTATCTGGCTCGGATGAGTAGTATTTTATTTTTTCTTTATTTCTTTCAATTATTTGCAAAGTTCTATCGGTGGACGCGCCATCAATTATGATTAACTCCTTATTATCGCAGTCCTGCTCAAGAAAGCTATCAATGCATCTCTGCAAAGTATTTTCACCGTTATACACAGCAACTATTACTGTTATAATTGGACTAATTGACATATTATCAGCTTTAACAACTACTAGACTGTACTTGTTTTGAAATCCTCATACGCTAACCGCAACCCCTCACCCAGCGCAATCGTTGCTTGCCAGCCGAGTAGGTGTAGCTTGTTGCTTTGCATGAGTTTGCGCGGTGTGCCGTCGGGTTTGGTGGTGTCGAACCGGATGGAGCCTTCGAACCCGACCACTTGGGCTATGAGTTCTGCCATTTCGCGTATGGTGTGGTCGTGGCCGCTGCCTACGTTCAGGTGTGAGCACATGGGTTGCACGTGCGCCTGCCACACCTCGGGGGCTAGGTTCATCACGTGTACGCTGGCAGCGGCCATGTCGTCCACATACAGGAATTCGCGGCGGGGTGTGCCGCTGCCCCACACCACCACTTCGGCGTCGCCGCGCGCTTTGGCTTCGTGGAAGCGCCGCAGCAGCGCCGGAATCACGTGGCTGTTTTCGGGGTGGTAGTTGTCACCGGGGCCGTAGAGGTTGGTGGGCATCACGCTGCGGTAGTCGCGCCCGTGCTGGCGGTTGTAGCTCTCACACAGTTTGATCCCTGCAATCTTGGCAATGGCGTAGGGCTCGTTGGTCGGCTCCAGCGGCCCGCTCAGCAAGGCGTCTTCGGCCATAGGCTGCGGCGCCAGCTTTGGGTATATGCACGATGATCCCAGGAACATCAGCTTTTGCACGCCTGCCACATGGGCCGCATGAATCACATTGGCCTGAATCATCAGGTTGTTGTAAATAAATTCAGCCGGATACGTGTTGTTGGCATGAATGCCACCCACCTTCGCAGCCGCCAGGTACACCTGATCGATGCGCTCTTGCTCGAAAAAGGCATTCACTGCTGATTGCTCGCACAAATCCAGCTCAGCATGGGGCCGGGTGATGATGTTCTGCTCGCCGCGTGCCGCAAGGTGCCGCACAATGGCCGAGCCAACCATGCCACGGTGGCCAGCCACATAAACTTTCGGTTTTGATGAGTTGCAGGCGGTCATGTTCAGTTTTCCACCGACACCACCACATCATGCCCATGGGCCTTGAGCAGGGCATGGCGCTGGGCGGCCTTAAGGTCATGGGCCACCATTTCGGCACACATGTCCTGCACGGTAATCTCGGGCACCCAGCCCAATTTAACTTTGGCCTTGGTCGGGTCGCCCAGCAGGGTGTCCACCTCGGTGGGGCGAAAGTAGCGCGAATCCACCCGCACCAACACATCACCAACCTTCACCGCGGGGGCTTTGTCGCCCTCAACGGCCACCACCACGGCGTGCTCCTGCAAGCCCTGGCCTTCAAAGTGCAGGGTAAGGCCCAGCTCCCGGGCTGACCAATCGATGAACTGGCGCACGCTGTATTGCACCCCCGTGGCGATAACGAAATCATCCGCCTGCGCCTGCTGCAGCATCATCCACTGCATGCGCACGTAATCTTTTGCATGGCCCCAGTCGCGCAGCGCATCAAGGTTGCCCATGTACAGGCAGGCTTCCAGCCCTTGAGCGATATTGGACAAGCCACGGGTGATTTTGCGCGTGACAAAGGTTTCGCCACGGCGTGGGCTTTCGTGGTTAAAGAGGATGCCGTTGCAAGCGTAGATGCCATACGCTTCGCGGTAGTTCACCACAATCCAGTAGGCGTAGAGCTTGGCCACTGCATACGGGCTGCGCGGGTAGAAGGGCGTGGTTTCCTTCTGCGGGGATTCTTGCACCAAGCCATACAGCTCGCTGGTAGAGGCCTGGTAGAAACGGGTTTTCTTCTCCAGCCCCAGTATGCGTATGGCTTCCAGCAAGCGCAAGGCGCCCATGGCGTCCACATCGGCCGTGTATTCGGGCGACTCGAACGACACCGCCACATGCGATTGCGCCCCCAAGTTGTAAACCTCGTCGGGTTGCACCTCTTGCAGTATGCGGATGAGGTTGGAGGTATCGGTCAAGTCCCCGTAGTGCAGGCGGAAATGCGCGTTTTCTACGTGCGGGTCTTCGTAAATGTGATCGATGCGCTGGGTGTTGAACGACGAGGCACGGCGCTTGATGCCATGCACCTCGTAGCCTTTGGCAAGCAGGAATTCCGCCAAGTACGAACCGTCTTGGCCGGTGATGCCGGTGATTAGGGCTTTTTTCATGGATTAAAAATGTAACTTTGCTGAAGTGTGTAGGGATAGTCTGCCGGTAAATGTTCAATAACGAATTTGCTACCATTGACAGTCGGCGCCATGTGGAGGGGTGGCATGCTATCGAAATAACCAACTCATGATTCACCTGGTTTGCAGGATTTATTAGCTGCTGCACTGCACATTTTATCAATCACTGCGTCTAGGTCTAATCGGGCACGCCAGCCGAGTTGCACGGCTGCCTTGGACGGGTTGCCCTGACTAAAGGCAATGTCAGAGGGGCGGTAGAGTTGCTTGTTCAAATTTACATGCTCCTCCCAGTTGAGATCAAACCATGAAAAGGCGCGAGAAACGAAGTACGCCAGTGAATTTGATCTGCCAGTGGCAATTACATAGTCGTCTGCATGCTGCTGCTGAAGCATCAGCCACATTGGTTCGACATATTCAGGTGCCCAGCCCCAATCTCGGTGGATATCGATGTTGCCGAGTTCAAGCTTGCCGCAGCCACCTTGGGCAATGAACGCTGCACCTCGAATGATCTTCTGGGTAACAAAACGATTCGGGCGCAGCGGCGACTCGTGGTTAAACAGAATACCTGTGCATCCGAACAGCCGGTAGGCATCCCGGTAGTTGCGAACCAGCCAGTATGCCGATGCCTTTGCCACCGCATAGGGGCTTCGCGGCCGGAACGGTGTTTCCTCATCTGCTGGACTGCTGCCGGTATCACCAAAGCACTCACTAGAGCCCGCGTTGTAGAAGCGAATAGAAGGGTCAACAAACCGGATCGCTTCAAGCAGGTTGAGTGTCCCATGTGCAATGCTCTCCATTGCCTCTACGGGTTGGTCAAAAGATAGGCCAACCGACGTCTGACCTGCGAGGTTGTAAATCTCACTGGGGCGGTGGTGCTGAACCACGCCGAGAACACTACGAAAGTCATTGATGGCCATTGAGGTCAAAACAACCTTGTCGTGAATGCCGAGGCTCACAAGGTTGGATTTCGACGCAACCATCGCATCTCGTGAGGTGCCGACCACCTCGTACCCTTTATCAATGAGTAACTTGGCTAAATAGCTCCCATCTTGACCGGTAACGCCACAGATCAAGGCTTTCATTGCAATACCTTTCGATACACTCCCAGAGTCTCCGTAGCGCACTGCTGCCAAGAAAAGGCTTGAATCCTCTTTAGACCCCGCTGCCGAAGATCTCGCTGCAGAGCCACATCGGCGGTTAGCACTTCGAGGGCGTCGGCAATTGCACTGGACTGGTGGGGATCGAACAGGACTGCGGCGTCGCCGACCACTTCAGGAATTGAGCTGGTGTTGCTGCAGGAAACCGGGCAATTGAAGCTCATCGCCTCCAAGGGCGGAATGCCAAAGCCTTCGTAAAGGGAAGGATAAACAAACAGCGTGGCCTGAAGGTAGAGGGCAGCAAGCACCGTATCATCACCACCAATTTGGCGTACCTGATCCCCATGCAGACCAAGGTTTCTCAACCGAGTCTGTTCTTGCGCACTAAAGCCTCCACCACCAAAGGCCACCAAGTCATAGGCACCGTGCAGAGATGGGCGGTCCGCATATGCCTCGAGCAGGCGGTCAAAATTCTTATAGCCGCCCCTGGAACCAACGTAGAGTAGAAAGGGTTTGCGAGGTAGCGGAAGTGCTGCTACCTTGCTCTCGGTTAGGGCAAATCCCAGATGCACCACAGTGGTTTTTTTTGCTGGCACTCCAAGCAAGCGAATCAGGTCATGCCGTGTGTTTTCTGATATGCAAACGATGTGATCTGCGCGGGTTACTGCTGCCCGTTTAAGTTCAGAGGTTTTGTCGTGAGGAGAAAAGTTTTCTGGGTACAACTCGTGGATCATGTCGTACACAGTTACAACGGTGCGACAGCCACGCGGTGCAAAATTGTTACTGCAATAATAGGTTTCGTGCAGAATATCCGGCCGCCAGCGCTTCAAGATCTGGGGCGACAATAGTTTGTTGATTGGGCGATAAAGACGGTTGGAACCACGAAACACAGGTGCATGAATGCCCAGCACGCGAAGCGGATGGGAGGCATGTTGCAGATAATCATTGACATAGATGGGGCTCACGATCTGGCACTCTACTGAATCATTCACGGACCCAGCCAGGTGTTTAGCCAACTCGAAGAAATAGCGCGATATGCCACCGAAGCGCTGGGAACTAAATATTTGGTGATCGTATGCGATTTTCATAGCTTGAAGGATATTACTTGCTATTAAGCAATGCTCTAACTATGCGCTTAATAAAATCAGCTTTTTTTCTGGCAATGATTTGTAGGCATCTAGAAATTAGAGGAATGACCCTCCAAAATATCACCTTTCCTGCCAAGGTAATGCACGCCGCAAGTATTCCGCTCAGCCATCGGCAGGAGAATTTTGAAAATGGCCAAAAATTATCATCTCTTACTATTTCGTAATACACTTCACGCGAGATTAGGAGAATAGGAAATAAACGCTCGATTCTTGAAAATCCGTATGCGCGTAATAATTGATCGGAGTCTGAACTTGCGCCATTTATTGATCGAAATAACTGTGCTGCGCAAGTAATCTGGAGCTTTCCCAAGTAAGCCAAGCGCATTACTAAAAGCCAGTCCCCTGCAAGTACATTTTTAAGTTTAATTTGGCGGATGTCATTGGTTCGCATCAAGCCATAAAAAATGCTGTTATCTGTAACAAAAAATAAATACCTCAACACATTTGACCAACGAGAGGAAGATTTGTTCTTAAAAGTTCTTGTAGGTCGCTGTGTGCCATCTGAGCATATAAAAACCGCTTGGCCAGATACAATAGTTGTTTCGGGTGAACTGCTTAAGATAGATATGCATTCTGTTACAAAATTAGATGAAATACGATCATCATCTGCAAGCCACATAAAAAACGTGCCATTGGCTAGCGCAGGGATGGTGTTAAAATTAGATACCGCGCCAACATTTGTTTCCTGTCGATGCAGTTTTATCCTATTATCTTTTAATGCCCAGCGTTTGCAAACCTCTTGTGTATCATCAGTGGAGCAGTTGTCGCAAACAATTACTTCTATATTCTGATAACTTTGAGAAAGTACTGATGAAATTGCCGCATTTAATGAACTGCTTCGATTGTAGGTTGGTATCCCGATAGTTACAAGATAGTTTTCCATTTAGTTTCCATTACGCGCCCATTATTCTCAACAAAACCGGGAGCTAAGATTGAATGCCGGAAAGTTCTGTGTGCCTCTCATCGCTTCTCACCACCCAGTTGTATCGATCGGGTGGATTTTTCAGGTGTGAGGGACGGGGCAGGGTTTTTCGGCAGCCTGCGAAGTTGTTTTTTAAGCAATGCTACGCCCGTAGTGGTCTTCATAGCGCACGATGTCATCTTCGCCTAAGTAACTACCCGACTGCACCTCGATGATTTCCAGCGCAATGGTGCCGGGGTTGGCGAGGCGATGCACCTCGCCCAGCGGGATGTAGGTGGACTGGTTTTCGGTGAGCAGCAGTTTTTTGTCGCCGCAGGTGATTTCTGCCGTGCCCTTTACAACCACCCAGTGCTCGGCACGGTGGTGGTGCTTTTGCAGGCTGAGGCTGGCTTTAGGCTTGACTTGTATGCGCTTGACCTTGAAACGGCTGCCTTCGTCGATGCTGTCGTACCAACCCCAGGGGCGGTGTACCTTGCGGTGCAGGGTGTGCTCTTCGCGCTTTTGCTGCTGCAGGGTGTTGACAATGTGTTTCACATCTTGGCTGCGCGACTTATCCACAACCAGCACGGCGTCGGGGGTTTCTACCACCACCAGGTTTTGAACTCCGACCAAGCTCACTAGACGGCTGGTGGCATGCACCAAGGTGTTGCGGCAGTCTCTGGCCAGTACGTCGCCCACATGTGCGTTTCCGTCTTGGTCTTTGGGCAATGCGCTCCACACGGCATCCCAAGCGCCCAGATCGCTCCAGCCGGCGTTAAGCGGCACCATGTGGATGGGGAAATGGCTTGTTGGGCAGCGTTCCATGACGGCGTAGTCGATGGAGTCGCTGGGTATGGCAGCAAACTCGGCCTTGCCGGGGCGCACGAAGGCTGCATCGCTGCTGCGCTGGGCCCAGGCGGCGCGGGTGCTGGCAGCAATGTCTGGGCGGAAGGTTTCTATGGCTTGGAGCCAGACAGACGCCTTGAGCACAAACATGCCTGCGTTCCAAAAGTAGCCACCTTGTGCGAGGTACTGGCTAGCCTTGGCTTCATCGGGTTTTTCGACAAAGCGCTCGACTACCAAGGTGGGTGTGGGAGCAAGAACGGCTTGGATGTAGCCAAAGCCCGTTTCAGGGCGGTTGGGGGTAACGCCCAAAATTACGATGGTGCCATCAGCCGCCTGGCGGATGGCATGGTGCATGGCCTCGGTGAAGGCAGATGCGTCTGCCACGGTCTGGTCGGCGGGGGTAACGACCAGCACGGGGTCGGAGCCGTTTTCTAAGGCGGCCAGTGCGGCCAGGGTCAATGCGGGTGCGGTGTTTCTGGCCACCGGTTCCAGCAGCGCCGCACCAAGCGGGGTACTGATTTCACGCAATTGCTCCAGCGCCAAAAAGCGGTGCTCTTCGCCAGTGACGATAAGTGGATCGGCTATTTGTATGCCTTCTGCTTCTAGGCCCATCAAGCGCTTTGCGGCTTGCTGGAACAGGCTCTCTGTGCCGGTCAAGCACAGAAACTGCTTTGGAAAGCCAGAACGCGAAAGCGGCCATAGGCGGGTGCCGGAGCCTCCGCACAGAATAACCGGCAGTGCTTTAATTGTGTTTTTCATCTGAAGCTTTTTGTGCGCGCTCAGGCCAGCCGCAAACCACCATCTGCAAGCTTGAACCTCAGCAAACAGTGGTCTGAGCTCAATTGACTTGCTCTCCCTAAGCTCCGGGGTCCTTGTGCAGACTCCGGTTTCTCAGAAGTTGTGTATGCCAGCTTTTGACCTGCTTTACAAGATCCAGCCCCCGTACCGCCACGCCATGAGCATGTTCTACGAATGCATAGGTAGCAATTTTCGGTCCGACACCTTGGCCGCTTTTCGCAATCGCGTGAAGAACGGAATTGCGGTCTTTTGCCCACATTTCAGCTTTTGTGGCCAGCGCCTCACCTACCGGATCATTGGAGGTTTCTCTGCAAATCTTGGCTGCCTTCTGCGCCACGCCGCCAAGGGTTGATTTCTCTGGGTCAAAGTCTGCACCGTAGAAGTTGATGAACGAAAGCAGTCGGTCAGTGATCAGGCTCTCTGCGATGGCAACTGCCTCAAGCGGGAAGCCTGCTTCGACTGCCGCCTTCATCCGCTCATGAGCCAGTTTGTATGAGAGGAATTTGGCGTGGTTTGCTTTGATCGGCTTCTGATTCATGAATTTACACCTGCCGATGCACGTTTGCCTTTTCCAATCACGTTTCTGCTACGCAAATGCCAGTTTATGAGCGCCGGGTGGTAAACCCTGTACGATCCTAATCTGGAAACCGTGGTCTGACCCCTTTTTACCTAGGTCAAACCCGCTTCAGCCATGCCCCAGGCCAGTGGGTGATGTTATGCTCGAGTTCGCTTTCATTGAACGGCCAGGCGGGTTGCTCAATGACAAACTCAGGGTGCTTGGCAGCAAAGTCGCGTGCAGCCCAAGTCGGGTTATCGGTCGCCCACTCTGCTTGCCCCCGTGGCACATCTGCCAAGTCGTACATGATGCCGTCGGTGGCAACGATGTACGAGCCCGGCGACACTAGGTCGGCATAGGCTTCCAACTCGTTGGCAACGTGCGCATAGGTGTGGTTCGAGTCCAAGATCACTAGCACAGTTTCGCCTGGCTGCACCTGGTTCATAACCTGCGCCACGATTTCCGGTGCAGTGGAACTGCCCTCGATCAGCGTGATGCGGTCACTCAAGGGATGCGCCTCGATGGCGGCACGGTTGTGCGGGCGAATCTCGATGTCGATGCCGATCACGCGTCCCTTCTCCATCGCCTTGCAGAGGCTGGAGTAAAAAATCAGCGAGCCGCCATGTGCCACACCGGTTTCGATGATCACATCGGGCTTGATCTGGAAGATCGCTTCCTGCATACGGATCATGTCTTCCGGCAGCTGGATGACCGGTCGGCCCATCCAGCTAAAGGTGTACGGGTATTTCTGGTTCCAGCCCACACGCACCCATTCGCGGGAGATCGCCTCGAAGGCGGCCTTCGAATAGAGGTCAAGCACCTTGGTTTGACCTGCGTTATCCATCGTCAAGGTCTTGGCTTCTGTATCCAGAATCAGTTTCATCATTCGCTCCAGTCAATCAAATTCAGTTCAAGCCCGGCCTCGGCCAGCAGTTGTAAGTTTTCTTGTAGGTAATTCGGATTCATCAGCACCGCGTTGCACACTCCACGACCGGGCAGGTCGGCGGGCGCAACGATCGGATGGCCTGTGCCAAGAATGAGCGGCCCTTTTTGTTCGGGTTCAGATCGACGACGCAATCGATCAGGGCGCAGCCGGGTTCGACCACGTTCGCAAAGGTCGCTCCTTTTGCGCCAGCGCCCCACAAGGCCACTTTCCCGTTCTGTCCCAGATCACGCAGGCGCGCCAACCAGGCTTCTCTGAGCTTCTGCTCATCGGCCGCATAAGCCATTGCCAGTTGCACGGTCTCCCCAGTCGCTGGCAAGGTTTCGTCAACATCCGCTACACGGGCTTCCAGCCAGAGGTACTGCCCGCCAAAGATGTGCTCAACGCGCTCCACGGCAAAGCCAGTGCGCCGGAAGGCAACGCCCAGAGAGTCTGCGGTAAAGAGCGAGCAGTGCTCGTAGAAAAAATCCCAGATCACCCGATGGCGCAAAATCCACTCGACGCACGGTGTCTCGAAAAAAACCCTTGCCTTCGGCGACGACACCAGGGCGGCACGCACCGAGCGGAGAATCCCCAAGGGCTCGGGGATGTGCTCAATCACATGCCGGCACACCACCACATCGGCGGCGATGTCCGTGCAGCTTTGGTCGTAATAGCAAGTCCGAAACTGCATCCGCCCGTTCAAGTCGCTCAACGGTCCCACATAGCTGGGATCGAATCCAAAGCCGGTGTTGTTAGCGCCCGGGTAGCTGACCAGCTTCTTGAGGAAATGCCCCTTTCCGCAGCCGACCTCGACAATCGTGCAGTTACGTACGCCCTGGCGCTCCACCATATCCTGCACCAGGCCATCGAGATAGGCATCGAAATAGGCCGAGCACGACTGGGTGTTGTCATAGTCCTCGCCGTAACTCAGGCGCGACAAGTCAAAGGCCTGGTTGAAGACAAAGCCACATGCCTCGCAAATGACCAAGTCCAATTCCCCACGCGTCACCGTGCGGGCGGCATCCTGGCTGTTGACCACCAAATTCTGGTGTACGGGCACTTGAGAGCGCCACAAGAATGGTTTGAGTTGTGCGTGCTCGCACACTGAGCAGTGTGGTATCTTCACGGTGTACCTTCGTGAAGTGTGCGTTCAAGGCTTTGTACCAGAGTGAGCGCAGGGTGCCACCCGAGGGCCTTGAGTTTGCGGTTTTCACCAACGAGCAAGGGTGGCTCACCCAGCCGCTCCGTGGCCAAGGCCAGTACGGGCGCAGGATTAGCGCCCAGCAAGCCGGCCAAAGTTTTCACGACCTCGGCCAACCGCACTGGCTCGCCTGAGCATATGTTGTATGCCCCACTGGCACCGGTGGTGAGTAACTGGACGAACCCTTCGGCCACATCGGAGACGTGCAGAAAATCTCGGTACGCTGTCGCATTCACCCCAAATGGGGAGCCAACGCCCCGGAAGACTTGGACGAGCGAAGGAATAAGGCGCCCCACGTATTCACCTTGACCGTAAGGCAGAAAAATCCGCCCCCAGGCACAAGGCACTTGATGCTGCGCACACACGGCCATCGCCAAGCGGCGGGCTGCGTCCTTCGCTGTTCCATACAGGGTGGCCGGATTCAGCGGCGTGCTGTCCTCCCGGCAATATCCATGCGCCCAATCATATTCAGCGCAGGTACCGGCGATCACCACTTGTTGACCACCGGCTGCACAAAAGGCCTCCACCAGTCGCGACGTCGCTTCAGCCCAACGCAAATTCAGGGACGAAGTCCAGTATTTTCCGTGCTCGGTGTACCAAGCTAGGTGCAGCAGGTGGGTCGCCTGAGCTTGCTGTACCAGCGGATTGAAATCGGTGGTGCTCAGTAGATCTGCTTCGATAAACGGCACGTAAGGCTGCGGTCGGGCGCGGCCGACCGCGACCACCTCGATCCCACGGTGTTGCAAGGTCTTGAGTGCATACCGGCCAATGAAACCGCTGGCACCAGTCAGCAACACCCTCATGCGGCATTGTCCTTTAAGACTTTAAGCGCCGGTACGGCGGTGATGAATTGCCCACCCCATGCCTGCACATAAGCCAGTTGTGCCATCACTTCCTCGCGCAAATTCCACGGCAGGATAAGCAGATAGTCTGGCACCTGTTCTGCCAAGGCGGCTGGGGGCAAGATGGGGATGTGGCTGCCGGGCAGAAACTTGCCTTGTTTGGCAGCGGCGGCATCGCAGACGAAAGGCAGCAGGTCTGGCTTGACGCCGGCGTAGTTTAGCAAGGTGTTGCCCTTGGCTGCTGCGCCGTAGGCGGCCACTGTTTTGCCTGCCTTTTTTTGGTCCAGCAGGAACTGCAGGAGGTCGTTCTTGACGCGGTCGGCCTTGGCTTGGAAGGCTGTGTAGGTGTGCAGGTCTTGCAAGCCGTCGGTTTTTTCCTGCTGCAAAATGTTGCCTACTGCCGCCGTGCTTGGGCGCGTGTCATGCGCGTGGCACCCAAACACCCGCAGGCTGCCGCCGTGGGTGCCTAGGGTTTGAACGTCGAGTACGCGAAGGCCTGCTGACTGAAAAATGCCTTGCACCGTGCCGAGCGAGAGGTAGGAGAAGTGCTCGTGGTAGATGGTATCGAACTGCGCGTGTTGGATGAGTTCGAGCAAGTGCGGGAACTCCAGCGTGAGGGTGCCCCCCGGTTTGAGCGCTGCCTTGAGCCCCCGAGTGAAATCGTTGATATCGGGCACGTGGGCATAGACGTTGTTGCCGATTATCAAGTCGGCCTGATGGCCTTGGGCGGCCAACTGCAGGGCCAAGGCCTCGCCAAAGAACTCGCGCCGCACGGGTATGCCGAGCGCTTCGGCGGCCTGCGCGGTGCTGGCGGTGGGTTCGATGCCTAGGCAGGGTACGCCCATTTCAACAAAGTTTTTCAGCAGATAGCCGTCGTTTGATGCCACCTCGATAACAAAACTGCTAGACCCCAGCGCCAAGCGCTCGCACATTTCCTGCGCGTATTGCTTTGCGTGGCGCAGCCAGCTTTGGGACGTGCTCGAAAAGTAGGCGTAATCTACGTTGAAGAGTTCGTCGGCCTGCGCATAGTCTTCGGTTTGTACCAGCCAGCAGTGGTCGCAAACGCGAACCCGCAGGGGGAAGTATTTTTCCGGCCGGGCTAGGTCGTCTTGCGTCAGGTAGGCATTGGAGGGGGGGGCGAAGCCCAGATCAAGAAAGGTGTGCAGCAGTGGCTGGCCACAATGTCGGCATTTCAAGCGCGTACTCCTTCAAAGGCTAGGGTGATGAGCGCGTGCGCAGCGTCGCGCGCTGACATCTCGGTAGTGGCCAAGGGCCAGTCGATCCCTAGGCGCGGGTCGAGGGGATTCAATCCGCCCTCGGCTTGCGCTGCGTAGGCGGCGGAGTGGCAGTAGAGCAACTCCACATCGTCGGTTAGTGCCTGAAAGCCGTGGGCAAATCCCTCGGGGATTAGCAGGGCGCAGCCGTTTTCTGCTGTAAGGCGCTCGGCGTGCCAGTGCAAAAAAGTTGGGGAGCCGCTGCGCACATCGACCGCCACATCCCAGACTTGCCCCTGGATGCAGGTGACCAGTTTCATCTCGGCATGGGGCGGTCGCTGGAAATGCATGCCCCGCACGGTGCCCTGCTTGGCGGTGTGGGTGTGGTTGATCTGGGCCACGGGCTTAATCCAACCGGCCATGGCGAGTTCATCGGCACAGAATAGGCGCTGCAGAAAGCCTCGGCTGTCGCCTAGGCGCTCGCGTTGCACGCGCTTGAGGCCCGCCAAGGGCAAATCCGTGACTGTAAAGCGGCTCATGCGCAAGCCCCGCAGTGTGCGGCGCTTTCATACTGGGCAATTTCCGCTAGGCACAATTCCCGCGCATCGGCACCGTCTTGCTGAGCTTGGTACCAGGCCATGGTGCGTGCCACGGTCTCGGCCAAATTCCACTTGGCTTGCACGCCCAGTGCCAACCGTGCCTTGGCGGTTTCCAGGGCGAGCCAGCCGGCCTCGTGCGGGCCTTCACTGCCGTTGCCGTAGCGAACCACGCCTTGGCCATAGGCCTTGCGGGCCAGTTCCACCACCTCTTGCACGGTGGCGGCTTCGTGGGTGTGGGGGCCAAAGTTGTAGGGTCCGGCGAGTTCGGGGCGGTGCCAAAGTTGTTGCGCGAGTTTAAGGTAGCCGTGCAAGGGTTCTAGCACGTGCTGCCATGGGCGTGTTGCCTGAGGGCGGCGAATTTCAAGCGTTTCGTGTGCTTGCCAAGCGCGGACTGCATCGGGGATTAAGCGGTCGGGGGACCAATCGCCACCGCCAATCACATTGCCGGCGCGGGCAGTGGCTACTGCCACACCCTGCGAGCGCAAAAAAGCATCGCGGTAGCTGGCGATGACGATTTCGCTGGCCGCTTTGCTGGCGCTGTAGGGGTCGTGCCCACCTAGGGCATCGTGTTCGCGATACGGGTAGGGTTGTTCGAGGTTGTGATAGACCTTGTCGGTGCTCACCATTAGCGCCACGCGCACCGAATCCAGGCCTCGCAGGGCATCCAACACGTGGGCGCTACCCATGACGTTGGTGGCGTAGGTGGCCAGCGGGTCGAGATAACTGGCGCGCACCAAGGGCTGGGCGGCCAGGTGCAAGACAATTTCTGGCCGGCAGGCGCGCACCAAAGCCGCCAAACGATCGGAATCGCGGATGTCGCAGAAATGGCTATCTATGCCTTGCGCCACACGCGCCAGTTTAAACAAGCTGGGCTGTGTGGCGGGGGGCAAGGCCAAGCCGGTTACTTGGGCACCGAGTTGCTGCAGGCAAAGCACCAGCCAGCCGCCCTTAAAACCGGTGTGGCCAGTCACCAAGGTGCGCTTGCCGTTCCAGAAGGCGTGGTTTGTTAAATCCACTGTTTCCACGGTGCTTTCCCCCTCGCCCACAAGTCTTCAAGCAGGTTCTTTTCGCGCAGGGTGTCCATGGGCTGCCAGAAGCCTTGGTGAGGAAAGGCCATCAGCTGCCCCATTTCCGCAAGGCGAACAAGGGGTTCGCCTTCCCAGCTTGTGTTGTCGCCCTTGATGAGATCTAGACAGCGTGGTGAAAGGACGAAGAAACCACCGTTGATCAGTCCGCCGTCGCCGCGCGGCTTTTCGCTGAAACCAGCCACGCGCTGCCCATCCATCTGCAACGCACCGTAACGCCCGGGGGGCTGAACGGCGGCAACCGTGGCCCATTTGCCGTGGGCGCGATGGAAGGCAATTTCGCGGGTGATGTCGATATCGGACAAGCCATCGCCATAGGTGAGGCAGAACGCCTCTTCGTCGAGCAGATAGTCGGCCACTCGCCCCAGTCTCCCCCCGGTCAGGGTCTCATCGCCGGTATCTACCAGCGTGACGCGCCAAGGCTCGGCCTTGCGTTGATGCACTTCCATGGTGTTGTGCTCCATGTCAAAGGTTACGTCGGACATGTGCAAAAAGTAGTTGGCAAAATACTCTTTGATGAGGTAACCCTTGTAGCCGCAACAGATCACAAAATCATTCACGCCATGGGCAGAATAGAGCTTCATGATGTGCCACAAAATGGGGCGCCCGCCAATTTCGATCATGGGCTTGGGGCGCAGATGGGTTTCTTCTGAGATGCGGGTACCGAGCCCACCGGCTAAGATTACTGCTTTCATGGGATATGATTACTCAGAATTTCAACGAAATGTTGCTGTTTTTTGACTGTTACACCTTCAGGTGTTAAATCGACAATCCTATCGCAATTACTCAATGTACTCAATCGATGCGCAATAATCAGCACTGTCAAGTCTTTATCCAGCGCATCAATGGCTTCCATCACCGCTTGCTCGGTTTCGGTATCGAGCGCGCTGGTGGCTTCGTCGAATACGATCACATCGGCCTGCTTGTACAGGGCGCGCGCAATGCCGATGCGCTGGCGCTGCCCGCCCGATAGGCGCACACCGCGCTCGCCTACGCGGGTTTGGTATTGCTCGGGCCAGCTTTCGATGGTGGGGGCCAGTTGTGCCTTTACGGCTGCTTCGCGCACCAAGGCGTGGTCAATTGCTTCGGGCGCAATGCCAAAAGCAATGTTTTCTGTGATTGACGCGTCGGCCAAGAAGATGGCTTGCGGCACGTGTGCAATGTGCGCCTGCCATTGCAGGCTGTTGGCGGCGGTTATGGGCACCCCATCGACCTTCAAGGCGCCGCCGCTGGGTGGCAGCAGGGCCATGATGATGTCGAGCAAGGTGCTTTTTCCGCTGCCGGTGCTGCCCACAAAGCCCACCCGGCTGCCTTTGGGGATGACAAGGTTGACGTGATTTAGCACCGGTGGCAGGGTGGGGGCATAGGCAAAGCTCAGCCCAGCCAGCTCGATTTGCTGCTTGAAAGGCAGCGCTTGGTCTGGCCGCAGGTGCGCATGCTCTGGCAAGGGCTGCTGCAGCAGGGTGAGCACGTCGCGCAGGGTGGCTTGCGAACCCTGGATTTGTGCCCAACTGCCATAGGCCTGCTGCAGCAGCGGCAACATGCGCTGCGCCCCTAGGGCCAGCGCACCCAGCACCGGCAGCGCTGCGGCCACACCTTGCTCTTGCTGCGTAAGGGCATAGGCCAAGGCAGCGATGAGCAAAATGCCCAGCGTTTCAACCACAAAGCGGGGGAACTGCCCCAGAAACATATTGGTGCCCTGAGCGTGCCGCAGCGCCAGATCGGCTTTGCGGTAAATGGCGCAAAAGGCGGGCTGGGTGCCGTCGAGCAACACATCGCGGATGCCGCCCAGCCCCTCTTGCAGGCTTTTGATAAGCTGGTTCGACTCGGTTGCTATCACTGCACTGTTGCGCTCCAGCGGCTTGCGCGTGATCCCGATGACCAACAAGTATATAAGCCCAAAGCCCAGCATGGCCGCCAGCGCCACCGTGGTGTGGATGCTTAGCAGCAGCAGCAGAATGGCCACCAGCATTAAGCTGGCGCTGATAAGCCTGAGCGCCGGGTCGATGATGCTGAAAATGACCGTGTTTGATTTGGTAGAAATGCCGGTGATGACCTCGCTGCTGTTGCGCCCGGCGTGTACGCTGTAGGGCTGGTACAGGGTGCGGCGGTAGATGTCGATGCTGATGTCGGCCCCGGCAGCGAACGAGAGCCGGGTGCTAACCCACAGCAGGCACAGCCGGATGACACCCGCCAGCAGCACCGCCGCGCCAAACGCCACGGTGATAGGCAGCAGCAGTTCGGAAGGCTGCTCCAGCCCCAGCCATTCGATAAAGGGGCGTGCGGCCTCGAGCTGAAACACGCGCTCGGGCGCGATCATGATGCTCAAAAACGGCAACACCGCCGCAATGCTCACCACCTCGGCAAAGGCAGCCAGCACCATGAGCACCAGCAGCAGCGCAAACTGGCCCCGCCGCCTTGGGGCAAGCACACGCCAGAGCGCGCGCAGGGAGGCCAATTGTCCAGGAACGATCATGAAAACCAGGGGTTCAGGCCTTGGGTTTGCTGGCCTTGGCCTTGGCCACAAACTCCAGCCCAAAGGCAAGCATGACGCCGCCCATCAGCCCCAGCAAAGCCGCCAATGCCAGCACGAGGGCCTTCTTGGGTTCGGAAGGTTGCGCCGGGGCCACAATTTCGCCCAACAGCACCGTGGGGCGGCTTTTGCAGCGGCCCTAGGCCCTCTTGCAGCGCCTGCACGCGCTGGGTGGCGGCTGCGGCGGCGCGCTCGCCGTCGCGTTGCAGGCGGGCTTGGGTCAGCGCATAAATCAAACCGTAAATGCTGCCTAGGCCCAAGATCATGCTGATGGCCACCCAAGGCTGAAACACCAACACGGCCGCGCACACCACGAGCACGATGAAGACTGCTGCAAAGCCGTTGGCTGTGGGCAAGAGCACGCCGCCAATCACGCGCTCGACCTTGAGCACGATGCCATCGACCACCTCGCTGCTGTTGCGCTGGATGTGGGTGGTGTAGGGCTGGTGCAGGGTGCGGCGAAAGATGCCGGCCACCAAATCGTGGCCTATAGACAGAGCCAGCTTGGTGCTGGCCCACTGCACGCCGATGCGAACCAGGCCAGCCAGCACGGCTGCGCAGCCAAAGAGCACGGTGAGCGGCAGCAGCAGGTCTTGCGGCTGCTGCAAGCCC